>Ga0163217_1045821_pt1 | contig 10983 bp, 20 predicted proteins | sample SynspAceP_FD_185933 | JGI IMG/M metagenome (GOLD analysis project Ga0163217, IMG submission 185933) | Saline lake microbial communities from Ace Lake in Antarctica - Synechococcus sp. Ace-P (PacBio error correction) | ecosystem: Environmental > Aquatic > Non-marine Saline and Alkaline > Saline ...
AAAGAGAGAGATTTGAAGTATGCGCGGGGTTTTCCCCATAAACTTTGTTTTTTTTGGGCCCCCCCTTGGGGGGGCCCCTTTTTTTTGGGGGGGGGGATGTTTTTTTCCTTTTACTTAACGCCAGCTAATTCTTACACCCCTTAATAGAAATTGGGGAGTGGGGGGGAAGCGGTTAATCCCCTTGTTTCCCCTTGGGAGATTTTCCCTTTTTTCTTAAGTTTTTTTTATCAATCTTTTCTTTTTTAATAGCCAATGACAGGTTTTTGAAGCTCCTTGGCCATATCGTGAATGCCGAGCCCTCCAAGATAATAGACGCTACTTTTTTAAATTCAGGCCGGTGTCGCTTTTTTCCGTTGCCCCCTGCTGTCGCGCGCTTAGGTCGCTTATCCCCGCTCCCCGGCCGCCGTGATGCCCCTTTATGGCTGCTGCGGGGTAAAATGCTCCCTCAGCAAATCTTTCATGGGCTTTTGTATTCCGGCTGGGATTTTCTTTTCGAAACCGCTATCTGCGCTGTCAAGCACGACCGGCAGTGGTTTCAACCGCCAGACGCGGCAATGGTCACCTTTTCAAAATCGTAACCGCTTTGCCGGCACCTCAAGTGCCCCGTTCTTACGAGTTTTCGATGCCACCCTTTGCAATACCCGCCCCGGCCGCACGGCAGCGGCGGCTATGCGATCTTGGAACTGCATCACCGTTATGCCATGGCGAGCTGTTTTTCTGGGTGGCAAGATGCAGTCGCTTGGGCAATGGGAGCTGGAAGAGGCGTTGGCCTCTGGGACACCCTGCAACGCTATATGGACGTGACCCAGCCCATTGCCAGAACTGCCGCTACTCGAACAGTTCCGCCAATCTCGAGCCCGGCCACCGCAGAGCCACGACCGCCAGGCAGCCGTGAGCCACGCCGATTGGCGTGACACTACTTACCCCGCCGCTGGTCCGGCGTGGGCCCGGCGGAACAGATGAAGCGCACGGGAGTATCCCTGGCAGCAACAGCTTCTGCATCCTGCAAGCCAGGAATTCGACCCGAAGCCTGACAGTCCAGAATTAATTACGCATGCAGCAGGGTCAGGGCATCGTGATGCTGGGTGAGCCGCTGGGATATGAAATATAGAGTGATAACGTCCAGAGCCCCGCAGTGGCAACCGCGTCACCGTCAATCGCACCACCGACAGCGGATACGTCTTCCCTACTGGGCCATAGAACACAGCGAGTTTATCAAGTAATGAGTGAGCTTCGCGCGGCCGGATTATTAGCCAACCTCGGCCTACGCGCAACGCCATGCCCGCCCCAGCCCGCCGCAATCCGCTGGCCAGAGGAGGCCCGGAGCGTGGCGGGGTGACCCGTATCCCCTTGACCTGGGGCCATTACGCCAGACCTGGAGCTGGCAGGATATCGACAGCCAGCTGCCAGCGGACTTCAGGCCGTTTCTGGATACCCGCAGCGAGGAAGATTGCTATCTCATCAAAAGGAGTGGCGCTTCGAGAACAGTAGCAAGTTGATGATGGCTGCAGCCGTATTTGAAAATGCATCGAAACTTTTTGGTCCTAGGTTTTGGTGGATGTTTGCAATAGGGAGTACTACGGATCAGTTTTTAGGGGTTGGGATTGAGACTAAAAGGTAGTTAGTTGGGGAAATGACTTTTTTTGTTTTTTCCTGACATCTTTTTACTTGTGTTGCGCAATGATCGGCCTCAGCTTTTGGCACATCGTGCGAGCCCGCCTCGATCATAAGCGCTTTATTTCATTCCAGGCCGGAAATCACTTTGGGTCTTGCTTTGCTGCGGCCTTGATTGCCTATCCTGCGCCGGGCGCCCGTGTGATGCCTTAATGGTTCTGCGCTGCGGATGGTCTTCGCATTTTCATTGGGCTTGTCGGCTGGATTTTCTTTTCGACCGCTATCTGCGGCTGTTCAAGCCACGACGGCAGTGTTTTCAACACGCCAGACCGGCATGGTCACCTTTCGTCGTCGCTTTGCCGGTACCTTCAGTGCCCCGTTCTACGAGTTTCGATGCCACCTTGCAATACCGCCCGGGCCCGCACGGCAGCCGCGGCTAGCGATCTGGCTGCATCACACCGCTATGCCCATGGGAGCTGTTTCTGGGTGGCAAGAAGCAGTCGCTGGGCAATGGAGTTGGAAGAGGCGCTGGCTTCTTGGGACCACCTGCAACGCTATATGGGACGTGACCCAGCCATTGCCAGAACTGCCGTTGCTTGAACAATTCGCATCTCGACCCGAGACACCGCAGAGCACGACCGCCAAGCCAGCCGTGAGCCACGCCGCTGGCTGTGAACAATCCACTTACCGCCGCTGGTCCCGCGTGGCCGGGCCGACAGATGAAGCGCAATCGCGAGTATCCCTGGCAGCAACAGCTGCATCCTGCAAGCCAGGGGATCGACCCGAGCCTGACAGTCCAGGATTTTAATTACGCGATGCAGCAGGGTCAGGGCATCGGTGAATGTTGGTGTGAGCTGAGCTGAGTGGGGAGCCTTTCGGCTCCACTCAGATCGAGTCGGGATCTTGTTTGCGGCTTTGCTTCTCGCTTGCCGCAAGTGCTAGAGATGTACGCTTGACAGATCCTCGTTCACCGCCAGTTCACCAAGGTGCTTGTCGACATAGGCGGCATCTATCTTCAGCGTCTCACCGTTCTGGCCTGCTGCGAGGTCGCCAGCGCTGAAGGAGACCTCTTTCGAGCAGGCGTTCCAATACCGTATGCAGGCGACGGGCACCGATTGTTCTCGGTTTTCTCGTTTTAACTTGCCTAGGCGATCTCGGCGAAGTCGCTTGAAAATGGCGTCGGGCAGAGAAATTCGATGTGGTCAGCCCTTCGGTATTCATCCAGGGCCTGATACTGCTCGGTCCAGTGACGCATGCGGGTTCGGTCAGAATGCGCTCGAAATCACCCGGGTGTCAGCGACTGCAGCTCGACGCGATCGGCACGGCGCCCCTGCAGCTCGGGAATCAGGATCCGACGGTTTGTCAGGTGGAAGGCGCGGAGGCGATGAACAGAATATGGTCGTCTTGATCAATTGCCCGAACTTGGGTATTCACCGTGCAGCGTTCGTCAGCGGCAGCAGATTCGCGCTGCACGCCTTCGCGGGAAACGTCCGCGCCGCCGCACTGTTGGCGCGCTTGCTGACCTTTGTCGATCTCGTCGAGAAAACACGATGCCCGTTCTGCTCCACGGCATGGATGGCGCGGGTCTTCAAGCTCTTCCTCGTTGACCATGCGTCGCTTCTTCGTCCTGCACTCAGGCCTTGAGGCGTCTTGACCTTGAGCGTGCGGGTCTTGCGCTTGTTTCCTTGCCGAAGCTGGAAAACATGTTCTGCAACTGGCTGGTCATTTCCTCATTGCCGGGCGGTGCCATGTTTCCAAACCTGCGGGCACGTCGCCACTTCGATAAATCGATTCCTTGTCATCTCAGCCCTGCCTTCAACGCAGGGCGCTTTGCGAACAGCTGGCGCGTGCTGCTATCTTCCCGCCGGCTGTCGCCGGTGGCTGACCGGGCAGGGGGCAGCAGCGCGTCGAGAATACGCTCTTTCGGCAGCGTCCTCGCGCGGTGGCCCATCTTTGGCGATTTCCTGCTCACGGAGCATCTTTGATCGCGCGGCGTCGCACCCAAGTCGCGGAAGATGGATTCCCACGTCGCGGCCGACGTAGCCGACTTCAGTGAACTTGGTTCGCCTCGACCTGAATGAAGGGCGCCCTGGGCCAGCTTGGCCAGACGCCGGTGCGATTTCGGCTCTTGGCCGACGCCGGTCGGCCGATCCAATCAGAATATTATTCCGGCGTCACTTCAGCGCGCCAGGCGCCTCGGGCAGTTGCTGGCGCCGCCAGCGGTTGCGCAGGGCAATGGCAACGGCGCGCTTGCCGATCCTGCTGGCCGATGATGTTTGGCCGGTCCAGTTCGTGACAATTTCGCGGGGGTTATGGACATGCTGGTGATCTTCCCGGCGGGATGCCGTCAGGAAATTGGGCATCCAGCTCCCTCGATTGTCTGGATATGGGTTGGTGTAGATGCAGATTTCCCGGCAATGTTCAAGCTGCTTTCAACGCTCTGGCGCGCGACAGGTCGGTGTTCTCAATAGCGCAGGCCGAGCCTGGGCATTAAGGGCCGCCCGAGCCAATGCAAATCAGGCCTTCTCCCGGTTCGATCACATCAGCCGTACCGGTGATGATCAGCGAGGCATCTTGTTTGGCGACGGCGAGCAACCGCTTCAGGCGGCGCAGGGCTGCGGTCCGGTGCGCCAGTCCTTTGGCCAGTTCAAATCGGCGGCGCGTACAGATGGCCCTGGTGGTTTTTTCCAGTTTGTGCCTCAAGCGTTCAAACAAAGTGAAGGACTCGGCGGTGCCGCCGGCGAAACCGGCTATGACCTGATCTTTGTACAGGCGACGTACCTTGCGGGCATTACCTTTCATCACGGTATTGCCTGAGAGATACCTGGGCCATCGCCGCCGATCACGACATTGCCATTACGGCGGACCGAAACAATTGTGTCACGCGCAGCTCCTGTTGGCCCTGTTTACAGGGGGGTGGCCGACATGACACGCCTGCGGCCCATGCCTTATTATCTGGGGGCGCTGTGGGAGATTTCAGGTTTGGGTGTGCGGGGCCGAACAAGGCAGGAGATGAATAAGCCGCAAATGCAGCCCGGTTCGGGCTGCATCAACGAGGGTCAGGGCGTTAGTCGTTGCTGTAACAAGCAGATTTTTCAAAGCCGTTGGCCGCCCAGACGTGGTTTTGCGCGCTGCTTCAGGGTGGCGCGGTCCTGGTAAGGGCCCAACCTGCACCGCGGTACCAGACTTCCCGCCATCCAGCCAGGGCCGTTTTCCAGCTTCCCGTCCAGACCACAGCAGCAGAATCTTGTGCTCTGACCCGGTCTGCTGGCACGCTGGCGGAAGGAGCCAGCCTGCAGAATAGAAAGCGTGTGCCAGAGGCGGCAGCGGCTCGGCCGGCTTCTGGTCATCTGCCGGCTTTTTTCCCGGCTCTGGCGGCGCCGTTTCGGCCACACTGCTCTGCGGCACTATCACCTCGATTCCGGCAAGCGCGTATAGAAATCGTAGCGCGGCTGTTCCGCTGCCTTGCTGGCGGCGGGGTCACTGCTGGCGGGGCGGTGACTTGTCTCGCTGCAACGGTGCCGCGTCCCGGCTCCAATTGGAAACAGGAAGGGTGACAAAGATACCGCACTTGCCAGGCCAGCGACCAGCCAGAAGCCCAGCCCCGGGATGCTACGCCCTGGAACTGGATTGCTGCCGCTGGCGCCGCGCCCGGGGGGCTGCTTGCGTGCTTTTTGCCATTCTGCTTACATGCGCCCAGAGTGTCGATCCGAGCAAGGTAGCCCCTGCCGCAGGGTGCGTCAGTCAATGCGGCCAAGACGCAGACGGCTGGTCTTTCTGTGCCGGGCTGGTTTCAGCGGCAGAAAAATCGGGCAAGAGTTCATAGAAGCTTGTGAAAAACGTCCTGCCAGCTCGTACAGGTAGTGGCCAAAGAACTGGGCGTGCCCTCCCGCGCGAACGTATCCATGGTCCCTGGGAATATGCGCAGATGGCGGCCCAGTTTTCGACTTCAGCGGCTGTTTCCAATTGCATCGGCCAGGATCCTCGACGCTGGTCATGCCTCCGGTCGAGCTTGCGAACACGCGGCGACGCGGGTATAGGCGTACATCAGATAGGGCGCGGTATTGCCTCGAAGCTGAGCATCAGTCTCGAAGTTGAAGTTGTAGTCGCTGCTGCGTGGTTTGGAACAGATCGGCATATTTCCACTGCGCCAATGCCGCCACTGCGCGAGCAATCTGGCGTAACTCTGCGGCGTCCAGGTCAGGGTTTTTCTGGGAGACCAACTGGTGGGTCGCGCTCTTCGGCCTCATCCAGCGATCCACAAGCTTGACCGGTGCGCCATCGCGGGTCTTGAACGGTTTGCCCGTCGGCGCCGTTCATGGTGCCAAAGCCCATATGTTCAAGCTGCATGGTTTCCGGCACAACAGCCGGCCAGGCGGGCAACCTTGAATACCTGCTGAAAGTTGGCAAGGGCCTGGCGCTGGTCAACAAAGTACAGCACGCGGTCGGCGTGCAGTTGGTTCATGGCGGTAAGCGCATGGCGGCAGAATTTCCGCTGGGTGGCGTACAGATAGCCACCCGCCGGCTTTCTGAATGATCACCGGTAGCGGATTGCCCTCGGCGTTCTTGAACTCCATCCAGCAAACACGCAATCGGGCGCCCTGGGCTTTCGTCAAGCAGCCCTTGGCCCTTGCCAAGGCCTCGACCACAGCTGGGCCAGCTTGTCGTTATAGGCACTTTTCGCCGCGCACATCGGCAGGCGTCAGGCTGACGCCAAGGCGGTCGTATACGGCCTGGCCAATGCCCAGCGAATTCCGGTTGAAGCGCTCCAGAAGCGCCCAGGCAAGCCTTTGTCGCCGGCGCTGCAACTGCACCACACGTTTCATGCGCGCGGTCGCAAATTCGAGCTTTCCCATCGAACGCTGCTTGGCCCTGGCGGTAAAAGTTTTCCAGGTCGGCCAGTTTCCGCTTCGCCGTCGACACTCTGCCTCTTTCCAGAAGGCATGGAGGGAGCATGCCCGAACTGGGTGCCCCAGTTCGCCTAACGTGGTTTACTGCCGTACTACGGTGTGGCCCAATGCTCAAGTACGCGCACACACCGCATGCCGATGATGGTGGGAGCGCAGATGGCCCCGTGCATTTCTTGGCCAGGTTGGGCGAGGAATAATCGACTACGGACCTTCTGCGCCGGCTGCAGCACCGGCGGGAATTGCCAGCGCGGGTCGCTCAGCGCCCGGTCCAGAATTGGCCTGCGAGCCACTGGCGGTTCTGGAGAAGTTGATAAACCGGTCCGTGCAATGGACACATCTGAGAGGCCCTCGTGCGCAGGCAGCGCGGCAATTCAGCTGCTCAGCCAGTCGCGCGGCTTCATCGCGCGGCCTTGGCCAGAGTCATTGCCAGGTTGCTGCGAAATGGCCATGGCCTTATCACGGGCGATTTCGACCTGAATGGACGGCTGAATGTCGTCAGGCCAGTCGCCCTGGCTTTGAAGGCTGCCTGACCGCGCTGGCCAGCAGTTGCTTGATAAGGTTTTCCATGGAGGAGATTCATCCGGCAAGTGCCTGTGGAAAACACCGGCATTATCCGCATTAAGTGGGCGGTTGCCAAAATCGGTACGTTAAAACATGTCCAGCGGATTCAAACATCAATTGACCAGCGCACCTTGCGCCCGAGCGGATGGCTTTCCAGCTGCGGCCAGCCAGTGATAGCCAGCAACTGGTGCAGTGCGAGGGCGCTGACTGGCCTGTACCAGCAGTTGCGCGCGGTAGCGTCCGGCCGACGTTTCCATGGGCGAAAGGGATCCGGCCGAGCAATGTCCAGTGTGGTCCCAGCCCCGAGCTGATACTGAGAATTTTTCCCGCCAGGGTGGCAGGCCGACCTCGAGAATTCCTTGGCGATGCTGCGTTTGTTGGCCTCGGCGCGCAAGTAGCGCAATAAAGCTGAAAGGGGCGGCAGGCCAGCTTTGCGCGCGGCATATCCAGCTCCAGCTCGGCCAATGGCGCCATAGCCTTGCTCGGTCCAAGTTGATCAGCGCAACGGAATGCCTTATTCCGCCCATAAGGTCTGCCATCAGCAACCTGGCCCGGGCTTTTTTCGCACCGCCCGGCGCGGCCCGCTACCTGGGTAATCAATCTGCGACATCCGCCATCCGGGCCACGAAAGTCAGCGGAGAACAGACCGCCGTCAGCGTCCAGAATCGCGCCACCAGCGTCCACATCCGGAACAAATGATGCCCCTTGGCGAGCATCTTGGGTGCCGACCAGCAGGCAAGGCGCACCGCTCTGAAGTGCCGCTTGAGCATGCCCTTGCCAATAGCCTCCTTGCGCGCACATGCTCTCGCGGTCGATTACGTAGCACCGGGAATCCGGGAAGCATTGCGCCAGTGTTCTTGCGTACGGCTCGGTCCCGGCGTTCCAGGGAGCGCAAGATCGGTGCTTGGCATTTCGGGCAGCTACGCTCGGGCGGGGCGTTGGGTATCGCACGTGGTGGCAATGCAGGCGCGGCGGGTTCTGGTGCACAGGTCATGCGCGCATCGCAGCGGGTGCATTCGGCTATCCATACGCAGTCGTGGCACATCAAAGGTAGGTGGCAAAGCCGCGCCGTTGATACACACCAGCAACCTGTTGCCTTGCTTGAGGTGTTCCGCCAATGGCTTTCGATCAATCGGGTCCGGCACAGGCAGCTTCACTTGCGGCTGGCCGGAATATCGATACAGCGAAGCCCGGCGGCTGGCATTGCCGGCCCGCTCGGTCAGACGCAAATGTTCATGACGCCACGGCGCACGTTTGTACAGACTTTCCAGCGAGGGCGTGGCCGACCGAGGATGATCGCGTGTCTTCCAGATGCGCGATTACCCCGCCAGATCGCGGGCTTATACGGCGCAGCCCCCTCCTGTTGGCTTGAACGACAGGTCGTGCTGCCTCATCGACAATGATCGCCCAGGCCGGCCAGCGGGGTAAAGATCGCCGAGCTCGGGTACCGATGTAATGCGGCTTTCGCCATCGCGCGCGGCGGACCGCAGGCGGTCCAGGCGCTCGGGTCATTCAGCCCGGAATGGCAGAATCACCGACCGGATACTGAAAACGCTTTTCTGAAGCCGCTCATGGGGTTTGCGGGGTTCAGGTCCAATTTCGGAATCAGTACAGTTGGCCTGGCGGCCATCCGCGCTCCCCAGTGCAACGTTCATGGCCCCCCCCTTGCAGGTAAGACTTCGGTCTTGCCACTGCGTTACCCGTCGGAGCAACCAGGGTGACAAATCCGCTCTTGCCTGCGATGGCCGTCCAGTGCCGCCTGCTGCTCGGCTTGGGTTTGAGTGGATTGTCACTTAATAAAGGCAGCGGTTCTGCGCTGTGATGCGGCGACTGGCTTGAATTACGTTGACCCCAGCCCTTGGCGTTCCAGCGCCTCCAGGTGTCACGGGGTCCAGGCCCCATGGCTGATCAGCGCGTGGGAACAAGCCATGCGGATGCTTTGCCAGCACCCTGCACCGCCTGCTTCTGTTTTGGCTGCGGCGGCTGACCGCTGGATTGCTTCCGATAGGCGCCGGTAAGCAGTTGCCAGACGCAGCTCCTGGCGGGCAATGGCCCGGTTCGCCCTGACGCACGCAGTGTCGGCAAGGCGCAAGCCCAGGGTGTCGCCCAGGCCGTGCTGATAGTAGCTGGCGGTCCAGCGGATCATTTGCCACAGGCTTGTCGGCAGCAAGCGCCTGCAGGTCGATTCAACTCTCAGTGCACGGCTTCAGCTTGGGCGGCGGGCACTTCGGTGGTATCGCTTATACCCCGCCGATCACCCCGACCATCTGCGCTAGCCCGAATGGCACGCGGCAGGCGCAGCCAATACACAGATCCTGCGCTTCGGCACGCCAGCCGGCTGCGGTAGTCGAACAGACGGCGCATAGGGGCGAGGCCAAGGCGACCTGCAGTATGGGTCCGGGCAACGCGTGTCTTGTACTGTTTGCGGGGGCGGTTATAAGACCATGTTAGATGTCGCGCCATGGTAGCATTCCGATCCATTCGTGCTGAGACTTGCGTCCAGCGCGAATTCTGGTTTATCGCGGCCTTTTTAGGCCCTCTGTGCATTTCCGCACGGCGCCAGCAGAAACCACCATAGAGTGCGGTGGCCTATCAGGTGATCTGGTGGCGCACACACAAGAAGGATTCACATGAAGCTGATTTTTGCATCCTGCGTACCAAGGAAATCGAGCGCACCTGCAGCTGCGGTAACGTAGATCAAGACCCGTTCCACACTGAAAAGCGGCATCCACCTTGACCGTCTGCTTCCGAGTGCAGCCCGTTCTACACGGCAAGCAGAAGATCTGGACACCCGGCGGCCGTATCGAGCCGCTTCCAAGGCAGCCGTTTCGGCGCCGTCAAGCCTTCCCAGTAAGATCGTGCCAGGCCTGCGCGCGAGTGATGGCCGCAGTGCAAAGGCAAGAAAGGGAGCTCCTTACGGGCGTCCTTTTTTAATTGCCTGGCTGTTTGGCCGCGCCCTGCACGCCGAGGGAAGTGCCAGCCCCTGGCCCCGGTTTCAGGCGGTTAACCAGTCGCCTGGTGATTGATGGCGATACCCTGGAACTCAGCGCCGCGACGCCGGTCCGCCTTATCGGTCTATAGACACGCCGGAAATTTAGGCCGCCGTGGGTGAGCCTCGCAACCCTTCGCCCGGCCGGGCCCTAGGAAGCGTCTCGAAACGCTTGGTTCCGCCGCCCGGTCTGCGCCTGCATGTGCGGTGAAGCAGGCAAGCAATGACCGTTATGGCCGCACGCTGGCGCATCTGTACGGGCCGCGGGCAGAACATGAAGCGCAACTGCTCAGCGGGGCCTGGGGCTTCGCCTTGGGCGGTAACGGCCAATAGCGCGTTGATCGACTGTTCATCTGGGCCGCCGAGCAGCAGGCGCGTACGGCGCGGCGCGGTTGGTTGGCGAATTTCGCCGGTAAGCAGCCATGGCGGCGCCAGATTCAGTACGGGCGGCTTTTGGCCTTGGTCAGGCGGCCGTGTTGATGTCCGTCAACGAAGTTCGGCCGGTTATCTCTGGCTTGAGCTCGATGGGCACTGGTATTTGCGGATTGGGCCAGGATAAGGCTCGCAAGAATTATTCTCACAGCGGATACGCCGGCAATCCTGGAGGGGCCGGAATTGAAGGCCGCGGTTGGGGTGATCGACCCGGCGCGGGCAGCGCCCGGCCTCAAGCGCAAGGTCATAAGCCCTTCATGTTACGCCCTGCGCCACACCTCCGCCTGCTGGATGTGAAATAGATGACGCGACATTCTACTGATAACTGGTATTGGCCGGACCGTATGGATATCGTCGATGCTTGTCGATCTGGGGGGTTCCCGCAGAGCTTGCGAAGTACAGGCGATTCTCCATAGAGGTATATGCCGGTCTGCGGCGTGCATAGCCGTTACTGTAGATTAGTCTGTGAGAGCGTGT
>Ga0163217_1077144_pt1 | contig 10983 bp, 9 predicted proteins | sample SynspAceP_FD_185933 | JGI IMG/M metagenome (GOLD analysis project Ga0163217, IMG submission 185933) | Saline lake microbial communities from Ace Lake in Antarctica - Synechococcus sp. Ace-P (PacBio error correction) | ecosystem: Environmental > Aquatic > Non-marine Saline and Alkaline > Saline ...
TATATACTAGTTTTGAATATAACGCGGTGGAACTGCATTGACAGGCCAGGATGTTGGATTGGAAAGCCAAGACACCATTCATTTAAAAGAGATGCGTAACGCTCAACTGTCGAGGTTCCGCATGGATAATAATCGAGGCATAAGTAATAATCACCGAAAGCTGTGACTTCCATTTAATTTGGAGGTAAGGGGAGACATTGTAGTAGCGCTGAGAAGGCGATCCGTAAGGGCCGTCTGGAGGAGCTACAAAACGAAAATGTAGGCATAAGTAACGATAATAGACGGGACGAGAAACCCGCACGCCGAAAAGACCAATAGGTTTCCCCCAGCTAATGCTAATCAGCTGGGGTCAGTCGAGACCATAACGCGACAGCCGAAAGGGAGTAAGTGGATGGACAACAAGATATAATATATTCTGTAGCTGCTCACATTAAAAGTGACGGGATGTGAGGCGTTGGTGCGTACTGACGGGAATAGTACTTGAAGGGAGGCGTGACGCCCGATAGTAACACACCGAAGCTCGCCAAGGACTGATAATCCAAGCTATAACATCTCCGAGAAAACCAAGATGAAGGCAAGCCACGTACCGCAGAACGACACAGGTGGTTGGGATGAGTATTCTAAAGGCAGGCTCGAGAGATATCCCATGCTAAGGAACTACGGCAAAATAGAAACCGTAACTTCGGGAAGAAGGTCGCCCCCCCTTATGGGGGCGCAGTGAGAGGTCCAGGCGACTGTTTATAAAAACACAGGCTCTGCAAAATCGAGAGATAGAAGATATTAAGGGCCTGACACCTGCCCGGTGCTGGAAGGTTATAAGAGGAGATGTCATTCGCAAGGAGAAGCAAATATGAACTTGAAGCCCCAAGTAAACGGCGGCCGTAACTATAACGTCCCTAAGGTAGGCGAATTCCTTGTCGGGGTAAGTTCGACCTGCCACGAATAGGTGGCAAACGATCTGGCCCCTGTCTCGGCCATGAGCCTCGGTGAAAATTGTAAGTAATCGGTAGAAGATAGCGGTTACCACGGCAGTGGACAAAAGACCCCGTGCACCTTTACTAATAGGCTTCGTATTGCCATGGGCAACCAATGTGTTAGGATAGCTGGGAGACCACTTATGAAGACTGAGCATCGCAGTGTGGTGGAGTCATTGGTTGAAAGAATACCAGCCTTTGTTTTTGTCCGGGGCCTAACTCCCTTAATGGGAGGACAGAGTGCGTGGATGGTAGATTTGAACTGTGGGGTCGCCTCCAAAAGAGTAACGGAGGCATTCTAAAGGATGCCCTCAATACGGTTGGCAATCGTTGAGCAGAGTAGCAATGGCACAAAGGCGCTTGACTGAGAGACATACAAGGTCAGAACAGGTAACGAAAGTAGAGCATAGTGATCCGTGGTTCCGCATGGAAGGGCCAATCCGTTCAAAGGATAAAGGTACGCCGGGGATAACAGGACTGATCTCCCCCAAGAGCATCATATCGAAACGGGGGTTTTGGCACCGCGATGTTCGGCTCGTCAACCATCCGGGGCTGGAAAGGTCCAAGGGTTGGGCTGTATCGCCCATTAAAGTGGCACGCGAGCTGGGTTCAGAACGTCGTGAGACAGTTAGATCTCATATCATAATGCGGGCTTAGAAATTTGAGTGGACCTGACCCGTAAGGTAACGAAGAGGACGGAGTGAGAGACCGCGACCGCTTGGTGCAGCCAGTTGTCCCGCCAGGGGCATTGCTGGGGTAGCTATGTCGATGGGATAAGCCTGAAAAGAGCAATAAGCGAGCGAAACCCGCACAGATGAAAATTTCTTTTAAAAGGGCCCGATGGGAGATACCACGTCCGAATAGACCCATAGGTGGAAGGCCAGCAATGTCCGTAGTCCGAGTGGTACTAATTGCCCCGTATGGCTTATTGCGCAAACGCGTGCCGTCCCCGCCCTTGTGCGGGGGCGCAACAAACCACTTTTTTTATACGTACGTGTACATTTAGTTATATTTAGTGCGACGATCCGACGCCTGTCACCATTATTATGTCAACGAAATATATAGGAGTAATCGCAAGAAAGCTTGGCGGTAAAAGATTTAAGTGGCCAGGCGACGGGGGCACCACCACTTACCATTCCGAACAGGGAAGTTAAGCCGTCTGCGCCGAATGGTACTGAGCTACACCAAGTGGGAAGTAGCGCCGCCCGCCTTTTTTTGAAAGCACTTACAATGTATAATGCGTAGGTTGCTTTTTTTTTTGTCGCTCAAACTCTCCATAAAAAAGAGCCTACCATTTAATATGTGATCCGACAACCTGTCCACTAAATTTCTACCAATGGAGTTACGGGCTTGATCCCATGGAATGGCACGCACTAAGGGCGTGATCAGTTCCTGCACCACCGCTACTGCGTTTACTTGTAGCTGTGGGCAGTCACTAATACGAGCCGACCGCCCTTATTTTTTGAAGGCACTTGCCATGTATAATTGGTAGGTGCTTTTTTGTTAGGACCATCAGGGCAAGCCCCTGGCACGATCAGTTCCTGCTTCCATGGCCACTGCACTTTGATTGTCGCCAATGGGCATCATTAATATAGGCCTCCGTCTTTTTTTTGGAATAGTCCCCCCTATCGATGAGGGACTTTTTTTTTGCCCTAATTCACAAGAACTTCGGCTATAGTAAAAATTAACCATATATCAAATTATCCTTAAATCGTTAATATTTAAGCAAATTTATATGCTACTTTCCAGCCAATGTCGCACGTTCATAATCCGTTGGTATGTTATTGTGTGGGGAGGTAAACAATATTTTTTCTGCCTTAAAGTGAATCTAGATGTAAACTGCGGTCATCATTAAATATCTCCAGATAGCAAATGTAGTTTGCTACCGACAAAGAGGATGCGATTTGCTCCAATGTATAAAAAAGTGAAAAATGTTACGTCCAACCGTCACTTTTTTCCCTTAAAGATTAGGGTATTCCATTGAGCAGCGAGGCTACATATAAAATCATATTTTAAGGATAGTTCCTTAAAACTTATTTTTACTATCCTTGATGGGTTTCTAGGATTACTAAAAAGAAACATCTGTCCTGGGCGTGACTCCATTATGCTAAGTTGCCGTTCCTTCCGAGACACTCTGCCAAACTTCCCGGCCCATGCCAAGTCCTTTCAGAAAGGGTTTCATTAAATTCAGCATTGTATCGTGTTATGTGTGCGTTTATATGCATCGGCAAACACTCAGTCCATATCTACAAATAAAGATCATTGAAAAATAATTTTTAACTACACGAAAATAACCATTTTCCTTGAAGTAAGGAACCATTATATTCAGTTGTAAGATGGTGAAATTGGAAGAGAAGAGGTTTAATTAAAAAGAACTGGAGAGAGTTATAGAGGAATAATATTTACTTCGATGATCGCTTTAGAGGATGGTCCTGCTTAAAAGTGTTTGCAGCAATAGTTACGTTGAATATGGAGGTAATAAATTTCCTGCCTATTGTCCTTGTTGAAAGTGCATCATAAATTAGTTTTATACTGTAAAAACCAAGGCTAATAGCGGCATTGCCAATATCTATTAACCAAATACAACTGGCCCAATACAACGGTGGCCTTCATTTTTAAAGCCATGATATATTACAAGAGGAGGCTGTAAAACATTAAGGCATAGTATATTGGCTATACCTATTTTTAAAGGCACTTTTAAGTAAAGTGCTTCATTTTGTTCTCAATAGTGATGAATTATTAAGCAGAGATCGTCTTAAATAAATGGATTAAATTTATTTTTATTATAAAGGGGAGTCCGAAAAAAGTCACTGGACTCAGTCAAAATAAACCAGAGACAAATTAGTGCTTAAATAAACCATTGACTATATTATTAGTTTCTGTTGGTAAATATATAATGATAATACCTTTCACGGGTAGGTGGCTGGCTACTAAAGGGGCCAGTGTCCGAGGTCCGCTTGAAAAATTAATTGATATCATAATAATTATAAAAATCCCTGATCTACCCCAAAAATACTAAATTATCACTATCCCTTTCACATTCTTCTACTTTACTATCAATAAAAAAAGTGACAATTGAATCGCTTCCTTGATAAAAATATCTCTTCTGTGACTAAATATTCGCCAAAATAAAAAATCGAGAATAAATAATAAATCGCAACGTATTACCCATTATCTTCAAGTAACAAGTACCTCTGTCCTCATCAGCTCCAAAAAGGGTAGTTGTTCCTTGCTTCAAGAGAAATCTAATCGGAACGGCGGAGAACATATTTGGTATTTAGCACAAAAATACACACTTGGCAGAGTAAGTATTATGATCGTGATTAATGCCGAGTTCCAATTCTCACCGGTTCAATATCTTCCACAAAATTCCCATTCCGTTGTGGTGCATCACGAGAATAGACATAGGAAGCCAGCCAGCACTGCACAGTATTCCATAAGTTTAAAACGCCCTGATTGAATATTTCTTGAGTGGAGGCCCACACTTGTAGAATTATGTGCTGAGTTGTCACCTGCGTCTAACAGCTGACGAAGAAGGTCTCTCATGTTAAGGACACAGGATGCGCTATATTAACTCGCAGCTCTAATCCAACAGATGGGTTGGCGCAATATGCACCCTCCTCCCACCACCCTGTCATCACAAAAAAAGACAAATTATTACACGGTTCGTGACCCAAAGACATACGAGCTCATCTCGATAGCGAGATTAGAATCCTTAAATATCACACATCCACTAGGACCAGTATTGAGATAAATACACGGTGTTTAAGTACATAATAATAGCATGATACACAGGTATATTAGAATCCTAATCGACAAATTGATATAAGATATACTACTGAAAGGTAACCAAACCATAGCACTTGGAATGGTACACCTGACGGAGCTTAATTATTATACTCGCGGTGAGTGGCCCATCCTGGCTGGACTGAAGGACCCGTAATAGTGATGACATTTCCTCTAGTGAGTAACACCGCAGTATACAACTCAGCCTGAATATAGCCATGGTCTGCCTCTTTACGCTCTATAAGGCTGCTGTATATTTGCAGAGCGCCACTCGCTGCGAGACTAATGCGAGCTATTGATCAGGCAGTCAGTAGGAGCTAAGTCTAACACCGCACACAATATTTCTTGATGACCATGAGATAAATGATGGAACGCAGCAGCGCCAGTATCTGTACAACACAAGTATATTTAGAACTTCGTGAGAAGTAAGACACCAGTGAGGAAGTAAATTGTGTGAGGTTATCGCACTCCGAAAATAAACAGAGAATATGACTACTTACAAAGTCTCAACGTTGTCATCTTTCTGTATATATAGATCGGCCAATCCAGTAAATAAAGGAAAAAAAATCATGACGCTATCTCTCGATAAGTGCGTAAATACTATAATATGTTCACAATTTTCCTGAATTAAATCCTGGTTTTCCGATTATTTATTTGCGTAAATTAGCCGGTGGTGTTTTAGTTATAATACCGTATTCTCGATAGGGTGTAATGCACCAACCCTGGAGATTACCCATCAGTTCTGTATAGCGTCAGACAAGCAAGGCATACTCAAAAATACTCATGCCACGCACCTCCTGGTGAATTTTACACAACGGAAATGGGAACTCAACAAATAGGGTCAAAAACCCTCTGTAAACGATATACACAACCATTAACATCCGTTATTTGAAAAAAATATAAGCTTATGAAGATGTAATGCCCCGGTGAATATTGTCATTAATTAACATTATCAAAAATAAGCCGAGGGACTAATAATATTTCATACCTGTTTTTGAAATAAAAAACGCATGCTTGCTAGTTGGTGCTTCACCAGATAAAAGGTGATATATGATACTGCTCAACTTATGACATCATATAGAAATTAAAATTATCCTTGGGCACCATCTAATATAATTGTACACTAAAATCTAGAACGATTTGTTGGATGGAGATCTATATCATACATCATAAAACAAATCTTCTATTCATCCAATGAATGTAATAATCCCACGGATTCTTATAGTGAGAGAGATCCACTATGAGAACATAACACGCCACAGGGCGTAGCAGCAATATTGGTGTATATATAGCTCGAGCATTAAAAGGCATCACAGCTTGAGTGTCCAGAACATCTAGCGGAGCTAGGGGTAAATGAGGTATTAACACCGAGTAAGACGAATGCGTAATATACGTAGCCTGCCCAAACCGGAACCTGCGCTTTGAAAAGGACACTAAGCAGGATTAATTTCAGTGGTCCCCCCCAGTACGCATTATCGTAGACCAAGGGACTCGAGAAAATCACAGGGGCTGCAAAATGACGGGTTCAATTTTTAGTTATTCCAACATGCGCAAACGTAACTATCGCGAGTTTTACGAGAGCGAGGCTATATAGATATTCACTATTCATCACATGCACGGAATTCGTGGGATCTCTCTTAATAATGTAATATATATGTATAAGAGATACGATAATCCGTGTGGGCTCAAATAGAGCTAGCACTGGAGGATATGTATTTGTGCGCGGTTGCATAAGCTTGAATCCGAGTCTATTCTCGAGCGCTGCTCATGAAAGTGTTATCTCTAAAAGATATATTATGACGCCATCGACCATTACTGAGTACGTATAATCGATTAATTGAGTAGAGGCGGAAATATGTGATTTCGAGTTTGGTACCCATGCATTCCTGCTCATACAAAGATATACCTACATATACTTGCTCAATTCGTGCGCGAGCGAGAGAGAGAGATGTAGCTATAAATTTTTGGATCATCTAGTACACTTCATATATAACATCAAGAAGAAGCATTTAATAAATCACCCCGATACCGCATACCATGCTCATTCAGGTAATCGAAACCAAAATCCAATCAGTGAAAGGAGGTATGGTATAAAGGTATGACGAGAATGATTCGGATCGGAGATTATAGAGAAAATCAGTTTTGATCCACTCAACGAGGAAACTAGTTAGCACAACTAATATTCGACACAAAGTGTATGTTTAGCTAGAGATCCTTTAGAAGCCAAGTGACATCTCACGATAAAACACATTTACGTTATTACAATACACGGATTACAGTCTCAGTAATAGTGAGGCGCAGTTAGAGACTACATAGTGGAAAGTATCTCAATAATTCATATAATTCGAAGTGACAACAATCAAATCTGTCTTATTTGACCCATTATCTACAAATCTATAAGGAAGGCAGATCCCATTAGGTAATAAGCCAACGAAATAGCGTTTGGGGCACTTTTAACCCATTTTGAGGCCCCCAGTTGGCCTTGGCCTATCACTGGAACGCTTCTAATATTCTTAAAGCCAGTTACACAAAGGATTGACACAATACCTCCATCTGCTTTCCATCCAGTTCCCACATTACTAAAACCGCTAAGATGTTGGGAAGACAACCAAGCGGGTCCCTTTGTAAGCCGCAATTATTGGATCAGTAACGCCCTGGGTTATATTCAAGAACTTAAAACGGGGATTATCATTGAGACAGAAGTTATTTTATAAGGAAATACAAAATCAGCATAGATAAATAAGAATGGTGCAATTTACTTGCGAATGATGCTAGTAGAGACAGGTAATCCTGAACGGAGAAGCCAGAGCTATGGATTTGAGTTCCTGCTGGCGGAAAACGCATGGGAGATTCCAGCGGTTGGCATAGCATACCAACCCTAATACAAAATCGGAACAAAAACTCCGGCATAGAATATATCGGAAACAGGGATTAATTCAGGAAAAAATGGTATAATACGCCTACGATAAAAACTCATGATTGTTTCCTTATAATGCCATTATAAATTAAAAATGAAAAGTTGGAGCTTTTAATAGTAATATTTGATTATTCAGACTGGTCCAACAACCCACCAATTATCACCAATTGGCCAATTCGAATTCCAAAATTTTAGCGGATGCCATTATTATGGTCCAAGAAATTATGCACGCGGCTGTGCCCTGCCTAATCATAGAATCGATTTTCCTGCCACACTTACACCTCGAAAAAAACAAGGGTCGAAAGCTTTTAAAATCCGAATGGGTTTATTTAGTATCTATAACCTATACAATAGAAAGGATGCAGACCTCGATCAGGGTTTGGTCGCAATGGGGATACCGAGTAAAATGAAGCCCCGTCCGGAACCTCCATTCATTTTGTTTGGTACCTGCAGCTACTATAAATTTCAAATTCTAAATGAAATTGAAGAACATTTATTTTTAACCCTTTATATTTTTTAATATCTTGTTGTCAGGATGTGATTGAGGTATTTGATCTTCCTACCGAAAGAGCCAAGAATTTGGCTTGATGCTTTTGACGATTGGAAATATGGACACACCAACCCATACGGTATATGGTAAGCGAAATTAAGGCCAGTTTAACTAGTTCGTTCTTTAGAAGAGGTTACAAAACCAGCCCAACTACAGGGAATTACCCTCAGAAAATATTCAAATACAGAGGGCTGTTTTTAAAACTTATTGGAATCTATATATCAAAGGCTCAGGTATAAAAAAAACCTATGGAAAACGAATGGGATTTGGAAGAATTGAACAACGGGGAGAATTGGAACTCGGCCATTAATCACGACAACCAACACCTTGGGGCCAAACCAAAATATGTTCCCGGCCGTTTCCATAAGATTTCTTCTTGAGCAAAAACAAACTACCCTTTTTGAGATGATGAGACAGAGGTACTTGTTACTTTTACAGATAATGGGAACGAAAGTGGACGATTATTATTTTATTCGTTTTAGATTTTGGCGAATATTTAGTCAACAGAAGAAATGATTTTAATCAGAGGACCAAAGCGAATTCAATTTCATTTTTTTATGATAGTAAAAGTAGAAGAAAGAAAGGAGTGATAATTAGATAATTTTAGGGGTAAGATCAGAGGATTTTTTATAATTATAATGAATCAAAATTAATTTTTCAGAGCGACCGAACACTGAGACACTTTAAGATAGCCCAGCACCACCGTGAAAGGTATATCATTAATATTAACCAGAACGAAACTAAATAATATAGTCCAAATGTACAATTAAGCACTAATTTTTGCTCTGGGTTATTCTTGCTGTAATCCCAGACTTTTTCGGAGACATCACCCTTATAAATAAAAAAATAATACATTTAATTTAAGAACGACCCTAATACATCACTATGAGAACAAATAAAGCACTTTTAACTAAAAGGCCCTAATATATAGCCTATACTATTGCCCTTAATGTTTACAGCCCTCTTTGTTAAATATCAGGCTTTTAAAAATGAAATGGCCAATCCAGTTGTATGGCCCAGTTTTGATATTTGGTATAATATTGCATTGCGCGCTATTAAGCCTTGGTTTTTACAGGTAATATAAACTAAATTATGGATGCACAACTTTTCAACAAGGACAAAGGCAGGATTAATTATTACTACCATATTACAACGTAACTAATTGCCTAAGCAACAATCCTTATTAAGGCAGGACCCAATCTAAAGCGAATCGAATTAAAAATTAATCCTAATCAGCAATCCTTTAATTAAACCTCTCTCCTTCCAATTTCAACATCTTTAACTGAAATATAATGGTTCCTAACTACAAAGGAAAAATGTTTTTATCGTAGATTATTAAAAATTATTTCAATGAACTTTATTATGTAGATATGGACGAGGTGTTTGCCGATGCATATAACGCACACATAACACGATACAATGCTGAATATTAATTTGAAACATATTTCTGAAAATAGACTGACATGGGCCGGGAAGTTTGGCAAGAAGTGGTCCCGGAAGAACGGCAACCTTACAATAAGGAGTCACCGCCAAGGACGAATGGTTCCTTTAGAGACCTAGAACCCATCAAGGATAGTAAAAAAGTTTTTTAAAAGGAAACTATCCTTAAAATATGATTTATATGTAGCCTCGCTGCAAGGAATACCCAATTCTTAAGGGAAAAAAAGTGACTTAGGTTGGACGAACTTTTTCCTTTTTACATTGGAAGATCAGCATTCTCTGCAGGTAGCAAAACACCATTCTATCTGGAATATTTTAATTGATGACCGGCAGTTACAAATCTAGAACACTTTAAAGGGCAGAAAAATATGTTATACCTCCGCACAAAAACAATATAACATAACCACAGGATATGAAACGTGAACGACAATTGGTGGAAGGTAAGCCAATAATTGCTATAAAATAATAAGATTTAAGATTTATTTAATAGGGTTAATTTTACTATAGAGCGAACAGTACTATGGATTTAGGGCAAAAAAAAACGTCCTTATCATCGATGGTGGGAGGGACTTCAAAAAAAGACGGAGGCCTATTAATGAACTGCCATTTGGCAACAACAAAGTGGTGGGCACATGAAAAGCAGAGAACTGATCGTAGCCAGGGGCTTGCCCTGGGTCCTAACCAAAAAAAGCACCTACCATATAAATGGCAAAGTGCCTTCAAAAAGGCGGACGCGTATTAGTGGACTTGCCCACAGCTACAAGTAAAACGCAGTAAGCCGAGTGGAGTTGCAGAGGAAATGATTCCGCCCTAAGCGTGCACTTCCATGACAGGCCCCGATAAACTCCAGGTAGAATTAAGTGAACAAGGTGTCGGATCGATAATATTTAAATGGAGGGTCTCTTTTATGAAGAGTATTAGGACAAAAAAAAAGCACCTACAAAATACATGGTAATGCTTTCAAAAAAAGGGCGGCGGAGCCTACTCATCCAACTTGGTAAGCAGTACCAAATCAGAGGCGAGCAGAACGGGCTTAACTTCCCTGTTTCGGAATGGTAAAGGGGTGGGCCCCGCGCCATGGCCACCTAAAATCCTTTGTACCGCAAGCTTCACCTTGGCGATATCTAATACGTTGCATAATAATGGGAACAGGGCGGCCGGATAGTCGCACTAAATAAACTAAAGTACAACGTACGTAAAAAAAAAAGGTTTGTTGGCGCCCGCACAGGCCGGGGAAGGCGTTATGCGCACAAAGCCAACGGGCAAATTAGTACCACTCGGCACGACATTAGACTGCCCTTCCACCTATGGTCCTA
>Ga0163217_1108171_pt1 | contig 10983 bp, 14 predicted proteins | sample SynspAceP_FD_185933 | JGI IMG/M metagenome (GOLD analysis project Ga0163217, IMG submission 185933) | Saline lake microbial communities from Ace Lake in Antarctica - Synechococcus sp. Ace-P (PacBio error correction) | ecosystem: Environmental > Aquatic > Non-marine Saline and Alkaline > Saline ...
AAGGAGATCTTGACGCCGCAATCAAAGTTTTTACTCCCGCGGGGAAATTAACAACAACTTTGGTTTTTCCCCCCGGGCGATTTTTTTTTTACTTTTGGGCTTCCCTGCCCTGCCAGACGGGGCCGCCCACTTGGCCTTTCGCCTAACGGGTCGTCAACCCGTGCCAACAAGGCCCCCTGGACCCCTCTTCAGGGACCGTGAAACCGGCCACGCCCCAAAGTTGGAACGGAAACCCCGACCCTTAACCCTTTTTTTTTTCTGATTCCGCAAAAATGGGCGAAATAGCCCGCCCAATCGTATGCAACTTCCGCTTTGATCGAGTTAGCGTTCCCCCCACCCCTCCAGCTTTCCAACTAACCGCCCCCTGGGCCCGGTGGTAGCTTGAAATGGCAACGGCCCGGGCGGGTGGCCTTTGGGCCCTGGTTTTAAAAGCCCACAAAACACCACGTTTAATGGCCTGAAGGGTCACTCAGCAAAAATGGCTTTCAGTAAATTTTGAACCTAACCCGCCCCCGGCCATTCAACATGCCAGCTTGCCGGTGGAGAAATATCGCGGGCCTGCGGGTAATTGGGCTAGGTCGGTTGAACCATTGCCCTTGGTGTTTGGGCGTTGGGTTTTTCTACTGTCAACAGCTGCTCGAAGCCACAGCGGTTTTGCGGCCCGCCTGGGCAACGCGCTTGAGCGCTTCTTTGGCCCCACCAGGGTTTTTTTTTTTAAGTTTTGCGGTAGAGTTGGGTGAGCCGTGGGCCAGGGGGGGCATCGAGGATGTGGGGAGGTTTTGCAGGGGTTTGTGGGTTTGGCTCTGGGGATTGTGCTTGGCTTTTTGAAGAGGTCCTTATGCGCGCGGCGGGGACGCCGCTCTACCGGTTTTTGCGCCGCGGATTTGATATGTGCTTGGGTGCATGATTGTTTACCCAGTTCTGATGAGCACTCCTGAAGTGCGGCCCGATGCTGAAGGCGGGAATGATAACGGTACCGGGCCGTCTGACAGGGCTTGTTGCCCTCCAGGACTTTTTGAAAACGCGCGGGCGGGTAGACGGCCGGTTTTTCATGCGCCCGGTTGCCGTAAGTACTTCCAGTAACCACTACATCAGCGCGGTAAAGGCGGTTAGGGGCTGGCCAACAATGGGGCAAATGCGGCGCGCCAAGGTCGCCTGAAAATCACGATTCCCGCCGCCTGCGAGCCTCCTTTCAGGTATTGCACATCGCAACTCATATAGGCAGAGCCGAGAATATGCCGGCTCGCTGAAAACGAATAACGGCAGACGAGGTCTGGCCCTTTCGAGCACCGTGACCCACTGCTGTAAAGGGTGCCAACCAGATAATCCGCGACCCTGCCGCCAAGCGGTCGCCAGAGCCTTGTTCTCTCTTACCCCCAACCAATAAGGCGTCTTTCCGTACTGTTGCATCAGGGCGGCCCTGACGGCTCTGTACAGTGGATCGCTGCTTGAAGCCTGCGGCGATCAAACCCAGGGCAAGCGGCCGATATGGTCCCTATGTGCCACGGCGTGGCGATCAAAAAAGCGTGGACCCGCTTTCAAGATTGAAGGTTACGGCCAGGGCTCTGCGCGGCGCCGCCTGACGTTTCCGCGCCCTGAAAAAGCCACAGTCTATTAATATGGCTATCGTAGGGCTAAGCCATAATTGATGCAATGAGCCGGTGACCTCTCATTGAACGGCGGCCATGGTGCTGAATAAAGGTATGGTGGATGATGGGCCGGGGCATGGCAACTCCCTTTGCCTGTCAAAATTACTACGATAAGGTTTAAAGCGGGGGTTGCCCCGCGAAACCAATACGCATTTTTCACAAGTGCGGGTAACCAATGATAATGGGAATGGCTTTTCAAAGAAGACACTGGACAAAATTCCCGCCCACGCCAAGCGCCAACCATTTTTACATCACAGGCGCAACGCAAGCTTGACCCTTGGCGCCCCAGAAACTAAAAGTTTGCGGCTGTTTAGCATGCCCGCCAAGCACAGCAGTGGACAGTCAAGACCCCATGAAAATTTCATTCAATTACCTGGTTGTCTGCGTAGGCAATTATTTGCGAGCCCTACTGCTGAAGCGTTATTGAAAGCCAAGCTCGCCGGAAGCGGCATTTCCATAGTTCAGCTTCAGCTGGCCTAGCGCGTTGGTAGAACAAACCACTAGAATGCACGGCCACGCAGTGGCTGGAAGCGTCTGGTTAATGCCCTCCCGGAGCATAAGGCACGGCAAGTTACCTCCGCTATCTTCGCGAAGGCGAGCCCTGATCTGGCCATGGAAAAATCGCCATTCTGCAGTCCATTCATGCCATAGCACCACAAGCGCGTGGCAACGCTTTTAGTGGGTAAAATGGCTGGACATTGTGAATACCCGAACCCAACCGAACAACAGCTACCGGCCTTCGAGCATGTTTAAACGATTCTTTGACAGGCAACCCAGCGCCTGGCTGCGCCTATCTTTAAAACTGAATTCTTCTATTCTTAACGAAATGTCTTTAATGCAGAATCACGCCGCGCCTCCCCCGCTAATGACACCAGTGGATGAAATCGATTTTGTTGGCGCTTGGTTGGGCCGCAATTGATAACGATCGCAAATTTACGATATTGGCCTGCACTCTGTGTTTTTGCGGTCGCAGGTAATCGCCTATGCGATGTGGACCACACCGTGTATTTGGCAACGCGGTGATCCAGATAGAAGAAAAGGCCCCTGTATAAGCAGCCTGCTGGGCGTGGTGGCGGCGATTATGTTTTCGCAGCCCCTCCGCTTGCCGTAAACAGAGATTTGAACTGCTCAAATCGCGCAACGTAATTGGCCAGCAGTAACCATCTGAAGCTGGACGTAACAGCGGAGGCCCCAAACGCTCCGGTAATAGCGCCTTTGTTTAGCGCCGCTTTCAGAGCACACAGACCCAAGCCCAGTGGCGCCCCCTGCCTCTTTGCGCAGTTATGCTGGGGGCGGTGAGGTTATTGATGTGTTTCAGATTGACAGTACCTCCTGCCTAGAAAATGAAAGGAGCTTGAGATTGCGTGCGGTGAGAATGACCGATTTTACGCGATGGGCCCTGAGGGGAAACCCTTTTGGAGGGCCGTCGGGTGATATGATCGATGAAGGGGATTCAACTGCAGGTAGCCGCTGACCGCCCGGCCAGGCACCGACTTCACCTGATCAAAAACAACCTTTGCGCGCCACTCTGAATTATCAGAACGAAATTGTGCCAGTGAAAAGGGCAGGGAATTCAGGCATTCTTTCCCTGCCTGCAAAGCCCCGGTAACGGAGCATGCCAGTACTTATTCTTGAATGAGGTAAGCCGGCTGTATGTGCGCCAGAACGTAGAACGCAAATCCAGCAGAGGCGCAGCAGAGCCTGGATTTTTTTTTTGCAGGAACAAACTGCCCAAGGTGCCGCCAGAATCTGGAGGCGCTGAAGCGGCACTGAACGCGTAACCAATGCCAGTGCGGCTCGGTGGATTTTTCCATTGAAACTCCAGGGCGTACTTTGATCAGGTAGATGGAGCTGAAAACCGTCCATTTCTGAACTGATGCTCAAACGCGCTGAAGCTTGTGAAACGGCGCTTTACCGCGAACCCCCGCTACGGCACTGGGGGTGAGCAGTTGGGCCAACTGAAGGCCGCCGGATCGGCTATCGAGCGTGTTGGTGGTCTACTGAAACGCAACAGGAACTGCTTGGCGCTTGGGCCAGGAATGTGCAGGTGAACACCGAAATTTATACCGCCATGCTAAATACTCGCAGGAGCTGGATATCACGCCGCGCGGGTACTGTGGGGCAATTGTGCGCATTATTGATGACGCAGTGGTAGATACACGCGCGCCGGTCAAAGCCAAAAAAGGCGCTGATCGTAGTCTTGGCAAACCGGCTGCTAAGGCGCATGCTGGGGGTGGCGATAGCGCTACTGCGCCATCGCGCCTAATCGCGGAATCGAAACCCTGAACTGATCGAGCATGCTTGGGCTGCCAGTGTAACGCCTCAGTGCGTTCAGTAAAGCCAAACAGATACTGATGAAAAGTTTCAAGGGCAAGTCTACTCAGCAAGGCTCTCACCTGCTGGCGGCGACAACCCGCCTGACTGGCATTGAGTCGCTGCGCAAGCCTGCGCAACCACCTGCAATTTTGCCATGATGGGAAGCAAGAACAATGTGGCTGATATTTCAGGCCCAAGCCCCAGCGCGGGGCAAGTCCTTTGTATCTGCCACCTGAGGCCATGTGTGGCGCAGACCGGCAAAAAGGTGGTGCTTTGATTTGAATGCGATATGCGCAAAAGGGTTACGTGCATAAGCCTGATCAATTAAAGACCGCCAGAGCCGGGCCTTTCCTGGCCTGCTGGTCAGCACCCCATACTCGGCTGATGTGATTCATAAAACCGAAAATAGAAAACCTGCACTTCAATAAAGCCCGCGGGCAAGATTCCACCCAACACCGTCCTGAGCTGCTGATGCATGCCAACTTTTGAAACCACTGCCTGCAGCAGCTGAAGCAAGATGTAATGACATGGTGATCATCGATAACACCCCCGATTCTGGCGTGACCGATGCACGCGCTGTGGGCCCGTTTAGCGGGTAACAGCCTGATTGTGACCCGCTTTGGCAGAAACCCGGCGCGGGAAATTCAGCAAACGCTGTTGCGCTTTCCAAGAAATAACGGCATTGACATTAAGGGCGCTAATTTTCAACGCGTAAAGAGAAAAAAGCATCTGCGTACGGGTATGGCAATTACGGTTATCTACAGTACAATACAAGTCAGATACCAAGTAATTGGCATTGGGGGTTCACATGAGCCTCTTTTTTAATGCGTATAATGATGCAATATTGATTTAACTCTGAGATGTAACAAGGAGACGAGTTTTATGAAAAAGACAAGTTTTGCATTGGTACTAGCGGCTTGCTGCCTCGCTCCGGTATGAGCTTGCCCAAGAACGCTGACACAAGCACACTGCTCCTGCCTTGCAGGAACCACCACCCTCAATACCGGCGCTCAGGGTACTGGGGCGGTAATGACAGCTGGCAAAGATTGCACTGGGGTGCTGCATTGTGGTGGGGCTGTAAAGCGGGCCCGCATCTGATAGCGGCGGTTCCGGATCTGGCACTACTACCTCTACTAACTTACCACCCGTAAGTCGGTAGCAGTAACCAAGGCCACCTAAGTTATTTTTAGGTGGCTTTTTATTGTGTAAATTCCGAATAAAAGGCAAGTAAATCCGACATGATGATACCCTCTCCTTGCGCTTTGGTGTTTCTGCTTTTTTCTACAGCCTGCGTGTTCTCCCCTGGCAATGCATTATGGATACGGAACCGACTGATCATGATGATTCTGCAGAAAACAGCCTGGTTGAGATGTCGAGATTACCCCCAAGCGATCGCTCAGGACCATCGGTAAAATCGGTGAAATGACTACCCTCAGGAATTGCCTGGATTAATAACCCGAAAATTACGCGCATTGGTGCCAACGGATGCTTCTGTTTATCACCGTGTGAGGATCATCCAGAGCTGACATTTCCCGGTGGGCAACAGCAGCCCTCTGCGCAATGCGCGCCGTTGTGCGCGATGAGGCCCTCTGTTCTACCCCTTCAATCGGCAGTGTTTCAGGTTGAAGGTCTGACATTGGAAGAACCTGCGCGAAAATTATCGCCCAGCGGCTGGCTCGCTTTAATCCGAACAGCCGCAGGTGGATGTAAAAAACGTTTGAGGTACAACAGCCAGAAGATCATCGTTAGCGTGCTTGTGAACCACCGAATTTATTCCGGTGGGAGCCCAACAGCTGACGCTACTGCAGGCCCGTTGGCCGGCCCGGAATTGATCCAGAAGCGTGCTGACAATTTTCAAATCTGGTTCTCAACACGCGACCGTGTACTGCTACACCTGGATTACGACGTTTTGACCAGTAAATACCAGCAACATTGGTGAAGTGTATCTGCGCCGTGGCGGACAAATTGCACCTGGCTTAAACGACTCGCGCAAGTATTTGTGATTGGGTGAAGTCGGTACCCCCCGCGCGCCCCTGCCCTACCAGCACCAGCCGCAGACTCTCAGTGAAGTGCTCGGCCTGTTGGCGGCCCTCGCCAGAAACCTCAAGCCGGCAAGGAAATCTATGTTATCCGTGTGGAATAACCTGGAAAACGAACGCGCTTACAGTATTCAGCTAAACGCCAGCCTCGCCTTCTCCCTTATTCTAGCCGAGACAATTTGAGAATGCAACCGCAGGACTTGTGTTTTTTGTTTGGCGCTGCGGAATTCACACTGCTGGAAATCGCTTTAATCAGCCAATTATTTCCCTTCAGCTAACATTCTTGTCGCACTGGCGTACTGATCACGAGACGTCGGCAGTAAACAACTAAGGGAGCCTGCGGTGATAACCCTCCTTTTATGCAGGCGTGCTGGTCGTGGATAGCACTGTGCTGGCTGGCTGTATTCAAGCACCAGCACGGCCCTTACCGCAACCCTTAGCCCTGGCGATCAGCGGGCGCCGAGTCCAGCTCAGCACGGAGCAAGTCAACCGCCTGGGCCGGCCCGGCCTGCCTGCGACTACGGCTATCTGAAACCTTTGCTGGTGGCGCCAATCGGCTCAGGCGACTGGGCAGAATGGCATGGCCCAGAACAGATGCTGGTAACGCGCAACGGGCGGCTAGTGCAAACGGCAGGCAATACCGATAAGGGTGATTGCGGCTCCGCTCATGCCATGACGACCCCCTTCCTCGGCGATCTGCGCGCTCCTGAAATGGCAGGAAATTAACCGCGCAAATGTTGGACATGCTGCACGCTTTTCCTGACCAACTACCCCAGCATGCCCGCTACCGTACTGGCCCCAAATGGAGATGATTGAAATCATGGGCACTGAACGCGAGCTGCAGCGTGTAGATGAAGCTATCCACTATGCCAGCATCGGCTCAGGAGCAACCAACTATTACTGGTAGACCCTTCAACGGGCACCGTGGCTGCAGCGGTCAGCATCTTGCCGATGATTTGCCCGTGCTCTACCTGACAGAAGTGGGTGCCATCGAACGTGAAGCCACAGCCAATGAGGCCCCAGCTCGCTCAATCAGGCCTTAAGAGCTGCGCAGTGGCCGTGTGGCCTGTCGATGTGCCTGGCCCTAGGGCCTGCGCCCGGACAATCGGCGCGGCTCAGAATGCAACCCAGCGAAGCCGCCCAGGTACCGGCGTTACCATAGCGGGAGAAGTTGAATCCACCCGGCGCTTATGATTTCCGTCAGGTGGCTCGGCTTCACGACGCCTCCTGTGACCTGGCCAAATCAGTTCAAAGTGCGTGGTTTCTGTGGCGGCGCTGTTGCGCCAGAGTGAACTCGAACCCCCAAGCAACGCCTCAAGGTAAGGTTTTGCTATTTGAGTTAATGCCAACCGGGTGCATGGCTCTGGCGAAATGGATAATGCCGAACTGCACGAGCTGGTTACCGCTTTGTACCGGTGGTTGAAGCATGCCCGTTACTGGCCGCGCCCAGCACAGCTGGACCCTCTGCAGCAACTGATAGTGAGTAACAACTCCGCTGCTTGAGAGCGGTGATCGGCTGATCTACCCGCGGCAACGGCTTGACAGGTACGAGTTTACCGGCGCCGTAATCGCCGACTGTGTAATTGCCAGCAAATGACCAGGCTGGAAAATGCATGACTACCGTCAAGGCCCTGGCCAGCGCCACCCGCTGCTGACCGCAACAGTGCTTACCTGATTCAGCCCAATGGGCCTGGCAGGAGCACGCAATTGCCTATTGGAATCTGCAGCCGGCAGACTGGCAACGGGCCGCGGTTATCTACTTGCCCACACACCTGGCAACTCTCGCCTGCCACTCGCGGGCTGACAGGAGATATGGCCAGCCTGCCCTGGCTACCTCAGTAATCAACTGGGGGGGTCGCTTCAGTGAAATAATCTGATGTTGCGTTCCGTTTATCTTGTGCCGGTATTGGTTTGCCGGCCTGGCCATGCGCAGCCGCAGCCCTTGCTGACCGCTACCGCACACCCAGCATGATTTTGGTGCGTGGGCCTTGCTGCAAACCCCGACCGCGCGCATGGCGCCAAGAAGGTACTTTCAGTTTTCAACGCCAACCGCACCCTCGCTACAGCCGTTACAAGCTATCAATGCAACCGCTACCCCTGGCTGGAAGGTAGCTGCGCTATATCGCCATCCCAGCAACATACGCTACAGCCAGGTTAGAGGAGTTCAGTGGCGATCAGTAGCCTGAAAGACAAGCCTTCGATTTCAAGTTACGACTTTTGCAGGAAGATTACTGGTTGCGGAGCTCTCGGTAGGCTTCCCGACCTGGCGGGTACCGGTCTATTTTTTCACAGTGAATTTTGTAGTCCGCCAACAAACGTTTTTATGATCTGGACTTCAGCCTGGGTGTTCGCCTGGGGTAATATCGGTAACCGCGGTGACTTCCGCAACCCGCTTGGCATCATTGCAACGATTACGACACCGGGATGCGGCTACAGTCCGGCACCGGCGGTGACTTCAGTATCGACAACTACATTCCCGTGGCGGCCTGGCATCTTTGGCGTGTGGAATATCAAGACGCCCAATGGACCACTGCGTTCAAGATCGAGCTGGATGGCAACGATTTATACCAGAGTGAGCCCAGCAAACAACCAGGAAACCAAGACTCGCCCATCAACATGGTTGTGGTCTACCGCCTAACAGCGGCATTGATCCTTAGCGTACCTAGGGACGCTCGGCAATACCGCCATGTTCGGTATTACCCTGCATTCCAACTGAAGGATAACCCTTTCCCTGCCAACTGCTGGACCCACCGCCGGAACGCCCCGCGCGCCGCTCCCCGCAGGCGTGAGCGCTCAATCCGGTGGACTGGGGCCAATGTGAGTGCGCGCCGGAAGAGAACGCCGGCTTTGCGGTGAAACCATTGAGGTCAAGATCGTGGAGCTGATCGTGACCGGTGAATCAGAAAACCTTTCCGTAACCAGGCTCAAGGCCTGGGCCGGGCCAGCCGCATTTCTGGACAACAGCACCGAGCGAAGGGCACCTACGAATTGGTCACCCTGGTGAACCAGCCGCGCGGGATTGCCGTGTCGGAAGTTCAGCATTGAATGCCGGTCGCCAGCGCGACCTGGAACAGAACCGTATAGATGAGAATGGCATAGCTCCGCCGCTCTACTTGTGCTCGCGACCCCCAGTGTTCTGGATACCGAGCTGCTACAGCACCGCGCCGCTGGAAAAATTCAAACCTATGGCCTTACTGGCTATAACCAGAACGTCGGCCGGCCCGGATGGGTTTCATCCTTTATCAATTTCTGGCCCAGGGCAAAAAGCGAGTTCGCTTACCCGTAACCAGTGGCTGCATGCAAGCCTGGCAGCGACCTGATCTAACAACTTCGACAAGTTTCGCGTTGATGGCCCGAGCGAACTGCCGCGCGTACGCACGGATATTCGCCGCTATCTGACCAGCTCTGAATGTGATAACTGGAGAACTTCAGTACACCCACACCAACGGTGAACCGCGACGTTTTGGATGGGCCTATGCGGTAAAATGCTGGGAAAGCATGTTCGGGGTGGCGTGGGTGGAGTACTGTACTCGCCCGAGGTGGTGAGAACTGGGCAGTGGGATGTGGATTGCCAACTGGGTTTTCGCCAAAGCCGTGGGTTTCTCGCCAGACTTCATTTCCGCGAACTATTCGAAACGCTGACCGGTCACTTTACCACCTACCTGCAGACGCAACTTTTACAATGTGTTTGGTCAAGGCGAGCGCTGGGCGATATCTTGGCTGGCGATATTGGTGGGACTATGATCTGTCGCGGCGCTTCAAACAACGGGAATTTACCGTAGGCGCTACGCCACCCAGACCAACGTCTCTTCGAAAGGAGGTTTGGGTGAAGGTAGCTTTGGACAAGGGTATTTAACTTCACCTTCCCTTTCGCGCCTTCTTGCCCGCTCCAGCCAGTTCCCAGGGCACGCCTGGGCTGGAACCCGCTTGACGCGCGATGGCGGTGCCAAGCTAAGCCGTTTTTACTCGCTGTAATGACATGCAGAGGCCTCTAATACCGCCCTTCAACGATGGGGTTAACGCGTTGCGGGAATTGATGCGCTGAGAGACTAGTACCCCCAACTCATCGTCATTCCTGCACTCGTCGACATTACTGCACTCCGTCGAATTCCCCGCAACTCCCTCGTTATTCCCGCGAGGCGGGAATCCATTTTGCCTTGGTGTTGGGGTAATCACCCTAGTGCATGCCGAGGCCGACAATGGATCCCCGCTTTCGCGAGATGACAATAGAAGGGGGGCGGGGATGACGATAAGTGACCTAAATCCGGTTTGAGGCCGCGGGGAGAACGGTTAGAGGCAGGGGATGACTGGGGATAGCTTGCTTGACGGTTTGTTGGTATACTGCGCGCTTTTCCCTGAATACGGAAGGGCGTGCTGGGCATGTGGTTGACATTAAAGCGCCTTTTGCTGCCTAATCCGTTTGGTTTTAAAGTATGTCTTCGCTGTTGCTGGGCTATGGGCATTTTACCTGGGCATGAATCCCGTCCCGCCCACCTCCGTCCCAGCTGCCACGGCGATTTCTATCATGCTGGTGGGTTATTTGCCTGCACTATTCTGAGCTTCTTTGCCTATCCACACTGGCGCTGGTGGGTCGCCCGTGCGCGCTGATGTGGTCTGGTCGGCGTCGCGATGAGGCGTGCACACTTTCACCCTAACCGCTCGGCAGACTTTTCTGATATTCAGGTGAAATACCGAGGCCTGGCGGGCGGCTTGCCTGTGTGATTCTTCAAATGTCAGTTTGGTCTACCGCAGGCGCGCCCTTGCCTAAGCCTAAGCCTTGCCAGACTCAGGGATTGAGTACCCACATCACTACATATCGCGCCATGAAACAACGGCATCGATAGTTTTTAACGGCGGCAGCGGAAGATGTTGATGACAGATGGACATAGTCCTGACCGCTTGCCTGGATTGATCCAGGGCCGGACGAAAAGCGTCATCCTGCATACCCAGCAACCTGGCCTCAGATAACGCGCCGGCCG
>Ga0163217_1111942_pt1 | contig 10983 bp, 6 predicted proteins | sample SynspAceP_FD_185933 | JGI IMG/M metagenome (GOLD analysis project Ga0163217, IMG submission 185933) | Saline lake microbial communities from Ace Lake in Antarctica - Synechococcus sp. Ace-P (PacBio error correction) | ecosystem: Environmental > Aquatic > Non-marine Saline and Alkaline > Saline ...
CTAATTCCAACGATGAAATTTAAAATGTGAACTAATTGTATAAAGGAAGACTGATAATTAACGGAACATGCCGGCTTAACAAAGTCATAGCTGAGGAACGGCTGTAATAATTTAATAACCCCAATTATCAGAAGTAGGAGGCGCTATTTATATCGAAAATGGTGCCAGATATGGCAAGTACGAATAATCAGCATAGGGAGGCATTTTGCATCAAGTCAGATTTCCATTTTAAGATAGCGGTGTAATGCTTATGAGAGCAGAGGCTCTTTGGCGCTTGATAACGGAAGTGCTTGAAGCCCATGATGCTCTGTAAATTTGTAAAGGAGAGAGCCATGAGATGTGCGTAGATGCACATTTTAGAAGATGATATATTATTGGGAAACTAAAAAGAATGGCAAATGGAAACCATGCCAGAGAATTGACCGCATAAATTTGTCATTGGGTAAGATGCTTGGTTTTTAGGGATGGAAATAAGTAGAAGAGTTTAGGAGAATTTACCCTAATAATCCAACCGCGCAGCTCAGTCCAATCCAATTTGCAGCAGAACCCTGGAATATTCAGTTTGTTGAGGTTAGTAGTTTGGGACGGATTTAAGTGAACAATTAATAGTATTTCATTTTAATCCCCCTCTTTTTCTTATATGGAACCCGGAAGATTTCTAATGGAATAAGACACTGTACTATGAAGAGAAATGATTTGAGGTAAGACTAGAATATACCTTTAAAATTAAATGTTGTATGAACGAGTTTAATGATTGATATGAATATAGTTTTCATTGCTGTGGCCTAACTTTGGGCTTTTCTTGTAAGGATAACTATATAGTACACCCGGACCATATTCGTATAAATATTAGATGCTAATCCCTTAGGAGTTTGGTTTGAAAATAAACCTTGTATAGTACGGAAGAATTCAAGTCTATCTATATAGAAGTTTTTTATAACGGTGCCGGAACGGCAATTGGCCGATAAACAACGGACGTTTTCGGATTGATTTTTTGTGGCAATAATGACAGACAACGTTCGTATCTAGGTGACGGGCTTAATTTTAAAAGATGTATCAACATACAGGTTGGAAGTCCAAAAATGGGCCCCCCCCCCCCCCCTGGGGGCGGGTGTTTCCCCCCCCCCCCTAAAAGCCCCCCCCGGGAAAAAAAAAGGGTAAGCCCCCCCCCCCCCCCCCCCCCCCCCCCCCCCCTAAAAGGGTACACATAAACAGGATGTTGTTGGACATTTCCATCGTACAAAGCGGAAATCCAAATGATTAAAATAGGCAAACGAATCTTTCATTAATATGGACCCGATCTAATGGGGCTACCTTATTAAGAGATCTGCTGCGCCTATGAATGAATTGATTCTTGGTTTTTCCGTCACTTGCTGTTATTTTTTGGATTCATGATAAGGGACGGCGGACTTGGGATATGTAATAATCTAATAATTCCAATTAACCCTACCGAATTTGATATGGATGCGAAAAATGGGAAATTCCGTAATTTTAAAAGATCCTGGGGGAGGGTGATAAATTGTTTTAGGATGATGATAATTTTTTTTTTATTGAATGTTCTAATGACAAAACCGAATACACAGTAGTGCAAAGGGTTTGGTTTGTGTATTGCCGTTGTGACGTAAATCTTGATGGTTGGCCCAAGAGTATTATTACCAAAGATTTTTTGAAGAAAGGATTAATCCTCTATATGCAATAATCAGTGATGGGACGTTCACTAGAATCTAGTAGATAATTTTAACTCCTGAACCAGTTTTGGGATCTATGGGCGTAGACTCGCCCATTGTTGACCAATGAGGTTACCGGAATATTTGTTACTGAATATGCTTCCGCCAATGAGTCAAGGTTATTAGGACCAAGACCCTGTTCGACACATGGCGATAATACTCCTGTAAAAGTCAATAATGGTTATCAACAGGCAATTTCCTAGAAAGCGCTACATTCTCAATGGGGTCCTGTAGATGAACAGGGGAAATTGTTCGTTCAGCGAAATCTCGACGATATTCAGGAGTAGCCAGCAACGCGATTGGAGCCTTGGGAGTGTCAAATGGGATTTTTGCTTGGACTGGTTCCAAAGAGAATTTTGTCACTAAGGTATTGTAAGGATTTTATTGGATCAGGATATAATCGACTTTTATGCAGATCTCGTCAAGAATGCCAAGTATTGTTTAAAGAAAAAGGGGTTTGTTATTAACGAGAGTTAATAGATAAAAATACCATCTAGAGACCCGATCGTCAAAGATTTAATGTTTAAGTCGAGGAATGCAAAAATTTAATCTTTAACAATGTTGCTCCCATGGGGATAGATCAGACAGTTTTTCAAGTGCGCAAGCTATTGGAGTATTTGATAATGAACGGGATCTTGATACTGGGGTAAAAGTAATCATCCGATGGGGCCTCCATTATTTATAAAAATACCGTAAACAAAGAAAAACAATCATTGTTTCCTTAACTAAAGAGTAATGCAGGAACTACGCGTCGATAGTACTAAAAGCTAAGCCATTTAAATGTTAATGGTAACCATTATTTATCAGGACTCTTCCCTAAGAGAAGTTAAATGTCGCGGTTGATGAACGTATTATTTTGGTTTGGGAAAGAATACCAAAATAGACTCTTTAGAATGATAGGCCGCGCAATGGAAGTCGCTTGCTGCGGAAAGGAACATATCCCTATATGATACCTTTTATAGCTTTCAAGGAAAGGGAAGATCCATACCCCCTCCACTGAATTAATTTAAGAAGCAGACATAAAACCCTTTTTAATCCGATACCACCCAGATGTATTCGATATGCATCATGTGCAAAGGGAAAAACGATGTTTTGTAGATTTCTGACAGAGAAAAAACGCTCTATCTAAACATGATTCTAAAAGGTCCCAAAATAGCAGATTGGGGATAGTAATGGTGATTTGGAAAAGAATCGATTTTTATATAGGGGATCAAAAAGATAAATCTGGAACCTTGTATGATTGGCAAAACTAATCAAGGGTTTAAAACCCACAATAAGACTCTTTGAACAAGATAAAAACAGCGGAAGATATTAGAAGCATCTTTGTGGAATGTTAGAATAATGATAATGATGTTGATTTTGCTGTAAGTAGCGGAGGCTAACGAATTCTCTAGAAGTGCTTATGCACTACTGGATAGATTAATATCAATGATGGGTTCAGGGAAATTTTACCCGTTCGACGCCAAAACCTTCTCAGTGAGGGCCTTCGAGTACCGGTCTGTGGATTAAATAAATAACGCGATTTTGATGCGGATGGATATCAGCTGATTGTTTTGGGGTGAGTGTCCCTTTGAATTAGACGGTTACGGTTTCCAGTAAATCATGATGAGGCAAATGAAGGGCAGTGGGTTTTTTCGACGTTAGCGAAAGTTATGCAAAGGAGTTAATTGGAATAGGAATGGTGACGGATAATGCTGTCTGGATTGACTATGAAAGGATAAGGAAAAGTATTTGTCCTAAGTCGGAGATTAATGCCTATACGCGTCTTAGCAAGATGATGGCAATTCCACCGAAATTACGGAAGAAAATGTTAGGTTTGAGCACACCAATGGTTTTTGGGAATACTACCAAAAAAAGGAATTTGATGGAGATTGGGGGGATGACTATTAGAAATTTGGAAGAAAATACAATTTTTAAAATCGTTCACTCTCTCGGCCTGTGCAGACATGTAGTGAATGATTTCGATAAAAATGGAAGATGAAAGCAAGACACACGCGCTTTGTAGATGATAAGGCGTAACCTTTTGCCATGAAAAAGGAAATAACTTCGCAAATGCCATCATCTGTTAAATAAATATTTTAAAAATGAAGATTATAAGGAGCAAATCAATCAACAATATATTTAGCTCAGGCAAAAATTACAGAATGCCCTTCATTACCATGTTTATGAAGCCGAACCGTGGTGCTTGGATATGACAAAAGAGTGTTTTAGTATCAACATTACCGTGGTAGCACTCAGTTGTACCACGTTTAAATGCTATTTATGCCGAGAAATGATTGATGAATCAGACGGACTTTGTAATATTACTCGAGGCAAATCAGTTCAAATCTAAGCCTCAGACAGGTATCTATTGCAGCAAAATTTTGGAACTGTTTTTTAAAGTCCATTGGAAATAGGGAATTTGTACAATTAAACAGCTTGGAATCAGGAATGTAGTATCAAGACAGATCAGGATATAAATGCAATAAGCTATATGAGGAAAGAAGTATCCTTTTTAATAGCATGATAAGGATAAATGAGATTATAAATAAGTCAAAACTGATTAAAACCTACGGAAGTTTTTTGTTTAGGTAACTATCTACAATAGTATTCCCGCTTCCTGCCCAGAAAAGTGTTACGATGAATGAGTATGTTAAACGAAAGAAATTGAAAATGGAACACGGCAGGATAGTAATTTAGGTATCCATTTGGTATGACGCGAAGATTTGCAATGATTGTACAGGAATGATCCAAAAAATATTTATGCCAAGTCCCAACTGGTACCACTGTCAATTGAGATTTCGGAATGTATCGGTACCCCTGTACTATTGGATCTTCTTTCCGGTTTAAATAGGCCAATAAGTCCCGATAAGAAGGGTAAATTGCCTCTAGCAAAGTACAAAAATTTTTTCCTATTACGATGAAAGTATAAAATGGAAAATACTAGTTTAAATAAAGGCTATTCAATATTTGAAGAAGAAAACGTGGCCAACCGGATTTTTAAAGTAATCCACATGAAAATAAATTGTTTAAACGTTCATGTATGAAAGATTGACGTAATATCGGAAAATACTTCTAGCCAACTTTTTGAAGGGCAAGTATGGAAAATAGAATGAAGAACTTAAGTAAATGGCCGGATTAATTAGAATGATATTTTTCAAATAGTAAGAATGATATGAATTAAAGAAAGATAGGAGTTGTAACATTGCCGTATTTGAAGTGTCAAAATTATTTTAAAAAAAGTATTAGTACTTTGGGCTTTCTCAATAAACTCTCATACGAATTCCATAAAAACAATAAAAAAGAACATTGTTGTTTACTTTGGGAAGCAGACCAGACCACATCGATTTTAAGAATACTTAACATCCACAAACGATTTCAATCATCTATAAATACCGAAATTTTATAAACGGTGGGGGGTTGGTTTTGGGAGACATTAACAATGACGGCCTTGAAAAGATAATAGCTAACAGCCAATATGGTGCCGAACAAGCTTCTATCTTAATAAGGGTGATTCTGCTTTGAAGGAATATCACGGATACGGCACAAATTGCAGAAAGGGGCTTGGTCCTACCAGGAGTGTCCTATGGTAATATCATGGGTATAGGGATGGTTTGGATATTAATGTGTGTAACTCAGGCGATGTAAAAGGAGACAAAAACAGGGAATTTATCAAATAATGGGATGGTTACTTACCGAAGGCAGGAAAGAATGGGACTTGCTGATCGCTCGGTTTTCTACGCATGCAGCCTTTTGAATTATGACAAAGATGGTTGATTTGGATGTACTCTTAAATAACCTATCATAATCAATAGTAGTTTGAACTTAAGAAAAAATGAACCGACCGATTAGGGATAAGTTTGGTGGAGAACAAATTATACGTAAATGAGAAGGCCGGTTCATTGTGTAAGTGAAAACAGCAGGCATTTATGGAAGCGTTATGTTTTGGACTTGTGTTTCTGTACGATTGGATATGGATCTGGAGGATGGATTGGTTATATCCAAGATTTTTTTGAACGTGATAAATTTTAGATGAATAACGGTGATGGGTACTTTTCGTGAGGAATTGGAAAAGCAGATGCGTTCGTAAGTGTAGCTCCATGGGATCAAACAATTGCCGATATTACAGGTGATGGCTATCCAGGGACGTGTTTGTAAACAGAAATGCTTCCGAAAGTGACGCAACGGTCAAAACCACAATGACTTTGAGAATTTGGACAAATACCAATACAGATTTAGAGACGGTATTACATCAGTACCCGCAATATTGCTTCACCATTAACATGGCCTATCCCGAGAGGGTTACTTTCAGTGACCGTAGGCAGTTAGCGGGGGTGAGGCTACCGAAGGAGTTGGGTTTCCTTAATAGCCGATCTGACAACGAATGGATTAAGGAATACAATATTACGACTGGAATTGCCCAAGATATTTTAATCAAACTATCGAATATGTGGCCAATGAAGAAGTTAGTGCGTGCAATCGTAAGTGACAAAGAGTAATTTAAGCGAATTATTTGATATCCAATCCCCCACGAATAGAATTCCAATTTTTGTACTCGGACTCCTAATTTAACTTTACCGGATAAAGTAAAGGGAATCGGGGTCTGGACACCCGAGTCATTTCATGGGCGTGCAATAACGCGCATCTTGATAACGATGGACCTTGATTTGGTCGTAAATATAACGTCAATATGCCCTCTTGTTATTACCGAATCAAACCGATATCCCCCATCAATAGGAATAATAATTATTTAAAAGTGGTTTTTGAGGAATGGAAGAAAATACTAGCGGCCGATTGGTTTCAATAAGTTACCCTAAAATAGGAGATAAAGCACCTTATATCAGGAACAAAGTCCCAAACCGGGGATTCAATCATCAGTAACAACAGACTTAATTGTTTGGATTGGGATTCGGAGAAGAAGAACAGTTTAATGTGACTGGTATTAACGGAAGCAGACTATTCTTAACGATACTACAAACCAAGTCAGACGCTGTACTTCGCGAAAATGAAGCCACCACCGCATACACAGAGTAAAAAAAATACGACAACAATAAATAGATTTTCAATGAAAATACTCAATACGGTATTGGTACGCTCATAAATGAAAATGTATACATGACTTCGATCGGGATAGCTCCTGTATCATATGAATCTACAGAAGGACCAAAAATGAGCATTGCTGATTAATAATGTGATGGTGTTGGACGATTTTTATAAGGAGTCAAAAGATAGTCCTGACACTTTTTTTTCAAACACACGGAAGCGAAATTAAAGCACTAATGAAGTCTGTTCGATAAAGGATTAAGGAAAAGTGAATTTGCCAATGTGTTTTTAGATGCTGATGGTGAGAGATCAGGATTTATGTTAATCCACGGGAAATGAGTTATCCTCAGAGCTTTTGCTTTGGTTAGATCGACTCTATATTAATAAATGGCTCGCGCAATTTCACTACATCAAGGTCAGCTCTTACGGCGCACTCCCGAGAGTCCTCAACAGTGATTAGCTGATGATTGACGGAGAAAGGAGAATAGATCTTTTCGTAGGCATCCGTAAAAATCTGGCGAGGTAGGTGTTCCCAATGGTTATATCCCTAACAATGACGGTGATGAATATTCACCAATATTGGACTGGGCCATAGCTCCATAACTAAAACCAGGCAATGATAACGGATGCCGTTGGAGTATATGAATTTAGAAGGGATGATATTTATTTTGTAGTGAATGATACGCAAATTAGGGTATTCAATAATACTAAGGGTATGTTTTAAAGAAGTGACATCGCAGGTGGGCCCATGATACCCTGGTGGTTGGAACCGAATCGAAGCTGCGGCATTGGATGTGAATGTGATATGGATTTCGGGTCCGGGAATCATGATTGATTCGCGATTAGAGTCCGGTTTAGAAAAACCATTAACCCTTTACACCAATGATTTTATAATCAAAATTGGATCTGTAGAACAATCTTACAGTTACAATGAGGACAAATCATACCCCTTAGTCCTTAAGGCATGATGTTTATGCATTACCTAGCCTTAAAAAGAAGTAGTTTAAAATATAGTCCGTACAAAAGGCTAGATCCATTGGAGGATATTTTCACCAAAGAAGCAGTGGAAACAACTCTTATTGACAAAGTTACCATGCTTGAAAAGTGTTATTTAGGAACATGGCAATGGAGGTCAAAATAGCAGGCTTTCCAAGTGAGGCCAACTTCACACTTTACGCTCTTTTATGAGACATGACAGTGTTATGATGGGATAAAGGATAATTAGTATTGGTGGAAATTTATCACAACGTAAACCAGAGTGCAGCTATGACGGCAAGCTACGACAGTTTTTAAAAGGTCTTTGGGAAGGGCAAGTTAAAGTTATACCCACAAAAGGAAACGCGGATGTTCTTGAGGGCGAAAATAAGGATTTTCATTGATTGAAATTGCCCGGGCAAAATACTCTTGTGCAAAGAATAATGCGCCGATGCAGTTTTTTGAAATTAAATAGAGAGCATGTATGAAAAGATTTTCATTACATAATAAATATATACGCTTTTTCTAGCAATTTGGTTCATATTTCAATTCTTGTGATAGTAATTTGTATAACACTAAATCATTAAATTAAAAACATACTCCAAACCAAACAAGGGATTTCTTTAGCAATGATATTGTTGAAACGGCAGGATTTAAATTCAAATAACTGTAATGTATGAAATGGCGGAGGAGTAGCAATTGTACAAAATAATGACGGACTGCCGTATATATTTAACGTGCAAAACAAACAGAATAATCGATTATACCTTAACATAGGGAAATTTTGAATTTTGATTGACACACCAGAAAAAGCGGGAGTAGGTGGGATTCTGAAAGCAAAAGTTGATCCACCGGAACAGTCATGGCAGATGTCAATAATGATGGTTGGCTAGATATTATGGTATGTCAGATATATGCTATAAAGGACTTACCGAAATAATAAACTTACATAACAAACCAGCAGAACATTTACAGAAAGTGCAGCGATCTATTGGAACTCAGGGGATAGTTATTACCTCAGCCACGCTGCTTTTTGACTATGATAATGACGAGACCTGGATAGTACCTGCTAAATCTTGCTGTTCATACGCCCGATCTTATAAAAATGCAGCACTAAGACGTTTAGGGACACATTCGGAGACCGTTTAATATAAATAGAGAAGGTAAATGTGATGTTGAGCAAGGAAACAGGAATTTTCGGAGGCTCTCATAATGGTGTGGCTGTGGAATTTCAAGATAATTAATAAATGACGGTTATCAGGAATATTTAAGTTTCTAATGTTGAACTTTCATGAAAAATGAATTATCGTACACAATCAGGTAACGGAACCTTAAAGAGGCGAATGCCGCTTTCAATGGGGATCATAAACCCACTTTTGCACATGGGGAATGATATTGCGAACTTCAATAAGAGGGGCAGGAAATAATCACGTTGGATAGAACCCATCGAATGAAAAAATTCTCAAACTTGAGATCTGTTGATCCGATATGATACTATTCAATAAAAGCTGACACGGGTTTCACTTTCAATACCGCTAGAATATCTCAGTAAATAATGGTAATTTGTATATCCGATTGCAATTAGGAAATCGGAATACGCGTGAACCATAACAGATTGGAAGTTGGTCACGTTGTTGCTGATGATTGGATGGAAAAAAGGACTATTAATCCAATGAAATCCCCACAGACCCAACAATTTAACTTTATCAATTATACTCAAATGCAACAAAAGAGCTTAGTACTTTGGCCTTATTCCCTATCCCAAGTGGAAAAGCAAGGAATGTAGCCCTTTAAATTACCAGTTGAGGATTTTCAGAAGAGTGGGGATTGCGAATACAGGACTTTTCTCTAACGAGTTGCGTACCGCTGGATACGATGGTGATTTGATTTTGGGCGCAAATCACAATTTTAAATGAAGTCCTGCGAACCTTTATGATAAACCGAACGCAACACCAAGCCTTGATAATATTTGGAAGAATTAAATTTAAGGGAACCATAGAAAGGCATGGCGCCAAAGTAATCCTCACGAACACTGACGAGTCGTAAATATGACAGGAAATTAGCCCCCATCCAGCAGGATAGGCTACTCTCTATGCGACATATAATTATTTTTGGTTTGGGGAAGTTCACCTACGGTATAAAATTCAAAAGAATAATGGAATTGATGGTAAGGAACAAATTTAGACACTTGAAATCCAATCAAGTACAATACTTTTAGATTATGCACAACAGAAACGGAAGTCCCCATAGCAAAAAAGTAACAAGGTTTTATGATGAAGTAATAAAAAGTGGTACGATACTCAACAACGAAGAGAAATAGTCTTTAATGATTTTAATATGAACCTTATTCCCAAATGGTTCCAGAGGGGACCCAAAAATGCTATTGACGAGTTTGAAACAAATGAAAATGGTTAGGAAACTTTTTACATGCGGGACAAAGAATCAAGGAAAGGCGAAATATATCTACAGCAAGACAACAAAGAAAAACTATTTAAGAAAGTCAATCAAATGATTATTTTAAGACAGAGCAAGTGAAGATTGCCAGTTCAGTGTTTTTTTAGATGTCGAAAATGATGGGGATATAGATATATGTCATAATGAGCGGAAGAACCCTCCGGGATTATTAACAAAGGGCCGATAGACTTTATCTAAACGATGGGAAAAGGCAAATTTACAAAAACAACTACCCCGCAACTGTGCTTTTAACAGGCTCATCTCAAAGTGGTATTTTAAATGAGGACGATCCCGGATATTTCATCTGGGCACGTTCGATTCCCGGAGCCTACGGTACTTATACCAGAAGCAGAATACTAATTGGGGATGGTAAAGGAAATCTTATTGATAAGGACACATTTTTGGGATATATTATATTAATCTGGGGATGGTCACAGACGCTGCCGTTAACCTAAAATTGCCGGGAATATCTTGTTAAGTTGGAAGATTGGATGCCGTGACTAAATCTTGCTTCAAAAAACCTTACCGATTGGAAGAAAAGAAAATAGCACTAGACAGCTCGGGTTTGGTGGAGATACACCATCAGCTGATTTGACGAATGATGGAGATTTGACCTTGTTTTAAAGGAAACCTTGGAACTCACACCGAAATTTATACTGCATCAATTACGTCCCAGTTAACTCTAACATATAAAGACTTCGACATTATAATCAAACAATTGACCCACACACATGAGCTACCTCTATAAGAAGGGTATTGATACCCTTTTTACGGAGTTGGGAGAAATGTCTAAGCAATAGTTGCC
>Ga0163217_1017340_pt1 | contig 10982 bp, 6 predicted proteins | sample SynspAceP_FD_185933 | JGI IMG/M metagenome (GOLD analysis project Ga0163217, IMG submission 185933) | Saline lake microbial communities from Ace Lake in Antarctica - Synechococcus sp. Ace-P (PacBio error correction) | ecosystem: Environmental > Aquatic > Non-marine Saline and Alkaline > Saline ...
GGGGAGAAGTTGGGAAGCTTTTTCAGGCGAGAGGTCTAAAGTAGATACTGTTCATGTTGGATGCATGAAGAGAAATAGTCCTCCATTGCTGTTTGTAAAAGTTCGGAATAATTCGCAAGTATTTTTTTAAATAAATAATTAGATTTTTTACCCTGAAAACCGAAGTTGTAGGCCTTGGCACTTTTGAAATCATTTTTTTTTTGAAAAATCAAAAAGGAGAAAAATCAAACTCTTAATAAGCTCATAATAATCTTTCAGAAATTGATTGAGGGCCAAAAGTGGTTTATAGATTAAACCCTTTTAGTCCTAGAAAAGCAACCGTTTTTCTAATAAACGGAATCTCTCCGCTTATCCCTCTGATTGGTGAACTTTTTTAAAGTTTTTTTCAGTTTTAGATTAGAGCAGATGAATTCGGATCGTAACACTTTTTAATTTTTTATGGGTTTTGGCTTCAGGTCGGCCCTTTTTGCTCCAAAACTGATTCGCTTACCTTTTTCTTTTTGGTAAAGAATTCTGGATCAAATCCCGCGGACTTATAATCTTGACCAGGGAAGACAATGACTGAAGCAGGAAAACTCAGACCCCAATTGAGGGGGTTTGGGATTTCTGTGATGGTAATTACCGGTGTTTAGTTCGATCGCTTTTTGGCACTTATTTTTGGTAAATATTCCTCCGAACACTCGGGTTTTCCTTCCGCATATTTCTCGAATTCCAGTTTTTTGTTCAAGTGACGATGTATGCCCAATGGTCGTGGGTGAAATCTGACTAATGGGAAAGAATAAAGCTACGAGCTTGATGGAGTTTGGTTAGTCATGTCAGACGAGCCTGAATCGCAATGTGGAGGAATCCCCATACCCGGCGTGAACCAAGACTCACCCACTCGTGGAGCTCCAAGCTATTCCAGCCTTTCTCGGAGAGGCGGATATTTTTCAAGGCCTTGCAGCTACTCCCTGGGGTGGAGCTCAGTCGGGGAAGGGCACTTCTGGAATGCAATGTTCCGCGGTGGCAAAAACAGATCAAAATCTTTACTGATGGATGAGGGCCCACTGGTACTCAGTCGAATCATGCTCTGGGTTTTCTCTCTGCCTTCAATACGGATGTGACTGAGACATTCCACGCTGTACCAAAGGAAATCTGCCTGCAAACAATGGGTGGGCGAGCCGGATCGGCTTTGGATATCAAAATGAACAGAGGGGATATGCAAGACTGGGGTTGGACAGGTAGGACATCGGAACTTTAACGCCAGACTTTTTACTTGAAGGACCCATCTTAAAAAATAAGGTCATTGTGTGATTATGGCGGGAGATCTCCCATACCAACTGGCTGATGCCATTCAAGCACAGGAATTTGATAATTCAGAATAGTCAAACTGGAATTTCTACGATGCTATGCGGTAAAATTTAAAAAAAATTTTAATAAAGAATTAGCTTGGGAGATCGCTTCCCGGCCATGAGCTCAGCGCCAACACCTTGATACAAGTGAATTATTTCAAATTCTCTGATGAGTTTTGGTTACGACTGGGCGGAATCGGGTGAGCTCGATAAATTACAAGGGAATTCTTGGGGAAAAATCTTTCGATTTCGGCCTCTAGTTTGCAGATGGCAATTTTTAACAATGCTTTGTTGAATCCGAGGGTTTGATGCTGCGCAAGTTGAAAATGGTATGCGCTAATCAATCAAGGCACAATTTTCCGCTCTTGGGCAAAATGAGAAACTAGCGATTTAGTTCTGGCGGTGGAGGCGATTTATTACAAGGGAAAAATGAGGTTCATTACTCCTTATACTAATGAACTTCAATTCAAAACCGAACAAATAGGAAAAGAGCAAGCCGTAGAAGCTTCTGTATTGGGATGCATTGAGTGGGAGATTCTCCAAAGACTGGTGTAGTCGCCGGATTCCGTTATTCCAACATACAATCAATTGGGACCAAGATACAGTTTATCAATACCAAGAACCGGTCCGATCAGCCCCTTGATGCTCAGACAGGATTTACACGCTGTAGGCTGGAGTATAGCGAGCTTTCGGGCTTGGAACCTCGCTTTTTCTCTCGTCATAATCTGAATTCCAACTCTTCGATAAGCTGAGCTATTCAGACTTTTCCAATACATCCAATCAGTATCGAATACCTTCGGGCCTACGCCGCATTGATCTTTGCAGTTGAAGCACGAACCTAAACATCAAACCCGCAAGCGCTCGATAGCTTTTCGCTTGCTACTTCCGCAACTCTAAAGACAACCTGGGAATTTTCAGTAGAGGCTTTCTAACGAAATGACGGCGAATCAAGGTTGGAGTATCGAGATTTTGCCCAGATCTTTTTGAACCACATAATCGAAAACTGAATTGGTATTTTGGTGAAGGGAAGGCCTACGGAGGGGAAATTTCTAATCAAAAAGAACCTTGGAGTGCTGACTGGCTGGTTGGCGTATACGTTACCGCGCTTCATTTTTTTAGGAGCGCTAAGCTCTTTTCCTGAAGAAGAAATCATGGAGGCGCATGTTTTTCCCTTCTAACTATGACAAGCCGCATGAGATAAAACTTATCCTGAGCAAAAAATGTATCCGCGGAGGACTTATTTAATTCAGCGTCAATTATGCCACGGAAGACCGATCAATGCGGTTTAACTCGAGTTATGTTTTGGGAAGGTTTTTATCGTGCCCGAATACGAAGCGGTCCGAAACGAAGTATCGTATCCCGGAAACTTATTTCCGGGTCGACATCTCCTTACACGTAGAAAAGGTCTTTTCCAAAAAAGGAGATAGCTTAAATTTTAGCATTTTTATCATCTCTTGGGCAGGCGGATGCCTAATTCGATTTTTTGGCAAGGATGGTGATTCCCAACAATTACGGTCGTAATCGATTGGCAATCCTTGGGAGTCGATCTTCCCATCGATTACATACAGTATACTTTGGAGGAGGTAATGAATGAGTAAAGCAGGAGTCCAGTGAGCAGGGGGGCAGTATTCAGTTGGCAAATGGTCTATATAAGATATTTGTTTGATTCTGGTGGTTTATGCTAGGGTCTGTGTGGAAAAATTGATTTTCCATTGAATCGTGGTGTGAAAAACTAATCGTCTCCGGTCAGATCAACTAATGTAAGTGAAGCTCAAATACGTGTATCTATCTTGAGACGACTTCTGCAGATCGAGAGCCTTTACTTTCCTGGAAATTATTTCGTGATCATGACTTGCCCGCCCAGTTTCGGGAAGCTCAAGTAGTCCCTGAAAAGTGAACTGGGTAAAAGCTTGGAGCTATAAGATGATTGAACCGGGCAAACGTATGAATTGACACAAGCCATTCGGTGGATTTGGAATCTGGAATATGCCTATCATATCGAAAATTGACGTGGAGGGAGGGTCTTAATCGCTCAATCCGGAAAGTATCTTACTGAAATTGATAGGAAATGATAAACTCAGCTTATAGCTTTTGATCGGAGGTATTTTCAAAGGATCAGCCAGAACCGCTTTATTAAAGATACAAACAGAGGTTACCCTGCCCGAGCAAATCGGGTGCCTATTATTTGCGATGGATGTAGATGAAGCTTATTATTGGATTTAACTTTTTTTCCCTAATCCTTTTAATACGGGCCCTGGTGATTGTTATGTGTTTGCATTCCCCGGATGCAGACGGATTACCGCTTTTGAAATGGGGATTTATTTGAATCGGCCGGGGGGCGTTCCAACGCAGGTCGTAGCTGAGGCGGATGGTGGATCATCTTTTTCTCAGTAGGCATTACTTTAATGTGCGACAAACGAGCACCAGCAAATCATCCTATGACTACTGGGCGAAAAAGTGCGTGAAAGTTGGTCAACAATACAGGCTCCGTATTTGATAACGCCCCCCGGCCAACCCGATCCGCGGTAATATCCCGAAATGTGGACAATCCCAATGAGGTGGTTTTGGGCTACTTTCGAAAGTAGCGAATGTGAATGTGACTCGATTTATACTACTCGTGCGCTGAGGTTCCTTTTTTCATCGAAGAGGCATGTACTATTCCCCCTCCTCGCCGATGGATGACTATCCCCTGGACTTGCTTGCGCTGCAGTGAATTTAAAAATAGTACAACTGTGACTCCGTTTGGTTGTTTTGACTCAGTGATTTTTTGAACAAGGAAGATTGAGAGGCTATGAGTTGGGAGATTTAAGAAACTTGTGATTTTAATAAGTTGTATTTTTCCTTTTTGGGAAAAACGATTTGGTTCCTTGGGAAAGAGGATCCTAGGGATTTTTTTTAATGATTGCTTGCTAAGCTAAACTTTCATCTTCGTTAAAAAAGAATCGAGTATTTCATAGATCCTACTTCCAAATAATAGAAAGAGTTGCAACCCGCAGTCTTTCTACCATAAAATTTGAACGGGCCTTTCGGGTGGCTGTTTGTTATAGCGAGACTTACCGTGCTGAAGTTTCCAATAGGTCGGCCGCCTTCTTTGTCCCACATTCGCCCAGCTTTGAATAGCTGTGGTCACTGAATTATCAGAAAACGATTTTGCCCGTTTTGGGTTTCAATCAACAGTCACTCGCAGCCGCAGAAATGTCCATATCCGTGATTGGAGGATTCATTTCAATATACTTCCTGTGGATTTCCGATAGTCCCCAGCCCTGCGCTGTCTCGAGAATATCCACGAAAGGCCCAAAAATAAGAGGTACCCAAGCTGAATTTCTTTTTGCCCGTTGAGCTGGATCGTTTAAGTCCTTGATTCCCTGCAGAAGAAGTTCAAAATCCATTTTGGTCATAGAGTTTTTCAACTTTTTTAAAGCCTTGTTCTTGGAGGATAGCTAGATTTTTCGTTCTAATTCGTTTTGCTCAGAAGTGCTCAAGCGACTAAAGGATGCCTATCCCAAGCCCAGAGGCAATAGTAGGATGCCATCCGATATTGAAGGCCAAATCATGGCAACTTTAACACGAGTAATGACTTTTGTTGAGGTGCAGGAATGAGGATTCCTACCAAGATCAGGGCGTAATGATAAGTTCTCAATTTGGTAATACTAATTGTTTAAAGGATTCGCCGATTTGTTCGATATCTTGACCAATTGCTGCTCAAACCAATGACTGCTATCAAGTTGAAAAAAGGATATGGCAAGACCAAAATCAGATGTGCATCGGGAATTAATCATTGATTTTGAAATACCCTCCGATAATAGCTCCTGAGAAACTCAAGAAAAGCAGGCGAAAGCAATCAATCTTTGGCGTTTGTCATAACTGTAAATGAAAATTTAAAAATAAGTCAAATCTAATCATCTCTTATAAATATCTTAAAATCTTAATTTTTTTCATTCCCTCGGATAAAAATCCGTCAAGCAACCTGCCTTAAGTAATCTCTGTCCAAATGCGTGTAAATCTCCGTTGTCGTAATGCTATTCATGGCCCAAGCATTTTCCTTGAACGGCTCTTAAGATCTGCTCCACCTCGATCAGGTGGGTCGCAAGGAATGGCGGAAAGTAATGGGGACTTACATTTTTCTCAATTCCAGCTTGTTCTGGCAGTTTTTTTGATGATCAAGAAGATCATTACGCGAGTAAAGGTTTTCTTGCCCCTCTCCGGTTTTGCAGGAAGACAAATTCCTCATGTCCTTCTGGGAAATGGTCTGATGCTGCGGAACTTCCTCCCGATAAATATTCAGATATTTCAAGGCGGTCCCTTTTCCCAATTGGTACTATCGCTCTTTATTGCCTTTTCCCACCACGCGCAGAAACCCTATATCTTCAAAGATTTGCCCATTTTTTCAATTCGGTGAGTTCGGACACCCGAAGCCCAGAACTGTAAAAGCATTTGCCAGCATAGCTCGATTCCGATGGCCCTCTGCTCGCCAAGAGGTAAATGGCCTCCCAAAAGGTTGGCTCGATTTCTATGAATCAAGGTGTCCGGAAAGTTTTCGCCAGTTTGGGCGCTTCAAGGAGTTGGCAAGGATCTTCAGAAATCAGATCTTTCAAATACATCAAGTATTTTGTAAAAAGCTTGGTCCCGGAGGTAATTCTAGCCTGAGTATAATCTGATATTTTCAAGTTTGGCGAGGTTTTCATTGATCAAATCGTCTTAAGATGCTCAAGCATCTAAATTGAGTGGGATTTTTTTCCAGGGAAATTTACTTCGCATATTTCGCAAAGGCTTTCCACATCGCTTGTGTAGGCTTCGATGGAAGTTGGGCGCTGAGTGAGCGCGTCGAGCTTGAGGTAATGACGAAAATTGCTTAATGTGAATTTTCCCAAGATTTTTTGCATTCCGGTTAATAGGTTGGAAGTGAATAAAGTTAGAAGGATTCTCTTTACCTACCCTTTTAACTTTAAGCAAACTTTCAACATTTGCTTTTCAACTATATCCTAGCAAACCAACCTTTCCTCCTTAAACCCTAATCCTTTTAAACTTTAAGCTTCGACCTTAAGCTAAAACCATGTTGAAAATCCAGAATACATCAACGGCCCAAATCTCAATCTACTCGAAAGCGTGAAGCCGGAAGTCTATGGAAAGCACGTCTTTTGAAGACATTTGGAAGAAGTTAAAAACCAATTTCCAGCAGTTTGAAATTCAGATTACTTTCAAAGTAATGTAGAAGGCGAATTGATTACTAGATTTCATGAAAGTCGGTTTTTCATTGATGCCATTCTGCTCTGAATGCCGGAGGCTATACGCAAATACTCCGTCCCGCCGATCTCGGATGCTATCGCAGGAGTGAACCGACACCGACACTCTCGAGATTCATATTTCGAATATTTATAAGCGAGAAGAGTTTCGGCCACAAAGATTAATTTCCAAAACCTGTGTAGGTATGATTTTCTGGCTTAGGCTTGAAGGCTATGCAACTTGTATCCCAATATTTTCTTAAAACTCAGACCTATGATCACTTTTTGCAACCTGGGCCATCTAAAAGTACAAATGATGCCCCTTTCCTAAACTTATTTAAACAAGATGCTTTTAATGAAAGGGATCCTCAGTGCAAATCACCGCAGCGGACTTTTATGAACTGTATCAGGAAGACAGAATCGTTGATGCGTCAAAAGCTTCATATGCCGGGAGGATTATCCAAATTTATTTACTTTCCTCTCAACTGAAAATTGGGAAAATCATCTCCAATCGATTGTAGAATCAGCGAGCTTCCATATTTTATTCTGGATCATTTGGCAAAAAATTGGATTGCATTTGCCAGCATATTATTCCAGCGAGCAGGGGCATGAAAAATCGAAGGAATGCAGGCGAAATAGACGGTTGAAGATCTGGAAATCCCAGAAGAGAGTTTGATCTGATCGCAATCACTCAAAATGAAACAGCGAAATGCCTCTCAGTTTCGATGAAAGTAATTCAAGCGAATCAAGATAAATTTCCCGAGAAAAATGATCGCTGTGGATACCACCTCCTCGATGGCAAAGGAATTGGAGTTTGACTTTCCACTAGCTGACATCTGGTAGGATCAGTGCAAAAATGTTTTGGCTTCCTGCAAGGTTTGGGCGTTTTGATTCTTTCCCCTCAAAAAAAGGCGAATAGAAAAGACCGCGCGAAAAAGGATGAAAATGGGCGGTATAACAGTTTTAAATTTCAATGCTCGAGAATTCCAAGAGGCTATCAGACGCACTACACACGCAAACGTACTTGGGAATCATTTACTCAATCGTGTGCATAAGGCTTAATGCCTGAAATTCCAGCATGTCATTCCCAATCTTCGAGAGCGAATGCGGAAGCCTGGAAGACTGCATGGCAAAGGACTAAAATCACCCAGAATGCCTCGTGACCAATGAGGCACAACGTAGCACTACTGTGATGGGTGTGACTGGGCAGAGGACATATCACGAAAGTTGAAAGTGAAAGCCAAAGGCTGCTTGAATGGAATTGGGTAGGTGGCGTATGACCATTGAAGCCGACCAGTTTTCGGAATTGGCGAATTTTCCCGGCAAATCACGAATGCCGAAGATGGATAAAGTTGATTGGAGTTTTTTGAGTAATTATTAACCTTTTGGTCTTTTTCTGACCTTAAAGATTCTCATTATAGCACTAAACTTCGAGTTAATGAAGAAATAGTCTCAAGGTTTAGTGCTATATTTCTTTTTTGGAACTTTTTTCATTGCCCCGAGGCACTGGAAAACAAGCGAATACCCAGATTATATTCCGCAAGACAGGTTTTTTAGCTTTCTTATTTCCGACTTTCTGATATTGCTTTTTTAATCTCACTTAACGGATAGGAATTAATTCCCTACTATTTGCGGCATGACTTGATTTTGCAAAGAGAATTTTTGTCCCGTTTCCCTGATCTTATTTTCAGTGATCGATATACTCGGTTCCATACCGGATTGTGATCATTTGCGAAAAAAAAGGTGGGTCATATTCAGTCCGAAAAGGCAACTCTTGCCGTGCCGGGCTCCTCAATGATTGGTGTTCTTGTTGGCTGGAAATCATCCTCAATTTTTTGGTATTGGAGTACGAAAGACTTTGCTATCGCGGGAGCATTGTCATTTTTTGCGATCGGCGTCCGAGATGATCTTGGGGATTGAATAATTTAAGGCTGAATCCTGAAGCTACTACTCCCACAGGAGCTCGCGATCGTTCCGAATTGCTTTTTCCTTTGATCGCTGGAGCTGGACCTTGACTAACTATTTTGACACTGAAAAGCAGAATTTGAGCAGGTCAATATTGCGGGATCGGGATTTTGTTGAATTTGATCTTTGTTCATGTGTGCTTAAAAGTTACGAACTGGCTGGAGCGAAAGCCTGGGTAAAACCGGGACTGGATGTTTTGGAAGAAGAATTTTTTGGCATTAATTTGCTTTCAATTGCAGTGAAAATTTTTAAAATCAATGTCTTCCTGCGGAAGTTATCTAAATGCAATCCGTCTTTAACTCAGATTTTATTTCCCTTTGACCATGATTCGAATTTATACAGATGGCGCAGCCAAAAGGCAATCCGGGGCCCGGGCGGCTATGGAGCTGTGGGTTTTAAAATTTGGGGCCAATCGAAAGAAATTAGCGGAGGGCTTTCGCCTTAGACCAATACAGAATGGAGCTTTTGGCGTAAATCCGAGCGCTCCAAGAATTGAAAAAGTCCGAATTTCAGTTCAGATGCAATTCGGACAGCAAATATGTAGTGGTTCGGTCGAGAAAGTTGGCTTTGGGGTTGGGCAGAAAAAAGGTTTAAGGATAAAAAGAATCTCTGATCTCTGGTTGGTTTACATCCCGCTTCAACTTGAAATATAAGCCCAAATTCTCTGGTAAAAGGCCATGCAGGGAATATTGAAAAATGAGCCGCTGGTGATCAGCTGGCCTGTGGAAGCTGCGACTGCACCCAATCTGCCTGCGGATCAAGGCTAGAAGGAAAGCAAGAAAATAAGTCTAAAAGATGTTAGGTGTAAGATGTCCGAATGTTGGAATTTAACCTTCCTCTAATAGCGTTGACACTTTGGTTCACATGAAAGTTCTAAAGTCCGGCTCAAAAGCGGTCAATTTCATTCTAAGACATAGAACTATTTCTCCTTAAAACGTATTCTGGCTTTTCTTCAAATAAGAAGTTCTGATTGGCTTAGGTAAAGTAATCATGGTCCAACTAAAGGAATATCCTGACGATTTCAAATCCAAAAGTTTGTTTGTATTCGCTTTTGGGGTATTGCCAACCTTCATCTCCCAATTCATAAAGTAATGGAGGCGAAATTTGTACGGCCAGCTTTTACAAACCTTGGACGAATTGGCTTCCCATTTTTCCAGTTGCTTAAGATAGTGCCGCCCATTCTCGATCGATTTTCGAATGTTCCGGTAAATCCATTTTCTTTGAGTGTATTTGAACAAATGACCTCCAATCCATAGAATCTCCCAACCCAAAGCTGGAAGTGGTACGCCTCGTAATGGTGGTCCTATCCAAGGACCTTTTTGCTGGAGCTAATTCCTGTTTTCTCCACCCATTTCCTCACGAACTTCCTGCATACAGGGTAGCATATTCCCGCCCACGTAAGATCAGGGAAAATTTCTTGTTGGATTTTGACGTGAATCCGTTTCAGTCGGTTCCATGTCGGTATGCTGGCAATGACAGCTATGGGATCCGTATGCTGCCAAACATCAATGAACGAAGGGGTCAAGATTTCCACGTGATTGGGAGAAGGATGAGTCGACATGAGTTTTCGAGCAGCCCAAGAACACCTGGGAGATTATGAGGTCCCGACATGACCCGAAACCTTCTCCAGCCTTCCATGGGGGCATAGTTTTCGTAAGAGCACGGTGACCCAAGATCTGCCGCATAGTTGATGATTGGAGTAAAGACTTTTTGAATTATTCGAGTAAGGGTTCTTTTCAAAATCCACCTTCTTGATTCCTAGTTCATGGTTGTAGCCTACGAACGTTCCGACTTTCACATCATTTTTTCATCTCCCTCCCATGAGGGTAGGCCATCGGAATAAGCGGAGCAGATGGTTTTGATTTTTGATTCGAATGCTCTGATCTCCACCAATAAGAATTCTCAAAGCGCCGTGGATAGTTTCAGATTTGCGCATTGAATTATCCAGAGTCGCCTTTTGCCTCCTCCGAACCAAAAGTCTCATAGTCCTAACGGTGCGTAGCTACAAAACATTGCGCGGCCATCTTTTCTAAACAGCAAAAGGTCTAAGCCTTGAACGCCGATTTCTAATGCTTTGTGAATGGTCTGATCGAGTCCAGCGTATCAAAGGGCTGAGGTCATGATCCAGATGGGACTTTTGCATGGGGAAAGAATTTTTATAATTGAGCATGAAAAAATTAGAAATTGTTTCGCTAATACCCAAATCTAAGATACCTTCTTCGGATCTCAATTTTTAGCTTATTTTGTCTTCCAAAAGTGCTCTGGCTAAGTCCCAGTGCAACGCCTTGTCCGGTTTCGGATTCGTGGAGGATTTTTTTTTGAAGCTTTTCCTTCTCCTAAATCGATTTCGCTAGCAGATTTGGGAGCAATGCTCAAAATCCCGGTCAGGAGCTGGCTTAATCGCTTTGGAAAGAATCAAGTATAGCCTGTTCTTCTTCGAAGCTTTCTTCCAATCAGGCAATTC
>Ga0163217_1111083_pt1 | contig 10982 bp, 8 predicted proteins | sample SynspAceP_FD_185933 | JGI IMG/M metagenome (GOLD analysis project Ga0163217, IMG submission 185933) | Saline lake microbial communities from Ace Lake in Antarctica - Synechococcus sp. Ace-P (PacBio error correction) | ecosystem: Environmental > Aquatic > Non-marine Saline and Alkaline > Saline ...
CTCTGTAGGTTAAAAGGAATTATTGAAAGAATGTCGAACACTGAAAGTTTATTGACGAGTAAAAGATTTGTACGCAAAGCGTAGACAGAAAAGCAGATCATCAAATGGGTTAAGTTTTTGATAATTAACTGGTGAAGTGCCATGCATTATTGGGGCTCAAATGGTGCGGGTAAAAGCAACTTTAGGCTTATGTTTTTTTGTCTGGGTCGTGGAATGGGTCACGGTTAGACAGTGGCGCGTAAGCTAGATGGAAAGATTTTGTTTTTGAAACTGGAAACAGAAGAGCGCGACGAGGCAGCAGGGCTTTGGTTTCTGGCCGTTTCAATACCTGTTTGAAATTCCGGGTGTGAGTAAACTAGAGTTTCTGAAACCCTCTGTTGATTGCGCAACGGTGAAAAGCACGTGTGGAAGATTCTATTACCTCGCTAATTTCTTTGGAAAAGAGCAAGGGCGGCTTTGTAAAGCAAGAGATTTGCCTGTTGCCTTCCTAAAGCCGTGGCGTTAACGAAGGTTTCTCTGGTGGTGGAGAAAAAACGTAATGAGTTGATGCAAATGCTTTTGCTTCAACAAAGCTATTGTATTCTGAATGAAACCCGCATTTCAGGCTTGGATATTGAATGCTTGCAAGTTCCGTTGCAAGATGGCGTTAATAGCCAGCGTTCAGCGGATCGTAGTTTTATTGTTTGTCACGCATTATCAGCGTCTTTGGATTATATTAGCTGATTTTGTTATGTCTTGTCGACGGCAAAATGTTCAAGAGTGGGTGATTGCTACTTTGGCCTCATGAGTTAGAAGCCCAAGGATATGCTTGGTTGCAAAAAGAGCCAGTAAAGATGAGCTTGAGGGGTAATGCATGAAGTGAATGGTTAGAAAGCGCCCATTTTAACTCGAGCGGCAAGGTATTAATGATTGGCTCGCTCTAAAGCGTGCGTATGCTCTGAGTTGCTAATCGACGACGAGTGGCAACGCGTAAAACTGGAAGCTTGGCGTTAATTACACCATTGCGTGCGGTTTGAGCGGAAACAGGCCAAAGTGATTGACTGCTGTTGTTAAATTTGTCTCCTGTTGCTATTGCTGATTTTGCCTGCATCCTGAGCTGGGTTTTTTTTAATGGTAAGTTGGACGAGTCACAATAGGAAAGCGCTACAAAAGGCTTGTCCTGTTCGTTAAGGTCGTGACCTAGAAGGCTCACACAGCGCACGCGTTGAAGGCTTTTTTTTCTATGTTACAGCTGAACGTCTATTTATTTGTTTGATCAACGATGCATTTGGCGCACGATGTTTGTGGTTGTAACGGGTTGCTGGACGGTGCTTGATGTTGCTGAGCCTTACGGAAACTTCGTTCTTTGTTGAGTTCAAGTGCTGAATCTCATAACTTCGTGTTACAGTGACATTGGGTGCTGGTTCTCGCTAGCTTGTCATTGAAGATATTCACGCGCAGGCGAGACTTTAAGTACCGCTTTGTCGGAGATCTCATGTCGAGTTAAAAATGCACGACTAGAGCACTTATCGTCTTCGCACTTCAACACAGGAACCAATGTCCTCATTGGTGCGGAAGTCACTTAATCTGCACGATCGTGCAAAAATGCACATACAATCGTGGTTTCGGCTAGTGGATTTGTCCTCGTCTGGATACGGATATTATTCAATGCAGGTGAGTTTGGCGGATGCGAAACTCAAATGCATGTATTTGCTTGATGGTCAAAGTGTTTTGACTCTGCTGCAACGGTTGAACATGCCGATGCGAACGACGACAGAAGAAATGTCGTTGTAGTGCGGCAGATCGTTCACGCGCTGTTTTTAATGGTCGTATTCATATTCATCGAGCAATGCTCAGAAACCTTGGCGGAATTGAATATCGCAATCTATTAATGTTCGATATACGGCGGCAAATTAATCACCAAACACTGAGCTTGAAATTTACGCCGATGACGTGCGTTTTTGCTCATGGTGCGACGGTTTGCCAGATAGATAAGCCAGGCGCTGTTTACTTCAAACTCGTTGGTGTGAGTCGCTCAAAGCCCAGGTGGAATGCTCAACTTTGGGTTTTATTACGAGTTGATTTGATTTAATGCAAATGCAGCGTAGCGGAGTGGGTTTGTCCTATGATTCGTGAGCGATTTTCGCAAATGGAAGTGAAGTAAAGACGAGCGTCTAATGATTATGATGCATGCGAGATAAGTACGGAATTTTCGATTTTGAACGTCGGATTGTGGAAATCCATTGATTTACTCGACAATGCGGCACGAACTCAAAAACCGTCACATGTGTGATGAAAGACTTACGGTTGATATTATTTCACATGTAATTCCGAATGTTCATCGTGGTGGGCCCGAATTCCTTGCGGAATGAAGCGACCGGGTCGTTTTGAAGCGGCTCGGCGCACATCTCGTAAAAGACTTTATTATGCCCGACCGAAACGTGCAAAGTCACTTGGACAACAGTAACAACTGAAGGAATCACAATAGTTGCCAACGGCTTGAGTCAGTTATTGTCGAACAGCGATGAGGTGGGGGAAAAAAAATTGCTACTGGTATGGAGCATCATGCCATCAATCTATACGGCTGCACCGTGAAACGCGATCTCGCAACGGTAGCTGGTTGCTATCATTGAAAAATCGTTTCTGTGCAACAGAACGATGGTGAGCTAGATCACAGCGCCTTTATGACGCGACGGCTTGAACGACGTACTAATTCGTAGAATTTCTATAATACAGTGATCACCTAATGCGCTCGGTAGGTTTTAACCCCATTAAAAGAAAATGAGCGGAAGGCCAAAGTCTTTGGTGCTTGGGATGGTTGATGGTGCACAAGGAGGCTCACCGCGTAAGTTGATGTACAAGATATGGTGGTGATTTTTATGTTTTTCAGGATAAATTTTTACGCTTCCGATGGGGATTGGCCGTACTTTGGGAAGAGAGTCTCTACTGGCGACTGTGGCCTGTTGGGCGTCCGGCGGAGAGATGATTTTCACGGTGACGTTACAAGAGGCTACATGGAATGTACTGCTTATGTTTTGTGCTGGGACCTTAAATGAGGCGATGTCCTTGCAATGGGCGAAGCGATCGTTGGTTGATGCAATTGTATGAATGGTCCTTGAAGCTGAGAAAGCTTGTTAGACGAGCGACGCGCTGGTGAAGCTTTTGAAGGCCTCACAATAATATGGGAAAGCCAAAGAGAAAAATTGGCGTGCTGAGTTTTTGTTATGGACCACGGCCATCCTGCCGGATATCGGTTTTTTATTACTGGATCGTCAGGGTATCGCTGTTCGTCGGTGATCATTGTAGCTCAGCCTTTGATGGCCGCGTTTTAATGTGCACCGGGAACGGCTCGTGCTCATTCTTCTGTTTATAATACATTAAAAGAAGTTGATGCATTGTTTGTCGCGCTGAAAAGTGGCTCGATGTTGGCTTAGGGATATCTATACGCACACATTTTGATCCTGTTTCAAGCGTGTCTTTAAACGCTTCTGCGCAGAAAAATATTTCACCTAAAACTGGTAAAACAGCCTGGGGAAATTGATTCGGTTAAGTAATAAGAAAAGCGGCTGTACCCGGGTTTTCTAAATGTGCATTGATATCGTCGATGCTCGCATTTGGCCGGAGACACCCAGTCTTTGTCATCTTGGTGGATCAAACGTTTTGCGGTAGAATTCCTAGTCTGTCCACCATGCTCAAGGAACAGAAATTGAACATAGAGAGAAGAAGGTGGTAACGAAGTCGTGAAGTTATATAACCCTAACGTCCGGGAGCCAGAGTGTTGGCTGTGGCCGAAAGCTTTAAGTGTCGAGTTAACTTCATTGCAAAAATGGTAGATAAGAGATATAGATACCGCAACGAAACGAAAGTAACCAAGCGGGTAGCCGTGCAGTATTCCAGAAGGAACAAAAAATTTATAACGATAACTCAGAGTTTGGGAGGGCAAATTACACCAGGTCACTTGGCAAGGTAAAATGCTTCGAAATTGATGGACACGGAATGCAGAAGGCGATCGGCAGCGCCAGAAAGATATAATATATAGATAAGATCGGCCAGCATTAAGTGAAGATCAGTCTTGGCCAGGCGTTGGATATACCGATCTATGAACCCTTGAAAATCCATTAGTTTGGTGGTCTTTAAGGTTTGGTTTATAGGTATCTCTGGATCAATGAACGAAATATAAGAGATAGACATGACGTTTTAACGCGCACGGTTGTGGTATGGGCCCTGTATTGGTAGGAAATGTGAAATATCGAGTCGCAAAAGTTCCTAATGTTTGAGTTAGTTAAAACGTTGATTTGGTGTTTGAATCCGCTTGGTCACGGAGAAATGATGAGTGAGGAGGCGGCAGTTTAGAAGCGGTCTTTTCCTAATCTCTAGCGGTGATAAGTCTCTGTGGCTAAGTCCCTTCTGTGGCTAAGTTGAAGTCGAAGTAAATAAGGAAACGTTGTTGGACTCGCCGCCTCCCAAAAGGACCGCGTCCACGCACCAGAGATTGGTTGGCAAGTTGTACCGAATTTGGCTGTAGTGTGGTCCATCAAGCCTCATATGGCTTTTTTTCGAGGCAGCGTAAAAGGTAAGCGAGGTGGTCTACGTCTGTCCGTGCACCGAGAACGGCATGGCCCGTTGGCGCCATAAGCCTAGAAAACCTGTAGCTAACTGTGTGAACGCGATTTTACTATCTGATTTATGATCTGAATCGCGAGTCGTTGCGGTCTTGCGATGTGCGCGACTCAGACACTAGTTCATTATATATTACTATTCCTAGTGATCGTGTGTCAAGTCATACATAGACAAAAAGTAGGGGAGGCTGGGGTTACCTCGTGAATAAGAGGGATTGTTAGAATGATACTGTCATTGCTTTTGTGAGACGATTCGGGAAGACCCCAGATACACAACTTAGGGTTAGTTGACTGGGTAGATCATTGCCCTTCTGTCTTGACGATGACAATGGACAGTAACGCAACACGAGCGAGTATGGAACAGGCTGCAGAAAGCAAGTGTTTGGATAGCCCGGTAGTGGAGCACCACGCCTCAAACGGAGAAGGCGAGGTGTTTGAATTGCGCTCTCTTGCCGTAGCCAGTGATGCCATCATAGTACGCAAATGCAGTGGCGTGCCTGGGCGAGCGTCGGCTATGTCGATTTGAAATCATAAAGGACCATGAAAGAAATATTGGCTTTTTGATATATACATGCTTTTTTTTTGCGGGTCGCTTACGGGTCTTTGTAGCCAGGTCATAGAGCTAGACCAAATCGTAATATAACTGGCTATGTAGCGCGTTCTATTGTGAACGTACATACAGAGAGGTTAGAGGCCAAGGCTGTTGCGGCTTGAGGTCTTTAGAGCGAGAGTTATATTGGAGAGGGTTAAATGAATACGACGCTCTTCCCCCGTTGCTCAAGACTATTATCTGCACATACGCCGTAGATTCCAAGCAGTTGCTGAAAAAATGGAATGGCTGTCTGACGCTGGACGGTAATTTTGGGTAATCCCCGGCGTCCCGTTCCACCTGTTTTGGTTAGGCGTGCTGAGGAGCGGTAGAAGACGCTAGATTGCAGGTAGCGACGTTAATTAAACGCCCCCGATTCTCGGCAGGAGATCGTTATTGCGAGTGGTATGCGTACAAGCAAAGCTAATAGATCTGTCCAGAGCTCACTATGAGCGAGATGCCTCATGCATTATCGTCACAAAAGGTCGCGACATAGTTTATTACCCGACTATATTCATGTATTTCGAGAAGTGCATATAGGGCCAGCAACTCGAGAAATTCCCTTGCAACGCTTGAGAAAGACAGGCTTTGAGTAGACGTCAAATACGTTCAGCCAGATTGGTCACGGCTCGTGTGTATTTCTCCAAATTCAGGTGAATGAAGCGCTTGTGAATGCACCTTTTAGTGCGGTTGATGCCATGGGAATAATCGAGTTTGGGCGTTTAGACAGATAATCGCTACGATTGGTAAAGTTGACTGATCTCGTGTGCTATTTTTTAAATGTTGATAGCTGGCGCAAACGACGGGTAGGTTGGCTATTGAAGTTATTGGTGCGCGATGAATGTGGACTTAAATGGTACACTTACTGCTCATAAAAACTTTATGGACCCTAAAGTATTGGTGCTTATGGTGGGCGCCGTCTCCTAAAATAAGTTGAGAGCCAAATTTCATGGTGGTGGTCACGAACGAGGGTTCGTGCGTTCAGGTACGTTTAGCAAAGACACAAAATCGTCTTTGGAATGGTGAGGCCTTTCTGTTTGGCTAGTGTTTTGATGTGCGGTGCGAGTTGTGAAAGAAACAATCTTTTGCGTGACGTTTGTGGTGTGTCCTATTGAGGATTTTGTTAGGTGTGCATTTGAACGGTGATTCAGACCAGCGCGGCTCGCTGGCGTGCTTAATGTCGTTTGCAGATGTCATGGCGAAGTGCTATTGGGAATTTCTTGGTGATATTCGCGAGTGTTCCCCCTTCTGGCTCGGCTTGTAACTTTCCGGCAAGTTGGAGCCCTCTATTGTTATTTAACGAGCCATTGGTATTGGCGGAGATTTTGCACACGTTTCTTTACGACTTTCTGTATGGACGTTTTACAATCCGAGGAAAGATCGAGTTTGGTAGCGCGGAGACGATAAAAACGGACGTCATACATTCGTCTAAGATCGTTGGATAAGCGATAAAACACGCTTTTATTTCAATGCTAATAAATTAATGTCGCTTTGAGCATACAATTTTAGAAAATGAATTGAATGCGTATAAGTGCCACGCGCTTGAAGCTTTTATGTCCCGAGGCCATGCAAAGCATCGCCCTTTAAAATTAAATTTGGAGTTATTACCGATGGCGTTAGAACGCAGGCTCCTATCTATACACAAGCCTGATGCCTGTTGCAAGAAACGTAATCGGCGAAATCTACACTCGTTTTGAACGTGCTGGTTTCAAATCCGGGAGTTGAAGCGAAATGGTTCAACTAGAAACGCACGATAATTAGGACCGCGGAAGTTTTTAACGCTGAGCACAAGAGCGTCCTTTCTACAAAGAATTTGGTTGCTTTCAAAAAATGACCGTCTGGTCACTGTCGTTGTTTTCTGTTTCTACCGGAGAGAAGGTGACAAGAATGCGCGTTTTCCTTACGTCAACGCGGGACTTTCTCTTAAAACATCACGCCAGCGCTTAATAAACGGGCCATCAATTTTTACATCGGGAAGGGTCGCCCGCGTCTTTAATGGCGTGCCTAAAACTATATAAACAGCTAAGGAATAGCCGACACTGCGCTGTCGCCTATTCTAAAAGGCCCGTGCAGGAGTATATACCCAAGCACCTCGGTCGACGCTAAATACCTCGTTGACCAGGTTCGGTATATCCTTGGATGATCTGATGTCACTCGTGAGAGCTCGGCTCTACTTATCACCGCGTAAGTTTAGAAATTGAAACAGCTTAGGACCCTGTTGATGCTCACGGACGTAGAGTTGTGAAATGGGGCCACTTAGACCGCGCTGTATGTTGTAGAGGATGGGCATTGGGCCGTCTTCTGAAAAAGAACTTTTGCCCTTCTAATCAAAGCGCGCTCACCTTTCGTTTACACGTAAGTCTGACACAGCGCAAACGGTACCATTAGTAACAAAAAGCGACGCCTGCAGAAATAGCCCCATATGGGCACAACCACATAAAGGAGTAAACTGAATCTGTATGCGTCTGGCTCTTATATACCACCTGAAATAACGAGGTCTGAGATCTCTGACATAACAAGCGAGCGTCTGCGACACATTTCGGTGCACCAGATACACTCCAGGGCATCCGCAAGCGATGGATCTAGTGCCACACACACACAGCGCTCGCAAGACTTTACGAGCGCGAGATGATAAAACTGAAACCTGAGAACTTGTTCTAGCGTAAGGTCACACATGTGCGGGCGAAGTGTAGAAGGGTGATTGTGGTAAAGGTCCGTGGACCTAGAAAGTGGTGTCTCAGAAATGTTCTCAAGAAGCGGCACACGCCAAATGGATTATAAGTAGTGGAAGGTGGTAGAACGACTGCGTTTTGGAACGTTTTTAATTCCCGATGGTAATCGTGCGACTTATGTTGTCTCGTCACAAGTGAGGCTGGTTCTTTGGATTGGGCAGTTTTGTTCAACCGGAAAGCCAAGGGGTTTACCAGAAATTTAACGCCGCAGAATCATTCGGTAAGTGTGGATTGCGATTAAATCTTTGGTCGCAATGGACCAAATGGATCTGTCGTGTTACGAATGTTTGTCATGATGGGAAATGGGCGAGCCGCTGAATGGAACTTCGAACCAGTTTGTTTTATGCGATGATCTAATGATTGCACGTCATGCATATGGTTTGTCTAAACGCCGTGTAACACTAAGCTAAACTTCGGGCGTTGTGCCGAAAATAATATGAATTGTGAAAGCGCACAGATGTGTCCCGTAGCCGTTTTCATTGCATGCGCCGCATGATGCACTTGAAATGACTTGGTTCCTATTCAATAAGAAGTACCCAATTGCTGAATTGCTTGACGACGTGTCAGCATTAACTTGGCTAAACTTGCCTGATAAACGTCACTAATAACCATTGATATACACATGATGTCCTGGTGTGAATGATAATGAAGAGCCAAGCGCAGAATTGCTGAATTGCTGAAGGATTTGAGTGTAAGATTCAACTTATTCCTTTTAACCCTTTCCGACTCTGGTTAAACGAAAAGCCAGTCCAATAAACGTACTCGTCGCTTTCAGAAATTTTAGCGACGCTGGTTATACGGTCACAGTGCGAACCACTCGTGGTGATGATATCGACGCGGCAAGTGTGGTAACTATGGGTGATTTCCAAGATAAGACTGCCCGGAGTTCAAAGTATATTGAATTGCGAGAAAAGTGAAAAGTGTAGTTTGTTCTGATTTTAAATTTTTCTGTTATACAAGGATGTCAGTATGCGATGTGGTTATTGCCTTTTGTGTTGTTATGTTTACTTAGTACTCGATCTTGTGCCTATCGGTTGCTTTGCGCGAGTGGCCTTCACTTCCTCGCCTCCATTTCTGAACCGAAAGGTTGTCGCTTGTTCAGGCGCCATCTTTTGCTTGGTCAGTGGGACTGGCTAAAAAGCAACTAGATAAGATTGGTGTGTCGTATCAAAGAGCGAGATATTGGCGACTATTAGTTTTGTATGGCTAAGTGTTGAGCAACTATAGCAAACAGGCGATTTTGGTGTATGTGGAAGCATTACATGAAATACCAGATGATGAATTTTATTTGGAATAATTACGGAGTTCTATTAGGGCTTTAAAAACACTGGAAAGAGGCGTGTGAATGCTTTCAAAAAGTCGGATGAAAAACGGCATTCTCAAAGCGTCATCTGTGCAAATTAATCTTCTAGATGTGGCAATACGCTCAGAAAATCAACGTAAATTTGGCTGCAATCTATCTAAAAACAGGCAAAAAGAAATTGCTGATTTTGCTCTGATTTTGTTTGATGACCGGAGCTCATCTTGTTTTTACGTACACCGGTAGTAGTAACAAAGCTCGCTTAAGTTTTTAATAATATTCCCAGGCTGATAAACAAATTGCCCGAGGATCGTGCAATTTTGATCGAAGTACACATGTCTGTCGTGGCATTTAAATTGCACGCGAGACTGGACCCTACAACCACTGTTTCATCTGCGAGTAATTTTACATGGCCTGAATGGCTCAAGGTATTTGACACTGACCACTTGGAAATCAAAGACGGATGTTTCTGTAGTAAAAACAAGGTAGCAGATACAAATTAAATTGGTAAATCGATTAAAAGTCAAAAAGACTAGATGGCTGAGTTTGAATGAAGACATGTTTTGCCACAGCACCTAAATACATTCAATTGATCAAGTGCGTGCGCTTGAAGCCATAATTTCAAGTTTTTCGCTCCGTGACATTTGCTGGGGCTTCCTAAAAGCTTTACTGGCGCTTTTTTCGGTATAGATCATGTTCTCGAAATGTTTACATGCATCTTGACGTGAGCGGGAGGGTGCAGAGTCTACGCTCAACCTGTAGATAAGGTAAATTAAGCAAACTCCACTTTAGTGATCCGTTTGTTTGATTTTTAATTTCTGTTTCGTCATGTTCGCGTTTTGGGTTTGCTGTGGTTTTATTTGTGGCCTTCTCAATCCGACTCAAGAAACAGTGGAGCTGATGACACAAATTGATTGAAAGTAAACGAAAACGGTTGTGGTTCCAATTTTGTCCAGAACTGAGGACCAATTGAAAAGGGCCGGTTTTTGAATGAGTCAAGTTGAAGCCTGTTCTATTTCTAATGTGTCCAAGTTATCAAAGCCAGTACAGGAACAACCTTGAAAGGAATGATTTGTTGAGGAGCACTGTGAAAGGATGCGAAAACGTCTTCGAATGACGGTGTTGTAACAGGACTTTCAGCAGAGACAATGGCCATTCTAGAAGAAGCCGGTGTTCGCCGCTGCTGAAGTCGTAGGGCAGCCGCTGCGGTTCCGAATAGAGCGCATTGTGCCTCCAAAGCACCTTCTTACTCTAGATGATGTGTATAATAGTTTTTTGAAAAGACTGTCGGACTGAGTACGCCGAGCCACAGCGAAATATTTTGTTTTCTGGGGTGAAGTCCTGCCGGTAGCAATTGCGTTACAGCAATGCACCATATAGAGTTGTATTCGGGGTTTACGCCAAGGGGTGTGTCATCTTTGAAATACAAAGGTGAAGTCTTCGATTTTCTTCTTTACACGTAAATGATTTGGCTCGATTTGAGCCAGTAAGAGAATCTTATTGCATTTTTGAATCACCATTAAACGTCGTTCTTATCTCGTCAAATTATGGTGGGGAAATGTACCGTTGCGGTGGATGCGCCGATCAGTGTTAGAGTATGACGTAACACATGAAGACGGTGTGATGTTGTGGATTGCGAAACAGGTGCGCAGAATTCGCGCCATATTGCTAATAGCCGCTCGGGTCTCTCATACAAAAAGAAACCAGACAGAAGAAAGAAACAAGCAGAAAGACGACAAAATTGGTACACGTGAGTCAAAATA
>Ga0163217_1117462_pt1 | contig 10982 bp, 4 predicted proteins | sample SynspAceP_FD_185933 | JGI IMG/M metagenome (GOLD analysis project Ga0163217, IMG submission 185933) | Saline lake microbial communities from Ace Lake in Antarctica - Synechococcus sp. Ace-P (PacBio error correction) | ecosystem: Environmental > Aquatic > Non-marine Saline and Alkaline > Saline ...
TCACTCCGGGCAAATCTCAATTTCCATCACCGACCCTGCACGCCTAGTTATTGGTTCTAACCCGCCATAACCCTTGTTGAAGCATCCGATTATTTTAGCGCAGTCTCACTCCGCAGCGCCAAGACTGATGCATATATTTTATATGGGGCCTTTATAGAGCACAATACCCCATCGCAAAGGTCCTGCCTATGAAACCCAATATGAATCTTAGCGGGCAGCACACAAACCCTGTTCACTACTTAGAACATTACTCTGCTTTTAATTTTTGGATTTGTATTGGGGCGCGGATTGTTTATCGTGGTCGCCACCATGGGACGCTAAGTTTGATTAAAAGTGGTGGCCTAAATGTCCATTTAAGATTATTAGGCTAAGGCAATATTCTTGGGGGCTTTGCGGCTTCTTGCGTTTTTGTGGTTAACGCGGTTAAACCAAAGAGGGATGCGTCCAAACCGTATTCAGTCTGCGCCCATCGCTGGATACCCTGGGGTGGTTGTTTGTTGGCCGTCTTTGCCCAGTTTCTAAACCCTACAGGCCCTTGCGACAAGGATTAAAAGATGGCTAGCCACTGTACTTGTTTTGGTTTGCTAACTCTGCTTCATCATTAAATTCCCGAGGAGTCGTGGGACTATTGCGTTCATCACGCCTATTAATGTTTGCCACGGCCGAGAGGACGCAGGTCTTGAAAATGAAAAAATATGGCATTTTTACATTCAGCAAGTTCATTGGCGAACTAGAGTTCGAAGGTTGGCTAGCGAAATAAATGTGGTAACGACTAATATAATACGTGTACTACAGAGCCACGTCCAAAGCATTAGCTCTGGTAATTAGGGATTGCAAAAATCAGAGTACCAAGACCTATCTAGTGGAAAAAGAACTCACAGAAGGAGTAAATTAATCGCTGTTCTAAAAGACTACATGCCGACATAAGTGATTCGAGACATTAATAATCTTTATGCATGGGCTTATGCGAGGTTTGGGCCGCCTATTTGAGACCCTTTTTGTCTCCCCTTGCAAATTGATACATCATCCAAAGACTCGTTAAGTGCCTTTTTAAGCTTTGTAACCCTTTGGGCGCTCATAACCACAAAAAAAATTTATGCAGACTTTTATTGGCTACTATTATGCAGAGGGATGCACCGTAAGAATTGTAATACAGTCTTAGGTTCGCTTGTAAAGAGCGGATTCCTTATTTGATGATCTGTTGACTCTTATCAAAGACTCAGTTTAATACAAATAATGACGGGCGGCAAGCCTTCGCGACAGGCTTAATTGTATACAAGTAGGCCAATCCAAATTGATTAACTTGCTAGGCACTTTCTAATAAAAATGAAAAATATAGTGGTTTTTTCTGAACTTCCTTATTGCAGCTTGTGGTGTGACTCGCGACAACATCATCTTTCAATGCCTGAAGTTGAAGCGGTGTCTGTAGCGGGCCAGTAAAATTAAAGTTTTTAAAATATCGGAAGCTTTTCACACTTTCGGCACCGACATGTGCCAGCAAGGTAAGATTTTTGATGAAAAATGACCTGAGTAACCAAGCAGAATAAAGACAATTTTCAAAGCTCATTGCTCGAATTTTAAACCAACAATAATCTGCCTTGAATTCTTACCGAATATGAGTAAAAAAAATCAATCAGCCTACCAAGCCTTTTTAGATCATCCCAGCCAGCTGGACTCTTACTATGGCGAATTAAAAGCATGATAGGGTTTGATGTTTGGCTAGTTGAGCGGTTTAAGACAAAGTGTATGGTATCAAAGATATACCAGTTAATGGAGTTATAAAACTATAAGGCTTTCTGCTGGATAGATTTTATCGAGAAAGTCAGTCAGCCCATGGCAGCTATTTATTGGAGAACACTTACAGTTTAGGAACCCACAAATACCCTAGCCTAGAACTGACCAATGAGCCTTTTCAAACATCATCCCAGAGGAAGAATTTATTTTCGGATTGATTGGTGGGAACCATGATTCGTAGGTCGTTGATGAAGCCTCTTATCTTATTTCAGTCTATAGAAAAAAGGTTAAGCTTTAACTACATGAGCCAAATAATGCTCGACTTACTCATTGCAAATACTGGAATTGCCAAGATAATTGCTTTAAATGTTAGTGGTCCACATTTGGAGCTGGATCATGGGTTATGCGAGAGAAGGAGCTAGCACCATAGGCTGATGCTGCCTCAATATAGTCGCATGTCGGATTAGACAATAACTAGAAGATTTGGGACGGTCGAACATTTGAAATCAAGAAATAAAAAATGGAACGACTACGACGAAAATGTAGTTTGAACGAGTATTAGAGGTCTCAATTAGGCATTTTTTACGGCTTGGGAGGGTTCTTAGGGCCCACACACCTGCTTCCTTTTATGTCTTTATATATTCTAACCCAGATAATTAGTACATTGTTGACATTCCAGCCGAAGTCTCCTTATTAGTTTGAGTTGGTTAACAACCTGGACTGTAACTTCTGAAACGCCTGAGGCTGGTACAGCCTCAATAAGTTTGGCGTTAATGTCAAAGCTTCAGTGTTATTATCCCTCAGCTGTTGCTCCGAACTCCCCTGAGCAATTATTATTATGGCACTTATGTGAGAAACAACCCTCATTAATATTGTTGACTATTATCAGTCATAGTGGCACTAAAAAATAAGCGCTTAATTTAAGTTATCTTGACCTCCTGATCATTGGCTTTAAAGACAATCGGAGCCGAGAGAGCTGTTTGCTTTTCAAATCGGAAGTAGCAATGAGTGTGAACTATGATACAACTTCCATTACGGGGCCATTGGCCATCCGTCTGGTTATGTCCACTCATTTTTTGAAACCTTGTTATAGTTTTTGTGCTGTGGCGTTAATTTAACTTTAATACCTATCACTATAATCGCTTTTATGTGGCTTACGCGCGCGATTTTCAAAACCCAAAAAAGACAAGAGAGGCGCGCGTTTGGACCCTTAACAATACTCTTAGCATCACGTAAAACAGATAAAAAACCTGGGAGATACTCATATAACGCCTCAAAACGTTGGCTTTTTTAATACATTGAATAACAACCGAGTTCAAATGGATTTCATCTTACGTTATAAAAGTTTATCTAAAGCAATTTCAGAGATGTAGGTTTCATCTAAACCATGAGCAAACAAGCCCATTAGGAGATTTTTTTGCCTTCATTTCTAATCAACTAGAACATTGTCGATTTGGAACTGCCGAGCTGAGCGGTGCCCTTTAAGTGAGTATTTAATTAGCGAAACGCGGCTTCACAAATAGACTGCACAGAGTCAATGTAAGCATTAACATGCACCCCTCGCCAGATTAACAGACCTTTTACTTCCTGAGATGGTAGCCACACCATGTAGCCAGGACCAGCCATGTTAGTAGGAAACAAGTTTAGGGTAAAAAATCAGTTTGAATCACATGCTCCGTACATTTATTTAGCAACTTTATCTGTCCCACGGAATCAGTTCTTAGTGGTGAGCAAAATATATTGGGAGAGCGACCTATTAATCAATTTTATATCGGCTGTAGATATCTTATCACGGGCTATTCAAACAGAGAAATCGCTCAGAATTTTAATTGATTTTAGTTTACACACTTACCGCAGAATATAGCCGGTTACACTTCGCTATACGGGAGAAGTAATACACATACAGCCTATGAAGAATAAAAGCGAAACAACTCGACAGCCACGCTAGTCTTAGATGAACCCCCACACCACAATCTTATTAACCCTGATACAGTAGTGTGCGCACAACACATTGTGGGGGGTACAGTTGGAGAGTGATTGGCACCGATCATCTGGACCGGAGGTCGCACGTGGCCCATGTAAATTAAAGTAGGGACCCATAATGCTAGAGTTTTTGTTATAGAGAGAGTGGATTTCGGGAGCCAATTATTCTTAATATCTTCAGTGACATTCCTTTAAAAAAACCCAAATGACGGCACCGAATCCCCACTGTCGAGTAATATGTTATTTAAATTTTATACTACAGGTGTCACGCTTATACCATAATGAATTTTGGGTCACCTAACAATAATATTTATATTTTAAAGAGCGGCTTGCGCATACCAATGACGAATGATCCAGGACTCAAAAATTAATCTTTGGAGTCGTGAGGTGACATGTTTAACTATCATGTACATGTATGGAAACTTTGACCTCCCTGAGTTGCAAATGAATTTTTTGAAATTGTCTTAAAATGAGAGAGACGCAGCTCTGTTGATACTTGATACAGATAGTAGCGACGTAAAGTAGAATTGTTTCTAAACCTTGATAAATCTAGACCAGCCACAGCCTCAAACAACAAACACATTATCGATTTTAAACACGAAAAACATTAAAACACGAACTTAGAAAGGAATCTGTGGTGCCATGAAGGGCAGCTTGATATTCTAAACACGTATTCACGTTGGAGACAGAAACATTTGATCACTCTTTCTCTATACAGCGCTATTGGTCAGGGCAGAACACTCAATCCGAGGTTTTAGTCTTATTCAGCGCTCGGCTGAGAGAAAACAGGGCGTGAAAGCACGATCCAGACGTAAAGTCTTTAACGCTTATTGCAAGATAGAAACAGAGAGCCAAAAGTAATCAAGTATATTGACCGACCCGAGACAGTCCGGCACGTCCAGTCATCTGGATATCTTCAAAACGAGTACCAGCGGAATCATCCTCAGCAAAATAACGTTATAAGAAAAGCCAGAGCGCGCTGTTGCATCAAGCATCACTGGGTCAAACGTGGCCCCGCAGCCTTTATATTCCTGCAGAGATCAATAATATCTTGGCGGTGAATAAGCTTTGTTTCTTGCAGAGACGCAGGCGTCTTGTGATTATTCTTTCGCAACTTTTACATTCATTGGCGATTATCTCAATATGATGCAAAATGGCTGGTTGTGCTAGCAGATGCTCGCGTCGAATTGGAAGACAAAAAAACACAAAGCACAAACGATATCTCATTTGGGCAAACGGAAAACGAGTCCTTGTTTTCACACTAACAGAGATATCTGCCGCTGGCAACAAAGTCACCCCACCAACTAGAGATGGAGGCCAGCACAAGGGTTAAGAACTCCCATTCGGTGCGAGGTTTGTATCTAAGGCGATATGTTTGTGGTTAATAATTTATACTACTTTGACAATCAAAAATAAGGTTTTGCATTATTTAATGGCACAAGTAGGACCGCAGGAAGAACCTCAAGGCACATATCATTAGATGATGATTATCAGTATTCATCGTAAAGCATATATAAATGTATTGTAATTTTATACTCGGCGTCACGCTCATGTTTAGGCTGCACCGGTTATAAGCTCTATCCCAGCTAATAATAATTCAGCAAGAACCAATACACGCCTCATTCCTACAGCAATAGAGTTGGTAACTGAAATCATGCTGCCAGATAAAATTTTTACAGTCGCTAAAACAGATTCAGTAACTTAAAAAGGCTGCAAATAAAAAAGCACAACCAATAGCGATGATTGTATCATTTTACAAACAGGTCAGAAAATGACGCAAAAAACGACAGTAATACAAAAAATAATTTTGCGCAGATCCCTCTTGTTATGTATCTTCAAGAACTTTCAATACATCGCCGTTCATTTCATTCAAAATTAACAAGCTCCGGATCTGGAGTGACAGGAGAAGCCAGTCACGATAGACTTTCGCTGAGCTTTAATCAAACGTAGCTTGTTTGCAAACATGGCAATAATTTTCCAGCATAATGAACAGATTAAGGTAAGGTTAGTTCATACAGCATATTGGTATGAACAAGCACGGGTCTCCAGTTGTAAACAATCTCCTTGAGACGGGTAATGCTTTATGGAGAACCAAAGTTTCATCGGACAGACAATGCCTTTTTTGGACGAAATTGCAGGCTATCAAGAACCCCACTACGCGAACTTCAAGATGCGGCGACATATAGTGTCCGAACATTGAGACATTAACAATAAAACTTACGTGCCCATAAATCGGCCTTCCAAAGTGCATCACACATGGAAACGAAGTGTGCGAGCTGTTTAGGCGTAATATGTAAACAGCTATATCACTCCGGTGTGAGGTAAAGGGGGGGCCCCACACAAAAAAACACCAAAAGAGTTTCCCCCCATCAGACTAGGGTGTCAAGGTGGCAGCCAATATAATATTTCGGTATTGAGCTATTTCTCCTTAGTTACCAAAAAAATGCAATGAGTGTACACACTTAAAAGACACAGCAAAGAGGCAAGCTAAAAACTTATTTGAGCAAACAATTTTAATTAGAAAAATTGAATAACTCGAGATTTTATTTTTTATTCCGCAAGTTTGTTGTGTTAAACATAACACACGGCGTTAGCGGATAATATATATTAACAACACTTCTGGCTTGAAGCACAACTAGAATTAAGTATGCCACATAAATTTGGGGACTGGAAAGGCGTCTCGAGACAAACATACCGGGCAACCCCCAGAGCCAAAGGATAAAATACATGCTTATTGTGGTTTCGAAATTCTTTTTGACTTAGGTCTTTTTGCTGCGGAGATCGTTTTTTGGAATAAACGTTTAAAAAAGTGTTAGGGTTTTAGGTTATAGGGTTCCCTGCCAATAATACTTTAATAGCATAAGGCTTATCCACACAATGTGGTGAGAAGAAAAAGTCTAACGTTTTCGAGAATTATCCGGAAACAGAAAGAAAGTAAAAAGAGTGTAGGCGTGCGAGTATAAAGAGCTGCCCGTTGAGCTAGGAATGGCATGCCCCCCGTGGATTGGTAGTTCAATTAAAGCGTGACTAAAGTTGGGAATTGCGAGAGTCAGAAATTGGAGTAATATAATAATATGTAAAGTAAACCGAATAGAAGCCTATAAGATTGAATATTAAATTCTTTGATGAGCAAATAACTGCCATTTTTAGTCTTTTACCAGCAGCCTTAAGAGTGTATCGGTGCTTATTGTTCATTCTCCGCTAGAGAAAGTGATAGATTCTACTTTAATGAAATATTAATTCTAGGCTCTGCGGCGCGTTGCTAGCCATTCAAGTCTTAATGTGCGGTGGCACTAATTAGCTCTTTTGAGCACCATGCGGCTATTTTATTCTTTTATTGGGTTCTCGAGTGACACACGAATATGCTGGGTCGCTCTCAGAGTTACCACTGAATATGTCAGTGCGAAAGTTAGGAGCCTTATAATGTTAATAATTCTTCGAGCCTCAAAATATAATAAAACGACAATTACTGAAAGTCAAAAACACAGCAACCTTACAAATTTACAACTAGGCCCCTTAAAGTTTGGAGATCGATAATTGGGATCCTCTCACATCGAGACGAGAGGGTGCGAGTGGCCGCTCACAAAATGAGCAAAAGCATTGACAGAACACACTAGGGTAAATAAAAAAAATAATACACCATAGGCGCCGGGGTGCGAGCGTTTCCACAGAGATCGAGGTGCATGCTGAGCACACACAATTAAACGTTAAAGCGCTTGGTTAAGGGTTTTATTAGCACTGTGAATTACTTTGCTCTGACATTATAAGGTTCTCTCTCCTCTTATGATTCACTTTTTTTCGTCATATCCTTTAAACAAGTACATTGTTTCATTAACATCGAGAGTTTTGACTGAAGCTCGTTTTGTCTCAAATAATTCACATCCCATTGGCTGTTTGCAGGGGAGCCAACTCAAATTTGTAATACGATATTCACATGGTGCTGCGGCGTTAATAGACCATTAAAAATAGTACCGTCTCAACCTCATTGTCCATTTCTGTCACTTCGAATCACGTAAGGTAAAGCCCCGTTCTTAAAATGCGTCGCCGATTAACCATTGCCCCTGGCGTAATCAAACGCACCTTTGGTATCAAAATTCAAGTTGAACCTCGGGGGTTGGTGCGCCGGGTAATGTGCCCTAGGGGGCAAACTTGCATTTTCCGCACACCTTTATCCACCGAGCTGTCTAGCACACTAATAATTAAATTGCCTGCTTCTTTTAATTGGCTCAAGTCTTCACTAAACGTATTGCCGTGCTGCGTTTCTCTTTAACAGCAATTCGTAAAAACAGCTGGCCATTGATAGAACATAGGCTTATTCCGTGGCATTTTGCCCACTGCTCGCCAAATTTACTTCGCCAAAACATAAGCTCAGGAATAAAGGTGGGCCAACGAGCGCCAAACACACGTTAGATTCCTTAACGTCCAGCAAACTTTATGGAATTTTAGGGAGTTTCTCCTGCTTTTCTTTCATCCTCTAGACTAATTCAACAATTCGAGCTTCCTGAGTAGATGAGATGCTTTACTTTTTTGTCTTGCGCAGAGATAGGGAGGTAAAATATTACCGCGCGACGTTTTGCATGGAGTTTTTGCGTACAAACGGGTGTAGCCATCCAAGCTACCGTCTATAACACTTTTATGGTGGAACCTTTTGTTGTGGTTGCAAATAATCTAAATCCGAGAAGAGGTGAGGCCAGATACCACTCAAGGCAAAGGGCCATTAGTGCAGCAAGTGGGGCGGCCCCTTTTTAGGTCAATTATCATTTCCTGCACTCTTCCATCTTTATGACCCACTATCTAATCAAAATTCAGACGCTGTTTCCTAACTCAGGTCTGCGCCCAGAGCCCAGCTTTCCCGTAGCTTAGCAGATTGCTCTGGTGGGTGTTATTTTCCGAGCTTTCGCCAATAGTTTTTTTCAATTTCCGCTCCCTACCCGATGCCGTGTGCCCAACTTATAAATACTTCCCGGTTGCTAATAATCTATGTATATGAAAATGTTCATTGGCTGTTGGCCGAAACCGTCCACGCTGACTAAATAAGGGCGCGTTTTGGCCCCCATTGATATGCTACTAATCTTTGCCTTTGCCAGCCTCCGTATGCAAACATAAGAAACAACTCGAAACATCCTTCCCCCACCAGACTTTTTAAGTAATCGCCATGACTTGTTTTGTAAGACGCTGGAGTAAAATTGTCTATCGACGTGTCCATTAATACTATCAAAACATAAATGGAATTCGAACGCGTAAATTCACTCTAAGCAAAACGATTTTACTGCTAACCAAACATGGGGACTTTGCAAATTGGGTCCCAATTTCTGGGGAACTGGGGGCAGTCACATATACAACCAAGAGTATATCCTTGCCGAGAGCCTTCATTAGCTCAACATACCTGATCGATTTTAAATATATCTTCTCTGCAAAAACCCTAACGCATGGGCGTATCTCATCCGAGGTAACCTAACGGGCAAGTTGCCATTCAACTCTAAACCTGCATTAGTAAATGCACAAATCTTGTTGTTGCAAGGGGTGTACCGTCCATTTTGTTTATCTAATGGCCGCTGAAACAAGAGAGTGACAGATTAGGGACTTTTGCGGACGACACGCTTCCTTATGCCAAAAACTCATGCCTTGTGGTGTTTGAATCTGTATTTTGAACACACAATAACGTGATAGGTGGATATCCCCACAGCTGGCCATAACCAAAAAAAGAGAAACAAAATTCCAATAGGAGAGGAGAATCCCATGTAAATCCCTACAACAACAGTTTTCATCTCTTCTAGGAAAATCATCATTATCGCACTGCCTGCAAACAACGATGAGCCTTTTTACACATCTCTTCAATCTCAGTCAGGTACTTGTGTAGCAGCAATTGCCAACTCTTCCCTCAGGGTCGTTAATCTCGATTAACTCAACAAAATTTCTTAAATGAAAGTTGTCAGATTAAAAATTACGATCAAGCCTGGCTTGCCCTGATAACGAAAATGTTGAGACAAATAAGCGAAGTGGATAAAGGGCTTGTTTCACCACAAAAGGGGTACCTTTGAGAGTTCTAAGGGTAAACCGGTATAGAGTTACGGGTTTGTCATTAGAACCATTAAATTAAATAAAGTTGCATCTTGTTTATGTTATGCTAAGGTAAGCATGTACTATTTTTTTATATGTTAAGACCTTAACACCAAATGAAGTTAACAAATTTCACGTAGACAGCAATTAAACGAGTCAGATGATTAGCTGTCAGAAGGCGAAACAATGTTTCAGTGAGGGCACGGCTTTTACACTACACAATATCTTTAGTGTTGTCATAAGGTATTCCCTTCACACATGTCAGTCATATAGGGGCCATCTATCGTCTCAATATTCGGCTTCGCAAGAGGAAAAGTATGCTTTAGGTCTAAATACCATGTATTTAATTGATGCTTTTTTAAAGTGACGTCTTCAACAGCAAGGGGAGAGCCACCCTCAATATCTTATACACAAAGACACTCTTGCATGAGGTAAAAAAACACTCTCAAGCTTGCAGAGATCATGGAGCCCGTTTGAGTGTATCCTGGCACCAGAAGACAAAGGGCCGGTAGGTGTGTTATTGTTTGAAGTCACCAAGTTTTATGTAAATCGTGACTAGTTCTGCGTCAGAAAAATAAGTTGTATAAGTGAATGTCTCTATTGTGGTGCAGTACGCACGGCAGGAATGGAGGTTTTGCAGAAGCTTAATGCGGGTTATTCACATGGCTTAAAACCAAAATCCCCTGCTCCTTAATATAAAACTGTAATAAATACCCTCGAACCAACAGAAGATGAACGATGAGATTAATCAGGTTTAGACCATGAGAGCAATTGCCCAAATCGATTTCCCATAATTAGATGATTGAAATCTTGTTTCCCCTTTTCCATTACAAAGCTTTGGCCGACAACTTATAATTGGCGTTGGCGCCTCCAATCAAACGTGTGTTTCTCTGCTTAGATTTCGCTGTTGGTTTTCTAACAATAATTCAAAAAGGCGGCTGTTGAAATCACTATTCAGGATCGTTTGTCTAGGTCGCGTGTTTTTTCACCTATATAAGCTGTGCGGCTTACACTACTCTACCTCCTTCAATTCTGTTGCACCGTGTTGAATTCATCACTAATCCGACAAACTCGCACACACGGGGGATTAATTGACATTAGGTACATAGATCTAAAGGTATTTATGTGATTACATCTTTCAATAGCCCAACAATAGATTGGTACAGTACACTAATTTGGCAAGTAAGTATAACGGAGATGGCTGT
>Ga0163217_1101558_pt1 | contig 10981 bp, 17 predicted proteins | sample SynspAceP_FD_185933 | JGI IMG/M metagenome (GOLD analysis project Ga0163217, IMG submission 185933) | Saline lake microbial communities from Ace Lake in Antarctica - Synechococcus sp. Ace-P (PacBio error correction) | ecosystem: Environmental > Aquatic > Non-marine Saline and Alkaline > Saline ...
AAAAGAGAGAGATAAAAAAGCTGATCGGCAACACCACCTGCAGCTCCTTGGCCAGCGCTGAATGCGCAAATGGCCGGGTTCTGATCGATGGTGGTAGCTCAGCTGCAGATACTCCCCGGCCATTAGGTTTTCTGGCAAAAAATACGGAAGTTTCCAAAACAGCTCCCTGAAATCAGGATGAAATCTGTGCGTCCTTTGCCAGCGGGCTTCACCGGAACTAGCTTTTCAGCCTTGTCGATATTGGCCTGGCGAATTCCCAGGAACAGCTCATCTGGTGCAGCAAAACGGTAACGAGAACGACTTCATGGCAAACTCCTGCAACTACGATAAGAATGGGCCAGCAATGCCCCCGGCCGTTTTTAATAGAAAATAATCAAAGCTCTGGCGCTTGACCGCCGGCCAGCGCGCGGAATTCAGCCCTTTCCAGCGGGGACTGCCGTAGAAACGCCTGCAACTGCGAATACACACCCGGCAGCCGCGTCATACAACCTCTGCGGCTGTTCCGAAAAAAGTCCCCTCACTGAGCCACCGCAAAAAAAAATTCGGCCGGATTCCCCAGCGCGTACTCATCCAGCGGCAAGGGCGTGCCGCGCTCGTGCATATCCTGCAGGTGGTCCCAGGCGGCGGTAACTCGCCTTCCACTGGGCCGCATCCATGTTCCGCAATGCAACGGCGGCGCCCCATTGGCGCCAATCCCCAAGCGCATATCCAGCGTGGTGCGCCCAACTCGGTGCAACACCAACATTGGCGGGCGTCTGCGCCGCCCGGTATGCTCCAACATCCTGCCAGGACACACCACCGGGCCGTACTGCTGGTTTCACCGCTCAAAGGCGCGGCCGCTCGGCCAATGCACAACACCGAAATTCGTCGTGCATTCGTGCTCGGCAACAAAAGCCCGTCATACACCAGTATGGTTTTCCCACGGTCATACCCAATTCCAGCCCGAGATTTCAACACAGGCACCGCTGCCATACCGGCAATGCGCGGCGCAATGCTGTCGCGTCAGTTTGCAGCTCCCCCACGCCCTGCAAAGCGCTTGTGCAAGAAGTAAAATGCAGGGCGAGCTGCTGCGCAACCGCTCGGCGCTCCGGCAGCTGATAACGCAGGTAAACAGCCCATCTCCAAGGCGCTCTGCCAGTCCGCCGCGTCACGCCAGCGCCTCTATACGCCGAGCATCGCGCACTCCTTCACGTCCCCCGCAACACGGTCAACTCCCAGACTCACTAACGCGCATCGCGCGCCGATACCATAAACAGGGCTAGCGCCGAATGGCGGTTTGCCCACGCTGGTACCCGGCGGCCACAGGGGCGCATCGTTTGAACCGAGCAAAAAGATCAAAACCCTGCTCCTGGCCCTAACTGCCTTCGGCCATTCAAGTTTTGCCGGCCAACCCCGCTAGCGCGGACACCTTGCCCGGAATAGCCCTGAAGTAAAGAGCACTGCGCGAGCAAGCCCGGCCGAAAGTGCGGCGGCCCTTGCTGGCCGTCCATCGCTACCTGGCCGCCCCACAGGTAGTCGAAGTCCACTTCAGACAGCGCCGGGAAAACCCGTGTCATGCGTTGGCGCATGTGCTGCGCAGCGCTTCCGGCGAGCATCCCGCCGCACTGGCGCGCACCGCCAAAAACAGCAAGCGGCCATCGGCAGTAAAGTCGATAATAAAGTCGAATCAGGGTAATTCATATCGCAGACAGCTGCGCGCGAGGGATCAGTTGATTCGCCAGTTCGCCCAACCCGGGTGCGGTGGCGCCCACATAACTGCGCGAATCGGGCATGAAGCGTCGCTTGCTGCCAGGGTTAGCAGCTTTGCCTATATAGTGCATTTCGGGAGTAAGCAGGTGGCCGGCGCGGATCTGCCCTTGGGCGGTAATGCACCAAGACACCGTCAACGTTCTGTTGATAGCCAAGTACGGGGGAACGTTTCAAACAATTGGGCGCCATGCCCCGTTTTTCGGCCGGCAAGGCCCAGTCCAAGTAACATACTTGAGCGGCGTGCAGGTCACCGCCGCCCATATCCCATGATCCCGGCTTGATAGTCGGCGTAAGCAGGCCCTGCAAACTGGCCCGATCATGGAAAGTCATTTGATCATAGCCGATGTTCTTCAGGCTGGCCTGCCAGGCATGCAGTTCGGGTATAGTGCCTGATTTTATTGGCGAACCAGCACCAATACCCTGGTTTGAGCTGCAGTCGATTGCGTAGTCCCCTCACCCGCGAGCGGCAGTATTCGCACCCGCCAAGCTGAGCTCTCCAAAGGGCCCGGGTACATCATCAACACCACAGTTTGTTTTTTCCAGCGCGGCGTGGTCGGCGGCAGCCCGGGATTGATCTGCCTCTCCGTTACGCCCGGAACACCCCCAGCCCAGGCTTTCTGCTTCCAGCAAGGCCAACTGTTCTGTCCGGCCTTGCCAAGCATCGAGGGCCGCCGAATACACCAGTAAAACCGCCGCCGACGATACACACATCCACCACGCTGTTTTTCGCCCTGCGAAACTTTGGGTGGCTTGTGTGGGGGGAATGCTGGCTTGGTACCACGGAGTCGTGCTCCCTGTCCCATTTATCTTTACCTTGATCTAAGCATCGCCTTGATTTCTGCTGATGCGTGCACTCGCCAACTGCGACACGGCTGCCTGGACACGCTGCGGCCCTCCCTGGGCGCTCGGCCCACCCTCGCACAATCCCTGTGGCTCGGAACGGTCCAGGCAGCCGGTCGGCAGCGTCGCTTTCTACGCAACCGGCATCCCTCAACCACAAGCACCAAACCTAGATCCAGAATCCAGATCCAGATCCAGATCCAATTTTTGCTTTTTCACGAATCGCCTCAAACAATGGTCTGCCGGTCTCGGAGTCCGCTGCCCAGGCCGTGACCGTCGGCGCACAGGACGTGGCGCCGACGCGCCCCAGGGATGGCTGGTAGCGTGTCACGCTGGGGCAGCCGACGCGAGAACCCAACCACCAATCCCACAAACCAACCCGACCCGCCCCAACAAAGCCCTACCTACGAACACAACCCACAAGCCAACCAACCCAGACAACAAAATCCGCCACAAGGAGGGGACTCTGAAAAGCAACACACACGATCAAACGGTATGCAAATACCAACATAACCTCAATAGATCCGAGATAGTCCCGCTCGAACTCCCTCCCTGCTCGCTTTCCTTGCACAACACAAAGGATGGCGTCCAGATACTCCTCGCCATGTATTCCCTTCATTGACGGCAAAGAGTTTTTCCAGCGCGCGCAAGGCATGCAGCAGGTTGGGTAGGCAGGGACGCCCTCGTGCTGAATCGTAGGCATTGCCTTCGGTCATTTCCGGCGGTTCGACTTGTTGCTGATGCCGTAATGAATCCGCCGACAGCAGAAGCGGCCATCAGAAGATACGGGTTGGTCATCCGGCGCCGCCAGGCGATGCTCGATACGCCATTGACTCAGGATCGGCCACCCGGAACGCGGACAGGCGACCGTGCGTTATCAATACCCCCAGGTCGGCGCAAAGGGCACGAAGAAGCTCGGGCTGAAACGGCGGTATGAGTTCACGTTCGGACATAGGAAGGCATGTACTCAGGCAAGGTCTTGCAGCAAGCCCGCCAATTGCCCCAGCGCAAGGTAATTGGCTTAGCGTGCCATCGCGTTCGGGGCGCAAATACGTTGGTGCCATCCTCGTCGACGAGACCTGATATGCACGTGCATGCCCGTTGCCGGCCTGATCGTAATACGGCTTGGCCATGAAAGTGGGTGTCCATTTCATGGTCCAATAGGCAACGTTTTTCTTGATGGACTCGCTCAGCAGCACGTTTGTGATCGCAGCCAAATAACCGGATCGTCCACGTGATGCGGTTGACCTCGAAACTGGCCCGGCCGCTGATTCCGCGACAATGGCTCCTGCGGGGATGTCTGCTCGTGGGCAGCCCTCGATGACGTCCTGGAAGAAAATTCAGCGTACTCATCCAGGTCATCCATGGAATAGACCTGAACAGAATTCGGGCGCATTGCCTGACATGGGCGAGCGGCGGTGGTGCGGACGACCCAGTTGATGTTTCCTGGTCAATCAGAATAAAATTCCGCTCGAAGGCCGAAACCGGTGTCAGACCCAAGCTTCGCTGAGCGCTTGAACGATCCTTTGCAGCACATAACGGAGGGTCGCGAGAATGGTGTCTTGCGGTCCAGCTTTCATACCATGTCATTAATAGCTGACCTGTAGGGCGCTCTGCCAGGGTTTACGTTAAGCGTAAGCCGGGAATCGGCATACAGACGCGGTCTGCGTCACCAACATTTCCAGCCCAGCCGGTCCTCTTCCACGGTTTGTGCCCTGAAATATTCAGCGCAAAGATGGAAGGCCGAAGGGCGATACCTTTTCCATAGGCTTCAAAGGGCGAACGGTCGGATACGCTTACCACGTACGAATGTCGTTCATGTCTGCAATCAGCAGAAATCATGAAAGTGGAATTTCCCGGATGCTCGGCCAGAAAGGCCTCCGCTTCCTGGACCAACTTGAACGGGCTCAGCGATGGCTGCCGCCGTAAATCCGCTCCGGTTAGGGATGGCAATGAAGAAATATCACCCTGTTGTTTGTAAAATAAATTCAATCACGTGGCGTTACGAATAGAGTAAATCTGAAAGCCCCTGAACGAGTCAATAGAATTCCAGATCGCACAAAGCGGTGCATACTGCACCAAATAAGGCGAGAGCGGGCTGCGGGGAATTTCAACAGAACGTTCTGCAGCGCCCGCTTTCAGGCTTTTGTGTAATTATTTTTGTTGCTATTGTATAAAAAATTGACAACATCCAACTCATTGTACGTTAATTTCACTACAAGGCCGTGACCCATGTCCGTTCCGCACGAAAACCCCTGATGGCACTTCCCTCTGTCCGATCAGTTGGGTCTGCATCCTTTTCCATAAATAGTAGGTGAAAAAATAACTTCTCGCGTGGGGTCGACGGTGCGGGCGGTTTTGCCCCTGCTGATTCCCAGCGCTGGGCGAGGCGCTGGACTTTGGACAACTGCTCGACACCTTGGACGGGCGCATCCTGTTTTACCGGCTCGCCCCCAATGTAAGAACCCCACCACTATGAAGGCCGCCCGAGCGCACGAAGGAACCATAACACGGACGCCAAGTGCGCCGACGCCACCACGGCTATCCCTTGATGCAAGGCCCGCGGTTTGGATCGGGCGTAACGGTGCTTGGCGTGTGCCGCGGATTTCAGGAAATGAAATCGTCGGCCCTTTGTGGCACTCTGCCACGCAGCGCCTGCATGAGTGGGTGGCTATATAGAAGCCAACCGCGAAAACAGGATCAGCCAGTCGAGTCAGCATAATGGCCTGTTCCCACGAGGTCATATTGAGCGCGGGAGGCGCTGCCTCTATGAACTGTCAGGCCGCGGCTCGGCGCAGGTCAACTCTCCTGCATACCCAGGCGTTGACCAATTGGCGCCTGGCTTGCGGCCAGAGGCACGGGCACCTGATGGGCTGATCGAAGCATTTTCGGTCGCCCAGGCACCCAATTTCGCATTGGGCGTGCAGTGGCATCAGAATGGAAGGTGAAGGACAAACGCCTTCTTATCTGTGATCTTCAAGGCGTTTGTGACGCCCTGCCCGCGCGCGTTCAAACAGGCACTCCTGAAGGAACTTATGAACAAGATTGAAGCATGGCTGAAAGAACACAAGATCAACCGAAGTGGAATGCATGGTCACGCCTGAAACGCGGCAATTGCCCGCGGCAAGATTGCGCCGAGATGAAGTTCAGTTCGGACAAAGGGCATGCGCCTTGCCTGAAAGCATTCCTGCTGCAATCGGTTACCGGCGATTACGTCGAAGATGAAATCTATTACGACCTGCTCGACCCGGCGGGATATCGATATGATCTGCAAGCCGGACGACAGCGCCATCTACCTGGTGCCTGGGGCGCTTGAGGCCGACGGCCGCCGATCATCCACGATTGCTACGACAAAGGCCGGCGAGCCGATCGCAAAATTCGCCGCGCAACATCGCTCAAGAAAGTCCTGAAGATGTATTCCGATAAAGGCTGGCAGCCCCCTGGTCGCACCGGAAATGGAGTTCTACGCTGACCAAGCGCAAATGGAAGACCGGACCTGCCCCCTGCAGCCGCCGATTGGTCGCTCGGGCCGGCCAGGACAAACCGGGCCGCCAATCATTTCCATCGACGCCCGCCAACGAGTTCGACCCCTGTTTTTCCGAAGATCATGTACGACTGGTGCGAAGCCCAGGGCCCTGGATCTGGATACCCTGATCACGAAGGAAAGGCACCGGCGCAGATGGAGACTCAAACTTCCGTCACGGTGACCCGCTGCACCTTGGCCGATCAGATCTGGATTCAAGCGCACCATGCGCGAGGCCAGCCACTCACAGCACGACATGACCGCGACTTTTATGGCCAAAGCCGATTACCATGAGCGCCGGGCAGCCGCCATGCATTTGCACCAGAGCATCGTGGACCGCAAAGACGGCGACAACATCTCTCCAACGCTGACGGCAGCATGAGCGAGCTGTTCCTGCACCATATCGGCGGACTGCAACGCTACATTCACCGAAGGTGTTGCCGCTGTTTGCACCCAACGGTGAATTCCTTCCGCCGCTTCCTGCGGACACCTCCGCACGGTTAATCGTTGAATGGGGCGAAGAGAACCGCACCGTCAGGCTTGCGTGTGGCCTGATTTCCACACCGCAGAACCGCCGGTGTGAAAAACCGCCTGCCAGGCGCCGATGCCACCCCTATATCGCCATTGCCCGCAGCCTGCTGTGTGGCTATTTGGGCCATGGTCGGCAAGATGGACCCAATCAGCACCGGCAGGGTCGGGGCCTATGAGCGGCGCAAACTGCGCCTGCCCTTGACCCTGGAGTCCTGCGCTGAGCGCATGGAGCAATGCGCGATGTGAAGCCGTGGCTGGGCAGCAAATTCTGCCGTGGCTATGTAGCCGTGAAGCGCGTCGAGCAGAGAACTACAAGCGGGTATCAGCTCCTGGGAGCGGGATTCCTGCTGCTCAGCGTGTAATTCAGCGGTATCAGAGTGCGCCCCGAACCGGGCGCCTTTCGAATGACGTCGGCAGCTGACAAAGCAGGCCGAAGGCCTAGGAAGACTCGAATGAGCAACGAAACCCATTTTCAGCACTGCCGCAGTGGCAAGGCCATTGGATCGCGGCCCATTACCTGCACCCTTACGACCACAAGGAACTGGGCGAGCGTGGCAACGCGCATCATCGAGGCGTGCGCAGGGCGTGTACCTGTGGGACAGCGAAGGCAATCAGATTCTCGAACGGCAAATGGCCGGGCTCTGGTGCGTGAACATCGCTAGCGGCGGACGAACTGGCGGACGTTGCCTATAAAACAGATGCTGGAGCTGGCCGTACTACAACAGCCTCTTCCAGTGCGCCATCCCCGGCGGTCCAAGCTGGCTTGCAGCGATTGCCGAAATCGGCAACCGGCGCACATGAATCACGTGTTCTTCACCGGTTTTCCGGCTCCGGTCAACGACACCGGCTGCGTATGGTGCCGCGTTTACTTGGGTCCTGAAAAGGCCAACCAAACCAAGAAAACCATCAATCGGCCCCGGGTCAAACGGCTATCACGGCTCCACGTCGCGCGCCAGCCTGGGCGCAATGTCGGTGATGCATGAGCAAGGTGAACCTGCCGATTCGGTATCGTGCCAATATGCCCCCAGCCATAACTGGTTCGGAGAGGGCGGGATATGGGAGCCGGACGAGTTGGCCTGTGGGCCGCGCAGCAACTGGAGGCGAAAATCAGGAACTGGGCGAAGACCAGGTCGCCGCCTTTTCATTTCCGAGCCCATCCAGGCGCGGGTGGGGTGGTCATACCGCCGGGATACCTACTGGCCGAGATCAAGCGTATTCCCTGGCCAGTACGACATTCTGCTGGTGATGGACGAAGTTGATTTTGCCGCTTCGCCGCACGAGGTGAGTGGTTTGGTAGCCAGTAACTACGACCGTCAAGCCTGCACCTGATGCCGATCGCACGCAAGGGCATGACTCGGGTTATCTGCCCATGGGCCGGGTTGATTGTCGGCCGAGCGGGTGGCCCGCACGATGATTGATCACGGCGGAGAATTTTTCCACGGCTAACTTACCTCAGGCACCCCGGTTGCCGGCCGCCGTAGGTCTGGACGAATTTTTGCGCATACTGCGCGACGAGAAGATTGTCCGATAAAAGTAAAACAGGAAGCGGCCCGTATTTGGCAGAGTAAGAATTGCCCAACTGGCAGAGCATCGGCCTGGTGGGTGAGGTAACGCCGGTGTGGGCCTGCTCGCGCGATTGAACCTGGGTCAAGCAACAAAAGACCCGTGCTCGCTTGCCGAAAAGGGCGCAGGCAAGGTTCCCATCTGCCGGGAACATGTGCGTGCGCAAATGGGCTGGTGAGCGCTGCTGTGGGTGAACACCATGATCATCGTCTCCGCCGTTGATCAATGCAGGCGGCGGAAAATTGATGAGATGGTCAAGCAAGATTGGCGTTGTAATGGACCTGACCGCAGAGCAAACTGGGCCGTGTAGACACCTCTCCGACCGGTAAAGCCCTGCAACCGCGTTGTGAAAACAAATGAGAGCTGTGGATCATGATCAAACCGCTTTGGCAAGAAAACCTGCTGGCCCGTGGCCTGCAGCATCACCGTCAGCAACCATTGGCGGTTAGCAGCCGTTGGCGCAGGCCGCCAGCACGGGTAAACGTGGGTACACTGGTCCGACTACATTGCTGGGACACCAATCGGCCCATTTCGAACCACGGAACCGGCATCAAGGTGACCTAGCATGTGTTCGACAGCAATGAAAAGTCTGGAAGCCAAAATTCTGTCCGCAAGCCTCGGGAATTCGACATCGTGGTGCCGTCCAACGCCAGTTTTTCTCGGCAAGCAGATCAAGGCCGGTGCCTTCAAACCGCTGACTCGCAGTAAACTGAAAAACTGGGACAACCTCGACCGACTCTGCTCTAAGGGCCCTGGAACAATGACCCGGGCAACCAGTAAACGCCTTCCCTACCTGTGGGGCCACTACGGGGCAATCGGCTACAACGAAGCCAAAGGTTCCCAAGGCCGCGCTAGGAGATGACGCCCCTGTGGACTCCTGGACCTGGTAATTCAACCAGAGAATATCGAAAGCTCGCCTCCTGCGGCGTTGCCTTCTGGATGCGCCAGCCGAAGTCAATTCCCGCTGGCGCTGTTCTATGCCGGGCTTTGGATCCCAATAGCACTGGACCGCTGATGATTACGCCAAGGCCGGAAGCCTTGATGATGAGTGTGCGTCCCACAACATGCACCTACTTCAAATTCGTCAAAATTCATTACCGACCTGGCCAATGGTGACATTTGTGTTGCCGTCGGCTGGTCTGGCGATATTCTGGCAGGCGAGGCCGCGCGCGCAGAAGAGGCGGAAAACGGCGAAAGTGGTGAAATATGCGATCCCCAACGGAAAGGCGCCCCCCATGTGGTTTGAACATGATGGTGATTGCGGTAGACGCCCGCAATGTCGACAAACGCCTATGCCTCCTCGATTACATAACTGCGCCCGGACGTGATTTGCCGAGGTCAGCACTATGGTCGCCTATGCCAACTGGGCAACAGGCCATCGCTACCGATGAATTGATGAGAGCGTATTGAATGACCGCAAGCGTCTATCCGAGCGGAGGAAACCTTGAAAAACCTCTTCACGCCTGGCCGAGTTGGCCCGCCAACATCGAGCGTGTACGTACTCGCGCCTGGACCCGCATCAGTCCGCGTAGCCCCACCTGGGCAACACGCATTATTCAGAACCGGCCGGCGTCAACTGGCGCCGGCAACAGCAAAAAAAAACAGACCAGGCCCGACGCGGGCTGGAGTTCTGTCATAGGAGACGACATAAAGTTTCAATGCAGAAGTACCCTGTTGGGCACTGGCCACTGCCCAGCCCTGTTTGGCGCTGCGTGGGAGCGCCCAGCTGCTGGCGAGTTGAAGATCTACAACTGGTCGGATTAATCGCGAAGACACCATCGCCAACTTCGAGAAAGAAGACCGGCATCAAAGGTGACCTATGACGTGTACGACTCAATGAAGGTGCTCGGATGCGCGCCTGCTCACGACGGTCGCTCGGGCTTCGATATCGTCGTGCCGTCCAACCACTATCTGAGCAAACAATTCGAAAGCCGGCGTGTAACCTGGAGCTGGACCACAGCAAATTGGCCGAACATGAAAAACCTGAAACGCCGGCGCTGATGGAATGACCTGGAAAAGCGTCCGACGCGGGCGCCAAGCACTCTATTCCCCTACTGTGGGGCACCAACGGCATTGGGCTAACACGTCGACAAGGTTAACCGCCATTTCTGGGTGAGGACGCACCGGTCGACTCTGGGATCTGGTGTTGATTCCGGAAAGTTGCCAGCAAGCTGTCCAGCTGCGGTATCTCGATGCTCGATTCCGGGCGACGAAATGCTTACCTCGGGCGCTGAAGTATCTGGGCTTTGAGCCAAAGACAACAATGCAGAGAAACCTGAAAAAAGCGGAAGAACTGCTGATGTCAGTGCGCAGTCGTGACCCTACCTTCCATTCGTCGCGCTACATCTCCGACTGGCCAACGGTGAAATCTGTGTTTGCTTGTCGGTTATTCCCCGGCGACCATCTTCCAGCTGCGGATCGCGCCGAATGAGGCCGAGAACGGCGTGAACATCGCTTACACCATTCCAGGAAGGCACAACAGTGTGTTCGTAATGCTGGCGATCCCCAAGGATCGCCCAAAACGCCGAACAACGGCCCACATACTTTATCACTACAATTCTGCGGCCTAAGTGTAATCGCGGCCGATTACCGACTATGTGCCTACGCCACCCCAACAGCGCTGCGACGAGGCTGGTGGACCCAGAAGGTACTGGCCCGAACCCGGCTATCTACCCCCAACGATGGAAGTCATGGCCAACCTGTTTCGTTGCCGAAAGGGGGGCCACGCCCACTGGCTACCCAGCGCATCGTCAACCCGTTCCTGAACCGGATCAA
>Ga0163217_1097735_pt1 | contig 10980 bp, 5 predicted proteins | sample SynspAceP_FD_185933 | JGI IMG/M metagenome (GOLD analysis project Ga0163217, IMG submission 185933) | Saline lake microbial communities from Ace Lake in Antarctica - Synechococcus sp. Ace-P (PacBio error correction) | ecosystem: Environmental > Aquatic > Non-marine Saline and Alkaline > Saline ...
ACATAGAAATATACCGATGGAAAAAAATGGTCCAAAGGTGAAACTTAATCCCAAAAAAAAAATAAAGTGAAAAAAAAAATGGAAAAATACAAAAAAAAATCCCCCAATTTTGGGGGGGTTAACGTCCCCTTAACGCCTTTTTTTTTTTAAAAATCGAATGCGCACCACGGAATTGGGAAGATTGGTCCCCGGGCCAGACTTCCAAAAAGTTTTTTTTTTTGGGGGGGGGGGGCCCCCTAAATCGATTGGGGAATGGATCCTCCGGGAGAGGTTTATTGGAGAAATCTAAAAATGCCCAAGCTAAATGCTAAATAACATCATTCAAGACTTGGACTTATTTGCCACACTTTCAGATTATGGAAAATGATAGATACAGACGATCCCAAAAAACTCGAATTAACGATCCTCCTGCCTGAATTTTGTTTTGCGCTTGGTGCCCAACCTGGATCCTCCACTGGAAAATGCCCGACCTTTAGACTGTTAAAAAAATGCTCGACTACGGGAAATTTGGGGCTACGGAAAATACATGATCATTGGCCAATTGGGTGGGAATGATTTTTACCCAAATCATTGAGATGAACTCTGTGAAAGATCGAGGGCACACTCAAGCTCTAAGCTTGCCACACTTTTTTTCATTAACAATACAAGCATAAGTTTACGGATTCAACCATCTCGGACTACCGAGAAATATCCACTATGAATTATTACCTATGATTCCATATCATCGAATCCAGACGGGTATTATGGCTGTAATTCACGTTACCCTATTCTGATCCTAACAGCTCCTTAAAATCCGTATTACCGTAAACTGGAGATGTGGGGTGATACATTATTGATCATCCATCACAAAAACCTGGATTCACCTCCGAAAATTATCAAATTCGATGGCCGTCTTACAAGTCCTTGGTGCCTTTAATCCCTAAAACACAGGGCTTGATCTCTACTGAAAAATTTCCGTTCCAATATCGTCAACGGGCAACGGCACTCCAGCCTGTAGTATTGGTGGATCCGGACAGGTCCGGAATACCTTGTGTTGTTTGCGTTAAATCAAAAATGGGACTCCAAGAAGTTTCTATCCGTCAAGTGCAGCAAGGTTCTTTTGATCAGATCTTCTGATGCCTTATTGATGTTCCACCTCAGATCCGGCATTTTGGAAGCAATTCAGAAAATCGGGGCTATGATACTGGGGGAATAGCTGGATTCTATCTCTGTGCAAATCAACTTGGTTTATCCAGAGCGGTTTGGTTTCAAATATTGAAAATGTGGATGTTAGGCCATTTATCCATAGTTAAAGATTTTTTGGGTGCAATTCCGGAGCTTATTGACTGGAAAATTCCAGTTTATTTCGAAAAATCAACCAAACACATCTTCCGCTTTCTTGTAAAATACACAGCCTGGAACTGAGCGGAACTGCAGGAAACTTCCATATCTTAAAAGAACTTACTCGGCGTGAGGTCGCGGTACTTTATGACTACTAATCCTTTTGGTAGAAGATTGGGAGTCAATTTTACTACATAAAAATTAATCAGGAATTATTTCGACACCTTACCCAAATCATATCTCAATCTTTTCTCCTTGAAACTAACACCATTTTCATCGTGCTCCCGAAATGAATCCACCATATAAGTCTGAAATAGCAACTTCCTCTGAGGCCATAAAAGGATTTAAAAGGCGCTCAGGCATCCAAAAAAAGTTCCGAAGTATCAATGAACTCATAATTATCTCTCGCCAAAACTAAACCAGTTAGCACTACGCAGAAGCTCGAACTGATGACTGATGCCGAAGATCAGGAAAAGAGAGTCTGAAGCAAGCTTCCAAGTTGGATCGGGAAGTTATTAATAACCGTTTTCCAGTCGAATCCGAATCGTTTCGTATTTGGCTTCCAACAAGAGTACTAAGCATCATGAAGCGTCAAACTAACCAAAGCCAGCACATAGGTCTGTTTCAGCAAAGAATAGTGAACTTTTCTTTTACTGGCGGCTACCTGTATCCCGATCCAATTCCACCGGGTGAGATCTTTGACTCCCATGCCCCATGTTCCGAGAATTCACTTGAATGATTGCAATCCCAAGAAATTGCTATTAACTTTTCTCGGCACTGGGAGCTTTGGGGGTGTGGACTTCATAGACTTCCATCAATTCTTTCAAATATGAGCCTTTTCCAAATCGAAGTATGCCATTGTTTTTGGGGCTCAAATCTGACAGATTTGGATAAAGAAAGTCGAATTGTTTCCATTCGGGTTCCACCGCGCCATAAAGCAGAGTCCGGATACCAAAATCCAGGTCCTGCTTAGGTTGTATCGACGTTAGGTTAGAAAGCTGGTAGTAACGTCTTTTGCGATGTCATTAATTGCTTGCAAGTCATTTGCAAAGCAACATATTCCAATTCCTTTTGGAAATCGTTTTTGCTTGAGACCTTCAAACTGATCCATTTTTTCCGCTTTCCCTCAATACACTAACCAGAAAGCATACTCCCTCGCCAACTTTTACATGCCAGAATTGCCGGCAAATTTCGGACGAATTCGGTAGGAGGAAGCTCCAGTTCAAGTCGTAGATAGCTAGCATCTAAAACGTTGATACTTGAATCCGTCCCCTTTGCTCTCGCATATCGTTAAATTAAAACTACGTACATAATGCATAAATACAGCCCAACCCGGTGGCTACCAATCGGACCATTGACTTCTGTAAATGTGAAATACTTCAGCGTCAAGGTTTTTTGGACAGTTTTTTACCGTTTTGCTTTCCAAAACGAACCTTGATCATGATAATGCTAAAATTAGAACAGGATACTGGATGTAACCTTTTCATTTCCATTGGATAAGACTCAATAGCTGTGGTAAATGCGAAGAAATTTGCCTGGACTCCTCCAAATCAATCCAGAATCGCTTTAATATCTCCTTTAATCGCAAGTCCTGATTTCCGCAGTGATATGGCTTTGGGAAATTACTTTTCCATCGCCACTCTCAATACCAACCAATCTCATCTATCATCTCCGATCGAATTCATAAAGTTTTCATTTCCTCCTAGAAATCAAAATCAAGTATCATCTTCATTAATCAATTGGTAAATATGGCTTCGAATCCGGGGAAAGCTTTGTGCTAGTTTAGGAAAGCACTTTTTGGGGATTAATTTACGCCCTGATTTCCTAGGAAATAAGATTCCATTTATTGATTTCTAATACTTGAGCGATGGACTCTTGTCAGAAAACAGCTGTTAATCCGTCGCCTTGATGAGCATAGGTCTGTTGAACTTGCTTCGCATAGAAAACCAGTCTGAATTAGCATTTCGTCCGCGACTGGTAGGATAGACTTGTCTCCGATAAAGCATTCCCAGAAATGGATCATATGAACCAATTCATCCGAAATTGCCGGCATACAATCGGACACCATTTTTGTCTGAAGACTCACAATTGGAGTATTTCCTCCAAACTATTGCACATCGCCGGAAAATCAGATCACAAAATCTCCTGTCCTATGCAATTAATCAGACATAGAGAGACTTCCCCCCAACACAGAAATGAATTAGCGCAAATGAATGAGATATTGTGCTAAAGACTTGAGCTTTGATCTTCAATCGAGTGCTTCTGGAAGTAGTTATATTTGACCTTATCAATATATGTCTTAATATACATAAACTCTCCGCCAGAACAATCTATGCATACCATCCAGGAATTTAAGAACCCTAATCTACATATCAAAAGTCGGGGGTTACTATTACCATCACATCCCTTTATCGGGTATTAAACTAGACCTTCTGGGGGTGTGACTAGAAGACTACGTTCTCAATGCCGATACACGGAAGTCAGTATGAGTGCAACAAATGGGATTTTTGGCCATCTTGCAGAGTATACTGGGCTATGTTCCGGAGATCAAACTGCGCACTACATAGAGTTAAGATCTTTCAGCCTGGATCTAAATACCCCAATCTATCCGGCGTTGCATACTAATAGACATGACAGCTGTTACCCGGGTGCATGTGAAAATATGGTGTCGAATAGTGGTGGATGAATTGCGATCGAAGTTTGCTCAATTTTCTCAGCTTCACCGTGCATTTGGGAGAATTGGTGTAGACAGCGATCTACCACCAATGGCACCAATCTCGGACACCTACTGATACTCTCGGGAACATACCACGCACTTCCACAAAAAATCAGATGGCTATCTGCTACAATAGTCGCAACATGAAATCTTCGAGAAATATAGCACACTATCTAGCTACTTCAAAGGGCGATCCGTATCAACGTATGCATCGGTAATCCTAAAAGAACTCGAATTCACAAAGGGGGTAGCCTATCCAGACCAATCTCAGCTGCATGAGTCAATTTATGAAATGCTATAACCAACACTAAGCAATATGACATCTCTAGTATTCCTGACGCATAACTCTAGAGAGGCCTAAGGCATCTGCTACCACAAATAGTGCTGCCTACATTAAGCTTAGCAAGGTGCAGAACAGCAAAGTCCTGACGTCCGTATGGACAGAACAAGCGATATTTCCTACCAAAACTCTATCTATCTAAATATATATTATAGTTTATATTACTGATTTTGATTTCCTATGATGAATAAAACTATATACACAGAAATAACGAATAGGAGATAATAAAATGCAGGAATTGGCTTTTAGTAAGTATTGCATCCACACACTAAAGATGGATCAATGAGTCTCAGATAAGTTCTGCATTAAGTTCGACAGATGAACTTTGTGTTGTCGTATTAAATTTCGGAGTTATTGAATGAGACTAGACAGAGTTAGTAATTCAACTGACATTCTACTTGGCCCGTTAGAGTCCCAAAACAGCTAATACTCTCCGACAATTCGACGCTAGATCCACCATATCCAAAATTCCAAAAATTGTGCTACACATACATGATAAGCTCTCCAAGCACTGCCTGCAGACCACAGATACAGATTTCCATCAGGAAATCTACCGGTATCTAGAATCCAATAACCGCTAGTTGACTGGACTTCCTAGCTATAGCACTAAAGAAATTCCTGGACTTTGGAGCGGGAACAATATTACTAATCCAGAACTCACAGGATAGCTGCCGCCTAAAACCCACATACTGTTCGAGATGAGACTGATTGAGGACAAAAAATGGACAAAAACCCCCCCCGCCTATCATTCAAACATTACAGATCCACACCACATCCCAAGAGAAAATCCATCCCGACTCGTCGGCCTCGACAACATCGAAATATGTTCAGGTGCCATAGATCTAGCTAATAGTACTAGCCCATCCATCGCAAAACATTCTACTCCCCTAAATATACCCATCTACACCGGGGAATCGCAGCATAAGGGTGCAACGTGGTTTACAGAATGGGGGGTGCTAAAAATCTCTTGCATTTCGGTAATAATTTAAATTGTGGATGATCCTGGGATGATTTCAGGATGGTAACAGCTCAGGCGTATCGCTTTCTCTAACCGCGATTGCTTTTAAAAATAATACGCCTTTGCTATTTAAGAAAATCTCATTGGTAAGATCTCGGTAATAGCCATTCGTGACCAAAAGATCTTTGAAACCCAATCATTGGTAGCAATCAAAAGAATAGCGCGACCACTCCAATCCGGTATTGATATAACCATCTAATTGTCCCTATTTCAGAAAATAGCTCATCACCTGTATTCAGTTGAACATATTTACCATCTGGCAGTAAACCCTGCGAATCATAAAGCATATTGCTCATATTTCGGTCCTAAGGTAGTTTCTGGACCTCATGTCGGACTGGAACATATCGTCGAGGGGTGTATACCCGTCAGGCAACCAATAATTATGGGGTATAACAATATCAGCACCTATAGAAAAATTGAATATGCTGAAAAATTGGGCGGGAAAGTTTCTGAAAATGATACCCATCCCCTATTTCATCTCTCCTCAACGACAAAAAACCCAAACTGAGTTATACAACTCATATTAAATACATAAATATACATGACTGGTACTAAACGGTATCAACAAAATGGACAATTTCAACTTTTTTTGTACCAAATCAATCCCTTATCCCAGCAAAAATATTCTACCATATGTCGATATCTCACATGCTTTCCTATTGGGATGGACCATACTGGCTATGTTCGATACTTCTGATTTTATCACAATACTGATAAACCTGACGGAATAAACACTCCTCGATCAAGCTGTCCACGAAATGGACTCAGGAAACTACTCTAAACGACCCAAACTATAGCAAAGCCTTATGATCAGCAGTTTACCATACAAGCGAAATATGCTTCAACTGAATCAATGAACTATTCTCAAATAACAATTAGCTGTATATCAAATACGGATTGGACTTTCCGCTATCCTTGATCTACCAAATATGTTCAAAGATCTTGGGGTCACAATGCTATTACGGTAAATTATACCATCGAATTTCTTAAATACAAAAGCGATATTTTAAACAGCATCGCCGGTAGAAACAAAACGCGCACTATTCCCACCATGAATCCACTCCATCCCACAATTATTTATCGAAAAACAAAGGAATTGACTCCAAGACAGACGTGGAGATGGGGGTTGGGAGAAGAATTTCCAGCCGGCACCTAATCGCGGATTTGGATAATGGAGTATTTGCGATTGGGTCATCAATCAATCTCCAAGAACCACTGGCTTTTATAAATACTTCGGCCACAATAGGAATTTCTTAAAAATAGCTTTAGTCGAAGTCGTCAACCACCAAAATTGTCTAAAATATACGCCTAATTATCCCGAATGGGAAAAACCAAATTTTGAGGCATACAGCAGTGCAGCTCCATCAATGTTACCCAATTTGCATTTGGGAATTTGTAAAGCAACTCAGATGATTCCATAAGCCATTTTGCCGGGAACGGCAAAGAATACTTACAATACAGCAAATCAAAACACCGGGAAATCCAAACAAACAACAGCTCAAACACTCTTCTGAACATTCGAAACACACAACTCCCCTCTAAGCAAAACTCAACACCTCCCCATTAAGGTAAAAGCTCAGCTTCAATGGGACTCAACGTCAGCCTTATCTCACCATGCCTAGCTATGCACCCAATTTTCGGCAAGGTACTGAAACCAGGGATGGCAATCCATAAAGTATTTTTTGGTGAACAAAAGGCCAAGCTGAAATTCTGGTCTGGATAGACGAATTGGACTTCTTTTTCAGGATTCCGGATCAAACCCTATTTAACGGATGCGTAGCCGGGGATTTCGAAGATTCAATGAAGGACAGATATCTTTTTGTAACGGCGGTTTTCCCATTAAACTCTTCGATGAAGCCTTGGGAAGATCGACTATACCTCAAATACGGAAACGGAAAATTGACCAAAATTCCAACTTCCTACTACAAAATCACACGGACGCTTTACTTTAGATCCAACTGAAGGGGTAAACCAATCTATTTGTGGCGGGCAAGGCTTATCCCGAAAATACCCCATCATCCCTCAAAACAAATTGTATCAATGATGGACAAGGAACTTTCCGATCAAACAGCACTTTCTACCCAATAGAGGGAAACTGGGGATGGTAACCGGGCCTCGATGAAGATTAATCTAAATCAGATGCTTGCATAGACTTGTTTCTGGCCGAGATTTATGAATACTTTTGATAAATAAAACCATCCGAAAAAATTTGAAAAACAAGCCATCAATTTCTTACAAATCACTCTTTTGCATCCTCTAAGGCTGATATGGACGGGAGATGGTGAACTGGATTTATCGCAGGAAAACTTTGGACAAACTCCAATTGGAACTTCAGCAAAAACTATCGATGTATGCGGCGGCAGGGGATTTCGATAAAATGGTTCCATTATCCCTTCTGAATGCTTTTCGAGACAATCCTATCCCTACCCAATCCGGCACGAACCTAATCAAATGGTTTTCTAGCGAAGCACAGTTACAAACTATGCAAGCTTCAAAGCGGGACGATTATAAACGAGCTGTTTTCTGACAAAAGCTCAATCCGCCAATATTAGAAATCAATCAATAGGGAATCATTCCTAGGAAAATCAGGTCTAAATTCATCCAAAGGCTTCCTAAACTTTACACAAAGCTTCTATTCACAATTTTACCAACAATTCTAAATGACAGATTGGTATACTGGATTGATCTAGGAAAAATGAAAACTACTCGGAATTCGTGATATCTTGATGATAGATCAGATGGCTGGTAATGAATTGCGATGAAAAGTAATTTAAAAAGCCATATCAACCTGCCGAACAGACTTTGGCTATTAAAGATATATTAAAGCGGATCGGAATGGGGGGAAAAAAAAAAACAAATTCTGGAGATCAAGCCCAAATTCTCTTCGGCATTCAACAACAAACTATTGAGTCTTATCAATTGAATGAAAAAGCTACATCATATCGCTTTTTCTAATTTTAGCATTTATCCCTGATCCACATGTTTCCGCTTTTGGAGCCAAAACGTAAACTGCCAAAAACCTACGCTACGCTCTTTCACATTACAGAATAAGGCACCGGGGATGGCTACCCACCGTTTCGGCCGTCATTACATACATATGCTACTTAGCTCTATTAAACGATGCGAGAAGCAAGGACGAAATCAATACAACCGGGCTTTCAGTCTAGCTATCTTAACCGGACTGAAACTGGGAGCTTCCCTCCAAACGGGAATCATCCCAGATTTTGGCGGCAATTCTGGCCATGTTTAAAAGTTGCGGGATGCGATATGCCCTTCTGGTCATTATGGAGGAAAAGCAGAAATCATCAGTGAACGTCTCAAACAAAAACGATTTTCAAAAAAGGAATGGGAAATCAGTGCCTTTGCAAATGAACTTGCAACAGTCATACTATCGCAAAAAAAGACGGTACCAAGCTTCACCCTAACTCGATACCACCTAACAAAACCGGAATTTGTATCCGACCCCTCCTGCCTATATGCGGAACCGATGAAAACAATTCGATCTTTCTTTATCAAATCTTGTCAAATTTTAGGGCCCAGAAACCAATGGCTACTTTGATTGGGAAAACGGCTCCCATTTGAAAAGCATTGAGAAGTCTAAATGAAGTCACCAAAAGCTCATGCCGAGAAAATTAATAGCCAATTACTGGATTGCAATCCTTCAAAGTGGAATTCTCCGGGCCATGGCCATGGGAGTCCAAAAAAGATCTCACCCGTGTACATGATCGGATAAAACAGATAGCCCAGTCAAGAAATCACTATCTTTGGGCTGAAAGCCTATGTCATGCTTTGGCGTTGACACTCATAGCTTATTCTTTGGAAGCCAAATACGAAACCGGATCGATTCGGACTAACGGTTTATTAATCAAACCTTTCGATCCAACTGGGGAACCTTTGCTTCAGACTCTCCTTCCTGTAATACACTTTCACACTCAGTTCACTCATCGCTTCGGGCGGTATGCAACTGGTAATTTGGAATAATTATGAGTCATTATACTTCCGAACTCTTTTTGGACCTGGGGCCTAACGCCCTTCAAATCCTTCTTACTGCCTCAGAGGAAGCTGCTATTTCAAGGACTTTATGGTGAATCACTTTCGGGACGCATGGGAAAATGGTTAATCAGGAAAAAACTTGGAGATATGATTGGGGGTAAGTGTCGAAATAACTTCCTGAAATTCAATTTCTCATTAATAAAATACCTCCAATCACCTCTACCCCAAAGGATAGTAAACCTCACGCAAAATACCAGCCCCTCACGCCGAGTAAGGTTCTTTCCAAATATGAAGTTCCCTCAGTTCAACTCGGTTCCAACAACTTATCATCAAAAGCGTTTTGTTTTGATTTTTCAGGAAAAACCTGGAATCTCCACCATCCAAATAACCTCCGGGGATGCACCCCAAAACATCTTATCAACCGGAATAAATTGGCACTACAAAACCATCCACCATTTCTATTCTAAACCAAAACTGCTCCTGATAAAACCAGTCGAATTGCCCAAATAACGAACATCCTAACCCTTAACCATATTCCAGCAAATGCACCCTATTATCTACAAATGCGATTCAAAACGCGGATCTAAGTGAAACATGCAATAAACATCAAGTAAACTCCTTGGATCCAAAAGCACGTTGCGCACACTGAACCGAATAAGAACTCTCCGGATCATTTTTGATTTTAAGCGGTCAACACTCACACACGTTTCCCGCACTGTCGATTCCCCAAACTACGCTTTGGTCGGCTATCAAACCTTCCATGACTATATTGGGAAACGGAAACACTTTCCAGCTAAGATCAAGCCTGCATCACTTAGGATTAAAGGGGCCCAACGCACATTTTAAACGGGGCATCGGAATCTTGATAAAATCTACCGCAGTCATCAGCCTTCTGCATGACGAAAACGACAACCTGTAATCACCCACCAATCCACGTTCCAGTACTAATACATTAAGGACTGTAAAGACAAGCAACATAGGTAACGTAAATCTACAAGCCATAATACCGTCTGGATTCCCGAATTAGGAATATAGTAAGTCATCCATGCAAGTGGATATTCCCTCCTCGTCTATCCAATGGTATCTAAACTCATCGAACTGTAAAGACAAAAACAAAGTGTGTCAGCTTAGCATCTTTGGGTGCCTCGACTCTTATCCAACAGGGAGTCATCCAATGATTGTAGATAATTAATCATTCCCACATTGGAGACAATTGATCATGAATTTCCCGTAGGCATTTCCGTATCGGCATACTTTGCCACAGTCCTAACAGTCCAGCGCATACAGGGTTTATGCCATCACCGTGGCACAAGCGCAAACAAAATTCAGCATGATCGTAATTCCATGTGTTGGAGAAGATCGGTCTATCTACCCAATTCCGCATCCCCGTCAATAAAAGTGCCACATAAGTTTCAGTCCTGAATACGTTATCGCCTTAGCTTGTGCATAATCCCCAATAACCTCTCGACACCATTCCCAGTGGATAGGCAAAAACCCTATCCGCGAATCCCCCAATCTTCGCACGATTAAAACGACGTAAAATTGAGTCATTCCTCATTTTTGATAAGTCACCTGCCCATTTCTCTTCGGCTA
>Ga0163217_1001665_pt1 | contig 10979 bp, 14 predicted proteins | sample SynspAceP_FD_185933 | JGI IMG/M metagenome (GOLD analysis project Ga0163217, IMG submission 185933) | Saline lake microbial communities from Ace Lake in Antarctica - Synechococcus sp. Ace-P (PacBio error correction) | ecosystem: Environmental > Aquatic > Non-marine Saline and Alkaline > Saline ...
GACGCGGTACTACCTTGGCCGTGAAACCAATTGTTGGCAAGGAGCCAAAGCAAACGCAATGGCTTAAGCCCTCCGCCTTGGCAGACGGGAAAATAATTCCAGAGCCTCAGACGGCGACTGCGCGACGGCTGGGTAAGGGGCTCGCAACACAACCAGATATTGCCTACGAATATCCGTTTTGGCCCCTATGGTCGCCCAGCGCGCGCCAGACGAAAGAAGTCTGGTTTGTGCATACTGCCAAAATTGGCTGTTGTGCTCTGCTGTGGTCCCACGAATCGAGTTCCGTCGCGCTCAAGGCAGGCCGGTTGGGTCGATCAACCAGTCCGTGAACGTAAGTTTGGGTGTGCCAAGGAATTCAAGAAAGGCCATCGAGTTGGCCGATAGCCTATCGGCAGCTCCGCGCGCAGCGCAAGATTCCCTGGCCACATGGGTCTCCAGCCCTGAATCAACTCAAGTGAAATTGGCGGAATATTCAGGCTGCGGGGAAATGGTTCGCGGCGGCAAGGGGTCGCGCAAGTAAAGGGAAAAAAGCCTGATTTCGCAGCGGGGCGGAACAAGGCGAACACGGCCGGATCGTTCGCACCCCAGCAGCGGTTCTGGTTCATCTTGGCCGCTCTTCACACGCCACTGGCACCTTTGAGCGAATGCAGGCCCAATCGGATGCCCTTCCGTGTCGTTATCACATCGAGATGCGCGACAAGCCAAATTTCACCGAATCGCCTCAATCTACTGGGCGACACACGTCCTTCCGGGCGGCGCGCCACATTGCCAACAATTCTTACCGCCTTCGGCTCCTTCTCAGTGCGCAGGTGCGCGCAGGCGAAGTAGACCGTTTGTGCCAGCCCTTGCCAGTTCAAGCACCCTGCATCTGCATCAGCGCCCCACCCGGCACCACCACCCGCCCACGTCGTCATCGGGAAAGCACCACTAGGCCCAAGCCGTTCTGGACATGGTCCTACACAAGGCGTAACCTGGAAATCAGCGCTGTAGAACGCCGTTGCGCGCGCTCCATGTCGCAACCCGTTTGAGCTCGAACCCGTCTGACGGGATTGACTAGGCCCTCAATTCACTGCATTGGTTGAGGCAATTCCAAGCCCTAGACCCGTCATTCCTGATGCTAGGGCTCAGGAGGCAGGGGAACGACTGACCCGGGACCGCTAGCGGAGTGCTTTCATGCCCAACGCTATCAACCGCATGAACAGGGCCGTTCTTGGTGGCGGGTGAGGATACGATTTGTAGATTGAGGAAGCTGCTCTCTCAAGAGCACTTGAGGCTGTTCTCCCACGTTATTGTTCTTCCAAAGGTTGGTGCCCCGCGTGCCCCCAGGACATAGACGCTTGCGGCACACAATCAATTTGCCTTTCGCCACGGCGTTTCTCAGATCGCTAGCTCAGAGAGGAGCTAGGCGGTGATTCCCGGAGATGCACCACACATTTCTGCATTGGGAAGATGGATTATTGATCACGGACAACTCACAGTAATGCGAGTAGCTATTGTGTCTACACCGGTTGCTAACCGCGCTTTGGCCACCTCCGAAGATCATGATCGCGTCCGTGAAGGCCTGGAAGAAGCCCAGCATATGCCTCCACCGCGGCTCCTTGCGCGCACGGCTGGTTTGATCAGGGCACGTTCGAAATACGTCGAGGTTAGTTCTGGACTATGTGATGGTCACTTCATCTTCTCGTGCGACATAGAGAAATGTATCCCAACAGCCCGCGTCGCATGCTTGTTCATCTTTGGTCCAAAATCGTGATGATGGACTTGGTCCAGGAAAAATGCACCACGACCCAAAGCAAGCCATCAGTCTTGGTCAAGGGACAGAGTCAGGTCGATAGCGCTCAGCCAACAACCAAAGAAGTAGAGGTGATCAGCGGCCATCACTTGGAGCAGAGCTGTGGGCAGCCCCGCGGCGGAGAAGCACCTAAGAAGACCCGGATGTGTCGGTCGGCTCGCATCATTTCCATAGGTGAATGTACGATGCGCGCCTGCCAGTCTATTTCGGTCACGTGCGATATTCCCGGGCGGTCATGCTTTCCAGCTAGCCTCAAGGCGCGCAGACGTTACAACAAGCGAGAGGTCGCCTGCGCGCAGCGATGCCGATCAGGCGGTTGCGGCTTCGTCGCAGGCCTGCGCAATGTATGACTTCATCCGTTGAGGCGAAGTAGGGATACACTAAACCCTGGTGACACAGGACAGGGCTCCGCAGAGCCGGCCACGTATTGTTTTGCAGATTGGACCCTGACCCACCAGCTCCTTGTCGGACTTGTGTCGCTGCGGTGAGGCTGTCGGAAACCAGACAGGTGAGCAGGCAGTCCGATCGAACGAGCATTCCCCAGCAGGGCGCGGCTTGATCAGCACAAACTGCAAAATAAAAGCCATCGGGCAGTGAGGGCGCGGCAGGGTGAGCGTGGGGGCAGACCTCTGGCGCGCACTCACACACAATTGTCCTATGGGCATCTTGTTGTTTGGTGCGTGCCTGGCGTTTGGGCCGTATCCGGGCCGTCAGGCTGCCATCGCCTGGAAGGCCTCTTGGGAGAATGGCCGTGCCAAGAAGCATGGCGAACAGCGGGGCGGGATCAGCAGAATGCGGTCCGACGTCCACCAGAGAACGGACGAGTGATCAGGGCCCAACAGCGAATTCCAGCGGTTGGACCCCTGCAACAGCTGGCGGGCAGCCTGCAAGGTGCCCGCTCACACCCCCCGTGAGGCTGGGCCTACGAGCAGCAGACGGCCGAATCTGCAGCACACGATCAGAAGTTCGTTGGCAGATGCCAGCTCATGAAGCCCGAGATCGCCCGTGTAAGGCAATCTGGGTGATGTAGCGCCCCAGGCGCGAAGACAGCCGTAGAGCATTTCTGCGAGACAGGCTACCTCCGGATGCGGATCACCACGGTGAAGGCTCGATCGCCAGGCTGGCGGCGTCTATCACAGGCTGGTCGCCTTGGTGCTGAGTTGGCGAGCACCCCCAGAGGGCTAGGACTTGGCGTAACGCGCGAGAACATGACCTAAACTTTAAGAGTTCACATTCAGGGCCCACTGCTGTTCGTGGACATACTGGAGATAAAAAAGGATTCAGCAGAATGTCGTATCCTCGGTCCATAACACGGCGGTGACAACAAGAACCGATGATGGTTCGTCGGGGCCGGACCAGGAACGGCCCAAGGGCCTAGCCGATCGCCAGCTCCGGAGGCCCGCACCAAATACCGGGATAAATTTGGCTAAAGTCTCTAGGGTGACAATTTGAGCCATTCTGGTGGAGATAGACACGATTGAAATCAGCGCTATTGCCGGTGAGGCGGTCTTCTAGCGAAGAATATTTCAGATACTTTAGGCAGCACGGAAGTTGTTGAAACGTGCAAGGGATGAGCGACTCCTGAGAGTATAACTGGCTAGAGCATAAATCGGAATCTTGTTCGAATTCGTACAGGCTTGCACTTGTGTTCTTTTTTAAAATCGTCTTTCCTACGTATGTGCTGACGGACATCCTTCAGTGGTAAGGAGATATCGATGTTTGTAGATAAGATAAATGCTCTAGGGGTGACAAGATTCTTTTGGCCCATTCATTCAGCATGGGGTGAATCACCTTGATAACCAAGGGAACTGATTTAAGTCACAACAACCTTGGACCCACCCGCGTTCAACTCCGCCCTGCCGCTGGCGGTTCATCTCCAACAGCGGCGGCAGCGGCCTGGCGGTCTTGGGGCAGGTTCTGGGGTTGGGGCTCCCGCCCGTGCGCTCGAAGAGATCGTGGTGCCGCTGGCCCCCTGCTGCAAACCAATCTCAACGGTGAACTGGCTTGAGTTGCGCAACCCAGCTAGCCTGTACGAGGTCGACAGCGGATCTGGCCCAGCTGGATCAGGACCAGCAATGGGGTCTTCGGAGTCGAAAGCTTCGTGGAACTGGTGAACACCCCGTTGCCATTGGAGTGAGTCGCTTCATCGACCGTCCGGAATCGCCGCTTTCTAACGAGGCCTTGGGATACGTGCGGCATTTTCTCAGGTTCAAGGGATTGCCTCAGTGAGTCGACGGGCAAAGCCAACGCGCGGCCGTCTTCAACCGAGCCGGCACAACAAGACGTGTGCCCACCCGCTGGATCTTTGCTCGAAGCGATCCCGAGGGCGGTCCGGCCCAGCCTGGATCTCGAGCAGGCGTGTTGGCTGTGGACCGCTGATCCGTCAGCAGGCGAAGGTGAACGGTTTGGCAAAGAGATTCCCGCGGCGGACATCGATCCTGCTTGAGTCAGCTGGGGGCCGCGGGCGATCCGGCTTGGCCCAGCAGCCATCGGTGAGCTAACGCCCCGAGCGCTCTCGGTCGTGTGGTGGTGCCAGGAGAACAGGGGGCCAACGGCCGGCTGTGGTGATCTCCCACTGCCGCCCTCTGGAGATACAAGAGAGCTTTGAGGGCTGGGGAAGCACCTGGCCAGCATGGCTAACACACGGTGCTTTTGATCCCCGCCACCCTGTGCGACCTCAGCCAGCAGCGGTCCATGCTCGCCGGCGAAGCGGCCGCCCGCCCACCCCGACGACAATGCATCCCCTGCGGCGATGGGACATCTCGGCAGCCATCGATGCCTGCTGCCGCCGGCACGCTCAGCAACCTTCCCGCCAACCGTGCGCACCGACGCGGTGGTGGGCAATGGGCCAGTCGTGGGTGGGCGACGACATGCTGCAACTCGCCAGGCGCAAAGGCCCAGCAACGCCGGCATCATCAGCGCTGCCCGGGCTCTGCGCAATCCGTCGCGCAATCTCAGCTGGGTGCTCCAGTGCAGCTTCCTCGATCGGCCAAACGCGGGCCGGGCGGGGCTGATCCACGCATCCAAGGCCGTGATTGGCCGTGAGTCGCGGTGACGTCGCGTCTGTTCGACGTGGGGGCAGCGGCCAGAATCGAAACGCCCGGCGTGCTGCTGGTGAGCGGCACCCATGACTGGTCGTTCCCTCCGGGGCCAGAAGCCATCGTGCCGATGGCAGAGGAGGGACCGCAACTGGGCGGCGGCCACCACGTTTTCGTGCTGGCCAAAGGCGGCACTCACTTCAACGCTGCGCGCCCACATTGGCGCAAGGGGGTGGCCCCCTGGGCAGGCCCTGTTGCTGGCCTGGACGATACGACCGCCTTCGCCGGAGGGCCTGCGCGGCGCCGGGGCCCCAACGCAGCTTTTGCTGTTGCCTGCCCGATGGCTGGGGGACAAACCTATCCCTTGATGGAACCGTACACCCTCAGACTAAAAACGCTACCGGTGCCTGCCCAATCCCCTAAAGACACACTGAAGCGTTGAAACGACGCAACAGCAGGACGTTCGATCATCACCACCACCTGGATCAGGGCCTTTGCCACAGGCTCACAGGAGCGGGGCGGAATCAGCCTGCTTCGGATCAGAATCCGCAGGAAAGTTCCAGGCAATACCGCAGCTCCATACACGGTTTGAATGAAGCGGGGGTTTTGCGGAATCGGGTCCAGCTTGGTGGCGCCAGATGGCGAAATGTGGGCCCGCATCCGTCCCTCAACGTCGTAATCAGGCTCGTAGCCCTCCCAGACTCCTGCAGGATCTTGCGGCGGTGGCACGGCATGGCCGTGTGTTTGGAGCAGGCAATGAACAGCATTGAATTCCAGACGGGTGGCCCGCACCGCTTTCGGTCGCCGGAACCGAGACCCGGGCGTCGATTAACCGGGCTCACGCACCGAGGAGGTGGAGCAGGCACCAAACCGCGGAGGATCCGGGCTCGTACCTGGGACGGGTTTTCCGGATGTGAGAGGCGTTTCCAGCTTCGCGCTGGCCTGCAGGCGAGACTCAACCGGGCCTTCAACCTCACCGCAACAAGCCCTACTCCTCAAGATCAAAGGGGTTTGGTGAGGTAGTCATCGGCCTGAGTTGAAAAACCACTGACTTTGTAGTGGTTTCCCGCCCATGGCCAGTGAGTCATAGATCGGGACCCGGCGCTGCGTTCATTCCGGCGTAACCGTTGGCAAACGGTGAGGCCGTCACCTTGGGGAGCATCAGATCGCGCAGGATTCAGGTCCGGGTTCTCCTGCATGGCCAGGGCCTGCCCTTTGATGCCGTCCCCGCACATTCCAGCCGAAAAACAGCTTGTTACGAGAAAGGCAACCACCAGCTCCTGCATGTCTGGACCGATCTTCAATTCCAGCAGGATGCAGGGCTTTCGCCAGAAATTGCCTGGTCATCAGCGCCAGCAAGGGAATGGGTGTGACAAACCAGCGTTGGCAGATTATCACGACTGCTCTCATTGCAGACTGTTACCTGGCAGGGTGCTCTAGCATAGCCACCCACAATCGGGTAACGGCTGATACGCAGTTAAGCAAAAGGCTCAATGGCCAACTCGATTAGGTAGCAATATCGCACACCTCAGGAGTCGTTCCGGCGTGCTTGACAAGCTGCAACGATGGATGAACACAACGCTCGGTCATTGCCCGCCAGAATTGAACCGCCGATTGAAGCGGGTAGCTGAAGCGCCCAAGTAGCGACAGCGTACTTTTCGAAGCGAAAGGGCATGGAAGCTGCCCGCTGGAAGCTGGTTTCAGTTGCTGAGCACCGTGCTAAATCCAACGGAATCTGGTAATTTCATTGGGATGACGACCCTTTAGACCAAAGGATGATGGAAGCAAACCGACTTCTGCAACGCGGCGGCAAGCAAGCCAGTCCCATCCGGAGATCACTTCACAGCCTAATCGCCAGTGGAATCTTGGCCCAATCAGCAATAGCGGCAAAAGAGAACGTGGGCACGGTGGCAAGTTTTATATACCGGGGGTGCCCGCTCACGACGAGACGGCTGCCACTGGAACCGGCAACCTTGTTCTCCGATCCACGACCAGGCTGCCCACCACAGCGTTCTCCGCCAAGGTAGGCATCATCCACCTGCACCGTTCCTCTGAGGAAATAGCGCCATCACGTTCTTTCATTGGCCTGCATGATCTTGTATGAAGCAACCATGCCGTTTTCGGTAGTTCACACCGCGAGGACGCCTCAAGACTAGTGAGGAGATTCCTGTCTTGGCTTGGCCGACGAGGTAGAGGCAAGGAACCAGGTGGTCAGATGGTACTTTGTTTGCCTCCAAGATGGTAACCGGCGCTGGAGGGTGGCTTGATGACGGACAGCTCCGGACTGAATAGCGCTGTGTGGAGCCTGCCAATGATGAAGCCCGTACTCCTTGCCTCACAACGTGGGCAACGGAAACATCAGGCCAGCGCGCCTGTTCCAGGGCAAAGACTTCACATTTTTGGCTCGGTTCGTAGAGCTCAATAAACTGGGGCAGCGTACAGGTGGCCTGGAACTGGATCCGATTCATAGCCATGGACTGACGACTGGTATACTGCGTACGAGCCCTAGATCCCAAGGGCTGCCTGCGGAGCTTGCCTGCCTAATCAAGATGGCCACTAGCGCCTGGAATGATGTGCCATTGGCCATTCCACAGTTTTCTGAGATAAGGCAAAGACAGAGAACGTGGCCTGGCCGGGCAGACATCGCACGAAGCTAGCAAAATGCCGAGCCTGAAAGCCAAGCCAGATGAACAAGCGCGCAGAAACTCCAGGACATCTTCTATCAACCAGGCAGGAAAGACAAGGCACCCTGTCAACTGACATAAGGCCCTAGAGCCAATTCCCGAATAGGGAGATCGATTTGGAAATATGTCTGAGCTGAAATGGCGTGATGGATGCAATATATTTCCACTGGTATAATAACCCGAATGGAAGTTTTGTGGAACGAAGTTGCTGATTAATTGCTAAAGATCTGGCCGACGTTAGGGATCACGGCACTCTGGCTTCCTCCCGCCTACAAGGGCAATGCAGGCGTTACGACGTGGCTACAGCGTTTATGACCTCCTACGACCCTGGGCGAGGTTTGATCAAAAAAGGAAGCATTCGTTACAAAATACGGCAGCAAAGACGTACTACGTGCGTGCGGTCAAAACCGCCAAAGAGCAGCATTCGTGTCTATGCCGACGTGGTCCTTAAACACAAGATGGGCCGCTGACAACTTCGAAGAAGTGCAGCTCATCAACCCATGAGCGAGCCAACGGCCATGAAGCGATTGACGACCACGCACGTCAAAGTGTGGACCCGATTTTAATTTTCCGGTCGACAGGGTCAATAAATTCCCGAAATGGAATGGCAACTGGTGCAACTTTACGGGCCATAGATTATGACGACAACAATCCAGATTAACGAAGCTGTTTACCTTTTTGAAGGCAAACGTTTGACGAGATGTAGATCAAAAAAAAAAAAAAAAAAAAAAAAAAAAAAAAAAAAAAAAAAAATAGAGAAAGGCGTTTTTGACTACCTCATGGATTGCAACCTCGACATGAGTCTGGGGAGGTGCGCGAGGCTCACCCCCCCCTTTCAGTGCCCACCCACCCCCCCCCCCCCCCCCCCCCCCCCCCCCCCCCCCCCCCCCACCTGACTGCGGGCGCCCCCCCTCGGTACACCAAAAGCGACCGACGCTGGTGCGCTTTCGCTTGATGCGGTCCACCCGCCACCGTACGGGCCGGGTTCTTTCACAATGGCTAGAGCATTGCGCAAAACCTCCGGCGCAGGCCTGTTTGCGTGGGTGAGCTACTTGGTCTGCTGAATTGCCAGAGCCTGCAATCATTTGTATCAAGCGAAAACGGGCGAGACTAGTGCACCTTGTTTGATGCGCCCACCTGCAATTAACAACTTTTGGCGAAAAGCAAGCAACAGCGCAACGACTCCTCGACCTCAGCACATCTTCGACAATACCCTCGGTAAAGATCAGCAGCCCCTGGCGCCCTCAACGCCCTGGTCGCGGACAACCCTGATTTCAGCCGCTGCAATTCAACTCGAATCCCGTCTCGTCGGCACAGCCCATGTGCTTCAAGCCCCCTGGCCTCACGCCCTGGACCTCCTGCTGCGTCAGACTGCGCTACCCTTGCATCTTCCCTAACGCCGACTATTACCGGCGCAGCCACTCACAAGACAAGGCGCATCAGCGCGCCGGCCGAATACGAAATCTTGGCTCGATCAGCCACCGCCTGGCACTACAATCGACAACGTTCTTCTGGTAACGCCAAGCAACCACGCCCTACTGGTGACCAGGTCGAACTTTTGACCACCGCAGCACCATCCAGGCTGGACGCCGCTCCAGGCGACAAGGACCACAACCCCGCGCCGGCATGGCCGGTGCCTGTACGAGCAGCGTTTGATGATGAGGCAAAATAGGATGTGAACGGTGGCCAAGCCCAACAGCCGCTTTTTCATGACCATCACCGCGAAACATATTTCAGATAGCGTCACCACTAACCACGCAGGCTGGGGGAATTCAGCCTGCCACCGGACGCTTCCGTGTCAGTCTGGGTGCCGACAGAACCTAGGCTATCACAAAGAACACAAATACACATCTGCATACATCCCGAAAGTGTAATGCAGACTCCGAGATTGAAAAGCAAACAAAACAGACACACTACTCAGCTTGCACCTCGCTGGCATCCTCCCGCGGCTCGCTCTTTCAATGTCTTCAACAGCCCATGCCTTTGACACCACTGGCGCGGGCTTCTGCCCTTGGCTTATGCCAGCAAGCCTTCCACTCCTACTCTCTCTACCGGCTTACCTTACACGAAGGTTCCTTCCTGTGCCTTGCTTCCAAGCGTCTTTGGCGATAGCTTCAACCCCCTCCCTTCACTAATCCCATGATTGTCTCCTTATGTCATGGCTCCAACAATCCAGCCAAGATGAAAATCTAATGCAGTAACCATAAGGCCATGCAAAGCGCTACCCACCTCACCAACCTACCCTTGCAACTTCTCCTTGAGTTGCCAAGTTTGATCTATCTAGTAGCCCTCGTCCTGTCTGCCGTTGATAAGCTGGCCACATGAGCTCCCTCTGCTTACGTTCGACGGCGGCAGAAGCAGGCTTCCGGTCAGCTCATCAGGATCAGCATTGGACATCAGAACTGGCCTGATGGCCCAAGAGCTCGGGACGGTCAGCCACCGACCTCCGATCACCGGCAGAGCAAAAGTTGCTCTGACCCATTGAGCAATCCCAAGGCGCCCATGCCTGCCTATCCCCTTCCACCGACTCGCACCCCGATCAACGACCCATTCCACTGCTCGTGATCATCTCACCCCGGGGCGCTGGGGAGAGGAGTTTTTGAATCTTCAATGGATCGCCGAACATGAAAAAGAAGCCGTCGCCTCTCGGGTGTACAGCGAATTAAAGTGGCTCTTGAGCCAATGGGCGGAAACGCCTTAGGATTCCCTGTGTCGGCATGGAGCCTGGCTCAACCGCCCAGGCTGAGGCTTGCAGGCCACGTCCAGGGCATCGCACCCTTGTGGAATCGCACGCTCCAAGGCACCATCGTCAACGTTGTATTCTCTGTCGCACCAATCAGGGCATTACTGGTGATCTGAACGCCAGGAGGTCTTGGAGGCATCCGGCATCGTCACTATTCCACCAGGCCATGCTGCCGTGGCGTCGCAGAGGTCTGCCTTTCGAAGAGGGAAGCAAAGTCAGCATAAGCCTGATAGCAGGCCTGCATCACTTGAAGGCGAATGGCTCCTTGGCACGCAGGAGCGCTGTTGGTTTTGCATTCACAGTGTTATCAGTCATCAGAGTACAAATAGGGGTGGGGGCAATGAAAAAGTGTGCAGCGCTTACCTCCGTGACACGATTGCAGTGGGACGACGACAAAAGAACAGGCCAATGAAAGAGCTCATCAGCAACTCCTATTCTCACTATCGGCAATGAGAGCTTGAGGTTGATGGTCAACTGAAGCGGCCTGAAACGCGAACTGCCATGGATTTGGTTTCTCGGCCAATGTTTCGGCATTCAACAGCCTGGGTGAAAAGGCACGACAAGAAACAAGCACAGCCGCACTATCGCTAGCCAACGGATTGCGTATCGCAAAGCCCTGATACGTATTGTGCTACCGCCGCCAGCTATCAGCTGCCTATGCTTTGCCTGCTTAATTCACCGTTCATCTTCAATAACCTGCCAGCTGTTTCCTGGACTGCTTC
>Ga0163217_1075201_pt1 | contig 10978 bp, 12 predicted proteins | sample SynspAceP_FD_185933 | JGI IMG/M metagenome (GOLD analysis project Ga0163217, IMG submission 185933) | Saline lake microbial communities from Ace Lake in Antarctica - Synechococcus sp. Ace-P (PacBio error correction) | ecosystem: Environmental > Aquatic > Non-marine Saline and Alkaline > Saline ...
TTGGACATATCAGCGTCCCTCCGCCTTCTTCGACGCATTCCCTGTCTGAGTCTCCTCGCTCCTCTGCTTCCCCCGCGCGCCAGGCCGTTTGCTGAATTTCCTGATCTTCCTCCTCCTGCGTCTGGCGCCTTAGCCATTTGCTCTTCCCCCGTCCCTTTCTCCTTTGGAAGCAGTTTTGTTCCCTCATGTGCCCAGGCTGGTCTTTCGCTCCCTCCTTGCAGCACTCTCCGCTCCTCGCCACACCGCCCGCCTCTCCCACGCCACTGTGACCGTACCTTCGGTCGGCGCCCGCATTCTGTGCTCCGCCTCTTTCACCGCATTTGTTGCTTCGGGCTGTCCTCGCTGCTGCTCCTCCGTCCTATCTGTTGCATGCCCCGCTCCGCCCGTGGGCGGCTCTGCTGCGGCCCACGGACCTTCATTTCCGCGTATTTCATCTTCGCAAATCCGCTCCACCAACCTCTCCGCTTGGCTCTTCCCCATCCCTGCATTGCAATCTGCGGCGTGCTCCCAGTGCTGGCGCTTACGGTCGCCTCCGTGTGCTCCCCTTTCTTGGCCCTTCTGGCCTCTTTTCCTCCTCTCTGGCACCCACCCTCTTGCTGGCCACTCGTGCCCTACATTCACACATCCTCTTCCCTTTCCCGGTTCAGCTCGCTTGTGCTCCTTCTGCGCCCATGTTGGCTATCCTTCTCTCTTTTCGTCTCTCACTTTACTGTAAGTTTGGCTTGTTCACCAGTCTGCCTTTTGTTCTTTTCTGCTCGTCCCGGCTTCTTCCTTCCGTGGCCGCGAACGTCCGGCGCTTCCCACTTTTGGCTCTCCCGTTTCGGTGCCTCCGACAATTCATTCTCGCCCCCCTGATCCTCCCGCCTCGTGTCTAGCATCCTGGGCTGGCCATACTTGCTCTCTTGCGCTGGTCTCCACGAACGGCCGGCTCTCGGTGCTTTCACGTTTGATGCGCTTTGCTGCCCATCAAAGTCGCTCCCTGCCTGCCGCATCCATGGCCATTTCTCACATTTTCGCTCACTACCTCCCGACGTCGTCCCCCATCCCCTCGTGTTGGCCCACGCAAGCTCTCTCTGTGACCTGTCCTTTGCCCCGCTCCCTCTCACTTTCCTTCCCCACGCGGACCTCCGTTTTGGTGGCATGCTGCCCCCTGTCTCTCAAGGGCCCCTGCTCTTTCGTCGCATCCCGTACGCCTTGTCCTGCTCCGCCACACTCCGTTCTCGCCTCCTCTCTGCCCCCGATGCCGCCGGACTCCCGCGCCCTCTTCCCCTGGCGCTGCTTTCTTCATCTCCTTCCCCCGGCTCATTCCTTCTGCGTTCGCCCAACGTCAGCAGCGGTCATCACCGTGCTCCACGTACCAGGAATCACCGTCGTCGGGACCTCCATTTATTGCTGCTCCCGCGGTGAACGCCCTCGCTTCTGCTACCTTCCATTCCTCGCTCCCGCCGCGCCCTCTCCGCGTTTGGCTTTTGCTACTCGGCTCCACTCGGCTCTTCCTCCAAGTGATTCCACGTCTTTGTATGCTCCCACTCTGCACTTTGGCGGCTCGACCGCGAATGTCCTCTTGCATTTCCTTAGCATGTGCCCCACCTCTTTCGCGGGTCCTACTGCGACTGTTCGCGCGGGTTCCGGGAACTGTTCGAGGGTCCCTTTCTGAATGTTTCCCCTTGGGCCTCGTCGCTCTGCCCTCTCCAGCCCCCGCTCCGGCGGCACCCCGCGCCCTCATGCTTTCCGCGGCATGTGAGTTCGCGCCCGGGCGTTTGTCTGCACTTTATCCTCTTCCTTTGGTGCGCCACTGGAGCGGCTGTGGCTTTTGCGCACCTGTATGGTGCTCGGCACCTTTCCACGGCTGGATGCTTTTGCTGCCGTTTGGCGCCGCACTCCGCCTGCGCGGTCAGCTTAGCTCATTCGTCGATTGTCTGGTCGAGCCCCCCGCTTCTTGACGCTCGTCCTGCTGATCCTCTTTTGGCGCCGGTTCTTCCCCTTCGCCCCTTGCTCGGCGTGCTTCGTCCGCGTCCTGCCTCGGGCTTTCTTGGCCCCGATCTGCCGGCTCCGGTTTGCCCTTGATTCGCCGGCAACTTCGCGGATACGTTGCTATCGCTCCTCTATAGGATCGCTGCTTTTGCCGCGGACGTGGAGAACGACAGGCCCGCCATCCTCACTTAACTCGGGACTCGCTCTGCGCTCGTTACTTTGAACTGCTCCATGGCGCCGACACCGCTCCGGTCCACGCTTACCCCTTCGTCTTTCCCCGCTCCCTCGTTAGACGACTGGCGCCTGCTTCCCTCCGCAAGCCAGAACTGCCCCTCCCTGAGTCGGCATGGCCCGTCGCTTCGGCCGCGTCCTCTACGTTACTGCTTCCGTTGATGCCTGAAGCTCGAGCCGTCCCTCTGTGTGGTCGTCCTTCGCGCACCGCTCGCGGTCCCGATCCCCTCCTCAGCCGCTGCTCGCACCCGCTGATCGAATAGCCTGGCACCTTCTCATTATTGACTGCGTGCCTTCGCGCTTGCGCACTTCTCTCCAGTGGCCCCCTTCCTATGATTCCTGCCTCGCCACTTTCTGGCTACACTCGCGAAGCCACTCCTGCATCTTATCTGCTGCAGTCCCGCTCCCTTCCAGGCTGCGTTGCACAGCTGAACGATGCAGCTTCGCGCCGCTGCTTCTGTTCCGTATCCTCCTTCCCACACGCCCTTAACCTGCATTGAGTCCTATCTATTCTGATTGGGCGCGCGCGCGCTGCTTTGCGCCTCGCAAGTGTCCTTGTAAACTAATTTATTGTGGCCCTGCCCTGCGGGCCCGCGACTCCACTCTATGCCCTCGGACTCCCAGCTTTCCCGCGATCCCTCCATTATTTTAGCCACAGCCTGATCTCGTGGGCGTCGTCTGCGGACTTGTCACAAGCTGTTGATTTCTCCGCTCCCCTGCACACCCCTCCTGTCGTGGACTTCACGCCTGTGCTCATGCGGAAGTCCGGTTTTCTCTCACGTAGCTTGTGCTCACGACATTGGAAGTCTCAGCTGCCTTCCGTCCCTTTCCTGCCTCCCTTGCGCCAAGGCTTAAGCTTTTCTGGCCCCCGCAGCCCCTCGTTTCAACGCTGGCCTACGCAGGCCTGGTTTCTTGCTTCTGGCCTCCGCACGCCTTCTTTACCGTCTCATCGCTCGTCATTTCGCGCCGCTCTCAAGGTGATCGCAGCGTTTTGCCTGGAATCAGCGTCGGTGTTTGTCGCTCCGCTGGTGCGACTTCTCTCACATTCTGCCCGAGTCCAAGCTTCTACGTCTTGTGAAGGCCTACGGTCTCCACCACTGCGCATGGGTTGCGTGCTCCGTCGTCTTGCCGCTGCGCCTTTATGCCCCGGTCGCCGCCCCTTGTTCCCCTCACCACAGTCGATGAGTCCGCCAGCAGGATTCTTCACCCCGGTTTTCTTTCTAAGTTGCTGCTCCTGCCTGGGCGCCCAGGTCCGCACATCCATCTGGACGACTGGCCGTCCTGCGCCGGCGGTGTTCTCCAGCCTTCAGGCCGGATTTTTTTTTTTACCCACCAATCTCTTCTTCGGTCTTGGCCCCGTGCTTGGCACATACCTGACAAACTCTCTCTACGTGCGTTCCTTCGTCTGGTCCGCGCGTTACTGTTCCCTGCCCGGGATTTCCCTTATCTGTCCGGCCGCCCGTTAATTTTCTCCGGCACGGGGCACCGCCCACTCAGCCTCCCACCCGGGGCGCGTTTTTAGCTCCTGGGCGGTCCGCACTTGCTGCCGCGCCCCGCTTCTGCTCCGTCGACATCCGATTCCCATGCCTCCGCACTCAGCCATGCTATGGCGGCTCTCCTCCATTTCTCCTTCCTCCTCAACTGATCGGGCCCCCCTGTGACCACTAGCTATGTGCTGTCGATCCGTGCTCCCTCCCAGGAAGCCATGCGGATGCCCACGTCTGGTCTGTGACGAGTGTTGTCCCCCTCATCTTGCTTGCTCGCATGGACTTCCTGCTCGATCCTTTGGTATCGCGTTCCCCACTCATGGGCGGCGCCCTGATTCGACGCCTGTGGCTTTCTCGTCAAATCCTGTCCCTGTGTCTCGCTGTGCCGCGTGTCTCCTATTGGGCGTTTCCTACAAGGTGCATTGGTCCGACTCTCCCTCCCAGCGTCCATCCGGCTGGCATATTTCCTCTCCCGCGTTGCTGACTCCCCCGCCTATGGACAGTGGGGCGCGTCTCCCCCGACGCCACTCCGACTTTATCGGCGCACCACGCCGCGCTTGCTTGCGCAGCAAGTCTGAATCTTCGCTCCAGCGTAATGCTCCGCTTGTTTTCCTCCTCTGCTGCGTCGTGTTGCTTTTTCCACGCTGATCCTTCCTGCGGGACGTTCCTTCCTTAGCGTCGAACTGCCCCAACAGTCTTCGCCCCGTGTCGACTGTGTGGCACCGCGTTTTTGTGCCGTGACACTTTGCTGCCTAACTGCCTGTCGCTCCTCACTGTCCAGCCCTGCGTTCGCTATCCACTCTCCCTTATCTGCCCCTCGTTTCACTTCGGCGTACCACTGCTGCTTGTGACCTTGATGCCGCTATCTCTGGTGCCTTCCGTGTATTCCCATACGTCGTGCCTTCTGACCTGACTGGTCTGCCAACTTCCCAGCCGGCTCCTTTCGCCCTCTGTGTTCAGTTCTCTCATGCACTCTTGACACTCTCTGTGCCGCTCGGGTGCCAGCGATTCCGACTTGATGCCCAGCTTAACGGTCTCCTCTTCGGTGCTGCAACGGCCCTGCCGCCTCACTGCGCGTCTCCCTGCTGGAATGTGGATAACCGTTTGCCCCCCTCGCCACGCCTCCTCACTCGCTTCCGGCCTCGCCTCGACCGCCCGCCCGCCGCCGCCTCCTGCTCATGCTATACCCGCTGCCGCGATCCCGACGCGCGACTCACCTCCCTCGCGCCCCGGCGTGCCGCTGACCTCCCCTTCAGGGCCCCTTCCGCAGGCATCCCCCCCGCACCCACCCCTGCACCCGCTCGTCCACTGTCGGGTCACCCCTCCGCCCCGTGAGCCTCAATGGCCGCCCCCCTCGCCCCACGGCCCGTCCCCGCGGCCCCGGCCCCCTCGCCTGATATCCCTGATCCTGCCCTCATAGGGTTCCTTCTTTGCTCGTGACATTTCCTGTTCTGTGATCGAATTTCGACACTCTTCCGTTTTAACGCCCCAGCCGCGTGGCGTATGCACGACCAGCACTTCATTTTGCCTTGCCGTCTTTGGCTTCGCTTCCGCAGCCCAAGCTCTAGCATTCGCTATCAATGAAATCTTCATAGTTCTCGACATGCTCGTGTCGCTTCCTCTCACAGCTTCCTCACTCTCATTTTGACCTTGTTGTGAATATGCCCACTTTTTCGATTCCCACTCTAGCCCCCTTGGTCCACGGCTTTGGGCACTACGATCCAACAACCGCCCTCTCCACGACTTTCCACTCCTCGTCCGCGCAACCAGCAAGCTTAATTTTCACCCCTTCCATAATAATGCGAGGCCCCCTTCCGCAATTCGAACGCGTTTGGTTTTCACTCTTGAGAAAAATACTTTGGCGCTTCACTAGAAAGTGGCTTTTCAAACCCACCCTCCTAGTCAAATAACACTGCCTAATGTACTGAACCATATATTGGGCACTCGGTCTCTAAAGCCCTTTCGTTCATATCTAAGCTCATGCCTTCCATTGCTTTTTGAACTGATTCACAAACAGCTCGTTTCGGCACAGCTCAACTGCCATCTTTCCACTTCGTCTAAAAAGCTGGCTTGCGATCCCGGTTTATCTCGATAACGGCAAGCTTAAACATCCGCTTTACTTCATTGGTCTCTTTTCCATAAACTTGATAGCACCACATGCCACACGGGCACATTTTCTTTGTAGAAAACAATGCATACTTGATGCAACGATCCCATTATACTGATCATAAAATCATGTCCCTCATCCTTTTCAAGTCAATATGCATCAAGTGCGCAATAACTGAAAATCTGATATCAATGATCTTTTTTGGAGCTTATCAAGTTTATTAAAAAACTGAAATTCAGCGCTTGAATACATTATCTCATTTTATGTAGGATTGATCACATTTGTCCTCTCATCGAGTATTCCACTTGGCTTAATTCAGTGTAAAATCATTTGCTAATATTTCTAGCTCCTCGCCCACGTCCGGAACTAAAAATATTCCAGAAGCTCCTGAACAAATATCTATGCCGTACATCGAGGAGCATCCCAGAGAATATGGAGTGATTTGTTTAACAGAATTTTGAATTCGTAAGGGCATTTCTCAAACCTGTGCGGGGCAACTTGTCAATTCTTTCTGCTGATTACCAGCTTTCTTCTTCTCACGTATTGAGAAAGTGGATGGCATTCATCAAGGCTTCAGTCTGAAGCCAAAGAAATAGAGAGTAAATTTCTGATGATGATTATATCGGGTTGTGGAAATGCGGGAATAAAATCAACAAGAATCAGTTGTGTACCTGTATGAATCAATTGATAAAACGCATGCTGCCGTTGTCCCAGGCTTCTCCCAGATACTTGGACGTTGTGTACTTCACTTTTTCTCTCTAATCGCTACATATTTTTCATGATTTCCAATTCCTCTGCCTGAAATAGGCTGCAAATGATGACATATTCTGAATCATATGGAAGGATCGCTTCAGAAGTAGAACAAGAAATTGGTATTCCATATCCTATCAAAGCAAGTAAACAGATAATTTCGATTGAATTGGAAAGACGACATTGCTCTTCCCTGTATGTGGCCAGAAAGAACTTTTTCCCGAAATTGGGACCTATGACATAGCATCGGCAACCCTTTGCAGACCAGAGAAATAACGTCTCCTACCAATTCAAAAGCAAACATTTTTGCGGTCAATCCGAATGCCTCTATTCCTTGAATGGCTAGATGTGCTACGTATGCCTTGGCACATGACTCTTGTCGTCCTGCTCGAAACAATTTCTCGCTGTATTTAGCTTATATCGTTTCTTGCGTGGTAAACCGTTCTTAGAGCGATAAAAACAAGTCGATCTAGATACTTTTTGATAGCGTTCGGCGATGTTGGTTCCGTCGACTTGGAGATAAAAAGATGTTCCAATATGGCTGCTTGAATAAGGTTTAAGTGCCTCATTCACCATCACTCGCCCAAATCTGATCCATCCATCAATATTTACCAGACCTAGGTTTAACAGAGTATCCAACATGTTCCCCGTGATTGACTGACTCGCAAACTTTTTCATCTGCCAAAACATATTCCACCTCTGAGCATCACATCCTGCCCATTCTTAAAGACTCATCCACTTCTATTGGAAGAGCAGTTGTAAACTGACGACTCTGTCTGAATATAGTATGAGCTCCACAAAACTGGATTCGATAGATTGATAAGACGTCGTTCTTCTGCCAAATCTCGCAATGCAATCTATGATTCATCATATGACTCGGAATTTTTGAAAAATCTACTACATATCTTCAGCTTGTATGTTATAATACGTTAACCGCTCCCTTTCATCAAAAAGAAGCCTAATATTGAAGTTTTGTATTTTTTGCACAATCAAGTTAGTCTATTCAGCTTGAGGTTAGTAGGATTTATAGATATTCATTTTTAGATTTCAGTTTGAAATCGCAAAATAAAATATAATCTCAAGGATAAACAAGAAACTAACTAGGTTTTCGTGTAACGAAATTCCTTGACCAAGAAAAAGTATTCTGATAAAAATTCATGGAAACATATCATAGACCGATCCCCTAAAAAATTATTTTCAACTTCATCTATTTTTCAATTAAGTAATTACTTTAGTATCCAAAAAATTAGAAACGCGCGCAAAAATTCAAAAATACGTTTATATTAACTTTCTTATCATTTCAGTGGACACCAACTTCATTTGCCCAAACGCGATTTGGTTTCTTTGATAAACATAATTTCAGTATAACTCTTCGATAAGAAGCTCAAACCTATAATCAATCGAACAAAGAGTCCGAGAAAATACATCAGCAAGATTTAACACCTATCAATAGACTAGAAAAGGTTTTGAATGACTCACAATAAGATGAAGTTTCACCAGGGCTGATTGATCTATCGATAGATACTTTAGGACAACTGACTTTTCACGTATTCATTGGATGAAATGTATCTAGACTGACCCGGTATTATCTAAATGAACTCGATCTAGCCGGTTCTCAAACTGATATCACAATTATCAGATTAGATTCAGAAAGTGAGTCATCAATAGATTAATCTCTACTCAAGTGTCTTCATAATTAACATTTGGAAACAATACCTGGAAAAATCTAATTATCCGTAAGTGCGAACGTGCTGAGTAGTTGGACGGTAGTAATTGCATTTAATAACGAAAATGGAATAGCTCGCAGCGTTCGAAATTAGCACCGACAGTTTCTAGAGATTTAGAAAGAGGCTTGTAAGTATGGTCGAAAAGTATAAATATGGAAAGAGATCGCGGTATGAATTTTAATGGAAGAAGTTTGTCAGTGGCTTGTTTTATTGCCAATCGTTTGTCCTAATGGAATGATTCTCTGATATTGGGAATCTTGGATTGATTTTTTAGGTGGATATTCTTATCCTTTTGCGACAAGTAAAGTGAAATCTCCATCTGGAATTTTCAATTAAAAAAACATCATCACACTAAATGGAAACACTACTAAATTAGCTTCGTAAATCATTCAAATTTTCTAGGCAATGATGGGCTTCCTAAAAGATATATGTTTTCTAACTCCTTAAAAATATCTAAGACATAATTCAAAATAACATCCATGGCGTAAAGTATTCAATCGATTGGGAGTCAGTCGAGAAATAACTTCTCTAATTCACTAGGTTGATCATAGTTTTAACCACAGCTAATTTTGACCGATCAGCTTCTCAATCCTAAATCGGAATTGTTCTGCCTGTGACCCCCAAAGATTCTGCGCTTTGGACCTGCAATATATTGAAAGAGGAAGTACCCCATGCCTACCAGATTACTTCGTAATCCGTTTCGTAGATTTTCAGCATTACGGCTTTACCTAATAATGTGGTCCTTTGGCCCAGTCTCTGGAGAACAGATCATATTTTCCAGCTAAACTATCATTGAGTTATTTTTCCTGATCTTCACCGAGCATAGATATCGCTATCTCTTTACCATCGGGGATGACTTTGGTAAGCCTCTCCTGCTCGTGAGTTTGGTTTGGGATTGGACTTATGAAAGTAACCTCTAAAACATACTCATCATTTTCCTCCTGACCATAGAATTGAAATCATGACGCTGAATCGACTATCAAAAGTTTACCCGCAGGCGTATTATCCTAAAGATTCGCAGTTGCGAAATATGATTCTGTAGTGATCGTAAATGCCCATCAGTAGGAATGGGCATTTTCTATAATCTGGGCGCGGGTGCCTTCTGAATGAAATATAATTTTGAAAAAGGGAGCTTCTTGATGTAAGACATGTTTAAATCCCATTGGATATCTCCGCTTCACGGACTCAAGATTTCAAGAATGATCCATCAAAATTACCCGTATTAATTCTATAAGCATCAGGTGAGAGACTCTCGGCTGAAATTACAGCTATTTCTTCATGTTTGTGCCGAAATTCTAAGTAATACCGGTTCTAATTTGGATAAAAACCAATGGGTTCATTGTATAAGTCAAATCACCCTACTACAATTGCATAACGACCACTAGCATTGGTGACTAAGTAATTTCACATTCAACCTGATGGGTACTCGGGCTTCGAAATTCGATTTCCGAAAACAGCACAATTCAGGATCGTTGATTCTATCTGCATGCAATATGTCTTGGAGCGGGCCAGAATTGCCCAATGCAAGAGTACACCATAGCCTACAGTATTAAATTTCAATGCTCCAAATTACATAAACCGGCCTTTATCCAAATAATGGTGACACACTTTTGGATCCAAGTGCCGTGTGTTCACCAGGTTTCGAATCATCTAAGCCTCTTTACGTTTTTCAGCTACATCCTGCGCGATCATTTCGGATGGATTGATATTGTAAAGAATTGATTGCGTGCGATCACGTATATGAACAGTCATAGGCTATTTTCTCATTGTGAATTCTATACAACGACTGTTTAAGCGTTTTGCATTCGTTTCATATCACACCACATAGTCGCTTCCGCATTAAGTTGATTGTGGGCCACACCTCATGCAACCCAGCGGATCTCGCTATTATTGAAATAGGATCTTCCAGATCCCTCCTAAGAAGCTATTAAATGCGTGTTTGAACATTTCACTACGAATTTTGTCTGAGGACTTGTACTGGAGATGTTAGATTACTGACCAGGCATTCTGACAGATGAATAGTTGATAAACTCTTATCTTCGCCAAGCATATCACTTACATATCTTCCACTTGATCTGCGACAACGATTGGTTTTGCACATGGTAGTCAACTAACGACATCAAAGGGGAAATATAACTGTAACAGCCAAAAGAGACATATTGCATAGTTGACCGTCTGGAACGACAGATATCGATCCCAAGATCAAACCTCCACGAATTTTCCTACAACGCTATTCTTGATACCGTATGTATACAATGTCGTAGATGTAAGTTCTGCCGGTATACCCTGTAAGCTATCAATACTTGACCTGGCATAATAAAATAGATGGTTGACAGCAAGCGCCCAGTTCGATCCGCTACCTTCCATCACTACTTGCGTTACATAGCGTAATATCGTCTGTACAGACTGGTATCAGGAATACGTCATTCTCACATTCACCTTGTTGCGAGATAGTCTCTAAGTGACGTGAGATCCCATCCCCGGAGGTACACAAGAATTTTGAGGTACTTTGGCCCCTTTCAAAAATTTTATCGTTCTGATTCGTAATATTCAACTTCCACATTTTCTCATAGTGTAATGGTGCGAAAAGTCCAATTGTACGAGTGATCCAATGATGATCGACGGAATCATGGATTGATTTTTGCTTGCATACTTCTTTCGCTAGCTTCTGATCAAGGAGGCATATCTACATGCAGCACACG
>Ga0163217_1014574_pt1 | contig 10977 bp, 13 predicted proteins | sample SynspAceP_FD_185933 | JGI IMG/M metagenome (GOLD analysis project Ga0163217, IMG submission 185933) | Saline lake microbial communities from Ace Lake in Antarctica - Synechococcus sp. Ace-P (PacBio error correction) | ecosystem: Environmental > Aquatic > Non-marine Saline and Alkaline > Saline ...
GAGGAAGAAAGGGAAGGGGGAAATTAACTTTTTTTTTTTTGACCAAGAAAAAAAAACAGTTAAATCAATCATCGGGTGGCACGCCGCCGCCCTGTGGCCCCCAAGGTTTTTTTTTTTGGTTCGGCGCGGCCCCATTGCGGTTGATTCTGAAATCCCTGAAATCCTGCTGCCTCGGGCTAACGGCCCCCAGCGCCCCGGGGCGGCGGGCCCGCGGGCGGGCCACGGGGGCCGCGCCAAAAAGGCAACCCCCAGCCAGCAAAAAAAGAATCCAGCCAAGCCGCAAAGCGACCAATCATCTTCAAATCGTATTCCTCTTTTCGTGTTCTAATCCATTGGGGTCCCCATGACAGCCTGCACGGCCAGGAATCAACGGCATGCCGCCCCGTGTATAAGGCGGCCTTTCGGTCGGCCCTGGTCGGCTACCGTCCTGATCAAGGCTGGCGCGCCGATTTGCCATGATCTTCCGCCGCTAACTGGGCGAAAGATGGCCAACTTTTTAATTAATGTCTTTTGGCCCCAATGCCTAAACGCTGGCAAGGCCGGTTGGCGGGATCGCTGGTGTGGTTCTTTTTGCCCTTTTTTGCCAGATACGGGTGCATGGCTTTGCTTTGATTGACGCCGAAAAGGGCACCGCTGCAATGCGTTTTTGACTATAAAATCCTAATTGGACTGATCAGCGGCGGTTTCCGGGGGTGATCCGCCCACCGATTTCCGATTTGTGCGCCCCCCACCACCGTTCCGATTTCATCCCCACCGATTCCGGGTATGCGCCACCCCTGTGACGTGCTGCTACGAGGGCATCTGTAACCGGGCTACCTTCCGCCTTTTGGCAGCGAGGAAAGCCCGAAATGAAGAGAAAATGCCGATGCGGAAGATACGAGACGTTTACGGCTGTCAGCCGAGGGTCTTTTCGACCCGTCAAAAGCCGGCGAAGCCTTGCGATTCGGCGCACACCCTTCGGGGCTATTCTTGAATCGTTCCGCTGAAGTTGGGCCCTGAGCTGGCCGCTGCGCCAAGATGTCGCGACAGCGGACCTCGAAGCGTCGCCTGTTTGAGCAGGGTCACCAAAACACCCAACGTGGTTGCGGCCAGCCTGCTGGGCGGATATCCACCCGAGTTGCGCCGCAAGGGCGTGAACGCTTGTCACTGTTGTGGGAAAGAGTAATCGCTCGGACCATCCTGAGGCTACGGCTATTCCCCCCGGTTTTGCGAGCTGTAATACGCGGTGGGAAGCACGCTGTTCCGCCGGTATGCCGCCCAAACGTCACCCGGCGGGGAGCCGGTTGTGTCGATTTACGCAGGACAATACGATCGACGTGATCGATCCCAAGACCGGTGAAGTGCGCACGGCAACGAACTGTTTTTTGTCGCCACGCGGGGGCCTCGATTGTAGCGCGCGAACAATCTGCATGAGAGCAGCGCGACAATCAGGAATGATAATCCTTGGCCGCGACGGTTGAGATTGGCTGATCAGTTTGTCGCGGGCAAGTGATTTGTAGTTTGTTGATTGTTCGCGGAGCCGTCAACAAGCTGCATGCTGTCCGTCCGTTTCCGTCTGTTTCGGTGTCCAGGCTGTTATCCTCGGTTCTTTTTGTGCGGCTTCCCTTCGATAGCCTTTCGAAACATTCAGCTCGAAGATGGGTGGCGTGGGGAACAGTCGGTCCCGACGGCGGCACCAATGTCATAGCCGGGTCCGGGAAGATCGTAATTCCAAGGGGGGGGGGGGCCACCGAAGGGCTGGTTCGCGGTTAATCAAGCATGGACCGGCCGTTCGTATCGGCGCGATCAGCTCGAACAGCAACGCTGGTCTCCGCCTGAATCCTTGTCCACGTAGGCGATGTCATCGAGGATCAAGCAGGTCAAATTTGTCGAGTTTGGCCCAAGAGCCTTTCCAGCGGAGATCTCGGCGGCCCTGTGAAGCTTTTGGACCAGTCGGTCGTGCGGGTGAAGAAGCCACGCCAGGTAGCCGTTCCGCAGGAACGTGCCAGCCCTAAATGGCGGAGCTGAGAATGGCTTTGCCAACCCGGCGGCCCGAACAGCAGGATGTTTGTCACCCTTTCCGACCCAGCTTCACCGGCGGTAATGGCGTTGGACATGCGCCTTGGACAGCATGGAACGGCGGTGAAGTCAAATGTGGTCGAGTGTTTTGCCGGAAGCAGGCGTGCCTGGGCGATTGGCGTTCGATACGGCCGCCGTCGCGTTCTGCCAGTTTCGTGCTCCACAAAGAGCACTGAGCAGATGGGCAGCGCGCATCCTTCTTTATCGCCTGTTCGCAAAGCGCGGCCAAGAGGGCCTTGAATTGCGGGCAGACGTGAATTCATTCAGTGCATAGGGGAGACGGGCTGCGTCAATATCGCTCGATGTCAATGCCGCCCCTGCGGTGTCATCGGCGTATTGCTCAGAAGCTGAATCGTAGGCCCCGACAGATCAGCCAATTGCACTTCGACCCCGGGCAGCCCTGTCAACCGAGGGTGCGAAGAGGACCCGCCTCAAGGCTTCGATGTCGGCAATCGTTTCTGACAAGGTCCTCTTCGATCTGGACGGCCACAGTTCGGCCCTCGCAAGCCACGATCATGGCCAGGCCAGAAGGGTCGACCATCATGCGGCAGGCCACCCTTTCTGTTACCAGTTTCCAGCAATGACCGCGAACATACGTCCCGGAAGGCCTTGCCGCGGAAACAGCTGGTCGCGGAGACCAGCCCCAATCAGTTGCCATGGGCCTTTTTACGGCAGTGAATGATGGACATGGTGATAACTCACCCATGCTGATGCGGGCCGTTGCGGTTGCGCGTGCCCCGCGGCAGCGTCACCAGGAAGGTCGCTCCAAGAAACGAATCAAGTCGATCATCAATAGATCCGCGCCCGCAACTGATGACCGATCAGCCGGGATGGCACGGGTGTAAGAAAGACTTTGCGCAGCAGGAAGCCGCCCGATGATGTGACGCGCCACCGTGATCTCTTCATAGCGGTGGTCGCGGGCCGGGCAAAGGCTTGAGGCTGGGTGCGGGCCTCAACGTCAAATGCGCTTGGCATTGGCGCGATTGTAAATCCGCCCCACGACCTCATCGATGAAGCGGCGATAGGCAGTCAGGTCCCGGGAAGCCGCAGCGACCCACGCAATAATCAAGCGCGTCCGGCAATCAGCCCGCTTCAGATGGCCCGTGAGGCCCTCGATCGCGCCGTTCTCATGGCCACACCTTTGGTGTTGCGCGATGGCGGTCATGCCGTAATGGTTTACACAGCGCAATCCATCACCGGTCGTCAGATCGTTCCCTGCGCGATCGCCCAAGTCTTGAATGCAGCCGAGAGGCTGTCAGTCCCCCGGTGTTCCACGGGCGCACCCCCAGCGACCAAAAGGGCATTCTGCAGGCTTCGGCCAGCGCCCACATAGCTTTTCTCTCCACCTAGCACGGACATGGGCGTGCTCGAAGCCGGAATAAGCCAGTCGGAAGTGATATAGCCGGATGCTCCCAAAGGCTGACCGGCCACGCTCACGCCATGCTGTTCATGTCGGTGAAGTCCGACAGGCCCGCATCTCCTTGGCACATGGGATCTGTCGAAAGATCAACTTCGTGTTCGGACCATGCTCCGCGCTGCCATGTCCGTATCCGTTCGTTCCAGCGTGCGCCGGATACCGGCGCTCAGATCAGGGTAATCGGCGCCAGAAGCTTCCTCGAAAGATCGCACACGGCCGGCAGACGCAGGGGAAGACTTCAAGCGCAGAGGCAACACCTCGGTGTCGAAAATATCTGAAGCGGGTTCGGACCGACGTCTGACCCGCGGAGACCTTCTTTTGGATGGCAGGATCGGATCAGCCTGTAATTCGATAGCCGTCGCCTGCTGAGACGCGGCCTTGGCAGCGGTTGCCACGGGAAACGGGTTTGGGAATGTCTAAGCGTCCATGAAGAAGCCTTCATCTGTTTGATCAGTGAACATGGCCGGCCCGGCATGAACGATCCCCTAAACACGAACATCGTCTTCTACCTGAAACCGGTCACGACCGTCAGACATACCCATTACGGGCAAAACGCGGGTTTGGGGCCCCTCCGGTCAGGCTACGACGCCCGCCCTACAATGCCCCAAACCCGCGTTCTCATCCTGATTGACCGCTGGATTCTCACCTTGATTGCGCGCTGCACGAAATTAACACGTTATGCTGAGGCGAAACCGTGGACCCAATCACTCACTGCCGAACTGGAACGCGAGCCATGTGCGCGCCTTTGGCTTCTTCGGGGGTTGTGACGGCGCAGGTCGTGTCGGACAACCTGAAGGCAGGGGTCACAAAGCTTTGCTTCTACGAACCCGCCTTACCTGTGATCAATCGGACATATGCGGATCTCGCCGCACATTACGAACGGCTGTGGTGCCAGCGCGGCCACACAAACCAAAGGATAAAGCAAAAAGTCGAAGGCGCGGTTTTACTGTTGATGCGCTGGATTCTGGCGCCGCTGCGCAATCGGCAGTTCTTCAGCTGGCGGGGGGATGTGAACGCTGCATTCGCACCGCTTTTTGGACCGGCTCAACGACAAGGTCCTCGCGCCATCTCGGTGCCACCCGCACGCAGCTCTTCCGAGCAGTTGGACAAGCCCGCCCTGAAGCCGTTGTCGGTGGGCGCCTTATGTTATGCCGAATGGAAGAAGTGCCGCGCCGGCTCAGATTAACCACATCGCGATCGACAGGCATTATTATTCCGGTGCCGCTATCAGTTGCTGAAGAAAGAGCTGTTGGGGCGCGTATCCCGCCGGCGTCGAGTCTTCCTATCGGGCAGCGTGTCGCTTCACATGTGCGCACCCTCCGCACGGCAGCATTCCAACGCAAGCGGCGACGCAACATGCCCGCGCACCAAACAAGTTCCGTAAGATTGGACGCCGCCAAGCGCCTCCAGGCCTTGGCCGCGCGGTAATGCGGCCGAACGTTGCGATCTTCGCCGAGGTCGTGAATGGCGAGACCGCAAGCAACTGTGAACAAGGCTATCGCAACCTGTTTGGGCGTGATCCGGCTGGCTGACGGTTCGTCGGGATCGCCGTCGATGCTGACCTGCCGAAGGCGCTCGAAATCAACGCGAGCTCCTACAACATTTCCGTCCATTCGATCCTGAAGAATGGGCTGACAGCAAAGACCCGGACACGCGCGCCAACGAAGGGAGCCTGCCATCAATCAACCCCAACAATCCGTGCGGCCGATTACTTCCCACTGAAAGGACATCCATGCTTAACCCTCCCAACCCTCGATCACTGAAAGCCCTGCGGCTTTGACCGGGCTGGCCGAAGCCTTCCGCAGACCTTCAGGCCCAGATGTGCCGCCGATTCTCAGCCAATAGCCGAATGGCTGGCCTGTTGGTTGACCGTGAGGTTCGCCAGCCGGAACCAAAGCGATTTGAGGCCCGCATGCGCTCCGCCAGGCTGCGCCATGTGGGTGCCTGTCCGGAGATGTCGAATTACCGCGCCGCGGCCCGGCTCCGACAAGGCGCTGTTCCAGGCCTTCTCACGGGCAGGTTGGATCAACCGACAAGCGCGGCCGCATGATCAATCACCGGCCTTGCGGCGTCGTAAGAAACCTGCTTCGGCTGCGGCCCTGCGCAGGCCGGCCTGTCGCGACGGCGTCACCGTGGTCTACACGGATGCCGCTGTCCCTGTTCGACAGAACTGGAACTGGCCCCATGGTGATGGTCCGCTTCCCCGCGCTTGTTTCGCAGCATCACCAAGGCGCAGTTTGCTGATCCTTGACGACTTTGGGCCAGCCGGCTCACGCCACGCAACGAGCCGCGATCTGATGGACGATTGTCGAAGAGCGATACGGCCGCGGCTCCCATGATCACCAGCCAGTTTGCCCTCAAATGCGTGCACGACTCATCGGCGAACCGACGTTTCGCCGACCGCCATAACTCGATCGCATCGTCCCAGCACGCCAATACCGTCTCCGAACCGACAGGAGCGTCCATGCCGCAAAAACCATCGCCAAAATGGATGAACGAAAGGCCTCAAACCCTGAATACCCGAAACCACGCTTGCCTCCACGGCAACGCGTCAGCAGGTGGGCGAATACCGCCGGAACAAGTGGGCGCATGTTGTTCGAAATGGGTGGGCGCCATGCTCCGGAAATACCGCAATCAGCGTTCTGGTCATCTGGGAGGGGACAACTGGGTCAGTCCATCGCAACAATGAAACAGCTGGAATCGGAATATACCCGCACTGTGGATGAAAACGCTTTCCTATCATCCTCTCGCCTAGAGGAACTGCGTTCGCAGACCCTGCGGATCGTGTCGTCACCCACGAAAAACGCGATGATTATGGCGCTGGCTGCAGCGTAATTTCGGACTGTTGCCCCTGTTCGATAGTGATATGCCCATGCCTGGACGCCCCACGAAATCCTGAAACTGCCATCGCATTTCAGATTTAAAGCGCGGTCTTCGAGATTTATAGCAACCAAAGTTGAATCTGTAACGATTCGCAGAGTGGCGCAATTCGCGAATCTGATTGGTCAGCAAATGGGAACTGCTTAACGCGATCATCAGTCAAAGGTTAGAGGCCGCGTTAGAAAATAATGCGTCGACTGCCCGAAGTCTTGAGATTAAAGAGGTGATGGAGGATGCGAAAGCTGACATTTTATCCCCCTTTATCATCGGAGCAGATACCAGATGAACGCCGTGCGCTGCGCTTAGCGTCAGGCCCGCTTTGCGACAGGGCATTGTCGACGGCCAATGAATAACCCTGATCATCGTGCCTGCACTTGCTGCGTTTGCATTACGGCGCTGTTTATTCTGTCATCCTTGCGCATTATCAAAACGATCGAGGCGGCTGACGGCCCGCTGCGGTGGCCGCATCGCCAAAGTGACTTTGCGCCAAATTGCCCAAAGGTCGACCAAAACGATGAAAATCGGTGCGCTGACCAAAATGCCCCTTAGCGATATGTCATCAAATTTTGGCAAAATATGATCGCCGCCATCAAGAGGCGACGGACAATGCCCTGGCCAGTGAAACAGGCTTTCGCGACGTGGGCAATGAAGCGTCTCGGATTGGGATTTGGGAAAATTGAATCTGATTAACCGTATGACCTTGTGCCGGGCGTTTCTTTGACGTCACCGGGTTGTCGGCCAGGCTGTGATCGACGCCAATGCAGCAAGTTTTGACCCCAGATCGAACCGCAACTGCGGACTGTTTCGAAAACCTAGAGCTGGACGGCCTCGCACTATCCGCGACAATGCGGCTGTCGCTACAGCGAATATCACAAAACCAAACCCGTATCTTGCGTTGTCGGGCAACCACTGTTTCACAAAAACGGCACCTTCATGGGCTAACCCGCGGGACGGCCAGCGACATCACTGCCCGAGGTGAAGCGCAGGATATCGCAGAAACATCTTGCGCTTCACGATGCCGCGAACAGGACTGTTGCCCAACCGGAATATTTATGGCGGAACGACAGTCAAAACCTTAGCAAAAAAAATCCGGCGTCAAATCACGGCGGGGCGTCAGCGTGATCTGTCTTGATCTGGACCACTTCAAAAGGAAGTGAATGACAACCGCTTGGCCATATCGCGGGCGGGTGAATTCCTGCTTTGAATCAGTTAACAAAGCCGCTCGAAAAGTACGCGCGGATCACCGATCGCTGGCGCGGCTTGGCGGCGATGGAATTCGTGGATCGTCGCAGTCGGAAAGCGATCCAGCCTAGCGGCGCAGAAGTGCTTTTGCGGCATATTCTTGCAAAGTCATATCAGAGCCCCTTGAGGTTGAGGGGCGAACCTATACATCGGTGCCAGCCTTGGTGTGTCGCTTGCGGCCAATTCGACAGTCTGGACCCCGAACAACTGCTGAAAATGCCGATGTCCGCAAATGTACCGCGTCAAAAAAGGACGGCCGAAACAGCTTTCGAATTCCTTCGAGGCGGGGGATGGACGCGGAAAATTGGCAGGAACGCAAAAGCGTGGAGCGGGAACCTGCGGGTTGCGATTCAAAAAACAACGAACTTGAAATGTACTACCAGCCTTTGAATCGAAACCATGCCCGCGCGATGCCAAGGGGTAGAGGCACTTGTGGCGGTGGAATAGGCCGGGCCTTTGGTATGGTTGCGCCCGGTTGACCTTTATTCCATTGGCCCGAAGAAACTGGCCTGATCAATCCCACTTGTGATTGGTTATTTGCGCACATCCTGCCGGCAGGCCCGGAATGGCCAAATTTTGTTCGTGGCGGTCAATCTGTCACCAACACAGTTTCCAAGCACAGAACCTGATCGGGTTAGTGAAGCAGGTTCTGTAGACACTGGCCTTACTCCCAATCGGCTCGAGCTTTGAAAAAATTACCGAAGGCGTCCTTGCTTGAACAAACCGCCTATTCCTTGATGACCATTGCGGGTTTTGCAAGAACTTGGCGTCCCGAATCGCGAGGACGACCTTCGGCAGCCGGCATTCGAGTCTGAGCTATCTACAGATGTTTGGGGCCCTTCGACAAAAATCAAACTTGAAAACTTGACCAACAGCTTTGTGCAGAACTGGGCAAGAGCTCTGGCCGACGTCGATTGTCAGAACGGTGCTGGATTTGGGCGGTCGTTGGGATGGTCAACGCAACAAGCCGAAGGGGTCGAAACTGCTAAGCCAGCGCGACTACCTTACCAGGCAGGGTTGCAACACCAGATGCGGGTTACCTTTCAGCAAGACCGGTTCCCGCGGCTGAGGATCAAAAAACCTGCTGTTGCGAACAATACCCCGATTCGATGTCCCGTGCGAAAGGCACTATCCTCGGTAAACTTAGCCTGGACCAGTGCTGCCGATCCCGTCCTGAAACCGTGGAATACAGCCCGAACATTCAGGTTATCCGCTAATGCCCCGCGCACACGGTTAAACCCGAAGATCGCAATATCGCAGGGGGCATCTGAGGATTAGAAAGAAAGACGGAAGCGAACCGCGAGAACTAGTCCTTTGCGGTATATTTCGCAAATTATTGTAGTATTGAAATGTGTAAGGCTAGTTCAATTAGGTGTCACCCTTCAAATCGACATTCTAATTTCGCATTAAATGTTATTTTCTACGCATCAGAAAGTGAGTAAATTTTTCCTGTTTGCGTCCTTCCGATATTTATGGCTCACCAGTTTTGAAGGGGTATAATTCAATCTAACTCGATATAAAATTTCCGCACATGATAGGGTATAACGCCAACCCCTGTGGTATATTCTAAGATTTAATCTGGCGGCGTGAGGCAAGGTGGTAGCACTTTAAATCGAATTTAGCAGAGTTACTGGCTAAACACGAATGCCGGCACTGTCAGACCGCGCCAAAAGTTTAAAGTAACCATCGTATTTCAGATAGTGGAATTGCGGACCTTGACCTTGATGGTGCAATGACCGCTTCGACCGAAGGTTGCCACGGCCCTAGCCACATTTTGCGACGTTTCAACAAAGGTGGTTTTGTGGGAATAGTAGCGCAAGGCGCGAAAAAGGCCACCCTATGGGCGGTTTTTAAGCTGAACTATGCCTATATTTACCTTGCGGCCACGCTCGACCCGAAGTGCTCTTGCTCTGCGCACTAAAATAGGTTCCTGATAAAAGTGCGAAAAAAAGTCCGAAGGTCAAGCGATAGGGAAATGAATTGCCGCAGAAACGCTTGATTCCACAAACTGCGAACTTTTACAATCCCACCCACCACAGACAAACGCGGCAAGGCTAAAAGCTGTTATCGTCAACAAGGCCCAGCACCTACCTCAAATTTTCCCTGGGTCGTGGGCGGATATGGCACGTATGCAATGCCGCTTGGTGAGAAACGCTCGATTTGTGTAAGGTCATCGCAAGCGACCTAGTGGCGGAACTTACAATCGTTTTTTGCCCGCTTTTTCTAAAAGTTCAACGCGCGAGGCTGGAGAACGCGAAAGATCTGAAGTGACCTACTCTCGGCAATGCGTTCATTGTCTAATGATAGGAGATGGAGGTCTTCATCAGCGCGTTCAGCAATCAACTTCGCATAATCTGGGCAAGGCCAAATAAAGCAATATGAAAACTGCTGCCACTCACGTTCCTCCTAAAAAAGAAGTATCCACTTGAACACAATTTCGATCTCCGACTCCCTGCCCACCAATCTCGGCGGAGAGTTTTAATATAAATGCCGCTAGAGGGCGTCAGGGTCTTTAGGTTAAATTATATCCATAACTTCTTTTGGTGACCCAAAACCTGACGAATGTATGACCCTTCCCGCACCGTTTCAAATCGAAGCAACGGTGGAAAAATTCGTGAACTGAACTAGCAATCTCGGCCAAAAACGCCCGTTTTTGGAACGGGCGCTAACATTCTCGATTTAACGTTGCCAAAAACCCTGTTCAACTCAAGCCGTTGTTGAAGGTTTCTACCTCACCGGATAGCTGACATTAACTGCGTTGCCGAAATCGGTAAAAGGCGCTTCAAATCAGCCAGCGCACCCAGCAGCGGCACAATGAGGCTCGTCAACAAAGGCCCGTTGAGGGCCATGGCGAAGCCGGCATAGCCCCTGCACAGGGTTCACGCTGAACCGCTCGGGCCGTTCCAATGCCACTGTGCGGCAACGCCACTGCAAAACCGCGCGCGCCGCACATCGGTGATCGCCAGCAGGTTCATCAAACAAGGGGTGACTGTCACGGCCACCGATGATCCCGGTCATGATGACGCAGCACGGCCATTAAAAAGTAAAAAATAGTAAGCGCCGTAATCCCTCCCGATCGCTCGGAAATACCAAAGGGCCACTGGGCGCGGTCGTGGACTTCGGTGCCAAACGACAGCAAGGAATTCCATGGGCAGAACCCAAACGCACGGGCCAGTAGAATGGCCGATCCCGCCGCGACGAATCGAGCCTGCAAGCAAAGCCAGCACGGATGGCGCGATCGAAGGTCCGGATCGTACCCGGTTGTCCCAAAGCGCGCCAGGGCCAAAGCCACCCCGTCGCGGGACCAGTAGGAAGTGAATGAATTGGGCGCCCGTCGAAATACGTCGCGTAGTTTGTTCGGTTAGCCCAAGCACTGGTGC
>Ga0163217_1024813_pt1 | contig 10977 bp, 10 predicted proteins | sample SynspAceP_FD_185933 | JGI IMG/M metagenome (GOLD analysis project Ga0163217, IMG submission 185933) | Saline lake microbial communities from Ace Lake in Antarctica - Synechococcus sp. Ace-P (PacBio error correction) | ecosystem: Environmental > Aquatic > Non-marine Saline and Alkaline > Saline ...
TAGGGAGATCCATAACCGGCGCAGTACTTCATCTCGGATTTGAAGCTATCCAAGTCCCCTTTGATTTCCTCTTTTAGTTCCTTGTAGGCTTTGGATGATTAAATGTCGCAGCTCATGGCGCGGGAATCCTCACTGCGTAGGAAAGGCCCTCGATCTTATCCCTGATTTCCTCGATGCATCCCGGAAATTTTGAGTTCGCGAATATTTCCCCTCTGATTTGTGGCCTGTTTGAAATAATCCCCGAATGGCAAATCATAAGGTCCCCGCCTTGGCTCTGGACCATGAATGGTTCCAGCCATTCCTTTAGCCCGATCAAATTGTTTTTGAAGATCCCTTCCTTTATTATTTGCTAAATCTTTTTGAAAAAAGGGCTTTTGGAATTCCCGGGCAGTTTTTTGTGGTCTTTCCAGCTTTTTCCTTTCGAAGCTGATTTGAAAAAAACATTACCGAAAGGATAAGCTTTCCCGTAAAAAGTGTCCCTCATCCTTTTTCAAAGAAGCATAGATTTTTTTTCCAACTCAAAGCCTTCAAATAAGTCCAGAAAAGCTTTCATTCCATTGGTAGAATCTTTGTTGAGTTCTTTTATTGAAAAAATGTTATTTGAAATTTATCCACTGAACCCTCAATCCGAGGAAGACTTTGGCCGGAAAGCTCTTCCCATGAAATTTTTACAATACATACCGGATCGCTCAGAGGTCCGCAAAATGGCTTGCCTCGATAAAGTCCCCTTTTGATTTGTAATCGAGGCCGTAATTTTGACTAGACCAAACTCTCGCTTTTTCTTTCTTGCCCCTCCAATTGGAATAGCACCTGTAGCAACTGCTTCAAAATTTTCCAACCCCAAAAAGGAGGCTTCTCGAAATGCTTGATCAGTTTCTTCAACGCTCAATTTCAACATCCCCACGTGCGGTGAAAAAGTCATGATTCCTTTGCCTCTTGCAGTATCCAGCCCCAATACTGGTTTGCACGCCACGCTTCATCAAATCTCTTAGCTCACTTTGGCCTCTGACCATAATTTTTGCGTGAGCCTGATGCTTGCGTAGAGTCGCTCCAGGTGGTTTGTAATCGCGTTTTTGAGCCGCTCTTTGTGGCGATTGAACCATGTGATTTCCCGAACGCATCGATGACGCGCTGCCCCATGATATAATCCGACTCAGTAAACTTATCCGGATCTTTCCGGGTGATTTTGGAAAGTCAAAGCCTCATTTTCTGAACTTTAAAATTATCGATGGTTTTTGGCCTCGTTCTCCACAGAAGCCAGAAATCAAGGTTGAAAAGGCAAAAGAAATTTTTTGGTTTTCACATACCAGTCAAATTCATTCTGAAGCGTTTATCCGCCATGTAACCAAATACTCGCACCCACCATCATATCCGTTGGCGCATTCATTAAGGCTTTGCTATGATAATCCGCTTTGTCAGTCATCAGAACTTTGATTTTTTGAAATCCCCATTTTCGGAAGATTTCCTTAATCATCAGACCAGTGAAAGCTTAAAGTCGTTGTTTGAAAAACTGAACTTTGTTATTCAGATTGACCAATCTCCTAAAAATTATAATCAAAACCCAGTCCCAATCGATCATCCAAGCTAACTTTGGATTTTTTGATGTAGTTCTGTACATCTATTTCATCTTCATTGAAGAAGAAATAGCTTTCCTTTTTTCTTCCCGGATGATACTTTCCCTCCGTCAGCCTATCCAGGATTTCTTTGAATCTTGGTCTGATTTTGGAGTTTGGTTTTGATCCAGGGTATCCATCATCAAAAATGCAAGAATTGTCCACGTTTTGGACGGAAAGGTCATTTTGTTTTTGATTCCGCAAAGATTGGCAGATCATGATAAAACTCGAACTTACTCGCTGGCAAAATTCATAGTTTTGTACATAATTCAGCCTGTAGCGCATTTGAAATGGCCCGAAGACTCGCGCGTTAAGTTTTGATCAAGTTGCTGATTGTAGAACTTATCGAAACGGAATGAAATTGTCCTAACTTCGAGATTTTGTTTTGCTTTAACGGTAAGTGGCGTGATGCGCAAGTAGCGTCGGTTCATTGTCTTTGTACCTGCTTGAATGACATACTGCCCAGAATTTTGAAAGCATCAAACACAGGGAGAATCAACTTGAATTGGTAAGGCACAAAAGGATAAAAGCAATTCCCAAAAGGATTTCAGGTCTTCATAGCCCTTTAGTACAATTTCATGTGGACCTTGAATTGATTGTGAAGTAATCGGTGTTAGCCGATAAGAGTTTCCTAACACTTCCTACGCCTTTGGGCATTCTTCTCAAAATACGCTTCTGGGTGAATGTATGGAAGCCATCATTGCTCTGTAGCGAAATTCGGGTATCAAATCGACCCAAGATTTTCCCAAAATTTCATTCTTCACAATCGCCGACGTCATCATGCTTTGCGAGACCTCATCCAAGGTCTGCTGTGCAGTACAAGCGATCCAAACCTGATTATTTAGATGCTTGGCTTTACTCGCTCAATGATGTTTTGGAAATTGGAGAAGAATCTCCTTGTTGGTGCCCACATATTGAAAGATCCATCGACGAGGAACAGTAAAGGCGAAGTTAGATCCTTTGTCCTTCAGGTAATCTTTCAGTTCAGAGAATCAGCACGCCCTTCTGATATCGACTTTGCGGAATCCCCTGGATCCTGTGAGTTTGTGATGTAGCGAACGGTATCCAATTCAGGAATAGTCGCTTCCCTATTTCAAGTAACTTTTTCCGAGTTGGAATGAAAGCAATAGTTGCAGCCTCAAGAAGTCCAAATTCGTCATAGCCCAATTCTGAAGTAACGAGAGACTGAAATTCTCGAGTTTACCTTTCTTATCCAGATATTTCTCAAAAAAGCTATGGCAAAGCAGAAAGGTCATTGGGAATGTATCCTCCGTGCTTTGTTGAGCATGTCCAGCAGACTCGTGTAAGTCGTTTTGACGTCGGTCACCATCCCGGTGACATCTTCCACGTTGAAAACATGATGTCTTCATATCGGTGCCTTGGACTTTCCTCTCCAGAAGCTTAATATTTAGAGGGAGTGATGTTCTCTTGATTTCCAGCTTTGGGTAGTAAATCGTATTTGGCTGCAGCTTCCAGCGAAATGGCCAAATGCCTTCAAGCTGAAGTTTTCCTTGCTCAGGCAATAGTGGAGCGTATTTGATAAAGTGAGTTTACCCGGAGCCGTAATAGCCATTGATCCAGATTCCTGTCTTCCCAGAACCGCTTATTGGATGACCGTGTCGAGTAGGAATATAGAGGCTTTCGAGGATCTCATCGTGAAAGATGTATCTTGGATTTCGCTTTACGGTAATCCGCAATTTTGATTACCTGACTACGAACTGCCGAGTTGATCTCACGCTCAATTGGCTTTCAAAAATAATCCCTTGATGATCATATTAATCAATTGATTAAAGTAGTGGCCCGGGTATAGATTTTCATCATTCACACAGACAAAGAGGCTGTAAACTTGGCTTTACTTTGGCCGATAAAAAACAATTAGTTTTATACTTCCCGATATTCTTTTCCAAAAATTGTTCAAAAACCTTTGCTGGTTCGGAGATATGGAAAATGGCTTCCCCAACCATAAATGAATACATAAGCAACTCAAAATCTGCAGAAGACTCGAGATGCTCCAGTAATACGGTGATGGATGTAGTCAAAGAATTTGCCGTCGTTGCATCCTTTTTTAATGCTTGTTTTCGACTTTCTCAGGTTTCCTCAGGTTCCATTTTCGAGGTAGAAATCCAGCTTTTCCTTTTTTCCAAATTACTTGCCTCCAGAAGTTTAGGAACTCTGAAGAATATCCATAGTCCATGAACGTTAAGTAATTGTTCGGAACGGATGACAGACGACTCGGATATCCAGGATTCTCTTGTCCTGGATCTGGTATTCTTCCTTTGGGTTTTGTATCCATACATATATACTGGCGCAAAACAACTTCGCCGTATTGTATCCTGAAAGTCGCTTGTTCGCCAAGCTTTTCGTATAGTTCTTTTACCGTCATGAAAGATTCCTTCTCTTTCAACTTTGGATAATAGGCAAGCTTTCAAGGACCACACCCTCACCGATTTCTTATAAAAAATATTTCCAATAACTTCAGCCTGGTTGCTGAGGAACTTTTGAAGTTTACCGGCTTTTTTCAAGCAAGCCTACTTCACCGTAAGCATTCTAAGGAAAACCAGTGATCACCTTCCATTCTCGTAGATGAGGACCAAACTTTCTATTCTGAGTTACTTGGAGGCAATACATATCCATTCTCAATCTGTAAATCAAATGCGTCCATTTGTTTTTCCAGTCTTTCCATTTGTTCAAAAACCACGTTCAAATTGAAAAGTCTTTTAGCGATTTCCGTATGCTTTTTAAAGAATGAAAAATAAACAAAATTCTCGTTGAAACCAAGAATTTGAAGTTTCAACTAACGCCTCCAGCAATCGTAATGGAAGGTCGCTGGACTCTACGTTTAATTTCGGTAATGATTCGTTTCCTAGCCGCCTCAGTTTTCCACCTTCCATCAATCGGTTCTCTTTCCCGACTTTCTAAATGCCGCCCATCCAGATTTTCCTCTCCAGGATTGGAAGCAATTGATCAAACTCATTGATTAACAAGAGCGCAGAGGTATGGCTATGTCTCGGGTAATCCTGTTGGAAATTAAGCTTAAAAATAGGGTTTTGGTTAGGGAAAAGGAAGGGTGATATAAGCATTTTTACTTTTCAAATGTAGAGTGTGCAGTTTAAAATTGTTTCTTAATCTTAATAGTAACTGAAAATTTAAAGTAGTTAGTGGCTAAATGATTGACTTCTACTTAATACAGATTCCTGAAAAATGAAATATTTTTGACTAATTTAAACCTATTAATTCTGACGTGTTTAACAATGATAAAATCCTCTATCTAATCACCCTGTTTATTATACCATATTTCATACTATAGGGCTAGAACATTTCCGGTTATTCCAAAGAAAGGACTGAATTTGAGTGGCTCCCATCACTATTCTCACAGGGATTAATAATTCAGGAAAGAGCTCACTGATAAGTCTTTACAACTTTTCAAAAGTAGCATCAAAGCTAACAGGAGGTTTTGGAATGAGCTCAATTTTTTCTGGGGAGAGGCATAATTTGGGTTCATTCGGAATCTACGTTGAATCGTAAATCGCGATAAAAATGAGAATTGTTTTCAGCTTTAATTTTCCCTCTTTCAATGATAAAAAGAGAAGACTTTATTGAATTTAACCTATGTCAACTGAATCAAGTAACAAAAAATTTGGTCAGCTTCTATAAATTTAATATTGAAACTGAGTCTGGTCAAAATATTGTTACAGATCAAATTTGATTTTAAACCAGGTAAATGAGAGTTTGGCTTTTTATTGTATGAATATTTAAAATGAGTTTTTCTCGAACGAATTTCACCTCCAATATTTTAAAACAAAAGCAAGTCCTGATATAGATGGAATGATCCAAATTATCTCGCAGATCTAAGCAAAAACTTAAGTAGCCCATCTCCCGCCTGAAATTAAGTGGACTTGTAGTAGAACGGGACAAATGGAGTTCATTTTTAGAAGTTTCTTTCCAAAAAGAGAATAACCGACATCTTATTGATTATGAAATGATAACAGTTATCAGTATATCCGTGGAATTTGGTGCGTTAAGTGAAGTGATCAAATGAATTTTAAGGTCCGGTTGAAGATGTGAAAACTAAAGGTTTTTCCCTATTTTTAAAGGCATTAATGATTTGAAATTTGATTTCACTTTTGGAAGAGTCCTTAAAATGCTGGAATTTAATTAGAATTTCCAGATCAAAAACAGGAGCAAACGAATTTGAATTGTCTTCTATTAGAGAATTTGTTTTTCAGGATTTTTTAATGAGAGATTGATCGGGTCACTAAAGGGGTTTTTAGAACCCTTCGAAAGGATAGCTCGTTTCCTCGTGGGCTAATTCAGAAGACTTTAACTCCAATAACTCAGACGTAGTAAGATATAAATGCACTTGTTAATTGATTTTTCCAGAAATACTTTAAAAAAAATCAGATCATGTTCAAAAATTCATTGATAGATCTCTCAGCTTTTTCAAATTGGTGATACAATCAAATCAATAGACATCAGGGGGTTGCAAAGTAGATTTTTGTAATAAGGATGGAAGTAAGTTCTTTTGGCAGAATTTTAGGTTTTGGAATACACTCAATTTGCTACCTATAATTCCTGAAATAGCTGTTCGCAAGCCAAAAGAAAGGAGAATAACGTCATTTGGGTCCATATTCTGGAAGTGTTTTCTTATTAGAAAGAGGCCCGAAAATAATCTGCCACCACTTCCTTCAGTCTAAAATTAGCTGAACTGATTTTGATGCTGCAAACCACTTTAAACATCCAGTTTATAATTGAGAGCGCAAATAGTGAGTATATGAAATTCGAATTTTCAGTACTTAACAGCAACAAAGCCATTCCTTCAATGCCACAAAAATTTACTATTTCAACCAACCTGCATCTGAAGATTTCCAAAGAGTCCTCCTTATCGAGGATTGAAATCAATGAAGGATGGGAGCTTAGTCGTGAAGTTGGTGAAAGGTTTTTTGAAATGAGATTCCGAGGTGTGGCATTTTTGTATATTCAAGTTCAAATTAATGAAAGCAATTCCTGCTCAACTGTAATTGATGAGAGTTCAATAAAAAGGACTTGACTGAAATTTGGACTAAAAGGCCTAATGATACTCAAACTTTAAAATTCTTAGGTGAATTCCAATGATTCCCTTGATACTGTCAATCTCACTGTAATTTGGCCATCAAACATATACCAAAGAATCATAAAAGATAGTTTTACCTCGAAATTCATTGATCAATCAGGTTCTGGACGTTAAGAATATTAAAAGTTTTGTTTAAGACTTCGTGGCAGCATTGATCCATCCCTGCTAAATGACGGTCATGATAACTTGATGAATATATTAATGTGGCTCACCTGAAACCCAGTGTGACGATTAATTTAGTTGATTGGCTTTAAGCTAAAAGATATGCCTGATTCTTGGAAGCTGCTTTTCCAATAAAAAAAACAACCAAAGTTATTGGTGGTGAACAATCAATTTTACAAATCATGGGATGAATTTCGGTCTCAAAGAAATTCCCAGTTAAATCCATAGTTATTATTGATCCTTATTTGTTAAAGATAAAGGATAAATCAAATTAAATTTGCCCAGTAATAATTGGATGGATTGTAATCATGAGAACAGAGACTATCCATAAACATCCTTCTTGTGGTTAGCGATGAGGTTCTAAATAGGTTTGAACTTTGAATCTTTTGCTTCGAGGAATTCGAAAGATTACATTTCGATTATAGATGAAAAGTTAAGGATAAAAAATTCAAATCGCGGTAGCCACGTAAAGGGAAGAGTATCCTGCATGAATCGTGTTTATTTTTACTCAATTATTATTATATGGATGCTGGAAAGGGGTTTAATGTTTTTTCGGAGCAAAAGGTCTGAATAAATGAAAAGAACCGAATAAGGTACTTTAAAAGTTCTTTATCAGTTTCGATGCTTTGCCGAGTTTTGAGGAAGCTGCACAAAATAATTGTGGTGTGATTTTTAACAAAAAAGCATTAGTTAAATTAGAGGGTAGCCCATGAAGGAAATGAGATTTTACAATTAGTTTTTAATCAAGAAGTGATATTTCAATAGACATTCCTTCATTTTGCTAAATAATTCCGCTTCAATAGGTAGTTTGTAATATTGTTTATGGTCGTGCCCCATATATATGGAAGCCCATATTGAATAACTTATAAAAGCCTCAACTCAAGAGAATTATTTCACCCTAAGAATAAAAACCATTGATTGCAGATTCCTTGGCACAAGGCATTTTTACTTAAATACAAGCATTTCATCCAAATATTCTGTGATAGAGGATGACCCTTGGGATACAGGGAAATCCCATTTATAAAATGGATATTGGTAAAAAGCCTTGCCTGATATGTGGAATTGCCCTCTTTTTGAGTAGCCTGTATCCTATGCCCTTGTGCAGAAGAGAAGGTTCATCAAGAACAAATATTAATGTGACAAGGTGGTGGTAGTCGATAATTCTCACTTACTCCCAGAATTTTGGATTTTTAATTGAATTAATCCTCTTGCTAGAAGTTTGGGTGATAATTCATTTCCTTGGCAAGATCAAAAACAGCCCTTTTTGTTCTTGATTATTTCATGAGTTTGGTAATGCTCTCGAAACAGTCGCCACCGATAATATTTCAGACTTTGCAAGATCCTTATGGTAATTGGCTTTTTCACGAGATCGGTTTTTGAGAAGGGTGCTTTCAAGGGCCTAATGAAAGCTAAGTTTAGAGCAACCCACCTTTAATTCAATGCATTATACGACTTTTATTTCCCTATCAGGATAATTTTAGACCATCAGAAACTGTCATTTTTTGGTGGAAAAATTATGATTTATCGATTTTTCAACAATCATTGAATTCTTTATGGAATTTTTTCAAATGCAAACGTTCTCGTAACGTTTTGCGATATCAAAATGATTTAATTTTAACAAAAGCAGATTATATTTTTATTTTCCAGCTTACATTTCAATATTTTCGTCAGATAGCTAAATCACGAAAAGGGTAATTTCTGTCAAGAATCTTATCCAATAAACCATTGACCCAGATTAGAAAACAGAAACTTATTAGCTTATGCCTTTTTTTCTGAGTATATAGTAATCCCAAATGGCTATTTGCGGCAACGAAATGCAGGTAAGCGGGGGTTGTCCACGGATGAGAAAATCAAAGCTTGCTCTACCCGGTGCCAACATTGTGATCAAGGGAACCTCCAGTGGAACCATTACAAGATATCGATGGCTCCTTTTCGCTATCAGTGGAAAGGTGAAAGTGCTTTCCTTGTATTTTTCGCATTCTGGATATTTTCCCCCAAGGAAAAATCAAAGCGGAAGCCATATGCAAATAAGTCCTAAAAGCTGATGATCTTTTGGATGAAGTTTTGTAATATGGGATATGGGTACCGGCAAAAAAGAAGCAGTTTAACAGGTGCTGTGGCGTCAGTTTCTGCTGCTGATTTTAATAAACCAACTTTAAGTAATGTGAGTCAAGCTTTAACAAGTAAAGGCTGCCCGGAGTCAAAGTGACACAGAACCAGCGGTAATCCCAGCTGGTGATTTTAAAATTAGAATTCGTGGCTCAATTCTTATTACGGAAGTAATCGAGCCTCTTTATGTAGTAGACGTAATCTTTCTTGAGACATTTCCACAATAATGTAAAATGATATCAATCCGATGGAAGTTTAAAAAGACGCTTTCTTCAAACAGCGATTTACTGGAACTAGGGGGCCACGGGTGTATTTTTGATAACCCCAAAAAGAGGTCGCTCAGGGAAAGCCGTGATTGAGCTGACTTTTTTACTGGAGGTTTTCCAATGTTACCAAAAAGCCTGGATTTAATGAGTGCCCGCAGAATTTGCCTGAGGGAGTGTTTGCCGAAGGGGGTTGAATACCGAATCCAACCCTAAAATCCTTTTACACCAACACAAGAAATTTGAAGCATTACGCAAAAGTGGGGGAGAGGAACTGGCAAATCAGTTATTCAAAGCGGATTTACCAAGAACATGCTAGCTTCCGTAAAGTGGTGTAGTTGATAAAATCGCACTATTATATATTCTGGTAACTATTACAAGCAGCGGAACAATTTAAAGATCAACTCTATAGACGGCTCAATTTTAAGATCGAATTTAAATGCAAACTAACGAAAAAAGTAAAGGTAGGTCTAAACCTAAATTTAGGAAATGTCAGAAACTACGGGCATTAGAGCCAGATTTGGGGGTTGGTTTGTCTTTTGATCCAACTACTCCTGTTTTGACGAAAATGGGGATTAATAATTTTAATTCGATTAAAAATGTAGCAACGTCAGAGGCGAAATCCATTGAATTAGATGTGAAAATAATCAGGTTAAAATAACCTTGACCGTAAATGAGTGCTATGACTTATTTGAATTATGATTTACAAAAAATATAGTAATTTAATTTTTTCGACCGGGCTTGATAAATCTGATGCACATAATAATTAGTTATTTGCGCGCCTGAATTTCCAGTAATAACGGCCTCGCTATCTGAAATAATCTTTTATGGCAACAAGATCTTCAACACAAATAGATTTTACGATTATACGACTGAATTTTCTGAAATCCACAGTTTAAATTTGATGCCGTATATGAACATCGTGAAGAGAATTCCCAATTCGTAATATCAACAGCCAACCTAATTTTTTTAACAGATTGGTTGGCTACCAGAGATGTATCGATTTGGCAGCTATTCAGCAGGTACGTAATGGTGGCCCAATAGGAACGTTGGAATCATTTCTAGGGGGGGCAAATTATTCTTTACTGGATAAAGTAAATTTTTGTCGAAGTGTCAATTCGCGCTGTGAGGCTCAAGTGTTTTTTTCAAAAAGATAAATGGGATATTTTCCATCGGAATTCAGTAGCGGAATAGTTTAACTAAAGAGGATTTTAATGAAAAATGTAAACTTTCATAAATTATTAAAGGTAAGATCGAGTTATGGTCAGTTTGGAATCAGAGGTATTAGTGTTTTCCGGACACGCTTCAAGAGCGGTGATTAATATAAGTCGAAATTATCTCATTTGAAAGGTACTTTACTACAGGTGTAGCTCCTTTCCAATCGGGTAGCTAATCCTGACCTAACGGGAAAAACACGACAAGTCAACGCTGGCTTTGATTTGGGAGTAATGAAGTCAGCCTTTACCCATCTCATTAGTGATTTTACAAAGAAGAATACCACAGATTTATTGCTGGACACCCAGTACCGCAAATTTGTTGGACCTAACAGTGAAATTTAATAAATGCAAGAGAAGTCGAAAATAAAGGTTTTCGAATATTCTCAATTGATTGCTGATCTCTATGAAAATAAAGACTGGTTTGTCCACCTCTACGCTGGAACTGTATCAAGAATCGTAATAAAGTATTAGGCTCGAATGAGACGTGCAATTTCTTGGTATCG
>Ga0163217_1067087_pt1 | contig 10976 bp, 18 predicted proteins | sample SynspAceP_FD_185933 | JGI IMG/M metagenome (GOLD analysis project Ga0163217, IMG submission 185933) | Saline lake microbial communities from Ace Lake in Antarctica - Synechococcus sp. Ace-P (PacBio error correction) | ecosystem: Environmental > Aquatic > Non-marine Saline and Alkaline > Saline ...
GGATCGGCCTCCTCGACCATTCTGAGCTCGTTACAGTGGGGGGGACAGGAAGCCATCAGCTTAATTCGAGCCAGTTATCGCCGGTGGCCCGGCCCCGTGGAAAATCTGCCGAGACCGGGGGTGGCCGGTTCGCCCCAGGTCCGAGCCCCCAGAAGTCCAGCGGCCTCGGCCCAGAACCGCTGGTCCGGCAGCGCACACACTTGTTTGACTGCCAGCAAGCACGGGCACCTTCTGGCCGCGCAACCTCAATTCAGCGATGGACTTGATCGCGGCCAAGTGAGAACCCTGACCTGAATCCATACGACCAACCCACGGCGACGGCCGCTTCGGCCATGTGCTCAGGTTGGCCTGCTGGCGGGTTTTCCGGCAGAATTCCGCTGTCCGTCGTCAACAAGACCAAGACCGGCCGAGAGGTAATCGACACCCGGAAGGTGCGATCTCCCCCAGAAGCCTTCTTGGTAGGGTGACGGTTCCCGGTAAGACCCCCGGGCTGGTCATGACGATTTGGCTTCTGCGGCCCGCGGCCAGAGCCCTGTTGACAGAAGACAGCTGAGACCACTATTCCCACATTGGGGCGGCCGATAATGGCGACGACTGGAAGGCGCCAAAAAATACTTATCTCAACCCCACACTCGTGGCTACTCTTGACCTACAGAAGCGCCGGCTGCTGCGGAAAGCGCCCCGTTCTGACGGCAGCGCTCGCCGCAGCGCAAGCCAGACTCAGGCCAGCAACCAGTTCCCGCCGTGGCCCGCGGGTTGCGCCGGGGATGGAGCTCACCGATTCCGGTAGCCCAGCCGAATCCCAGCTGCTCCTTGGAGCATTGCTTGTAGGGCGCCGCGATCGAGCGGGTGAGCCTGACGCTGGCGGGACGCTCGGCGATCAGCTCCCGGGGCCAGCGGACACTAGCTCTCCAGGCGCCAGCTACCTGTGTGTCTGGGGACCGGCCCTCCAGGGCCTGGCCGGCCGACTCGGGCCGGTAGCCCAGCTCGTTGCCAGACCCATTCACAGACGAAGCGATCCTTGAAACTCGTCGTCGAGGATCCGCCGCAGCAGGTCGCGCTGAAGCGGGAAGGTATCGGGAGACATCGAGGCCTGCGCTGCTGAGCCTGATCTGGACCTACCCCCTCCACCTGCGCTGGCCGGGCCGGGGCGGTAGGCCCGCCAGCTCGATTGCCGCGTGTGTTCCATCGCCGTCTGCGGGCTGTGAGCGACAGGCTCTTCCGCTCCCTGGTTACGGCACGTTATTTGGGCGCCGGTAGGACCCGCTGTCCTCAACCACCGAGATGGTTCACGCCACACCAGCCTGGAGCGCGGCCCATGGCGGCGAAAGAAAATTCGAGGACTTAGCTGGCGAAACCGGCCCGATCGCGGTGCAAATCTTTGATCACCGCACCGAGCGGCGAATGGCCGAAGTCGGCGCGCGGGGCCGAAGCCGCCGGTGCCCATTCTCTGTCGACATCAGCCAATGGGCTTGCCACGGTGGTCGCGAAGATCAGCCACGCAAGGGCGGCGGCAGTGCCTGCTGCGCGATTCCGGAGCCTAGGCCCAGCGGATCGTTGCTGGCCGGTGAGCGGGGCGGTTGCGGATTCCTGGTCACGGTCAAAAACGCGGCTGGGCTTGGTGCGGCAGCAGCGCCGATATCCGCTGGGCTTTGCCCTGGCACCTGAGGAGACGCTGGGTTGCCCAGCACCCTGACCCTGCACGGCCGTCACCCCGGGAGCAGGGCCTTAAGCCGAGAGGCCGACTGGGGCGCGTATCGCCCCGCGGCTGAGCGGGCCCTGCGCATTCCGGTTGATCGCCAACGGCGAATGTGACCAGTCCGGAGCGGGCGCTCGCCTGCCTGGCGAATCAACCGGCCGCCGATGTGGGTTGGATGTGTGGCCGGGGCAGCCTCGGTGCCCCTGGCTTGGTAGGGCGGAATCGGATGCGGCCCTACGCGGCCGCCGGTGCCGCCGATCCCCGGCCACGCAGCGACTGCAGCTGGCGGCCGAGCAGCTCACGGCCCTTGTGGAAGGCCAGGGGCGACAAGGGCCTGCTGATCGCCACGCAAAACATCTCGGCTGGGACCTGCCAGGGTCTTTTGCTGGCGCGGCGCAGCCTGCGGCGTCAGCTGATGGGGGCGCCAACCCTGGGCCGAAGGCGCGTGGCCCTGCCAGGGAGGCGGGTCTGGAAAGGGATGGGCGGCGCTGAGCTGCCCCCTGAACCGCTCCCTTCCTGCCGGCTCAAGGGCATGGCCCAGCAAATCGCGGCTTGCCGGTGATCGCCTGACACCAGCCAGCAAGCACGGCCGACCAGCAGTTGGCGCTCCACATGCAGGCGCCGGAAGCGCAGCGAGGCGGATGATCTCCGGCCGCCGCCCATCGGAAAACAGCAACAGGTCCCATTCAAAGCAACATGCCGCTCCAGTAGTTGGGAACTCCAAGAAAGGCCCCGCGAACGGGTTGTCGGCCTGGGCCAGACCCCTCGGGCTGCTGCCCAGCGCCCAGCAGGCCGGCCCAGGTGCAATAAGCGAAGCTGGCCGCAGCGCGCCAGGCCGCACCCCTCCAGAGCGCCAGCAGACCTCGCGAAGGTGGCCGGCAACAGACCAGCAAACAACAGCGCCAAGCGGGGAAAGCTGGACGGCCACTGCTGAGGGAGGTGCCGCTGAGAAACGAAATGAAATCAGGGCGATCACCGCCACCACCGCACCGGAGCCCAACCAGCGGGCCCGTGGTCGCATGCTCCACCCCGACGCGGCGGCAGGGTTGAATCTCAAGCCGACCGCTCCCGCCGCCAGGATTCCCAGCCGATCGTGGCCTCCCTACACGGGATAGACAAACAGGATCATCAGCAACCGGATGGAGCAGGGAGAACCACGTCGATCGGGGTCATGGCGGCGGCGGCGATGGGGAGAGCAAAGCATCTGGCCGTGCCCAATCAGGGGAGCACCTCTGGCCAGCCCAGGCGGATCAGCAGCAGGGAGAAGTAGGGCTGCTCGGCGCCGGCACCTGCTCGGCCCGCTGCCAACAGCTCTATCGGGCCAGCCCAGGGCCTGGCCAGCCTGGCAGCCCGCCAGCAGCTGGCGGCGGGCCAGCAGCGGCCTCACCCCAGGACCACGCCGGCCCGAGCTTGAGCAGCACCAGATTGGCGCGCTGCTCCGGGGTGGCTCCTGCAGCTGACGAGCAGGGCCTTCTAAGGCCTCGGGCTGATTCCGGTGTGTTCGCAACCAGCAGCCCCTGCTGCTGCAGGGCCAGGGGCCAATGGGCGCCGCCCGCCGCCGCCCCACGCGGTGGATGGCCCGGGCAAGCGCAGCCGGACAGTTGGGGTGAACGCCTGGGCCGCCAGGGCCAGCAGGGCATAGGAGGCGCTGGCAAAGACAGCGACACATCCCCCTCACAGAGCAACACCACCCGCCGGCCGCCGGCCACCCTCCGCCCCAGCCGATCGGGCCGCCGCTCGCCAGGCCCAGACGACGCGGGCGCATCCGGCGGCCACCATCGGAACAGCAACGGCAACAGTCCTGCTGCGGCGTCAGCCCAGGGCGCCGCGAAATCGCCGCGGCCATTATCGTCGCCGCCCTGTTCGCCCACCGGATAAGGCCGACCACCTCCGCCAAGCCCGGATCGCGCGCACCGCCGCCACGGTGAGGCAGGTCGGGATCGCCGGGGCCCACCCCACCAGCACCAGGCCCGGGCTGTGGATCCAGTGCAGATCCAGCGACAGGATCCAGTGGGATCAGGGCCAATCCGGCGCGCTCAAGGGCTTCGCTCAACGCCTTGTTCTTCTCGATTCTAAAACCTTGGCTGGATTGTCCCTGCCAAACCCGGGTTCCACCAGCCCGCTGCCCTTGAGCCGTTTGCAGAATCTACGCCGCCTGCCAATCCCCCGGCTGGGATGCAATGGCCTTGGCGTTGGGCGCCCGCCCAACTGGAAGAGCGACGACGGCCGTGATCGCCCGCTGAACTTGGCAAAGCCCCGCGGCATTCGGCTTTGAAGCGCTGGCTGCCCAACAGTCGAGCTGGCGGCCGATGCCGATGCACAGCGTCCTGGCGGCCTAATGCCACGGAGGTTGCCGCGCTGCAGGCCCCAGGCGACTACCTCCACGGTGCGACGCGATCCGCCCTGGTCCCCGACCACCCGGAGCGCGCGGCCCTGCGCCAGAAGTTCCTCGCCGGAGCAACCCCAACAGCGAAGACGAGGTGCGCTTTTTCGTGGAAGGCCGTGGGCTGTTCTGCCTGCCATCGGGGGAGGAGGTGCTGCTTGGTGCTCTGCGAGCCGCGAACGAACCCTGATCCGCGTTGGCCGAGCCGGCAGCGCCAACTGGTTCGACATGGGCAGTTCCCCCCGGCTTCACCGCCCTGCGCTTCTTTCAACAACGCCCGCCGGCTGGGGTGGCCAACTTCACCGCGAACCCGATCGCCGGCCGCTTTCCGCTGCTCGCCATCTGAACCTGAGCTGTCAATTCCGAGCAAAATTCAGCTGTGCAGGCCGCGGGGCTGGGGGGTGCAAGATCCACCAGCAGCGCCGACTCCTCAGCCGCCCATCGCTCGAGCCGGCCTTCGATCACGGCCGATCCGCGGCCAGCGCGCTCGCACAGCACCAAATAGAGCCCGAAGTGACGGGGCCCTCGCTAGCCAGCAAGTCGCCGTAGAGCGCGCCAGTTCGGCGTCGGGGCAATGGGGCGGCCAAGCGGGCCGAGGCCGCTCCGTGGCTGCGGGCCTCGATCAAGCCGCCACCAGAAAGCTGTCGAAGCATGCGCCCCCGGCTCCTGCCGGCGCGACCAACTTGGGCCAAAGCGGCGCCGTAGGGCGGCGGGCGCCAGCGGACGCAGGGGAATGCCAACGGCGCGCACAGGGCCAGCACCCGCTCGAAATGCTCCAGCTCCCTCGCGGGCCAGGGGCTGAGCACCGCGCCAAGGGCCGGAATCGGCAGGGGTTAAGCGGAACTTCAGCTGCAGGGCCACACCAGCCGCCTTGCCGCTCGCAGTTGGCGTGAATCGATCAGCCAGATCAGCGGATGGGCCAGGGCCTGCTGCAGCCAGGCGCCGTTTTCTGCCTGGTTCAGCCACCAGCGCAACCCTCCCCCCCGAAGAGCTGACCACCAACAGTTGCTTTCAAGTCCTCAACAGTGGCTTCGTTTCACAAGCTGCGCGCCAGGTGGTCGACAGGCCGTCCTAGGGCGAAGGCGGTAGCTGGTGGGGCCCAAAGCCGCAGATCACAACCCACCGCGCACAGCCGCCAGGGTGAGGTGTGGCGGAACCGGCTCCCCGGGCATGCGGTGTTGCTGAGGTGCAGTTCCACGAAGGGCGGGAAGACCGCCAAGCAAGGGCAAATTCCGCAGGCGATCGACGTGTGGGTGTAGCGCCGGCATTGATCAGATGCCGGCGCTCCTGACCAAGCGGCCTGCTGGATCCGGTCCACCAGTTCGCCCTCATGGTTTGCTCTGAAAGCAGCTGAAGTGTGAACCCCAGCGCCGCGCCCGCTCCGCCAGGCCCTGGAATTGATCTGCTCAGGCTGGTGGTGCCATAAGAACCGGGCCTCACGGCGGCCCAGCAGGTCTGAGATTGGGGCCGTGCAGCAACGAGCAATGCATGGGGGAAGGCGTTGGCTGTAAGTTTGACGAGGTGTGGTGCGGTCGGTGCCCGAGTGGTTTAATGGGGCGGACCTGTAAATCCGCTGGCTTTCGCCTAACGTTGGTTTCAAATCCAACGCCGGCCTCAACGCTTACCACTGCCCTTGTAGCTCAGCCGGTAGAGCACTCCCTTGGTTAAGGGAGAGGTCAACCAGTTCAATCTTCGTCAAGGCTTTCAACGTTGCAAGGGCGCTATCAGGAATTCACACACCTTGTTTAGGCAAGTTGTTGGCGCCTGAGATACAGGCCAAGCCAACTATCCTACAGAAAAACCATTCAGCGGCGCTGCTGGCCAGCACGCCATGCGGGGGTGCAAAAACAGAACAACTGAGGCACGAACAGGCCCGCTCCTGGGTGAGCCACATGCAGCCGGCCGGTGGAAGGCCATCCATCCAGTAAGCTCCAGTAGATGCCGCACGAGGGCTCGAGAGCATCGCCGAGCCACGCAATCCAGACGCTATGCGGTCAAAAGCGATCGGTGGAGCCAGGTGGGCTGTAGCCCCGCGTGACGAGCAATGGCCACCAAACCAGGAATGAAATGCCCACGGGTCTGCAGACCGGCCGACGGCGGGCTAGGACAGTACCGGAGCAAAGCAAGTAATAGAGCACGCCGGTATTGATGCCGATCGAGCGGGCGTGGTGGGGTCAAAACAAACAGATCAGGTCCGCGGGCGAAAGCACCAATCAGCACCACCAGCAACCACGCGCTGATCCCCAAAAAGCACCGTCTGCTGGATGTCCGGAGTCCACAGCACTGATTCCCAGCACATTGCCGAAGAGAATAGGGTGAGATCAATGTTGCTTGCGTATTTTGACACCAGGACCAAGCCAAGGGCAAAGAAGCCGGTGAACACCAGGCCGATCACCGTTCTTCCTTGATCCCGGGTCCATCTGTTTGACAAAAAACCGATCCACCGCCACCGACCCCCACGCCCGAACACGAAAGCACCGAGCGCGAAAGGGCAAGATTGAGGGCAAATAGGCGAATCAACCACGCCGGGCATCACGGCGTGGGGAAAGCGGCATCCCCATCAAGGCCCCCAACCCTTGAGGGTCATGAAGCAGGAAAAGCAAGCCCACAGACCGCCGCCCACCAACGCGCCTTCACCAACAGCGCCCCGCACCATGAAGTCCCATGGCGATCGGTTTCCGAGCACCAGGCGGCGATGTCAGCTGGTCATCACGAGTCCCCCAAACCTGATTCCTCCTTGGAGCGGCAGGAGCAGGTCCCCTGGGGAGGCGGTGGGGTTGCTGAAGGTGCCGGCGCCAGTTTCTCCTCGTGAACACTTCCGAGGTTTCGCCATAGGCCATCACGGTCCTTGTTGATTCAGCACCACCTGACACAGAAGCCGCGCAACATGCGAGAAATCATGGGTGGAAGATCAGCAGGGTGCGGCCCTTCAGCGCGGAACTGCTCAAAACAGATTGGATCATCAGTTTCTCGTGCGGATGTCGAACGCCGGCGAAGGGTCATCGAGGCAGCATCAACCGCAAGCCCCTTGGGCCAGGGCCCGGGCGAAGAAAGGCCGCTTGCGCTGACACCGAGAGTTCGGCCGATCTGGCGATCGCGCAAGGGCCAGAGATCAACCCGCTCCAGGCTCCGCGCACAGCCCTGTGGTCGCTTGCCGGGAATGCGCAGCAGGTTCATACGCCAATAGTCGGCCCATCATACCACGTTGCCCACATTCACCGGGAAAGTTCCAATCCACACGCTCTCCATCTGGGCACGGGTAGGCGAGGCCTGGCTGCGGCGCGCCCTGCGCAGCGGCCGCAATTGATGGTGATGCTGTGCTTGGAAGGGGTGCACAAACACCCATTCAACGCTTGAACAGCGTCGATTTTGCCACCGCCGTTTCATCCCACGTCAGCCCCGCAGAGGCTGCTTGCCCTGAAAAGCTGCAGGGAGACGTCCGTGGAGCGCAAACGATGCCGTGATCAAGTCGGACGCTAGGTTGCGGACGCCTGATTCGCTCGCTGGGGGCAGGTTCGCTCAAGATCGCTTCCATCGGATCAACTCCCCGCCAAGGCCGTCCAGCAGCGTCTTCGCATTGTGAACGCTGCAATCCCAGCGAGGGATGGGGCCGGGCCATCGGCCGGCCGAAAGCGAATCCACGAAGAACACCCCGCCGAAACGGGCGCCGCCTTTCCTTTGGCCACCTGGCGCTGGGCTTCGTCGCTCACCGTGGCCTCACAGAACACCGCCGGCACCTCACGCTTCGCGCACCAGGGCGATCAACGCGCCATGCGTTGGGGTCACCTGGGATTCGGCATTGACCGGGCCAGAGGTTGGCCTCCTCCAGGCCGTACATCCCGGCCAGAAGGAAAAGGCTCCTCGCAGTGGCAGCACCCGCCTCGCGGGGATCGCCGACAAGGCTGGCGTGGAGTTCGCGAAAATCGGAGGCTGCGCCAACTGGGCGCGGTAGGCCTCCGGCCATTGCGGCGGTAAGCCTCGCGTTTGGCGGGATCGAGCTTGGTGAAGGCCTTGCGGATGTTCTCCAGAAAAAAAAACATAGATCTTCACGAGCTTCGGGGACATATTCCAGGCCATGGGGATTGGGGCTTGCCCTTGTAGGCAATCCTCAGCGATCGGCATCGGCTCGATCCCCTCGCTCAAAGCTGACCCCGGGCTGATCGGGCAGACCGGCGGTGAAACGCCGGGCCCAGAGTTTCGAGACTCAGGCCGTTTTCAAGCACCAGATGGCGCAGCTGGCCCGCTCCAATCGCTGGGTGGCTCGTACCATGGATTCAGTGCCAAGCTTGGGATCGTTCCCACCCGGAGGTGCTCCCCTGCCACCTGCCCGCCATGTCCCGCAGCACGGTGAAAGGTGGTGAGCAACCAAAAGGGGCGCGGGTCAGCAGCCTGCTGGGCCTCGGGCCCTGTCGAGCGCGCTGCCCGGCAGGCGCCTGCTCAGCAGCAACAGCGGCAGCCAGGCCCCTGCCTGCACCAGCAAGGAAAGCAAGCCGTTTCGGGTGCAATAGGCAGCAAGCCAACCCGACAACGTTAGGGAATGCTGACGGACCAGGACCTCTGCCCTGCTGCGGAGCCAAACCGCCAGCAGCGTCCGGCGGTTGGCCTGGGGCCAGAACGACACAACTGAAGTTCGAGCCTGCGTCCCTCTGAGCGATACCCTCTCCAGCACCGGCCACCAGCACCATGCCGTTGCTGCTCTGGCGCTGGTCGGCTGGAGCGCTTGCGCGAACCGGGCGCAGGGCACCACAGCTCCGTTGGCCTGGCGCCTCCAGCACTTGAGGGGATGGCCCGAGCTGCTGAAAACAGTCCATGAGCAGGCGGTGCTCGACGACCCTCGCGCCGACCTGGCAAGCCGCCGGTGGAGGGCCTACGTCGAGCTGGTGGCGGTGCGGCAGGAGCTGAAGCTGGCCCAACGGCGCTGCGGCGCTGGATGGCGCCCCGCAAACTGTCCGTTTGCCGCTCTCACAACGCCCGGCCGGCCGAGCTATCGCCGAGCTCCCTGGCTGCGTGCTGATCATGGGCCCCTGGAACATATCCGTTCTCCGCTCTCGATGCAGCCCCTGGTGAGTGGCGCTGGCCCCCCGGCGGGGAAACAACAGCCGTGCTCAACCTCCGAACACGCCCCGCGCAACCTCGCCTGAATGCCGAGCTGGCGCGGTCGCCCATCTCGATCCAGCTGCCGTGGCGGGGTGGAAGGCCGAACGGCGTTACCACCGCCCGGCAGCTGCTTGAAGATGCACTTTGACCACATCTCTTCACCCGGCGGGCGGCCCGGGTCGGTCCCGCCTGTGATGGCCGCCGCCGCCCGCCATCTCACGCCCGTTCAACGCTGAACTGGGTGGCAAGAGCCCGCCGTGTGCCCAGCGATGCCGACTGGCCGTGAACCGCCACGGCGCCCTCGCCTTGGGGGAAGGCCTCAAATGCGGCCAGACCTGCATCGCCCCCGACCACCTGTTGGTGGAAGAAGCGGTGCGCCCGCCCCTGAATCAGCGCCCTGGAGGCCGAAATTCCTGCGGGCCTATGGCCCGGATCCGCTGCGTTTCGCCCGATCTGGCCCAGGATCGTCAACCGGGCCCAGTTCGAAAAAGCGGCTCTCGGCCCCTGCTGGAGGGGGCCAGGCAACGGGGTCAGATTCCTGGCCGCGGCCAGAGCGATCCCGAGAGCCTGCGCATCGCCCCCACCCTCTGCCGTCGATCAGGCCGACGACCCGCTGATGGCCGACGAAACTGTCGGGCCCTTACTGCCCCGTGCTGAGTGTCCCTCGCTGGCCCGCGGCGATCGCCCGCATCAATTGACGCCCCCAAAACCCCTGGCCCTGGTATCGTTCAGCCAGCCTCTCGGCCCAAGGAGACCCTGTTGGCCGGCAAACAGCTCGGAGGGGTCCTGCTTCAAACGACCGTGGTGATGCAGGTGGGGGTGCCGAAACTGCCGTCGAGGCGGGCGCCAGCGGCATGGGCAACTACCACGGCAAAGCCGGCTTCGACACCTTCTCGCACCATCGCAGCGTGGCTCAGACGCCCCTTCGGTTCGTCTGCCGTTCGCTATCCGCCCCACGGCGACCCCTCCGGCCTGATCAACGGACTGCCTGGATGAACCCGCTGCCAGGGGCTGGGCGCAATGGTGCGTCTCCTTTATGGTTCGAGCATGCTTCTGCCCTGTCATCGACGTTCCCTCGCCGCCCTGGTCCTCGCCCTGCGTTGCCCCCTGCCCGCCATGGCGGCCAAAGGGCATGTGGTGAAACCGGGCGAAACCCTCTCCCAGATTGCCCGACGCTACGGCGTTCCACCTCCAGGCTGATGCAGCTCAACAGCATCAAGAGCGCCGATCTGATCCAAACGGGCAACCAAGCCTGCGCCTGCCGCGACACCGGCCCGCGCCAGCGCAGCGTCTGGACCGGCACCTACAGGGTTAAACCGGTGAAACCCTCTCGGAGATCGCCGAACGCAGTGGCATCTCCGTACGCCGCCTGATGGATCTCAACAACCATCAGCCGCGCCGAACCATGTGGAAGCGGGCCCGCGCTCCTGGTGGTGCTGGTGCTCCCTGCCACTGCTGCTGCCTACCTCCAGCCAGCACGGTGAACAAAGCGCCACAACGCATTGGTGCCGGCCCGCGAAAACCCTCTCGGCAATTGCGAGCTCTATGGCGTGCCGGTCAGCAGGCTGGTGTCCGCTCCAACCCGCCATTCTCCAGCCCGACAAGGTGGAGGCCGGCACCCGCCTGGCCCCGTTCACCAACTGCGGCGGCGAAAACCTGCTTCCAGCCAGACCCGCCACTTCCCCAAGCAACCAGGCCAAACCCGCCACGCAGCACAACCGCAACCACCGCCGCCGCCCGCCACTGCCGCACCAACCACCCCAGCCACCACAAGCCCGCATGCACCACAGCGCCGAG
>Ga0163217_1004984_pt1 | contig 10975 bp, 8 predicted proteins | sample SynspAceP_FD_185933 | JGI IMG/M metagenome (GOLD analysis project Ga0163217, IMG submission 185933) | Saline lake microbial communities from Ace Lake in Antarctica - Synechococcus sp. Ace-P (PacBio error correction) | ecosystem: Environmental > Aquatic > Non-marine Saline and Alkaline > Saline ...
AGAGAGATATGAATTCATGTTATTACCCCTATTATTTAACACTTTTTCTAACCATTTTAGAACAACGTTATTTGATTAAGCAAATAATTAAGGTTGTTTTTTTATTAAGAATCGCCCCACACAAAACCTTGGAAATAGTCAAATAAAATCCAAAGCCCAATGGTATTGAAAATAGTAATTTCCCAATGTTTTTTTTAAAAGAATTATGAATTAAAAATACTCAATGGTTGTAACTACACCGATAAAAACATCACTTTTTTTTTCTTCTGGGTTTAAGATTCCACAAGTCAGTCCATGAAAAAAGCGGTTTTTTTATTTTTCCCCACTTCTGGAAATTCCCCGAATGTATTAAATTTTAAACCACACCATCTGAGTGGTAAAGGATGATTCTCTTTTCAGTGCAGGACCAACCCAGTTTTTTTAAGAGATAACCCGTTTCCTTAAACAGATCAATAGGAGATACCATGAGTTTTATTTACTAGAATTAGCAGGAAATAAAGCAAAAGCGCGCGCAGCCGCAAAAAGAATTGGAACGTAGCCAGCAACTTTGGAAACTAATTGGCCTTGGTTTCAACACGCGCTTGAAAAAAAGCGCAAAGAAGAAGCAGCAGCATACGATGCAGAGCTTGCACTTATATCTGCCTCGTGCAGAAAGAAAATTGTCAAACCACTCGCTAAAAGCGGCCCTAAACCATGGAAGAGTAGCCCTTGCTAACCACTCTAAAGCTGGCGCAGCAAAAGGCAAAACGGTTGAGCCAAATATCGCCTAACCGTTGAAGACGAACCCACGAGTGGACTGGCCGTGGGCCCGCACACACAAAAGTATTCCAAGCGTATTTTGGATGCAGGCTAATAGCCGGATAGCGTAGAAATTAAAATAGCTTTTATTTCTAGCATCATGATAATAAAAAAAGCGACTAAAATTAAGTCGCTTTATTTCATCTCTACGCTAAGATCAAAAAAATGGCTCAGAGGCAATTAATTTTTTCTCGAAATGCGAAACTACCAACCACTGAGAGGCTGCCCTAACATTCCACCTGTAAAACCACTAAAACTGCAAATTAGAGATCGCTTAGGTGATGTACGGCCAAGAGGCTTTTCTGGCGATTCCAATGTATCGAAACGTTTGAAAAGGAAAACCCGCGAATCAACTTTCAAAATATCTAATAAGTTCAATTTGATCTACTGTCTGCAAGTTCTTGGGCTCAATTAAAGCAAGGTTGATCAAGGGACAGACTGTCCTAACACTTTCACCTTCGCCTCTAACGCACTTGAGCCACTATTGAATTGCAAATAACTCTTTTATTCCCGTAAAATTTGCTGAGGCTGACTACAACCGCCGCCTGGCATTTGAAAAGCATATTTTGCCCTCTCTCTCACTTTGCAATCTGCTCTTTGCCTGATCTACCAACAAGGCTTTTTGTAGAACTAATTCAACTGCGCTTACCCTCAACCGTCGACCTTCCAATGGCAAGCGCGATATTAATGAGCTTTCATTCGATATATTTAATATACCCTTTAAGAGACAAGCTGCTTTCAGCGTTTTTCCCTGAAACCTTTGTAAACTGTATGAAACGAGCACATTTTTAGAATTACTCACTCAACGTTAGCAGTTCAACTTTTGGTAACCAAGCCTTGTAGAGACTGGCTTCGGCATCATCAAATAACCTCGCCTTTTCACTTCTTCTTTGTAGTCCGCTTTTAATTCAGAACTGGAAAATTCAGAAGAGATAACACATTGCTTTTATTTGCTCTGTACTGATATTGCGTTACTAAAAATTGAAACAAACCTTTCTGGCAAAAGAAAAATCATCTAATTTTCACTACCAGTATCGTGCCGTCCTTCTTGATATACGTCAAATAGTGGCTGAAAATCATTGACCATTTTTTGATACGCTGAAAAATCACTGACTTGTGGCGAGTTAACGACGGCTCTGTAGTCCTTTCTCTTTCGCTTAACAATGCATAAGCAATAGCAAATGGCAGTAACAAAATTAACCGTCACGGCATAATTGTAATTTACCCTGCAAAGCCGCAACAACAAGCTCTTTCAATCAATTTCAATCGTCTTGTGACAAGCTTTTCCTGGTGATAATGAATCTTTTGTCACTTTTCGCTCCCTAAAAAGATAAAATGTTTTTAATACGCCCCTATCAAGGGCAAGAGGCTAGATATTTTAATTCCACACTCTTAGATGTATAAAATCAAATCCCAAACACATGACCTAAACGCTTCAACCACGTTGTTCAAATTTAGTTAGTGGCCGCCATTCTGGCCGAGGATGATACAAACCTTTTCCTGCCGCATTTTGATAACCCTCTCGAAACCTCCATCACTTCCATCAATGGTATTCTGCATACGGGCTGCCAATCCGTTGCCATATGAAATGGCCGGCCATTTTTTTAATACTTCGCTACTTGTTGAGCAAATAAAGGCTGAACGATACGACGCTTTGGTTTGTGCTTCTTTTTATGCAGGACAGGGAAAACTATTGAAAGCAACTCGGGTGTTCTGAGGAAACAATTCCCATGACCTTCTAATGGCGGTCATCGCATACACTAGTAGTTAGTAATACCCTCTTTCTTTGGCTAGCATCACAGTTTGCGACACCTGGCGAAAATGCACTTCAATGCCAATAAAATCTTCTCCGGTGCATTTTTTCGCCATTTCAACCAGCGATGCGCCCATACGCAAAGCCCTCTTCAGCACCCACATCCGATTCGCGACCAAACACAGCCCACATAGTCAATCCGACCATCAGCAAGCTCAATCCATATATCGCCCAGTTCGCATCGAGTTTTTTCCTGTTGACCTTCCGTCATTCGTCCCACGTACAACAAAGCTACGAATGGTGCGTTTTTAATGGGTTCTTCAATGTCTGTATTTTTTGCTCTTGCATGGTTTTCGAATCGCTTAAATGTGTTCTATAGTAAAGAACTAACGGGCCTATGTCCATTAGACCAATTTCGGTTATTTATCGATCGCATGATTTTTTATAAGGTGAATCTGGCGGGCAGTATATTAAACCCACAAACAACATTCGTCCTGTGCTTGTTTTCTATGCGGTCCAGTCTAATGCCACTTTTAGGTACAGTTTGAAAACGCCACAACGCCAAGCCAAGCACCCGAGGCCCTAAAATAACACAGACCGACCTATTGGCGTCAAACGCACCTAAAAAACGCTGTAACCCCGTTTAAAATGCATGACATAAAGCTGCCTGAAAATACGTATAACCTATAAAAAATAGAAACTAATCTGCTTTTACAAGAGGGTAAAATAAGAGGAAGGCAACGACATAGGCCCGCCAGCGCATGATACATAAGGTACTGACTACCGTATGCCACCAGCCAAGTGCTTTTAACATTAAGCATGTCATTTCGGGCATGAGCGCCAAACGCACCAGCGGCAACTGATATAGCCCGCTTGAAATGGCGAAAAAGCCGCCCACTAGAAAAGCGCTTTCGTTGAGGTTTAATTATTTATCAGGTTCTTTTGACTGAAGAACGAAACAACTGCCTCAGGTTTTTCATTAAGACATCATTTATTCAGCACGTTTATGATAACCATTACTACCAATGGCGTAAATAGGCGACCTGTCCGCACCAAAACGCCATGCAATCACACTGGCACGGAAGGCGCCCTTTTGGAGTAAATAAAAGAGTCCCACTCTTTTTGAATAATACCCGGTACTTACTGAACGAGAGACACATTACTGTTCACTTCACCATAAAGAATGGATCTATCGTCTTGAGAGAAACAGCTTGGCTAATCGTGATATTACGCGATTTCCAAGTGCACCGGTTATCGAGAACGGTTAATTCTTGCCCCAGTTCTAGTCGGACAAATTTTTTGCATTAACCTAACTTGGCCGCACCGAACGCGTAATTTACCATCGCGACAATGCCACACTGCAATACGATTAAACTGAGGGGCCATTCGTATTTTTTTTCACCGGATTGCATATCCCCAGAGAATCACATTCGAGAATCGTCACCTGTTGAATACCCAGCGCTCCATCCGGTGTAATTCAACCGCAACGCACCGTAGACCCCGTGCGCAATGTTTTGTTTAATATACCACCCTCGGTTTTAACATCAAAGAAACGCGCAGTTTGAATCGTTTACACCAATTAAGGCGTAATCGCCGTTTTGAGTCCAGTTTTGACCGATTGAACATCACCTGGTGTCGTCCAAAACCCTTCTGACTTAACCCGTGGTTGTATTTCCATAAGCCTGAACTGTACCGAGAAGCCGGCCAGTAGCGGCCATTTGGCCACTCCGGGTCGATATCGACACCAATGAATCGAAGGATAATTTCACCTTGGCATGATTCCAATTAAAGCGACGTCATTGACGGCGTTTACCCATACTACCACCATGCTGAATAGAAACCGACTAAGGCAGACGAGCCATCATGCACTCGCACTGCAAGAATATAAACCCTGCACAGCGTATTTTGCCGTTCGAACGGGGGCCTCTGCGGAACAAAGACAATAGCACAGCAGACAAAAACAATTTAAAACTAAGGCTTAAGCGCTTTTTTCACTGTGGCGCTTCATGTACTTCCTTAATTACTGATCCCTCATATTGAAACCGATCAACCATTACCAAGCGTCCAACGCTTGTAATGAACAAGGCAAGCTCAAGTTGAGCATTACAAGTGCTCTTTCGGTCATATTTTGGTCGTTAACACTCAATAGCCACTTCCTGTTTGAGCTGTCCTATAAGAAGGCAATAAATTGCGCAACAGCTCAGAAGCCCCCATCACGCAAATTTCCTTCGCCATCCAATGCGAGCCTGCTCATAACAGTAAAATGACTCCGCTGAACATATCCACCAAGCATTTCACAACCGCTGTAGAATCTTAGGCGTGTCCGTCGCGTAAATTCACCCACGATCACGTAAATACACCCACAATTTCCCTATTAAACTGAACGACGACTGCTCTAACCAACGATCGATCATCACATGAACTCACGCCCATGCGCTCTTGGGCTGTTTTACAACTTTCTAACCATATGATACTCCATCAGGTGTTCTTATTCTTAGCTAATCTCAAGCATATTCCGATACGTAATCTCCTGCAAGACAATCGCCTTGAGGGGTTTTGTAACCTTTAATCAGATAAAATGTTTTTTTGTTAACACGTAACGCAATACAGAATAATTTATGAAGGCCATGCCGACAAAAGCCAGCCAGGTCCAACGCGGGAATACTAATACCCGAAAGGTTCCAAGACGACGTCACCACCTCACCCGTTCCCATCACCATGGCTTTTGCATAATTTTCCTTGCAATGGAAATACGTCAAACATATAGCTCAGCCCTGGTAAACACGCTGGTAGCTCACCGCTGGAAGGCTTTGGCAAATACAACATGACGCACAGCCAAGGCCCGCGCCAAAAAAAGACAATACGACCACAACCCAAGAACAATACTTGTCGCGCTTTTGAACTTGGACGTTTAGGCCGATGCCAAAGACACAAACCCCTATAGAGAAAAAGAATGCGCTGCAACATACAAAGGGGGAACAAGGCCAAGCGCCCATTTGATATTCCTGTAAAAAGCACCGCCAAAGGGCAAAAGCCGTCAATGCAACCAAACCATGAAAAACGACGAGCAGATAAAAAACGCAAACATATACGAAGATCCTAACTGACTAATGGCCATTTTTTAATTAAATAACAAAACTTAGACCAAGCAGCAAATAGAAAAGTGCAAAATACCTACTGACACAACGCCTTAATGCCGTTAGTATAAACTGTCATTGGAATGAATACGAAGAGCCTACCATCGTCATTGAATGATGTCCCTATCTAACAAGCACGCACATTTTGCGCTACTACCTACTTTGGGCAGCGTATGAAGCAGCATAAGCTATGCAGAAGAAGACGAAACAACCGATACCGGCTTTGTAGAAAGTTTAAAACCTAATTTTGGTCGTCACAATTCACATAGGCACATGATCTCACTTAAATACATTAAACCAGCATATAGCATTCGCACAGATGAAACCAAGAAAGAGTTTAATTGAGCAAACATGCCACTGGTCAGAGATTGCCATAGGTCAATGTTCTTGCTTCTCGACCAACAGAAACAAGTCACCGGTCCATCGCACGTGAGAAAACGCGCGCAGATGCTGCTATTGCGTTAACACAAGCGCTGGAAGAAGAAACAGGAACAACGCCGGTCCAAGATATTTTATTTTGCGGCTTCGTCACTCAATAAAAATAAACAATAAGATTAAGCAAGTAAAAAGCGCCGCTTGTTGTTGTGTAAAAATAACAACCAACAAAGCGACGCTTTAATTTCAACTAGCAAAAGCAAATTCGTACTAAAGCATTACAACTCTTTAATGTCTCCGACTAACGTACAGATCAGCTTCCTCGTCGCTTCGTTATTAAAAAACTTCTCCCATCTGCTCCATACGTAATTTACGTGAACTCAGGCTGCCATCAAAATTTAAACTGCTTTTCATTGATCATCACATGGTTTGCAGCACTGCCATTCCTTGCCACGCTTGCTTAGAAATGTTTTTGTAGATTTCCTGAACCTTTAAGCAGCTGGTAATGGTGCACACGATCTGCGCTTCCATTTCTTTCTGAAACTTTTTACAAAAAACAGTATTCGCCAATAAGGATCACTCGCCATCATATAGGGTATGAAAAGAATAATGGCGCTACACAGCAAAATTCAAGGCTTCATGTGAATAAGCGCAAGAATAACACCCCAAGAATAGTAAACCCCCCCTGAACCCTTCCCCTTGAAGAGAACAGGGAGGGAACTTTAAGCTCCTCCCCTGTTTCAGGGGAGGTTGGGAGGGGGTCAGTTTTTTAAAAACCCACTACAAATAACTTCGAGCGGAGTCCAAAGCAGGCACAAATGCACTAATCAAAAGCAGGATGGGTGGGCGTTTGTAAACTTCACCAATAACCCTAGGCCCACAGAACAACATACCACCAACTCACCAGGCTTGATGTGCCGATGGGGTGATCGCAAACGCCGCTATTTAATATGCCTACTACCGCCTGCGTTCAGGCTGCCCACTGCAGAACGAAAGCCGCATGGCGAGACAACCCCTGCCATACACTTTGAGCACTCACATAAGTAACAAACCCCGATAAAAATACCGCTACTGTCGCAAATCGCCCGCCCACATCCAAGATTAAGCCACCCCCAGGCGCAGCCGATGCAACCGCCAGAAGCTGGCCATGGTAAGACAGGTCCCGGAACTGCCTGAGCCGCTGCATGCCTATAATAAATTTAGCATCAGACACGTTATGCTGCGACAAACGCCTGACAGATGGGGAAACAACGTGGCCACGCAAAAACCAGCGCCCTGCCCTGGTAAGAAGTCAGCCAAACAAACCACTCAGCGCCGTATCCATACAACCTGACAAGAAACAGCGATATCGCCAAGGGAAAACAAAAACTAACCCTGCCCCGCTAATTTTTAGGCAAAGGTTCATCAGCGGCTGAAATAACAGAAGGCGTAAGCAAGTCCAAACGCAAGCCGCCATGAATAAAACAATCAAGACTTCGCCAAGCCAAATTGGATAAACACAATAAACGCCGCACTAAACAAAGCGATACCACCATTTGTTTAGACTGACCCAACAATGAACGCGCACATGCTGACACAAGCAATTCCCGCACCACGAACCAACGCCCAGCTTTAAGGCATGAACGACGCCCACCAAACACGGTATTGGGGCTTGCCAATGACTACCCAAACTGAAGCCAATAACACCAATGACAATCAAAGAAGGCAAAGTGAAAACCGATGAACGCAGCCAAAGCCACCCAGATAACCTGCTCGATGATAACCTAGAGCAAAGCCACTTGACTAGAACCAGGGCCTGCACAATCTGGCTTAATGCCTTACCCATTGCGCATATTGGGAATACGCTCGCCAACTTTTTTCGCTGGATAAAACGTTTGATTAAAATACCCAAATGCGCCGCCGCCCACCAAAACTGGTGAGCCAAGCAGTTAAAAACGAAAGAAGACTCTGATACACGTTGAAAATAGCGGGGATTTGATGGGCATTGTCAACTTCCAATAATTTGTTCGTCGCGCACCTAGAACGCGCTTCTAAGCCACTTATTTTAAATTATTTTTTTCTAAAATACCTTCCACGGCGCAGGCAAACCAAGTGTAACGCCCTCTTGTTGACTGAACAAATGGTATTTATCCCCTTCCAGTTATCCAATTGGCCTGCTGCCATTTGGAATTTGGCTCGGGGGAAAATATCCCGCATGATAATTGACTAAGAAGTATGTCCTAAAAGAGACAAGGGTATGACAGAGCTCACCTGTGCGCTAAAATCGTTGCTCAATAATGCAGCACCACTGACTCGTTAGCGCCGTTCAGGCAGGCTCCATAACCGCCCCAAATCCCCCGTCTGAGGACGCTTTCTAGTAAAGCTGTTCCTGTTGTTCAATTAATACCAACAACTGAATGCTCTTTTCTGGCTTGGCGGCTTTTTTTGGTTTACGGATAGGAAACTGAGTTGGGATCTGGGGCGTTGTCGACCTTCGCAGTCGCTTTCTCTAATGGACAAAGCAACATTGCGGTTTGGGAGCGAGTACAAAGCGTTGCCCTATAATCCATCATCGCTTGAGTGTAATCACCACAGCGCTCACTTTGGCATGTAATTTTCACAGCAAGCTCCCCATGGCATTTTTCGGTTTTTTCTTTTCACCTGGCCAAGTTGGGGCACAGCATGAAAACCGTGGAAAAGTAAGCCCGCTTACTTGCCATCTAAAATCGCGGCTTGAACACCCTTCGGAAATTGAATAGAATAAGCCGCCGCTGTCGAGCGTCCCAATGCCTGGTCCTCACACACACCTTCGACACTTTGTTGGAAACTCCACTGTCGAAATTCCCATCCACCAGCATTTTCGCGGCTTTATGCATATTGCGCGCTCGAGCGTAATACCCTATGACCAACTCCCAGTGCGCTAGAACCTCGTCTTGCTCAGCCTGCGCTAACGCTTCAACGCTCGAAACGACGTCATGAAAACTTATGGTAATACGGAATAAAACGGTGGTCAACTTGCGTTTTGCTGCAACATTTTGATTTCAGAAATCCAGACTCGATACGGCCGTTTTATTCTCTTTGCAAGGCAAAACTTTTACGCCCGTGCTTCATCAAACCACGCAAAACGCGGGGCGCAAAATTCTTAACTGGTGCATTTCTTCTCCTCACGATTACAGCGGTTTAAAATTAATCAGCAATTCAAACAAACTTTTTAATTTTTTCTTTAAGCTTCTCTTTTGCTCTTTCTGCTTCGGCCTTGAACGTTTTCATCTAGGCTCCGCTTTTTATAATCGAGCTTTTTTTCCGTGGCTAACTTAGCCTCTATCTGGCTTTCTCTGCTTGTTTTTTTTACTTCTAATTCCGCTTTTAGTTGGCACCTTTTTCTTTAAGCCCTCCTTTTCAGCCTCTAGTTGGAGCTCAGTTCATCTTTCGCTTTAAATTTGCAAATAACTACCAAAGCCTTTTTATATCAGGGCGACACAAAACCGGCAGGGTCATTCGCTAAACTGTCCTTTAACATCATAGGAAAAGCCAGTTTGGTTTAACTTGGCATTTACTGCGACACGCCTTTATCTAAGTTCGCTTCACGACCAACCAACATTGGCCTGATAGTCCAAGGAAGAATCCGGCAGAGAAACAACACCGTCGCCGGTTCACCCTGAATACCCGCAGAACTAATTTTAAAACCCGGAGTAAGAACCTTTCCATTTCACGATATGAGCAAGGAAAACCGCATGGTTTTTCAAACCGGTGTGCTTGGACCCAAACGGGTCTTCCTTAATGCTTTCTTTATCGTATCGCGGCAATCCCTTCACAGACGGTTTTTTTGTTAAATTGGTTCCCACCAAAAGCACCCGTTTTTTAATTTTCTACCCAATAAGCGCCTTGCAGTGATGACATCAAGAGCCATCGATTTTGAATTGCCTCTCGCACTGAGCTCCCCGTTTTACATAGGTTCGCGGCCTGCGATTTTAATTCCATGTCCATAAAATCACATAACAAGGGTTGAATTTGCCAACACCATCAATGGCGGGCGAATATCAACCAACAGGTGGTATTGCTTCTTTACGTCCAAGCTCACTTTTGGAGGTGACGCTGCCCTTATACAAAGAAGCGCGCAGCGGATAAATATTTTCACCAAACCTCTGGCCTGAGTGAATCTCAGCTCTATTTTATCTATTTCAATTTTTTTGACTGTGAGCCTCAAACACACACTCACTGCGGTCTTGCCTTCGGTCATCGCTAGTAACTCCACCGATCGCAGCTTTTGTCTGCACCAGCTACATGAGTATTCTTGGTGCTGCCTCAGTAACAATTATCCGCTTTGGGCTGCCGCGATCTCTTCTGGCTATGCTTTCAACCGGGGGTGGGACAGGTAACGGTCTACATTCAAGTTTTACCCGCAATACTGACATCCCAACGAATGGGGATAAATCCACACCCGCATTTGGGCTTCTATTTCGTTTCGCGTCCATCGCATCGAGAATAGGCTGAGCGGTAATCGAATCCAAGCTACCGCTCGAGGTAAATGGTTTTTGCTCGCGCTTTTGGCCAGCGCGGTGTCATCTACATATCCGGTATAGGCCGGATTTCACGGTCTTAAGTATCGTGGATTGAATTGCCTACCGATAATACTTCGAAAAATTGCGGGCTACTCAAGACTGATACTTGGAAATCTTGGCATCAAATTCAATCCTAAGCGTAAACGAGCGCCAGCCCCTTCTACCTAAGACATTTTCTTGGGGCAAATCCACATCGATATTTGGTCGGCACTTAATTTTCACTTCTATTGGACTAGTTGGTAACGCATCACTAGACACATCCCCAGACAGCACAAGTGGAGTCTAGCGACAAAGATTCCCTTTCTGGAAACACGACCGCTAAATTCGCGTTCAACGTCGCTTTTAACTGTAATGGCGTGTTCCCTGCAAAT
>Ga0163217_1078655_pt1 | contig 10975 bp, 15 predicted proteins | sample SynspAceP_FD_185933 | JGI IMG/M metagenome (GOLD analysis project Ga0163217, IMG submission 185933) | Saline lake microbial communities from Ace Lake in Antarctica - Synechococcus sp. Ace-P (PacBio error correction) | ecosystem: Environmental > Aquatic > Non-marine Saline and Alkaline > Saline ...
AAAATATATAACGGTGGCCCCAAGGGGGGCAAAAAAAACCCCCAAAACCCTCTTCATTTTTTCCCTAACCCCCCCCCTATTGAAACTGGAAACATTCAAAATGACAAGTCGGATAAAAAATTGGAATTTAATTCCCCATTAGCCCAAAAAAGATATGGAAAAAAAAACAGGGGAGTGGTGGAAAATATGAAACTAAACAAAAGATAGTTCCCCAAAAAAATCACATACACCGGACCTATTAATAACAATTGAAAAATCCATTAAACCCAACTCCTTTTAAAATAATACAAAATTGGTCAAGAATAAACTCAACAATTAAGTATTTAAGACACGGGGCAAAGTAAGTCCCCTAAATATTGGGTTAATTTAAGGTCCAAAATAACCGCAAGTTAAATCCAGAAACCGAAAAAATAACTAAAATAACTCAAACACAACTTAACATCGGCCGGTAATATATTAAGAAGACTTGCAAACATTTACAAAAGCTCAAGAACCTTACCTTAATTTATCTTAACACGGAACAAATAGTGCCTTCAGCGCTATGAGAAGCCAAATACCCCCCAACTACAAAGGCAAGAAGTTAACACTCATCCCAGCCAATCCCCCCGTGTGCACCTGCGGAACACATATTCGAATAATCCAATTCGATCCCCCAAAAACCAATAACTACCCAGAAACAAAAAATCCAATGAAACTATAGGAACATAACACCAATCTGTAAAAAAACCACCAAAACACAAGTAAACTAAAAAAGGCAAATATTCAACCCACAAAAAACACCACAAGAAAACCTTGCCATTTTAATACACCATAACCCAGAAAGTAAACAATGACATTCTTATAATATGGGCACGACCCAAAAATCCCCCAATACCTACCATCCCTCCCCAATAGAACCGACCTCGCACAGGATAACCTGATCAACAAATGATGCCTTTTAGGTCACGAAAAAATGAGAACAAGCCGATCAACAACGCATTTAAACCAGACCACTCGTGAGGCCACAACGGAATTTATACAAACAGAACTTGGTCCCCTTATGGCCACCCTGAAAATATAAAAAAATCTGCTGCCAGACCCAACAAAAGTAACCGCTAACACCTTGTATCATACCTACCACAATTGGTGACGCAATACCGAAACAGGACAAGAGAACACAGGTTTAAAATAAACCACCAAAATATCTAATAGCCGTACCATGACGAAATGGTATGAAGAGCAGGGCCGAAATAAAAAAACTACATCCAAAATTACATGCCCCACAGAATTACGCTCCAGAGTAACGCTCAGGCAATCCTCACATGCAACAGCCTATAAAAATTTACAACAAATCAAACCCTAGGAAAACAAAGCCATAGCAGGAAACCATAACAGGAAATTGACCTGGAAACAAACAACCTGCCGATAAAGGCGAATAACACAGCAAAAGGAAACCCCCAACCAGAACTTGATAAAAAAATAAAGATACCGGGTTATGCCTAGAAGCGCACCATAAGAGCAAAAGGATCAACTATTCGCATAACCTCAAACGTAATACCCATTCAGAAAAATCAATGGCCAAACGCCTCATGTAAAGTAAAATAAACAAAAGATTTAATTCCTAAACTCCAATGAACGCAAATCGCATGGCCAATGTCACTACGTCTCGAAAAAGACAACCGAAATCGCCTTAAAAAGCACTACGACCTTCTAGGCTCCGGGACGCAAACACTACATCCCTGAGAAAACAAACTACAAAGGCTTCTAAGCTTAAAAACCGACAGAACCCAAACACACGAGAATCATTATTAGAGACAACAGCCAATATAAAAAAGACTAAACACACAAACAATAAAAATCAACGCATAAAATACAATACAGGCCCAATAACTTGTCAACAAAATGACTAACATAATAAAGACACCGAAAAATAGAAGCACAACACAAAAAGACTCTTTCCCAATTCTGAAAAAGGACCATGGCCTGGGGAAAAACTATTCCTGTCCCCCATCCCAACACAATGGAATCCCAATGGATCACCTTGTAAAAGCCTCCATCCAGCCATATGCTTTCCAATTCACCTATACAAGTACTGGAACGTAGGTCTTAACCCCCCATCCAATATAAATCGGCTACGCTGAAAACCTCCCCTGAACAAACTGGGAGCGGTATCTTTATCAAACTCCTGATTCATCAACAAGCACTCAAATCAAGGTTCTTTTTGTGTACCGTTAGTGCAAATTCACTTTTGGGGGGCGACTAATCAATAATGGCCCAAAGGATTAATTTGTAAATTTCTACCCCTAAATCCAAGTTACAATACAACCATTCACCCAAAAATTTAAGGAACAATTCCTATCAATTCCTCTTGACAGTGAACATACTTTTTACCTAAGGCATAATAACTAAAAACAGACATTATCCCCCTTTAAAACCCTTTCCTGAAGGCAATGCTAAACCAACTGAAACTGGAACATTACCCAAACCATTAATTTTCACAAACAAACAAAAAGAAGATCTACAACAACAAAATATAATTACAATAATGGAAAGCAACAAACCATAGAATATCCTCATTCCTGTTCACCATTCACCAAAAGTAGAAATACGTAGGTATAAGGGCGGTAAAAATAACCATGCACGGCTCCGTAAACACCATACACCGTTGGAATAGCCTGGCCCAACTCAAGATGGTTAGGTATCATTCCCATCAAACCATTTATCCTCTATCCATGGAAAACAGCAATATGTTTTCCATCCTTGACATAAAACGCTGCCCACTGAATAAAAAAAACCTAGGGGTCCTTCCACCTTACAATTAACCTCCCGGTTTGTCCTATCTACCGGATCCCCGCCAGCCAAATTATCTTCTATAGCGTCCACCAAAAAAAATGAAAAAATGGGTTAATTTTAAACCAGAACAAGAATTATAAATACCCCAGTGTACCGGAATAATACATCACCAGATTCAAATCCTTATAAGACTGCCCTTCGCCCCACCGATCACACAAAGGAACCAGACCTTAAACAATCATTCCGCGATCAAAAAACAAAGGAATCCAATGCCATTCCTTTAATAAAAATCCCCTGGGCCAAATCCCATATCCACGAGGCCGCACCAAAACTCCGGAAAATAAGCACCAAAAATCACTTGTTCGCCAAAAGAATCCATAAACTAAAATAATGCCAACTTTAAACCATTAAAAGCTAGGTCGGATTTCTCAGCATATGCTCCACCCCGCCGTGGAACGACTACAATAAACTATAATGGCCGATAACATACATAAACACCAAAGTTAAAAAAAATACATACTATAAGCCTAACAAGGGAACGTTTGGTTCATTAAATCAAAACTAATCCTCAAGGGAATAAAATGATAAGCACACACAACAGACATCTCATTTAAGCACTGCTACGATTATATTTATTGAACCGACCACCAAAAAGCCCAAAACAGTAAAATCCAAATAGAAGGGAAATGAATGCGCTAAAACAAACATAAATTAAAGGTAGAAACAGGATTGACGTATTAAAAAACACATCATCCGTTGGGTTTATCAACAGTAACCACGAAAATAATCTTAAAACAAAAAAAATAAAAAACTCTTTAACCCGTACATTTCTAGCCCAATGCAATCCCACAATACGGAATCGAACAAAGGCAAGGATCATCCCTTAAGAACCATCCCAAGCCAGACAAGAAAGAATAACCCATTGGCCAAAGGAAAACAACGCAGATAAATCACTTCATCGATTGGGGAAGAACGTTAAAAAAGAACAGAAAAGGAGCCCAAAGCCGGACTGCAACCCAGGAACACGAACCTTCAAAATAAAAAATACGCTCTAATCGAAGGTGCAATACAGATCCAGATATCAAATACAAGAACCTGAAATCCTTAAGAATTTGGACAACTTTATTATTTTCGGGAAGAAAAATGAACAATCCATAAAAATATGTCCCGCAGGCCACAAAACCTCAATCGCATGTTAAAACAATAAAAATCGATTCGATCTAATTGTCACCATCAGGACAAATCCCAAAAATACGCCAGCGACACCAAACCTCGGCAAAGGATAAGCGGACTGAACCTAATGCTTTGCCCTTCCCATTTTAAAATGAAAGAGGACATGTAAACCCAACTCACCACAATCGAAGGGAACTAACGCGCAAGCAACATCAAGTTAAATACGGCATTGCATAGTAAATAGTCCAAATTTCATTCCGCTTCCAATGGCGGACCAAAACAAACGCCCGCAATTCCCCAAGAAAAAGAAAAAAAACGACGAAAGCCAAAACAAAAAAATAATGTAAACCAAAGACCCGAAACTACCAATTACATAAAGATAGGACAACAAAGACGCCAAATCATCAAAAAAATCACCAACCCAAACTACCACCAAAACAATCGCACTAATAAAGAAAACTCCTTTCACGCTTCCAAAACAAATAGCATCAAGGTATAGTTAAAGCAAACATTGGCAAGACAAATACCCCAAAGCAAGTAAAAAACCGTTAGCCACGGGCCACACCAAAAATCCCCATCCTCGGATATGAATACCTACAAATTGGATCACAATCCCAATCCACAAGGAAAACAATAAACACAACCCTGAAATTAGTACCCAAAAAAAACAACAATCCAAAAGAAAAAATCCAAGCCCAAACCCATAACAAAAAAGCCCATCCAAAGACACAAAGTAAAAATTATTAGATCCCGGTTAAATTTTTCCGAATGGCAATAAAAATAGTAAAAAACAAATATAGGGTGAAACAAAACAATTAATAAAATTATACCAATAATGCATAATCAATAAATTTAAACGTGTAACCATTAACTATCAACCTTATTTAAAGACAAACTCATAAAGGCTAAGTTCCAATCCATAAATCAATAAAAACACATCAAACCAGCCAACATCCCCATTTAAGCCTTCAGCTTCATATCTTGATAAATAGCCTACAAAAGATTTGTAGACAATACATCAACGATAAAGGGGGAAACAGAATGTTAAGAACGACCCCTAACCCATTAAAAGATATCAAAACCCCCGAACTTAGAATTACTCCCAATCTACAAAGAACCGACCCTGCTGGACAAACAGGTTACAGCCTGGGGCCAACCCGGCAACACCCACTAATCAATTTGACCGTCCGACCCAATAGTATCCCATAGAAGAAAATCCTAAACGCCTACCCCGTACAAATCAAAAACCGAAAGCATCTAACCGACAAAAGGGAGCCATAGCCGGACCAACCCCTAAATAGGAATTACAACCGAAATCCAACCACTTAAGCGCAATTAGTAATACTGGGATTGGTACTCATGTCGCTTAATAAAAAATTAAGAGATTTCCTCAACTCACTTAAACTTCAAGCTTACCTGCCACTTGTACCACCACCAAAAATCGGTCCCCTTTTGTATTACAGGAGTAAGCAAAGGAAAGTAAAAAAGTTACGGCAGATGGGGACCGCAAATACACTGTCATGGGCACCTTACAATTTGTAATTAAGCAATTACTGGACTAATTTAAACTAGATAGACAAAATCAGTAGCAACATACATGAACGATTAACCAAAAAAAACGTATAGATCCACACTCAATGACTCATAAACCACCCAACCCATACGGGACAACACTTTATACATTAACACGAAAGAGATCTCCCTAACAAAACGCCGATTTCCCCCTCAAATAATCTTGGGGTGAAGGGAAATCGGTTCTGGAAATCGTAAGACAAATCCTGTGGTCTGGAAACAAACCCAAAGTAACCGTAAAATATGGTAAAGAAAATAAATAAGCGGAACCAAAAAACTTTTTGGGACAATGCTCCGGATATCGGTCCTTTCAGGGAAGGTGCATAAACGACCTGACGTCCCCGAAATAAGAATTTCCCATGCCCAAAAAAAAAAGAGGTATGATACTGAATCCTTTGAACCTTGGAAAATTGGATTGGCACATACTATAAAGCAATGCCTGTAAACACGGAGAATAAAAGAAGACGGCCTTGGGCCACTACCCTATCTAAAACCAAAGGTAATCATATAACCACAAGCGATGGACCCCTAACCTCCAAAAGAAAAAAATTAAAGATCCAACAAAAATACCCACTCCTCCTAAATTATACCCAGATGTGATGGCCAGAGAACTCGACGCAATCCTTGTAATTGGAAAATACCAGAAGGTACCTACCGCAATATCGCAACTACCGACCCAAAAGTAAGAAGCCTTTTTAAAAAAATAACATATGCAAGGGACAAAAATAAAAACTGAACCGAAATCGTCGTCTCGCACATACATTGGTTACGGCTGCCTATTAGGGAACAGGCAGAAAGTGCAAAACATCCATAAATCTCTTTAAAACCAACGACTTCAAAGAAAAGCTTTCCGGGATAATGGGGTACGGTAATAAAATAAAATGATAACATAACCACCACGACATATGAATCGAGAAAAAAATCAAAATCAAATAAAAAAGAGCCGTAGCACCATGGTTCCGAGGGCCTGTAGGCCAGCCACAAATGGTACCTGGGAAAGGAAAACAACCATATGGCCCCGGGGATGAACAACTATAGCAGGGTGCCAAACCCAAATATCTAAAACACCCAAACCAGACCAATGAAAAGCACTTTTGACACAAGACTCTAAAAGTCACCGGTCATTGACCAAGCCAAAGGTACCTTTGGAGGTTCCAAGATCCCTATGCCACGGGGAACTGCACCAAACCACCTTACCAATTTGAAACTAGCAGTAGTGAAGCCAACAAAAGATAGGGGAAATAACCAAATGTAAAACAGTTCGATTTTGGAGAAACGCTGCCGGGGTCCCTAAAAAACTCTTACCCGATAAAAGAGAAATGTTAATTTCCACTAGAAATCCAGTACAAACGAAAAAAATTCTTTGAAAAAAATTTTCGTAATTAAATATAAAAAAAGGAAGTCCATTAACTATTAGCATCCGAACTATACATAGTAGGCAAGGGAACACCAAGGAAAAGTACGAAAGGGTAAAAACTCATAAAGTAACCGGAAGCCTGGAAACATACATCTTGACTCACATATTTCAAAAGAAAGAAAAGAAGCAAAAGAAGGACAGAAAAAATAAATGAAAGTTCCTTACCCAATTATTAATTAGTTCCACACATAAATTAATGCAAACACTCATTACCATCTATAGTAAAAATTTCGGGACGCAAGCCAAACGAAACAGGGGAAACCCATCCACCCCAATCCCTGGTTACAAAGAATACCGGCCCCAACTGTAAACCCCCCAAATGTTTGTATTGACTTATGGACTCCATTTTTATTCCCTGATAGACCCGGCCCTCATACCGTTGAAGTCCAGATAGCGAGGGCTATTGGTTGATAACACCACCTCCCACTCCAAATGGAGGTCGTGGGACAATAATATTTTAAACAATCCGTAATCACAGGATTGAGTCCCCTATGTTTAAAGCGGGGGGGGATGCCCCAATCTCACTCCACAATACAATTTTATCCCCATTGTTCAATACATTCGCTTTTCATTCAGTAAAGCTAAAACCAATGCCAGCATAAAACTTTGGATACCTAAAGTTACTAATCTTCTTCCTCCATCCCCATTGCGTAATCCCCGTAATCATATACCCCAGCACGGGAATATTACCCTCCTACGGGAAGCTTTAAAACTGTCCCCCACCATCAATTCCATCAAGTATCACCAAAATCCGAAAAAAAAAAAACCAAGAAAATTTAATGGCGGCGGGTCCAGAATAGGTAACTATAGTAAAACGGCCCAAATGAAGCTCGGATATGAACAACCGCAAATCCGTTAAAATTTGCGAAAAATCGATACAACTTAACATGATCACCTTAAAATCTTATACCCCCAAATACGGCAATACATAACAAAAAAAGGCAAAAACCAAAAAAAACGCCAACATAGAAAAAATCAAGGATTTTTCGCTAAAATTAAAAAGTTGAAAAAAGAGAGAAAAACCACACAAATATTAGTTTGGGGAAAAAAGCAACCGTAAACATAAAGGTTGAACAAAAGCATGTTTCTTGCGGGGTGCATACCTCCAATTCAATTTAACACCAAAATGGAAAATAAACCTAAAAAAACCAAAAGCATAAAATACTGCTTTAGATTTGAAATACAATGGCCCATATAGAGCAACCAAAAGAACCAAAGACTACAATAAAATACCAAAACATAAAAGACTATGCAAAAAAGATATGACGCATAAAAAGGCTCTATTGGGTTTGTATTCTTTGGCCTTCTTTCACACTAAGGCCCAGAAATAACCTTTTACGCTCTACCCACTGAATCATACATAAAGATAAGTGTATTTCTTCAATATCCCAAAACACCCAAAACAATACATGGTATAGAAAACCAATAACACCGGACCAAAAAAATAAAAACCAAAAAAAAAAATCCTTGAAAATGGCCGGACATTTTACCAAATAAGTAGAAGGCAGTTGCCCTCCCAATTAAACAAAGGCAAATAGTCATTTGTAAAAATAGGGAACAAAATCAAAAGGATAAAAATAGTTCCCTTATAAAAGCATTTTCAAAAAGAACAGACCGATTCAACCCAATAACCAGGTATGACTCCATGTAATCGACCTGTGACCTCTACACTTGTGATTAAAGGCCTAGCCAAAAACCGTCCTATTGCATCCGTAACTAAAACTAAGACACACCAAGTAAACAATCGCGTCCCCCAAACCAAATAGACCAACCAACAAGTAACGCCAATTATCCGAGAAAAGAAAAACAATCGCGATATAAAATAATTAAAAATACATTTCAATTAATGGGATGATAGAACCGATATAAAAAGGTATTACGACGACAGCAAATAGCAAAGGATTAGTCATTAATATTTTCCCTACATACAAAAGGTGTTCATCCATAGGACTCCTGTAATGACCATGCCCTCCATTCGTAGACCCGTCCAGTGTTAACAACCATTTTGTCCTCACCCAACCGGTTCGTCCATAACGATTTAATGGATGCGGGGACCATTTCCCAATATGTAACACAGCAAGGCACGTAATCAAAAGATCCACATCACCACATGAAGAGACATCTATACCTTAAAAAACAGAATCCCGATTATAATAACTACAATGGCATGGTAATCCGATCTTAAATTTCGCTCCCTGATGCCAATAGCAATTTGGAACTTTCCTAACAGAAAAACCTCGTAATTGGACAACGTCCAAAGCGTATTCTGTTGAATACCCAAAAAAGAAAAAGCCAAAACAACAACACAATGGATAATAATAATTAACAAATATCTTTTTGAACTTTTCATATATACCTCGATAATTTCAAAAATGCTAGCAAATACTTGAAGTGATGCTTAGCCAATCATAAGCTCCAACAATATAATTGGGGAATGGCTATGATTTCCTTCAACTTGAATATAAAGCTATTCCTTAACCGCAACCGCCTATGACCCCTGTCATTATGATTGCCCATTGAAGTAATAATAGTTGGATAAGTGCAAGTGTTAGAAAAAACACTCAATAGAAATGTAAGATGTAATATACCCTATCCAATGCTCAGAAGCCATGGCCAACGAAAGGAAACTACTATAATATTTCGACCCGCCGAACAAACGGGCAAGGCAAGTCCAAAGCATCAAAATCTCACTAGTGAGTAAAAACATAAAAAAAAACATACCACGCATGTCAGGCCCACCTATCTATAATATCGAAAAACAGCCATAAACGATAGATTTATATCATTCATATTTTCGAATATCCTTCTTACGAAATAGGAAAAAATCGTTCAATAAACCTCAAATATGAAAAACACTAATACTACGCTAGTAACTTACCCTTTTACATCTGTGTAGTCTAAAAAATACGCCATGCCAAATCGGGCCGGTAAATTGTAAAAGGGAACTAACACCATAAAAAACAAAATAATTATGGAACCGATGGCAATGAAAAAAACAGACTAAATCCTGGGAGCAACAGATTGAAATAACTCAAAAGCACCAAAAGTACAGACCCTGGCCCGACATCTAAATCTCCTTTGTGAGCAAATCTGAGCTGAAAGCAAATTAAAAATCTTCTGAACCTTAAACGAACAAACAATATATAAAATCTTACCAGTACCCATGCACGAAAACTCTATTAATTTGTATGGCATGAAACTTAAAAAAAGATCCTTGAACATTTGAGATAAGAATTAATTATGAATAAAGAAGGGAGGTCAATGCCCTATTCAGACAGATGCCTCGTTCTGAATTACAACGTATAATAGGCAGAAAGAAGTTATGGTAAAAATTGGCCAAATAACATGAACCATAAGGAACTCGATATTAGTGAAGGCATACAGACAACCCCATTTCTACTGATTGTATGACCGACAACGGGATTAAGTGTAGCAACGTCTATTGTACGATAAATGCAAACAATTTCAAGTTGACCCCTTAGTATGAACGGCGGCGGGCGTTCTGGAAAACCTCCAAAAACGACCAATCACCACGAGTAAAGCTATAAACCGTAGGACAGAGATAAATTATTTTACTAAACTAGATCCAATTCTTGAATTAACTAGAACCGCCAACTACAAATGCGAGACAAGGAAAAAGGAAAAAAGCGACCAACGCCGACAAGATCAATGCAGCCTAATGAATTAAACACCGGGTATTGGGGGGCAAAAATGAAAAGGCTCAAAGGCCAGCTGGAAACTAATATTCCCGTTTCCTTTTAAAGAAGAAAAAATACCGCCAACCTGAATTACTATCAATTAAGCCAATAGAAATATCTAAACTTGAAACTATTATAAAAACAATCGTCTTTGAAGATAAAAAATAAATTCTAAGCAGTAATAGCCCTTAGGACCATAATCCGGTCCCATTTTTCTGACCTAACTCCGCCCATCACCCTTATACGGAGTTGTAAATGCAACGCTCCTCAAGAACTGGTAGTGGAAAGAGCTATTGCCCGACATAAGGATTGGATAATTAGCAATATCCCAACCTTTTATGTT
>Ga0163217_1012504_pt1 | contig 10974 bp, 12 predicted proteins | sample SynspAceP_FD_185933 | JGI IMG/M metagenome (GOLD analysis project Ga0163217, IMG submission 185933) | Saline lake microbial communities from Ace Lake in Antarctica - Synechococcus sp. Ace-P (PacBio error correction) | ecosystem: Environmental > Aquatic > Non-marine Saline and Alkaline > Saline ...
AAAAAAGAAGAGATGCATCAAGCGCCTGGCGCTGGCACCGGGGCGGTTGCGGCCCTTGGAGGCCGGCCCCACAACCCGCCCTAATCCGCCACTGAGCTCAAGCGAATGCGACCCCGACCCTCCGCCCTCTGGGCGGGGTGGGCCATCCCACGCCAAACTCCCCCAACTCCCGCTCTTTCTTTGGGATAAAGCCGCGCCGATTGGAACCTGGGCCCAGCCGGTTGGCTGAATTCGGAACGGCAAACAACTTTTCTAATGCCTCCTGGCGAGGCGGCGGGGGGGCCTTCGATCCCTCCCCCTTGGATCGGGCGCCGCCGCTGTGGTGCTCCTCCCACAACGACTGGCCTTGCAAAATTCGGTGGGCCAGAAGCCGGCCGAGCCCGCCGCCCCCTGGGCCCCATCGCCCCATGGGCACGCCCCTACGTTCCAGGTGGCGCCGCGGAAACTCGAAAACGTCCTCCGGGCGTGGTGGTGGCGCAGCTCCATACTACGCCCTCTACGCCCCGACATGAGGCCCAGCTGGCTTTTGAATGGCCCGACCCCTCGAACCCTGGTGGAGGAGCTGGAGGTCGTATCCGATCGACCGAGGCCTTCGCCCGCCTGCACCCCGGGCGCCCAGTAGCGATGCTCAGCGCCTGGGGCCCGCCTGCCGACCGGCAAGGTGCGGGCGCCGACCTGGGGCTGGCCGGTGGCGTTGGGCATTGCCTCCCTCCAAGGGTGCTGCGCCAAGGCCTGGGCAACAAGCTTGGCCAAGCAGGATCCCTGCATGGCGTGCGTGTTCGATGCTGCCGAGCCGTGCCGATCGCCGAACCCCTGGCTGGCCGCCGTGGGCGATCGAAAGCGTGCTGGCAAATCGGGCCCGCAGAGCTCTTCGCTGCTGGTGCCGCCCTGCGCGGGTGGCCATTGCGCTGCAGCTTTGCGCGAGCTGGCCAGCGGTGGAGCTGCGGGCCAAGGCCGGTGGTGGGTGGGGTTGGCGCCTGCAGCAGGAATTTGCGCGGTCGCAGCTGCCTGCCGCTGGGTGGCCGGTGCCGCCCGCCCAAGCAGGAAACCCTGCGTCAGCCGCAGCTTCAGCGAACGATCCGCGGAGCTGCCCCAGTTTGCTGAAGGCGATTCGCCACCTAAATCAGCCGCGGCCGCCGAGAAGCCTGGCGCGCCAGCACCAGCGCAGCTGACACGATTCACGGTGGTTCGTGCGCAGTCATGCTCCGTTCAAACGGCACCAGTTTTTTAACAGCAAGGGCCGGCCACCGTCATCCCCTGCCGCTGGCCAGCAAACGAACACGGCCGTCCTGCTCGCCCGCCGCCCCCGCTGGCCGAAACGGTTGCTGCGCCCCACAAACCACTGCAGAAGGCGGGTGTGCCTGCTGCAAGAAACCTGCAAACCCGTAGGAAGCGGCTGCAGCACCACCTTGTTTGGCCCCCCTGCCGCCCGAACCAGGCAGCGTCGCCGCGAGGCCTTGATGGTCCACGGTCGATGGCCTTTCAAATTCCGCCGCTTGGCCGGTGGCACCGTAACAGTGGCGCCCTCCTGTGGCCTCGGGCCGGCCTGGGCGGATGAAGCGGGTAAGCGCTCTCTCCCGCGCCGCCACCACCCGCTTGTGACAAATCTCCGGTGGGTGCAGGCCTGAAACGGGCGCCAAATAGGCGCGGCCGTCGTCAGGAAGCGATGTAATGCGCGGCGGCACCGGCTGACGCCGAGCGCAACTGACTCCGCCAGCGTTTGGTTTGCCAAGTACGCGCGCCCGCCCGCCGGCAGCCAGCAGCAGCGGCGACGGCCCGCCCGCCAGCGAGGGGCCACCCCACCAGGCCGCCGCCGCCAGGGCCAGCAAGCACCAAGGCAAGCGAGCAGGGGCTGCAGCTGCTTCAGGCCGCCCGTCAGCGCCGCGGCAGCTGCGGCAGTGGCGGGTATGGCTGTCCGTAGAAGCTCCCAGCCAGGGGGCCCTTCCCCTACGCGCCCCGGGCAGGGCTTCGGCATCGGAACGGCTGCCCCACCGCGACCGACCCAGTCGTGGCAGGGGCGCAAACATAAGAGATCTGGAGCTGGTGGCCAGGTGGCAGGCCTGGGCGAGGGCCGCGCCTGCCGCCGGGGCCCGCAACGCCCGCTCCTGCCAGTGCAGGAAGGCCTGGTCGTCCTCGAGCACCACATGGTTTGGAGCGGTGCTGCAACCACTCGGGCCGCAAGCTTCAACAGCCGGCGGGGCAGGGCCGACTTAAAGCGGAACGGGAAGCGGGCAAACAGTGCGGCAATTCAAACCCGGCCGGATCGGGGTGGCGTACAACCACCGTGAAGGATGCGGGCCAAAGCCTTGGCGGTGAGGTCGTGGCCACATCAACGACCGCGCCAGGAAGGTGGTGTATTGGCTGGCCGAGCGTGCCGCGACCGGGGCCTCTCAGGCCAGAGGCCGGTGGAAGCTCCGGCCGCTCTGGTCAAGTTGCAGGTTCACGGGGCCCGGAGGTTGTCCGCGCCTTGCCGACGTGGCGTGGTGGGTGAAAGGGCACATGACTGACCATCGAGCACGTTCTCTCAGCAGGGTCGGGCGTTGTAGGGGAGATTCGCGGAAGGTGTCCGCTGGCACGCTCCAGAGACCGGCTCCTCCTCCAGCACGGGCAGCAGCGGCAGGGACTGGCGGGCGGCTATTCGTCTGGATCACCGGCAAAAACGAAAAGTCACCCCTGAGCCGCGACGGTGGCGTAGGCGTGGCAAGCGGCTGCGCGGCGTGTCGATCGTGGGCCGGCAATCGGCCTGGGGGATGCGGTGCAGTGCCGGCCGCCATCAAAACTCCAGCCTGATATGGGCACGCTCCAAGCTCACCGCGTTTTCGGTTCGAGCCGCCCCTGGGAGAGGGGCAACGAGCGTGGGGACAGAGATCGGCAAAAGCGCGCCACTGGGCTGGCGGCTGGTCGTACCAGAGCACCAGTCATCGCCAGCAGGTGAAAGGGGGTGGGGCGGCCGGGCTCAAAAAGGTCTTTGAGTAGGGACCGGGTACCGAGCTGCGCGCCAGGGGGTGGTCTCGCTGGCAGGGGGCATCGATGGAAGCGGGAATGGTGTGGCCGATGCTGGCTAGGCTCAGCCACCGCACGAGCGTTTCGCCAGGCGCGGCGCAGCCGCTGCTGGTCGAGGTGGCCGATGTGTTTTGCGCTCGTTTAATTAGAGCTCGCTGAAAAACGCAGGGCGTCCTTGTTGAGATCGGCGAACAGGGGGTTTTTTTTTTTGGTTGAAATGCGGGTTTTCCATGTTGCATATGGAGACAGGCGTGACGACCTGGGTGGAACTGGCCTCTGCTGCCGCAACCTCCGTTCGCGTCCTCCTCCACAGCAGGGCCAATGCAGCGCTCGAGCGTTTCTCAGCCGCTGACCGCTCCCCAGGCATCGAGCAGGTGCGGCAAACCGCTTGAGGCAACGCGGCGCTCCACACGCCTGTGGTCCACGCACTGCAGCAGCGGGGCGGAGAGGGTCATGGTCTGGAGTCGGTGGGCTCAGCAGTGGGGTGAGGCGATCGAGCAACCGCTCTGCTCCACCTAGCAACTGATCCGGCGAGGAGCGGGGCAAGAATCGAGATGGCGTAGGTCCATCGGCCCGGGGTGCGTCGCCGGCGGTTGATGGCTTTCAAGCCGGCCGGCACCTGAGGTTGTCCTCTTCCCGTTCGCTGATCGCTGCCCAGAGCAGGCCGATGGTGCTGAAGGCGAATTCGTCGAGGTTCGCGCGGCCCAGCTCACGCCGAATGGCGCGCGGTGGCGGGCGGCGTGCAGATAGAGCCGCAACAGCCAGCCCTCGGCCCGCTCGCGCAGTGCTGCCATCGCCTGGCTTTCCCCAGCGCGCCGAGCCGGCAATTGCCATCGCTCGCCCCCTTCACCTGCAAGGCGCAGGTCTTCCTCGAGTTTCTGGCGAGCGGGCCTGACCGCCGGAGAGAGTTCGCCACCCTGCTGGAGGTAGTGGCTGCGCACGGCGCGCTGGGCAGCTTGGCCAGCAGTGCCCACCAGGCCGAAACGGCCTGCGGAACTGGTTCGGACGGGCCAGATCCTTGCCTTCCCAGCGCCTTGCTCGATCTGCCAGTCCGCCAGAGCGGGCGCTTGCTCCAGCGGCGCGGTAATTCAACCGGCGCCGTGTTCCTTGAGGAAGTCCGTCGGGGTCTTTGCCGGCGGGGCAGGTGCAGCACCCGCAATTCGAGCTGGCCCTGCAGGGCCAGCTGCCTCCACCTCAGCAGATCGCCGCGCTGGGCCGGCACGCACGCCGGCGCATCGGTGTCGAATTGAGCACGAGCCGGCGGCTTTCGCAAAGCAGCGGCAGAGCTGGGTGATCTGCTGCTGCTCCAGGGCCCGTGCCGAGCGGGCCAAACCGCATTGTGAGGCCGGCCGGCGTGGAGGCGGATCACATCGGAAGTAACGCCCTCCACCACCTACCGCCTGGTCGTCCTTGCGATGGCTGGAGGTGGCGCGATCCAGGCCGAAGAGGTGCTTTGCCCTTCTCGAACACCTCGGTTTTCCGGGAGTTTTGAGGTATGTTGGGTTCACCGCCATCGAGGCTGCGCCCGCCGAAGCCGATCAACCCGGCCCTCGGCGGTCGTGGATCGGCACCATCACCCGATGCGGAAGCGGTCGTAGACGCCCTTCGGCCGCCCTTAGCGTGAGACCAGCCAGCCGGCGGCTTCGAGCAGCTCGGGGCGATGAGGCTTCCCACCTGGGTGAGATGGCCGAGCAAGGCCGGTCCCAGCGATCGGGGCGTAGCCGATCTCGAAGCTCTCTAGGGTGCCTTTCGCTGAGGGCCTGCGCTGGCTTTGAGGTAGGCGAGGGCTGGGGCGCCGCGGGGCTTGCGCAGCGGCTGCGAAACCAACCGGCCGCCAGGGCGAGGGCACGCAGCACACGGACCTCGCGAATGGGAGAGCTGGCGGCGCAATGGCGCTCCTGCTGGGGCCCATCAACGGTTTCGACGCGGCACTGGTATTTGCGGGCCAGCTCCAGCACCACTCTCGCTGAAGCTGAGGCGCTGTGTTCATCAGGAAACTTGATGGCGTTGCCAACCGGGCGCCAGCAGGAGAAGCAGTAGATAGAATACTGCTTGCAGTGACACCGTCATCGATCGGCGATTTGTCCGTCGTGGAAGGGGGCAGATCCCCACGAATTTCCCGGCCCTTCTCTTGAGCACCAGCGTGCTCGCCGACCACATCAAACAATGTCCGCGCGCTCCTTGACGGCCTCGATCCGGCGGGGGTGGAGGCCAGGTTGGAGCGGTCGGCTGGCTCAAGGGAATGGAGGCAGGCACCAGGACACTACCGGTGGAGTCCGGCAGGATCCCATTCTGAACGGAGAACACGCAAGAGATGGGAGTGTGTGGATGCTCACCAGCGCCCTGGCCTCAGCCTGGATGGGCGTGGTGCGTCAAGGCCGTGGGTCCGCCTGCCGGTGGGCGGAGGTGATGCTGGCCCGGGCCGTGGTGAGCCTGACATCAGCGTCTGATGCTTGCTGCGCCGCGGCGTCTCCCCCTGGGGCGAACGCCGCGCCTTGCTGCTCGGCCGCGCCTGCTCGGCAGCGCGGGGCTCTATTGCGTCTAACAGCGCCTTGGCAGGCCTGCCGTTGGCCGCCGCCACGGTGTGGCATACCTCCATCCCCACCTTCACAGCCCTGCTGGCCTGGCCCCTGCTGGGGTGAGCGCCTGAACGGTCGGGTGCTGCTGGCAGCCGCGCTGGGCTGGCTGGGGGTGGTGCTGCTGGCCCGATCCGGCCCCTGCTGGCTCCAATCTTCGCCGGCAACGAAGCGGGCGCTGCCGCTGCTGCCTGCTGCTGATCGCCTGGCCGGCGCCCCTGTTTCTCCGCCCTTGCTTACGTGAGTGTTGCCGCGCCTTGGGCCGCAGCGAGCAAACCCGCTGGTGATCGTGGTTCTATTTCCCCCTGGTGGCCTTGCCGCTGAGCCTGCCGGTGCTCTGGATCGATCCGGTGCTGGCCCGTCACCGCCGTGGGAGCTGGGCTGGCTGCTGGCGGTGGGACTGTTTTCACACCAACTATGGCCAGCTCAGCCGCTCACCCGCGGCCTGATGGCCCCTGAGCCGGCGCCCGCGCCACCGCCGTAGCTAACGTGCAGGTGCCGCTGGCCTCGCGCCTGTGGGGCGTGCGTCTGGTTCGGGGAGTTAGTGGGCTCAGCACCTTGATGGCGGCCTTTCTGTGTGTTGATGGCCCACGTTGCTCAGCTTGCGCAGGCCGCGCATCTGAGCTGTAGGCAAGCGGGGGCAGTTTCAAGTGGAGCATTGCAATCCTAGTCTGGAGGGAAGGCAACAACGGCAGCATTCGGGACTTGCAGGGCAAAGCACAACTCATCGAATTGGCAATTAACAAAAGGAGCAACCTACGGTTGGGCCGTTAACAAGAGCGCAGCAGACCCATCCGAAATGCTTGGACATGTGGTTCTCGGACCCCGCCTAAAGGTTCCCCTCGCCATTGGCCAATTGCCGACAACGCCTGATTGCTGGAAAGGTTCTCAGCCAGGAGCAACAGCCCCCGGTTGCATTTTATGCGGACCATACCGCCGGGACAGTGGTGGATACCGACCCGCCGAAATACTGTTGCTTTGACCGCGTTTTCTACGGTTGTTCTAAAGTTGCGTAGATACTTGCGCGGCAATTAAGCAACAACTGTCGCTGGAGCCGACCCGTCTGCTAAGCCGAACGTCGTTTCGGTAAGAAAAACCGGCGGTGCCGGCCTCAGCTCCGTCATTAGATCAAGCCAAACAGAAACAAGTTTTAAGCAGGGAATAGGGCAGACCGTTCCCAGCTGGCTAGCGTTTCCCGAGTTAAGGAGCAGGGTGACAAGGCTAGGTAAACCTTACACCTTGAATTAGAGGAGAATAGAATCGAGGATCCTCTACGTGCCATTCATGGCTTGTTTGCCCGCTTGTCCTATTTTTGCCTGCTACTATACTATTTGTAATTGAGCCAAGTATGAGCGGGCTATCTAAACTTGGTTGCCTGTATGTTGGCTGAGCGCCTGCAATTAAGTTGGAAATATTTAACCAATGTTGGAGCCCCTTCAGCAAAAACGATAAAAGAGATCTAAGATATTGTATGCGAGATTCTCGTCTTCGGAAGAAATATTGACCATGTTTTCAAAATATGACGCAAGGGAAAAGGGCGAGACGCTTAAGAAAAGCATATTCCTTGCAAGGCCGAGTCAGAAGATCTTGAAGAAGCGCTGCAGTCGGAATGTTTCAACGAAAAACGGGAGATTGTGGGTGCCAGCATTCATGCGTAATGGATTGCCAGTCAGGATATGACGGCCTCGATTGCTCGCCGTAATAATGCTCTCATCGATAATCCTAAGAAATGGAGTTTTACTTGAGCAAGCTAAGATTGCAACGCGAGCTCCGTCATATCACAATCATCCAGTTCATAATTGGGTCACTGAACCATCATTGACAGACATAAGCAACTTCGCAGGAATGAATTCGAGAACCTTCTTGGGGCCAGTCAAAACAAACCTCAAAAGCCGGAAATAATCTTCTGGAAATCTCATCAAAGAGTGGAAGCTACTTGGAGTATGCAGCGAATGCAATATTTGAATGAGTCTGAATTTGATGCTTCAAACGAATGCGAAGCCATCCGTCTGGTCAACTTTTCTCTAGAGTTATAACGCCAGAGGGACATCTAAACATCAAAGAATCCAGCGGAGGGGGGGCTAGGAGGACTGATGCCCGCACAAGTCACACCCCCCCCCCCCCGCTGTCTTACGTTAGAATGCACTGAGTGAGCTTCCTGCAGCGGGAAACTGTAAGAGGTGCTTGCCCCTGGCAGCACACGGCGTGGAATGGATTAAATATCACGAATCAGATCAACTAACCTGACATGAAGAGAAAGACGGAAGGTCGCAATCAAAAGAAGCACTGATGTGAAACGAAGCGACTTCGCCAGCATTAATAGCATAAAATTAGTTTTTTCTAAATGCTGGATTAACTGCTGAGTATTCTAATTGCTGTAGTCACATATAATATTATTGCTTCGAAAATTGTCGCGTCACAAAGAATCACCGCCCCAGTGGCGAAAAGAGATCGCAGACAAAGTTAATCGAAGTACATTAGCCAAAGAAGTATTATTCAATCCCTGCAACAAAGGTCAATACCTGCACATGCATCTAGGCAACACCTGTAACCTAGCCCTTGTCCAACACCTGCACCAGTTGCATCTGTGACAGCGGCACCGGTGACACAGTCGAGCAGGAAACACCTGCCAGTCCCGACCCTTTCAACCACTTCTCTGGCGAAGTGAAGATCCCGCTGAGTCGAGCTCTGGCAACAGATGCTGGCGCCCTGAGCTGCCCTTCAGCACGCAATTTGCCTCCCACAAGGCCGAAGGCTGGTGCGGCTTGGATGGTCCAAACGGGCCGTGGGCGGGTAGGCGACGCACCTGGATGGCGATAGTTGCAGAAGCCGTCCTTCCCCTGCTGGAGAAGGCGGTTGCCACGACGCCTGGAGCCCCCCGCCAGCTTGTGTCTGGAGGAGGCCAATCCGGCAACCATGGCCGTCCCAAGCGGTCCCCCAATTGCTGCCTCAGCCCGCTTGCCGAGTCCAGCATACCCAATTCCTTCCCCTGAAAAACAAGCGTGGAAGGACTGACCCCGGTTCCTTGCCTATCCCGAACTTGAAGGTGGTAACACTACCTAGGCGTAGCAAACATCGAGACACCCAACATTTCAAATAACGGAATAGCTGAGCTTGATGGGCCCAGGGATGTATCAGCGCCTGACAGGATGTGGGCCAAAGCGCATGTGCTTTACCTACTGTATTCCCGACCACAGCACAGTGCGTCAAGGTTGGAGAAGAGAGCCTGAAAACTCGAGATAGATCAAAGGCAATTAGAGAGAGGTTTCCTGATGTTAAACTGTGGGAACCGCAGTAATTTAACGTCAAGACAAAAAGCATTGACAAAGAAGCAAGAAAGTTTTTGAGAATATAAGAATTTACAAGTACCGTTCATGGAAATTAACGGGAGATAACGCTGGAATTCATGAATGGATCGGTTAGAAAGCATCTGCAAAGCCCTAACTTTACTGCTCCCGAAAGAAGTAGAAAATAAGTTTCATAGAAGAACTCATAGGCCTGCACAGTCATTAGGAAGACCTAGACAAATACACCATTTCTTATTGTATTGCAGAGATGAAAGATGCCATCTAGCCAATTTTGGTGCTCAAAGCCACCTCGAGAAAAAATTAAAAAACAGCCAAAAAAGAACAGCCCACGATGCTGCCCTTTTGGCAAAGATTTAAGAATCGAGGAGTCTTGCACAAGGCTAGAAAATTACAAAAAAAAATGAATGAGGAAGTCTGCACCTATATTTCAAAATGGTCAGGCGTGACGTTAATGGACTGGTGCCACAATCCCCCTTAATCTAGGGCATTTGAAAACTGGGATATAGGATGGGCATTAGAGTGGATACAAAATAGAATCATCTAACTCACTAGTGCCACCGCATTTGGCTTGGCTTCATGTGTTAATTGTTCACACTGATGAGATGTAGCTTTGCTGGGCCGCTGATGTAATCACTTTCTTATGTTGTTATTGGTCAGATTGTCGCGCCCAGCCCAATCAATGGGAACTTGTTTTTTCAAATCAGCCCTAAACGGCATAGCTAGCATCCTCGGGTGGAAAGCCACTCACATGGCCGGGTGGTGCTCCAGTGCCGGCGGTGGGCCGATAGATGTTGAAAGCTTGAGGAGGGCCTCAACAGCCTATGCCTGTTCTGCATTAATGTTCACTATCCTGATGTTTCATAATCACGGATATTTTATCTCGTCGCAATCCAATAACGCTTAGAGCCGAATGGGCAGCATTAAAACGCGGGAATTGGCCAGTCAATGAATTCATCACTCTGTGCGATGTTCTTTGACTTTGTCTATTATCTTTTCCACGATCAGAGTCCAGAAAAAGAGATTCAAAAGTCAATTTGACCGAGAGAATTGAGGCAGGTATTCTTAAGGGCACCTCGAAAAATAACCGGTTTACCCTGGAAGCACCGATTTGGACTCCATGTCCCTCGCTGGCGTGGCCTTGGCCAAAACGGTCGCGGCAAGGCAATTTTCGTGTGCACTTAAAGCTGGCATTGATGACCTTTTAAAACGTCTTCGTCCAGATTTGGGTTAGTGCCATTGGCTCAAAGTTTCGGCCAATCTAACATCAAGATCCAGCCGGGCGGGAGCGCTGAAGGCTGTTTAAAAGCTGCAAGAACCTTCCCCGCCGCTTAGATTCTTGGAGCGTTATCCCCGCACAGGCTTAATCCAACACCCGCCCACCTGAGGAATCCATCCTATTTGCACACTGAAGACCCATGACGCGTACGCGCTCCTGCTATCACTATGTTACTGTTTTTTCACGCCTGCAGTGGCTTATTCTTTAGAAAAGCTGCTTCACTTCCTTCGCTCAAGAGGAGCTGGTAAGAGGTGAGGCAGCAGGTAACCACTTGAGGTTAACGGTGACAGACGGCTGCTTGTCGCCTTTACGGCTAATGCGTACCAACTTGGAGCGATGCCTTATTCAGCATACCCTCAGAGCAAACTGCAACTGTGCAGTAAAATCGGTGTTTGCCCTGAAAGAGAACTTACTCCGATTGTATCCCAGAGTTTCTAGAAGAAATCATCCGCTCAGTACGATGAAGACTGCTCTCTTTCCCAAGACTGTTATGATCAAACTCCCTGTCAATGTATTCAGAAGCGCAGAGAACAAGAGTCTGATCAAAGCTTTTTTAAATAAGGCCAATTGCAAAAGAAAGTTCCTCGCTTGAAGGGACTTAATAACAAAGCCCCTTGTGTTGGACAGCGCCAACCAATCTTGCTGTGCAACCTAGGCTCCTAGCCTGCCACTGCAGGGCAGTATTAGCCGACATAGGACATGGACGAAGAGGAGATTTGGAGATATCACAATCCTGGCCAGTGCCGTCGACCACAGTTTGGGGCAATGGAGAAAGACTGCTGGAAAGCGAGTGGTACTACAGCTCTCCACG
>Ga0163217_1023067_pt1 | contig 10974 bp, 2 predicted proteins | sample SynspAceP_FD_185933 | JGI IMG/M metagenome (GOLD analysis project Ga0163217, IMG submission 185933) | Saline lake microbial communities from Ace Lake in Antarctica - Synechococcus sp. Ace-P (PacBio error correction) | ecosystem: Environmental > Aquatic > Non-marine Saline and Alkaline > Saline ...
ACCCAAAAAAAAAAGGGGGGAAGAGGGGGGGGGGGGAAAAAAAAAAAAAAAAAGGAATTGGTGGAAAGAGGTCAAATACAAACGAAAAGAAGATGGTCCCTAAATGGTTCTTTTTGAATGAACCAACAATTAACTTAAGTTTTTTTTTTTTTTCTTTAAAGAAGAGGGTTTGGGTTTGGAAGGCTTTAAGGCAAGATCCTAACATATTTTAATAGGACGGAATTAAATTAATGAAGAAGGGGAAAGAAAAAACCCTTTTTAAGATAGACCAAGGTTCATTAAAGAGAAATTAGCAGATGCATCAACAAGTTTGTTTTGAAGGTGCCCTTTAATTTCATAATTGAGTACGGCAGCAAGGTTATTTTTGCAGCACTTTTTTTTTCTTCTTTAATAACTGGTTTTCACGGTTTTTTCAACGGTTTTTTTTCTTGGGGTGATTAATTAATATCATCCATAAATTCTTTTTAATGTTTATTCTTGGTACATATGAAAACGAAGAGGACATTATAAATGGTTGAGAAATTGGTTGGTTACTGGCACTTTTTGGGTAAGATTTAGTAAATGGGTGTTCGTATTTAAACCCTTTTTCTACTTGGGTTTTTAATCTTACTAAAGAATTGAAAAATTGCGATAGATTTATTTTAATAGATTTATGTAAATGGCAACCCGGACATAAATTGGAAATTTTTTAGAGGACTTGTAAAGTTTCAAATCTAACACAAACAGAAAATCTGGGAGTAATTAAGTTTTTCTTTGACTATAAATACCAGCTGTAAGAAGTTGTTTTAAGGTATTATGAGCCAGAAGCCTTAACAGATACTTTCACATGTATTAAGGCCATGAAGTTTTTGCTAAACTGGATATTCATTAATACTTACCTTGGTTAAAGCGTAATTATATTGCTTGGGACTTTATGCACTTTACGTGCCCGAAAAAGTCTGCCTTAAGAAAAGAGCTATTGTTTGGACACCAATATTCTTGGTGTTGTATTTAGTAATTTATTCTACTGGTTTGAAAGCTAGATTATATTACAACCGATATAAAGATGGCTTTGCGTTAGTTGGAATTTCCTAAGCTAGAATTAACCGAATTAAAAGACGGTTTATAACCGTCTTTTTTTATTTTTTGTATAAGTTTCTAATTTTAATAGAATTTAATCGGGGTTTAAATAATTTGACGATAATTTTTTTTCTTGATTTAATGAAAAAGCCCTTTGTTTCTTATTGTCTTGTTGTTGCTTCCAATCGTTGCCCTATTTATTTCTTTTGCTTCAGGGGTTAATAACTTTGGTAGATTGCCCAGTACTTTACTGGAAAATGTTGAGGAATTATTAAAACATTTTTCCAAAGAGTAAGGTTTAAAGATAAAATTAGCGTTTTAAGGTTTTCTTAGGTACAAATGTAGGATTCGAGAAAAGGAAACGCATTTAATCCTAAAACCAAAGATTTATAAACGATTTCATAAGAATTTAAATGATTTTTCAGTTTTGTTATGGTCCGTACCAATTTGGCACTGAGGATACAGTAAAGATGAAATTTAAAAAGGAGCTTGCCAAACCTTGGTCCAGAAATTGATAAGTGGAATTTCGTAATTTTTTGCTATCAAGAAGATATAAAAGAACCTTATTCTAGTCTCAAAACATGATTATTCAATTAGATTGATAAATTGGGAACGTCCTATGTTTTTATAATTGATAAAGTTCAAACTTAAGGGTAGGAGCCTTAAGGATGAGGAGAAGACACGAAAATATGGTTTTAATTCGAATTCTGGTTGTGATTGAAATAATAAAATGATAGATGATGTAAAAATAGTTTTTAGCAGAAATATCGTCTGGCCTTAAAAAAAGAACCAAAAACTGAAAGAACTGTAATGAAATAAGAAAGTATACGTATGTCTGGTTTTCAAATTAATAAGTTCTGATTTTCGGAATAATTGTTATTCCACGAATAGTGGAAGATTATCATCAAAATACAGTCGTAGAAAACGACCGACTTAATGTATCCGTTAAAAAATGAGAAATTGGGGTAATATTTTATAATGGTAAAAAGCGGAAAGTACCCTTCTTTTGAATTCATGCAATCAGACAGTGTTTATTAGTTTAGTGATAAGGACTATTTTGGGTAAGTATATGTGGTAGATTTCTTTTTTACGAAGATGCCCTAGTATTGTCCTGTAATGACCACAAAACCTTGTAAATGTTTCAAAGACAATTTAAAGGAAAATAAAAATTTGGTATTGCTTCATTTAGTATCACTCCAGAAATTTTGATACACCAACAAGGTATTAAGAGCCTATGCTGAAGAAATATAAAAATTCAAAAACTCTGTTGAATTTATTGACGGGTGATAAGGAATGCCGGTATGAAATTAGCAAATGCTGGCTTCAATATATTGCTGCAGAAATCAGATGTTCCAGGTGGTTTTTGAACATTCTGGGTTGTTTGCATTAGTAGATAAGGATGGCTTTTTAGGTCTAGAATAGATGAATTTTTGAAAAATACGATTGTGTACTATAGAGGTGCTTATTTTAGAGAAAGGAAGGGCTAATGATCAGGGCGAGACCGAAGAGTAGTAATTTTAAAAAGTGATATCAAAAGTTGTTTTAAAAGAGTAAGTTTAAATATGCAAGGAACGTGTCAGACGAAACGAAAATTTAATCGATTGATAACAGTTGTTTCAATTGTTTATTCCTGTGGTAAGTTGCCATACTTTTGGGTTAAAATTCCGCTAATGTAAGAAGCCATTGTCATTCCTTGCCTCCAATCTATGCTACTATAAAATGGCGTTAACTGCTGTTTGTTGTTGGTAGCTGTAATGGGCAATTAAAAAATGGTAATGAGAAAACTTCATCAAAATTTAATGACAACGAACATTGGTTTTGTCCTTTGATGTTTCTGGTAATGTATATTGCATATCATATGACTTCAGATTCCACTTTCTTTTGGTGGTGGGCGTTATCCTTATCTATATTTTTTCATCTTAATACACATATCGTATATCATTGCATTAATCCTCTTGTGTTGCGTACGTTACTGGCATTTTAAAGAAATTTGAAGATTCATAGAGCAATTGGCGAAATCCACTTTTTCTGTTTGGTTGTATCGTTTGTGTTACTGGTGTTCGTGGTCTACCTAATGATATCTCCTTATATGTGGTAGTAAACGACAATAATTATACTTGTAGCGGTGCTAATAGTAAGTTGCATTTTGATGCTGATGCACAATGTGCTATGTGTAGAGCGTATTAGAAAGTGAATCGTCGGGTAAAGCGCCGAGGGTATTAATAAGCGTATTGTTTTATTTGATGGCTATCCCTATGTTTTGGTCCGCTGGCTTATTTCTATTTATCTATAAAAAAATGCGGACATAAAACCTAATTTTTTTGTAATTTTCAACCTTAAATAGTGGTAACATTCCTTCCTTTGATAGTCTTTTATGAATTGTGTAATACTGTTATTGCATTCATCCAATCAATCAAATTAATTCAAATCTCATGTTTCCGATCTAGAACGTTTGGCAGGAAATCTTCGGATACATTCGCAAAAAATAAATTGGCGCACCTTTCCCTCACCAGGACTTTCCCGTGGCTTCAGGAATTTCATTCTAGTTATTTTATTGGGTTTCGGGCAAAGGCATGCAAAATGGTATTGCCAAGAATTTGAACAGGATGCAGCCACTAGTGTTTGGTTTGGCCAGGAGTTTACCACAATTGAATATAAAGGGATGAACCTGGTAGGCCTATTCCAATTTACGAAATGAGAAATTATGAGTTGCAGCAGTTTTTATTAGAGGATCAAATAAGAGAATAAATCTCCAAGGCTATTCGTGCGGAAATTCATTTGTCATTATGGAATGAATCTTTAAGCAATAAATGTACAAGGTGTAATCTCATCAATTTATCATAGAAAACGAAATTTATTTCGCGCAAGGTAGATTTTTTGAATCAGCAAGATGAGGATACCAAGGCAAAGGGTTGCCATTATCAGTAACAAAAATACTCGTGAAGTATTTAAAGAATTAGAGAGCCCCGTTGGAGAGTTTTAGATATATCTGGGATATTCATTTAAAATTGTCCGGGGTATACGGTGATATTGGGGGTGAACGTGAAGAAGACCGTATTTATATTCCTAAAGAAACGCCCAACAAGTTTTCATGGAGCAGATAAATTAAAATAACTTGTCTTATACATTACCCGCCAAGCAGAAGATTTTGCCAGCTGCAGTAAGCAACAATCAATCAAGTTTACGAATGAACCTTAAGTCTACCTTAAAAAGCACATACCGTACCGCTTCCAGATGACACAGTGCCATTTACAAGATTTATAATCCTATGGAAGAAGCTAAGCGCTTTTATTCTCTAAATGGGTGGAATCAAATTTTCTTTTGGTTTGGTAGGTGTGGTGTACTATCATCGCTGGTAATTGTTGGAGTAAGTAATATTATGCTAATGTGGTGAAAGAACGAACTAGAGAATTGGGTAATTCCGAAAAGCATTGGAGCTTTAAACCATGTCCATTTGTTGGAATTGATTTTGCATGAGGCCTATTTTTTATAACTGCAATTGCGGGCTTAGCGACTCATATTAAAGTATGGGGTTTATTGGAGATTGTTGGCGCCACATGTTTTTGAAGTAGATTATATTTAAATCCTTCGTGAATTTTAAATGTTTGCGCTCATACTCGTTTTTGTTTTGATTTTCGCAGGTGCTATAGCAGGATTTTTTCCTGCCATGGAGAGCCGCGAAAATTCATGTTATGAGGCTTTTAAGAGACGAGGTAATTCCCTATTTGAAATTGTGGTAGGATTGATTGTTGATTAGTTCAATCCTTAAACTATTAAATTAATAAAGTGAAACCAATGTTTCAGCAAAGACGCGTTTTGGAGGAAATTTTAGAGTGTTGTTCCAGTAATGTTTTTTTAGAACACTGGCTACTTCTTTTGGTGTAGGGTGGGGCAATCTTCATTCTCATCATACTTCTTGCTTGCTTGGCAAAGGTTAAGAAAATGGAATACGGGGCAGATTTTGGAGATATCGCAACAATACTATGTTCATGTGGTCAAGAAATACCACAATACGATACAGGGCCCTACCAAAAGGTAGACGCTTAGTTTTAAGTTAGAAGAATGTACGGCTATAAAAGAATAATGTGCCAATCTCAGGTTGTTATATCTCCTCGAAATCAATCAGGTGGTTTTGGTGGTGGTAATAATGTCGTTCGCGCTTAAAAACAGGTGCTTTAAATGTAAATATGGAGATAAAAAAAAAATACCCACAGATTATTAGGCAGAACCAATGACCATTACCTCAGGAAGGTTTCTTTAATCTAATGATATTGATGATATAGAAAATTTGCTGTCATAGGTGATGGAGTTTAAAAAGAACTCTACGAATAAAGCGAAGACGTTCTAGGTACCTACATGAAATTGCAGGGGTAAATTTTTATGGTGTAGGCCACTTATAAAAAGAAAAGTAATGATTGGCGAGTGGTGAAGAGGGGCAAAAAGAAATATTTGGTACCCTTACGGCCTTTTCACAGGCATTTAATATGTCAACGAGTGGCTGGAATGGCAATTACGGCTAAAGACGTAGTTTCAATTCAAACATGAAGGAAAAAATTGTGGTGTGGTGAAAGAGAAAAGAAAATACATCCAAAGAATGATAAGCGTGCGGTAGGCTATATTTTGATTTTACGAGCAATTTAATAGGGTAGAAAGTTTGTTTCGGTGCATTGCCGTTGGGTTCGCTTATTTTGTTTGGGTTCTTGTATTAATTGTCAGGTATCATAGGGTAAGTAATATCAATGTTGATGGTGATAAAGAAAGAACCTAAGAATTGGTTATTAGAAGGGCTTTGGGAGAAGCGCCTTGGTCTATTAAAAAACAAAATTTTTAATGGAATCTAATATTTCTTGACCATTATATCGGGTAGGTCGGAAATCATTTCGGTGCAGCTTTTATTTACGGGGTAAATGCAGTGCTTGATTCTGTGGGTCCAGTAGATATGTTTGTAAACCCCGTGGTAAGTTTGGGTGTGGTGGTAAGCGCATTGGTCATTTAATATTCCCAGGATTGTTAGGCAGGCTCATACCTGCTCAAGTGCTAATCAAATAAGAACTATGAGGCATTAAGAACAGAATAATTTATCGATTAGAAAAATATATAACCAATCAAAAAAATGAAAAATCAAACAACAATTATCATTACTTATTATTCGTAACTGGCCTTTGGCGGGTCTATGTTTTATTTATATCAAAGAAATGCAGAGGACCCCTGTAGTTTATTTAACCGAGGAACCGTCGAAGCAGACAATCATTAAGAAACAATGGGCTACGGGGTAGTATACTTCCATTAGAAGAGGTTTTAATTAAAGCCGAACATATCTGGGGTAAATTGAGGAATTTTGTTGAGGTGGCGAATTTTGTGAAATCGGGGCGATTTGCTTATGTACAATTAAGGTTGTTCCTAATCTTAAATGCTTTGAATGAATGCAAGAAAATACTATTGACGAAACTAAAAATTTAATTTAGATGATCGCAACTACGGAATTTGGGCCGCCAAAAAGGACTGTTCAATAAAGTGTTATATCAAAAGTGGATTAGAAAGGGCAGAGGTGACCTATATCAGGCTTAAACAATCATATAACTGCGGCTAATAAAAGATACGATATTGTTTTAAAACAGGTACAACTGCAGGGATATGGTAATGCTGCCAATACTACAAATTAGAGCACGGTTAGCGTAATGGTCTAGAAGTTCTGTAGAAGTAGGTAATCAGGTATTGAAAGTAATAATTTTAATGAAGGAACTACTATTGCAGCGATTGCAAAGATGTTTTGAAAATAAAATGAATTTTTGAAGTAGGTTGAATGAGTCTAAGTTGGTAAATAAAGAAGACCTTTCCTTTAGAATAACTGTTGGAACAAATTGAAAAATAAAGTTTTTCGATGCGTAATTAGATTAATAGCTCCTAAAGAAAATGAGGAAAATGGCGCTTAAATCAATTTGAAATTAAAGGAACTCTAAAAAAGCAAGATTCTAATAATTTATAGAGCGGGGATTAGTGCCAATGCATCTATAATACTTGCTCGTGCAGATAGTGTTTTTAGCTGTTAAGGAGGCTTTGGTTCAGTTGATGATAAAACTAACAAACCGTTTGTAGAAATTGAAAAAGGAGAACAACAATTTGAAAGAAGAGATATAGAACTGGGTATTAGCGATGGTATTTTATGTTCAATAAATTCTGGAATTAAAAGAAGGTGAAAAAATAAAAGTTTGGAACGAAAAAGTTATAACCAGATGAATTGGCTGAAAATTAATAAAAAAAATAAATAAATCTTGAACAATTAAACCAACTGGTTTAGTCTAATGCATAGACAGTGTAGAAAATTGTCCCAAAACAACCACCAACATGATTCCAAATTAAAGAATCTCATAAGTCCTATAAAATGGGCAAGAATTCAACTTCACGTACTTAAAGGAATAAATTTTAATGTTGAGGAAGGTGAATTAGTAGCTAATCATGGGTTTCTTCCGGTTCTGGAAAATCTACGTTATGAATATTTTGGGTATGTTAGATGAATTAAAAGATGAAAAGGTTCCTACACGTGGATGAGTACCCTATAAAAAATTTAAATGAAAACCAGCTGCACCAGTATCGCAAAAATAAATTTTTTAGGTTTCGTAATTTCAATCATTCAATCTTATTAATTATAAAAGTGCTGCTGAGAATGTTGCTTCTGCATTGTACTATCAAAGTGCCTAGAGGAACGTCAGAAAAGGGCTTGAAAATATTTAGCCCAAGTTTGGAGGACTTAAAGATGGGCAAATCATTTGCCTGCGAACTTTCTGGTTGGTCAGAAACAAGTGTTGCAATTGCAAGGGCTTGGCCGCTGAACCTAAATGTTATGGCAGATGACAACGGGTGCTTTAGATAGTACCAACTTCCTTATGAGGTTATGGGATCTAATTTCAAAAGATAAATGATCAAGGGAAACGAATATTGATTGTTACCCATGAACCTGATATTGCAGACCATGGTGTAAGCGAATGGTTCATTTAAGGATGGTGTTATTATAGAGGATAGAAAATAGAACAAGTTAGAGCTGCAAAATATGTTTAGTAGAGATAATTGGAGAGAAATATTCAAACCATCCGAAAATAAATTAAGGACTTTTTTTATCTGGTTTTAACGGTGGCTTTTGGGAATTTTAAGTTTTTGTAGTGTTATTGGTTTTTGTAATGGCCTTAATAAATACCTTCCAATTATTTTTTTGAGGATGATGCGCAAAATATAATTACATTTTTTCCAGGGCAAACCACAATGCCGTAAAAGGGAAAATAATCTGGTCGGCAGATAGAATTTTGATAAAATTGGATTATCCGATATTGAAAAAGACTTCCATTGTTTTTAGAAATATGTAACTCCTAGAAATTAGTAGGTCTTACTTAACTAAATATAAAACCGAATCTAATCATTATTCTAAAGGGTGTTTGCGCCTTCACATATCAATTGCCGAGAAAACCCATTATCATGAAAGGTAGGTATCAGATCAATTAGATATTCAGAAAAAAACTAAGATTGCGGTAATAGGAAGGTTGGTTGAAAAAGATTTATTCGGTCAAGAAGATGCGATTGGGTATTAATATTGACCTAGGTGGTAGTGTTTTTAAAGTAGTAGGTGTGTATCCACAGAGATGCGGGTGATGATGAGGAGCGTAGAGTTTAATGTGCCCTATACCGACATTACACATTGATAGAAAAAAATACAGATAAGGGGGGGAGTAGATCAAATTATTGTTGCTTTTTCGACCTGAGTTATGGGTACAGGGGCTATCGCATTGAAAAAAGTCTTTCACTTTTTTTTTAAAGAAAGAAATTTTATAACACCTCTGTCACGGTATATTAATACGAAACGTTGCAGAAGGGTTAAAGCAAACAACAACAATTAGCAAAGGGTTTTTAAAGCTAATCGTTTCTTTTGTTGCAATTTGGGACTATTATAGCAGGAAATTATAGGTATAAGTTAATATTATGGTTTTTTTGTGGTGAAAGAGCGTACTAAGGAATGGGCATAAGAAAAGCATTAGGGGCAACCCCTAAATCTGTAATAATAGCATTCTTCTAGAATCTATTATTTATAACTACCATAATCGGGGTTGTTTATAGGTATGATAATAGGTATAGCTATTTTAAGTTTCTTTAGGATAAAAACTTTAAGGAAGATTCTTTATTACATAACCTTACAAAATTAGATTTGCTCAGTTGCAATATTTGCAACTGTCGTACTAAATAATTTTTTGGCGGCGTTCAGGGTATATTCCGGCAAAAAGGAGCGGCACGTAATTAAACCTATTTAAAGCAACTAAGAGCGAATAATATGGGATTTTTAATTTGATAGAATACATGGCAGAGAATTTTTGGTTCAATTAGTAAAGAAATAGAACCAGAACAATTAATTACCGTTATGTGTGCTTTTGGGGGGGCATATTTCCTATACATAGCGCTATCTGGAGCGGCCAAAAGGCTTGGACAATGGTTTTGACAGGTTTTTTAAACTGTGGCTATCAATAGTATGTTCGTAATGGGCTCAAAGTAACCAGCATGCCGCATGAGGTTTTAAAACGGTAGGCCTCTTCAATTAAATTAGAAGATGTAAAAACCTATACAAAATAAGAATTCCTGAAGTTCAATATATAGCACAAGAATTACTCCAAGGTCAATTTGGATCAGAAACTGTAATATACTGTTCGTGGTCAAAAATACGTAGTTAATGTTTTTAAATGGAGAATTATCCATTTACACTAAAATATCTACAAAAAAAATATATGATGGAGGTAGAATTCATCAATCAAGAAGATATAGATCAAGCTAGAAAAAGTAATTGGTAATTGGAGAGCGGTTGAACAGAACTTGTATAATAAAGGATGAGAACCCTGTAGGAAATTTGGATTAGGGTTGGTAAGCGTTTTATTTCATGGGAGTAATAGGAGTGCATAAACTTGCAACAAGGGGTAAGTTTTGAATTTCTGAAGCGCTATGGTTTTATACGCTTTTACTACATATCAAAAAACTTTATAATCTGGCGATAATATTGTTATATGTGTATTGCTCCTATGATGATGTTGATGTAGTACAGGTAGAAAAAAGATATTAAAACCTTACTGAGAAAATATTCAATAGAGTAGATCCTAAAGATGAACGTGCGTTTGGTTTCTTTCAATGTTAGGAAGGCATTTTTCTAAACAAATGGTTTTGCGCGACGGACCTTAACATTTATTGTCTCTTGTAGTGGGTATTGCTAAATTTAGCTGGGGTATTGTATTGGTACATATTGCTGAATTTCTGTAAAAGAGCGTACAAGGAACTAGGAGTACGAAGGGCTCTAGGGGCAACACCAAGCGGAAGTTAGAAATCATAAGATTGTTATGGAATCAGTTTTTTTTAACAGTAATAGCTGGATCTAGAAATCATATTAGGAGCAGGTGTAATAGCACTCATTAATTCATTAACTAAGGATATAAAGATTTTCCATATACAAACCAACGGTTTCCAAATTCCTTATGTGATAGGGCCCTGGTCATTATGGTCGTAATTGTGGGCACTTTGATAGGTTAATTTCTGCACAGAAGAGCAGTTTTATATAGGACCTATTGAAGCTTTAAGAAGAAAGAATATATTTATAACAAATAACCAAATATTAAACGATAACATCTATTAAAATGAACCAAATTTGTAAAATATACATTAATTGGCCTAGTAGTTTCTTTGGGCTTTGTGGGCGCAGTATTTTTTATCAAAAGTAACCAGTAAATCATCCCATTACCTATGAAGACTTTCCATCCCTTTAATTGCGAAATATTTGAAAGAAAAACGGTTTGCTACATGGAAGTTGAATTTCCTGAAGATGAAATTGAGATTAAACCACAATTTCAAGGAATTATTGAAAAAATTTATCGTTGAAGAAGGTGTTGAAGTTTA
>Ga0163217_1059547_pt1 | contig 10974 bp, 8 predicted proteins | sample SynspAceP_FD_185933 | JGI IMG/M metagenome (GOLD analysis project Ga0163217, IMG submission 185933) | Saline lake microbial communities from Ace Lake in Antarctica - Synechococcus sp. Ace-P (PacBio error correction) | ecosystem: Environmental > Aquatic > Non-marine Saline and Alkaline > Saline ...
TTCAGGCTACCTCGGAGCACAAGGTAACATTCTTCCATTCTGACCCTTTACATTATGGATGTAATTCTTTCAGCCCGAGGTTTTCGTGACCAGCAATCTTCCAACTTAAGACGAGATTGGAGGCTTTGGGCTTTATTGATCTGGAGAATACGGCCAAATCCTGTTTAGAACCTTCAATGCCATAGTGTGAATAAAGGGGTAATCTACTAATAATTAAAATAACAGGATATCTCCGAAAAGCCCAGAAACCCTGGTTCACAATTGAATTGAATTAGTTTTTTCCCCGATATCATCTTCTCTCAAGGAAATAAACTGCACTTGAAAATTTAATTTCCACCATTAGTGAAAGCTCCGTTTTAAGTATAGGAATCGGCCCGGATTGAAAAACCCCGATTAATGCTCACCTCGTATGTTCTAGTTCGAAGCTACTTCGATGAGGACTTCGACTCGAAACAATGTCCACCTATCTCAACTGTGGGCTTGCCACTCCAATCTGTTGTAACTTCAAAAAAGGTGTTTCATAATATGACTTGAGAAGTCCGTCAATTAAACCCCTGCAAAGTTGAACATTTTAAGTGAGCTCCCGTACATGACCTTCTTGAGTCCAGACGTAAAATTGAGTATTCATTTGATGTCCATCATTTCGTCTTCATATTGCTTTTACACCTGCTAACATCTCCAGTCCAGCTTTACTCAAAATATCAGATCCGTTTCCCAGAACTTGGCTTATTCGTTCTACTCACGCCAATCGAGCGGTGGACTCTATTTGTTAAATATTTAGTTTGCATATCTACTCTCGAAAGAGAGACGCAAAGACTACTCCCAAACATACGCATAATAGCTGTCTCTCAATGCCAATTACTGGAGGTAATGTGAATAACAGCACCGTTCAAGACTCAGATCTCATCGCTCGTGAGATGTTCTTTAAAAGCGGATTGAAGGGTTTTTGGGCTTAGGTGTAATTGGTATACATAGGTGATTACTTCAATAGATTCAAGATCAAAGAACACATAGGCTGCGCGTAATGTGCAGAGATATACCAATAGCATAAGCGATTGGCCGCATTTTTCCCCGCAGCACCGATTTCCCCCACCCTCTTATCGGTTGCGGCATACGATTGAATCTGTTCGGGGTTGAATGAAAATAAAAGGTGATTCAATCAGTTTGGGATCTAAAAGATCTAAGTCGGTGGATTTGGTGCTCGACTTCGGGATATTGTACTGATAAGCAGAGAAATCTCATTTCTGCTTAGCCACGGGAGTGAATCCCCCGACATTGGCCACCGCTTGATCAAAAATATATCGATTTCGAAGTCTTGGAGTACTACAAAATTTGCCCGGGTCATCTGAATACACCCACATCAATAGCAGAATATCGATATTCACCCAACATTTAGACTTTGACGTATAAAGCTCCGACTACCACGAGCGTTCTCACTCTTCTCAATCTCCAGTCTGGCTTCGTCGCTGGTCTTGTTCCTTCACCTGGAACTTCTCCTCACGATCGGACAGGCGAATATTGCCATTTCTGGATCCACGGTGTATCCCCTGTCATATTAGTATAGTATCTCCCCACCTGACCTGCTACTTGCCATTTGCTGTAAATTCCAGCTGTGCACTTTTACTATTAAAACCATTTTCGCTCAGAAACATCAATCGCTGAACGTTCACGTCGATGATATCATTGTACTTCGAGTTCGATATTCCGGAATTACAATAGGAATCAATTCACTCCTCGGGTCAAAGGGTTCATTTCCCTGTCAAGCGTTTTGGCAGTAAACATCTTTCGTTTGAAACACAACTAAAAGGCTTGCCAACAGCGAATGAAAGCAAGTACAAGACCTCCTCAAACGACTGTCAGGCATAGGGAACTTTTCTAATGTCACATTTAAGAAGGCAAATGTGAGTGCAAAATAGCTTCATAACTGGATCGGTAATCGATAACTATTCCATTTCAACAGTCCTTGCTCAGCTGATTTGCCACGATTAATCAAATAAGTAGTACTGATTCTTAGTAATCCCCATCTCTCCTAATTTGAAGCCTTGGTCTCTTGCCTGCTCAAATCCCTACACAGTATCAAGGTTGCTACTTGAAGATGAGTCAGGTTGAACCATTGGGAATTTTTAATACTCCCATTCCGACCAAGAGCCTAAGCTCTGCCTCTAGCATCTCTATCTGTTCCATGCGCTTTTCTCGAGTTTCGGAATTTCAAACAGGACCCCCTTCGATACCCGAGAATAGACCAAATTACGTTTCCAAATGAGTCAAAATCGTCAAGCCATCCCGATCAAAGGGAATCCTTGCCTTGAAAAATCAAAGGTGCAATTGTTGAATTGATCTGTTTTACGACCTGAACCATAATGGGGTTACCCTGCGTTCCCGCTGCACTTACTGCACATGACGCGTGGCGATTTGTTACGGAACATCTCGTGAAAGAAGCCCCACCCAGAAATCGGTCCATTCTGCCTTCGAGTGTCGTTGTTTGGCTCGTCGCGCTTGTCCACATATTTATGATAATATATCTGCCCTCCACTTTCTAATAAGGCTTCTGCGATCCGGTAGAACCGCCTTTTCCATGAAAGGGTGCATTAGTACTTCGGAACACGTGCCGATCCCGAGAGGTTTCTCTCCTCTAGTACGTGTGTCAAATGCGTAATCGAACGATTCTATTTACCACCTATTTTACCGAATCAAGCAGCACTTCATCAAAAACTCCAGTGCCACGGTACTCAGATAAGTGCGCTGAATTCACTGATTTGCCACCAAGATCCTGCCCACGGAGTTGCTGGAAGCCTAGTAGAGAGCATATCTTATGCGGAGATGAGGGCGATGGTTTTCAAGGAACTTTTTCGGATAATTCGAGTTTGTAGGTTAATCAGTTTGGGTTATCAGTTATCAGCTGAGGGTTCCGCCCGTCAGCGGACTAGGTCGTGGATGAGCTGGGTGGTCGGGAAGGCGTCATTAATCAAGTCTGATGATCGAGTGCAACCATTCTCCCATAAAATCTCTAGTCTACTTTCTGGGTTGGGTCATTTTACCTCAAGAACAATGCCACTATTTTATTTTAAGGTTGTTATCAGCTTCTTCACAAATTCTTGTTTTTTGTTTCTTCATGGTCTTACTTTGTCATCCAGATCATCAACCATTGAATAATTTATCAACATGTACTTTATTTTCTCCTGTGAAGAGCAGAATACGGTAATACATAGCATAGGTTTGTAAATCGTCCACATTAGTGACTAGCGCAGAGATTGTGATTGCCCTAATTTGTATATATTAAACCTCCATTATTTACCATTGTTGACGCTGCTTATTATTAAAAGAGGTCATTAATCATTACGTAAAGGAGATCTTGTTCACGGTATAGCGAGAATTTCTGAAAACCTATCCTAGTATAGGCATTTGATATCAAATAGCGCATCAAATCTATCGTCTCTGACACCAACCCATGCGGAAGGCGGTTATCAAACACAATGACATCAAACTGAGACTCTAAATAGCGCGCCAATATAACTGCCGAAATATTCAATTCTAGTGCGTTTGTAAGTAATTCTGGCCGGGTTTCAGGGACCAACTCCCGAGGGCACAAACCGTAGATTCTCATGCCTCAGTCTTGTAAAATATATCTTAATCCGCTCTCCCTTGCCGATCAAATAAGGTAGAAGCAGCCCAATCCTTCATCCGACTCTTCCAGAAGTACGATGCCAATTTAGGTCTTCGCAAAGTCCCCACCTACAACGACTGTTTTTCTTTGAACCACAAAGCCGATAGAGAAGCCAAATTGGAGTGACAGTAAAAGTTCTTGCCCGAGCGGGCCGGTACTGGAGGAAGTCACGCAAAATCTTCTTGTGTTTTTACCAGCTGCTAGATAGGTTGATTGCAAGATTCGAGCGATCGGAAGACTCAGCAACAGCAGCTTCGGGTGCTGAAGTACGACCATGTTTGGTGTCTTTTCGCTGTAGTCCCACTAATTTCTCCAACTGAAGGAATCATGAAATGCTTTTTCAGATCGCGCTGATCTTTGATACATCATCAAACTATCTCGCACGATTACAAAACGCGAATGGAATTAAGAAATCCAATAAATTGCCAACCAATAATTCTGTGCTTTTCGAAGAACCAAGGTGCCTCGCTTTGGCGTAATCCAAAATGGTATTATCAGACACATTGGAAGCTCTAGCGATCCGGCCTCCGCACGTTTTTCGAGCAAATGGTAAATAGCGATTCGCGAAGCTTAAATTCTCTGAAGATTTCCCGTGTATTTTGATTCGGATCTCTGGCAAAGTCGCAAACTCAGCGTCATATACTTTCAATCTCCGCTTGGGAATAGTACGCTTCTTTTTCTCTGTATTTTGAGATCAAATTCAGCACGTTTTCAAATAGTGCCATCCTGAATTTTCTTCTCCATCTGCAACATCAATTTTTCAAGAACTTTCGGGATGTTTTTCATTGACCTGTGGCTAGGAAGCTTCCTTCGATCTGGACATGCGTAAGCCAGAAGTTTGAATTAACCCATTCAATAAAAGGTCTGGAACACCAATCACAAGAGGGAGCTGATCACATCTGAAAATCCTTACTCTTCTCCTCCATGTAAGGACTTTAATCCTGATGAATAAATCTAAGCTGATAGTCATCTCAACATTCATTTCATCCAGCGTATTCATCTTTCCCAGAATATTGGAAAATTCCAGCGGTGTCCGGAGTTTGTTTTGTCTACTTTGAATTCCTTGAAGTTCCGCTCTTTTTCCGTGGCAGCGAATGCCTGCAAAAACAAACCCCAATTGCTCTTCGATAAAAGGCAAGGTGTTTCTGATCCGATTCTTTCTCGCAGGTCATAGCCGATGTATGCAGCCATAAGACTATTGATATAGTCCCCCTCCCCTTCCTCCACTACTTGGTGGTGGTAATTTAGGCGAAGTACGAGCTGTAGTCTATTCTGAAGATTACTTGCGAGATGTTCGCTACATATCCGCTAACTCTACTGAATTGACAAGCTTGAAAATTATCGACTCATTGATTCTTGCAGGATTGGTTACGGTTTTACTGTGAATTTGGATCGACAGTTCGAATGGGCCTCTTCCAAAGCTGTAGTCTTATATACAGGCCATCACCCCTGCTCCCATGGCAGAGTTGAAAGTCCATCAAACCAGATTCCTCCGGAAGATTCTGAAGTTAGTCCGATACGAATAATCAATTCAGTGGAGAATCTGAGACTTGCACATGATTCCAAGTCCTAATCAATTCGAATTGGGGATCGATCATGACAATTCGATGGGCCTTGATGGTGGTTTTTGGCATAAACTCCCACAATAAAGTGAACCATAGCTAAAGCTTCAAACGAGCCAGCCCTTTGGAATTTAGGCGTAGGATGTCATTCTCCAAGTTTTAATAAAAAGCCCCCCCGGGAAATTGAAAAAAAAAAAAAAAATTAAAAATTTGGAAAAAAGCGATCCAATGATCTTAGCTTCGGAGAAGTATCTGGTTTTGATCAGCAGTCGAACCGCTGACCCTCATATTGCATCCACCGTATATGCGGTGAAAAAGAAAAGTCCCTACTACCAAAAGACTATAAAGAACGCATACCAAGGCGCCAATAGCGAATGTATTTGGCCTGACGCACGTAACGGATCTCTAATGCTTTCTCCCTCATATCCAGCTGACTTAAATCTAATTTCTCCATTTCCTTAATTACCCACTAACAGATTTGATCATCACAAACTGAAGCCAAAAGTCCTCCAAACAGGGCCAAAGAAGCCAGTTAAATAATCTGCTGTACCGATTTGCCTGATTTTCATGGTTCCATATATAAGAGATATCGTTTGGCTGAAAAATAAAAAGGGACTAGCCAGCAACGCTCGGTCCATTTTAAATTGATCTGAATGATTTTACTCCCTCCTTCATATTGCCTGATATAAGAGTTGGTTTTTCTTACCCCATACGAAAGTCCTCGCGCCATACTTAGCTTCAGCGCACTCAAAAAATGGTGGCGCGATTTTAAAAATAATCTTTAGCTCCACACCGAGTTAAACTCCACATATAGTTGTATACTGCCGAATTTCAGCCATTCCGCAATATTGACGGTAAACCTGTCCCTGAAAAAGAATTATTTCCTTTCCTACCTGTGTCACATTTAACGCTTCTTCTTCGGTCAGACCCTCGCAGATCTTTGAATTTTTCCCCAATTTTGGCACCTTCACCATTCCCCTCCTGAGTATCAACCTGGTATGATCCATATGCCAAAAGTAAAAGGGGATCCGACACCTCCGCCTCCCACCTCCGATCCACCACTTCACTACCTACCCTGCCACCAACAATTCGCGTGCGATTTGGAAGGAACACAATGCCTCGGTTAAGCGGGTCCTGACCATTCCTGGGTAAGCAAAATCGATCTCCACCATATCAAATGGTTGTAAGATGTACTTATAACTACGTGGCATACGAATAAGAGCGAGAGCGCCAAGGCAATTGGCGAATTATCCGGCAAAATTCCTGACAGGGTAGGTGATGCGCTATATTTACTGATACAGCCCACCCCACTGTCAATATAAACCAAGGCAACTATTACAGGGTGTTTTTTCCTCTGTTTTTTCGTTAATGAAAAAAATTGTAGCTCAACATATAAGAAAAATTGTTTTCTAAGCACTTCTTTGAGTAATAACGGCTCAAAGAAGTAGGCTTCGCGAGATAAACTTCGTGAGAGTAATGGCCTTACTGGCAAGATATATCTTCGCGAAATAGGGCGTTCGGTGAGATATCGCTTGCGAAAATAATATGATAAGATCCCATCGATTTTCTCATGCGCAACGAAAAGGTCTATTTCACGCTACTCATTGCCCGAGAGAGAGCCTTTAATACACAACACTTCAAAAAGATCATCAGAAAAGCGCTCAGATTCTGACCATCCCTCAAATCAATAGAACTCCTACGGGTTTTCCCTTAGGGGAGTCCATGATGCCAATCAGAAGACTTTGCGTGGAAAGCATCTAGCAACCATCCTTTCGAGCTTCGCCCTACTTTGGTCGCATTGGATTCAGTGATTCGAAATAATCGGGTCAGAACTTTTTTTAAAATGGAAAATGACCGAAGAGCTATAACACCGTATCCAAGCTTGCAGAGCGGTAGACTACTGCCATTGAGCAGCCTGAGATTATATCAAGGGACAGGGTTTGTTTTAAAAAAGTAAACTCGGTGGAACTGATCGAATCCTAAAAGAAGTAAGGCTCGAGCTGATATTCAATACTCCGAATAGCGTCAGTCTTAGCCGATACCGTGAAAATTGTTGCCCATGGGAAAAATGATGGGTAAACTGGCAGCCTTTGAAGAGACTCAATTTTCATTTCAATCAAGGCCGAAATATATAGTCATCCCTATCAGTCCTGTACCTGGAGTCAAATCGAACCTTTATTTTTTGACAGAAACAACAAAGAGCGGAGGACCGCGAATGAATTGAATACTAACCTGATACTGGATATTAGCTCAGCAATTGATCGTATATACGTGATTGCCCCCTTTTTCTCCTCTATTCAGATATCTGATGGGGCGACATTCTTTATGTACTATTCCCGAAATCAAAGAGGGAAAATGGGGAGAAGAGTCTTGCGATGAGAGGACAGATTTCTTGACAAAGGAGCTAGTCCAGCACCCGAAAAAAAGAGAAAGTCAGAAAATAATTGAATGAAGATGAAAAAATTAGGGCTAGAGTCACAGTTGTGAGTCCTATGTCCGGCCTGAACTTACTATTGAAAAAAACATTGGATTTGGGAGATTTTATCCGATTGTTCCATGGGTCCGATGTACCCTTCCGAGGCAAGATCAATCCTGCACGTCAGGCCACTGGATCTCAATGTGGAATTGGGAGCTTAAGGGATTTGAAGGTTTTTGTGATCGGTTCCGGAGGCGCAGGCTGGACGGGTGTCCGGGTGTCGTGGGAGTTGTCGGGTTGTCCGGTTCCGCCACGCCGGTGAACAAGGTTGTCCGGTTCCGCTTTAAAGGCGGACAGGTGTCCGGGTGCAAGCGGAGTTGTCCGCAACGCGGCGGAAACGCAGAGTTCTGTGTTCCGAGCCACGGCGGAACGGAGTGTACGGTATCGCGCCAAAGGCGACAGTCTGGGTTCCGCTCGCAGTCCGAGGCAGTGCCCGGTTCCGCGCCCCGCGGTCAGACAGGTGGTCGGGTGTCGGTTTTCACCTGGGTTCCCGCCAATGGTGAGAGGGAAGGGAGAGGGGGAGAGAGAGAGAGATGGGGGAGAGAGGGGAGAGGGAGATCGGACGGACAGATGATTCGAGGATGTCCGCCAACGGGCGGACACAGTGTACGTTTCTAGGTTCGCACGGAATGCCGACCAGTGTGGTTCTGGGGTTGTCGTTGGCGTTGGACGGTTGCACGTCAGCTGCGGACCGAGGTATCTGGGTTCCGGCTAGGCGGCGGAAGCAGGGTGTGGAGTTGGGTAGGATATGTTTAGCACCAAGAGGTAGCGAGATTTGATAAAGAGCTTCTTTAGCAGTATTGCCTTATCGAATCAAACAAGCGGGTCTTTCCGCCCTTCTACTCGGTAATTCATTCACCGAGTACTTTCCATGCTCAGTGATGCATTTCCAATACTTGCATCAATCCTGCCCAAATGCACTTATAGTGTGTAACTCAGAGAGCCAATCCAAATTCTCTTCAATCGAGGTCTCTTGGATCATTCCCGAAATTTATCGATGCCACCAAAGGATGATAGTACTCTCCATTTCTAGCGGCCATACTCCATTTCAACATATTAAATAGACCAATTGGAAGATTCGTATAAATGGCCTCAATTCCGAGAGGCATGGAAATTTATAACGCGCCTCATATTGGACAACTTGTTGCATTCCTCTCTTCCATAAGAAGTTCGCACAATCCCCAACTGAAAGACAACGGTCCAAGCAGACCTAATATAATCTTCTTACTTCACAATCCTCACTGCGTTTCTGCCAAAACCAATTTTTGGGATTCCACGACCTGCTGATACCTCTTCTCCAAACAAATCTCCAAATACCAATCCATTAATATGATTTTAGGAGAGATTAGAACAAATCTCCAAGCAATCGCTGAGTAGCTTTTCAATCTCCCCTGAATTGGTTCTGACTTTGGCCCCGCATCAAGGTGTATAATGGGCATAGGAAAGTGACCAGAGAACTGCCACTGAGTATCCAAAATCTCTGACTTGATAATTTACCGGTGCAAATCAACCCTTCCGCCCAGAGACCAGATTCCTTTTTGCCCAGGCATAACGGCGAGTTTCCGAAGATAATCATATTAGGCCCCCATTCTTTCCTCATTTGCTGCAAAAAGCATAGTAGAGCTCCTTGGATATTATATCTCTGCTGCAAATAGCTCAACCAGGAATAAACTTTCGGCGTATTGGGAAATAACAGGGTGCATTAAGTTGGCAATATATCAAATTATTCCCAGAGGATTCGAGTCGAGCATATATGAGACTCCGAGTCCATGAGCAAGACTATGGAGAAGTGAAACAAAATTTTTTGGAGTACGATGCCAAGAGTAATTGGAGTTATATTGAAATTGGAGATTATACAATTGCGAAGTATGGAGATTAGAGTATTGGGAGATTTAGGATTGGGAGACTACCGATTGGGTAGATTTAGAGATGGAGATGAGAGATTGGGAGATATGATGATAGAGAGGGAGATTTTAGAGATTACCAGATTAGACGATTGGAGAATTTGGAGTTAGGGTTTAGTTAGATATAGAAAGACGAGAGTATTACACGATGGGAGATTAGAGATTGGGCAGATTAGAGTTGGGACGATTAAGACGAAAATGCGGTGATTAGACCAATTGGAGCAGAGCGATTCGGGAGAAGTGGCGAGATTACGAGAATATAGCATGATTTGGAGAATAAAGAGACTGGAGAGATAAGAGACTTGGAGACTGGTACAGAAATACAAGAAGCACGGTAATGTATCGGGGGAAATTCGAGCAGAGAAGAGACTCCCATTTAAAGCGTCTGGAAGACGCGTCAGATTAGTATGATGAGTAGAGAGACGAAGTAAGATTAACTACAAGATTTTCAATATTTAGATAGAATGTCTCTGCAATGGATAGGGATAAATCCATTTAAAAATCCCTCAATCGTGCATTCTTAAAATTTTGATTTTAAGAGATATAAATTTTCTCAATTTGAAATATATCCTTCATCTCTGGCTTCAAATTAAAAAGGAGACACAGTTCAGAAATTGAACCCCTAGCGTTATAGTAGATTATTACATCTTAGAATGAAATCTACCCCAGCCTTCTGCAATATTTGCGTGTCGATTGACACCTAGCAGCACCAGCGAACGAAATACATCTGGAGATCTTAACTCGCGTATTTTTGCTTCCATTCTATGAGGAGGATCTTATTATATCTCAAGACTTCAGCCCTGTTCCAATTTTTTTAACTGAATTCTCATGCCACACGCTAAATTGCCCAGCATTTTTTAATCTTCAAGTCTCAGCTCGTTCCACCCATATACTACTTTCAAAACGCCGATACCGTAAAAAACGTTTGAAACCTCTATAGAATTTCTAAAAATAAATCCCACCCCAATAACCTATTGTTATTTTTTCCCTCATCGAATACACCCTAAGGTACTCCGCTATCAGTGCTGCTCAGATTCTCCGCCACTCTCCATTCTCCATTTCTCAATCTCCCCAATCTCTCCCTTTCCACTCTCACCATTCTCCCATTCTCCCCCTTCCTCCCCATTCTTCCGGCCTCTCTAACACTCACCCCCTTCCGCTTCTCCTTCTTCTCTTCTTCAATCCTTCTCCGCTCTTCCTCCACATTCGGTTGAAAAACTCTCCCCTCCCTCGCTTCTTGCCCGATTTGGTTTTTTTTGCCAGGTCCATAAAGGCGACGAATCACACAAGAAAAAGCATAAGTACATGATCTGGGATTTTTTTTTGACGGATAATGATCCAAGAATTGGTTACATCAATCAAAGTCAT
>Ga0163217_1064407_pt1 | contig 10974 bp, 9 predicted proteins | sample SynspAceP_FD_185933 | JGI IMG/M metagenome (GOLD analysis project Ga0163217, IMG submission 185933) | Saline lake microbial communities from Ace Lake in Antarctica - Synechococcus sp. Ace-P (PacBio error correction) | ecosystem: Environmental > Aquatic > Non-marine Saline and Alkaline > Saline ...
GAGGAAGAAGATCAGAGCATGAAATGCTGCTGTTAAAATGTGAACCAATTGCCTTTTGATGGAAGCTATATTGGTCGGTGTTACAAGCTGCCAAGGGTACAAAGAAATTTCCGGTAAAATGATAAAAGCCAAAAACTCTGAGATCGAGAATTAAAAGAAAACCAAAGTCAACTCAGGCCTAACGGAAAGGAAAAAGTTTTAGTTGCCCTGAACGAACCAAGAAATTTTTTGGGAAGAAAATCTAGCAATAATTGAATAAAATCGTTTTTTTCTGACAAATAAAGCATTGTATTGAAAAATGGCTTCCGGTTGCGGGAAATCAAGATTTTTATGATCAAGTTGAGGTTTGTTTTGCGTTCTTTCAAACTAAAAGTGGTCTTTTGATAACGGCCGAATCGACGAAGTTCAGATCTCAAAAAAACCTGTTGAGAAGTTTTTCAATGGGTATTGAAATTGCAAAATACAAATCGAATTGACAGAACATGATCAAATCGTAAACGTAATTAGATGCTGGAGGGATTGCTTTCTTCGACTTTAAATATAGAGTCACACATTGACTACAGAATGATGAAACCAAGAACGAGCTTCTTTCTGTTATGATGAAGCAAGAAAAGTCAACTTTTTACCGAGGTATCTTGCCAATTAATAGTTTTCAAGAAATCTACAGTAACGACTTTATTTCCTTTCGACGCCCCCTGGTTTAATCTCATTGTAGTGTTAGTATCTGTCCAATTTTTAGCAGTGAAATGCGATGGCTAAAGTAAAACAAGCTCAGTTAGATTTTTTGAGAAGGTAGTCATTGCAAAGAGCAAGTTTCTGAAAATTTGAGAGGGTTTAATGACTAGTCGTTAGATTATACTATGCTTGAAATCAATACAATTCTCAAAAGAGACATGGAATTGGCCAATCGACTTTTTTATCAAATGAGCAGATCAAATATCAAGACGGAATTTCTTTCTAGCTTAGAAATTAACACAAGCAAACAATCAATTGTTGTCTACTCAAAGGCGACTACCTCAATCAATTTCAACTTATATCAGCGAAACTAAATTAGATAAGCGTTAATAACTATTAAGAAATGAAGTACAAAACTATTACTCGGCATTCCATTATAAGTGCACACTTAGCGTCATTGGCGGAGCTGCAGCAAGGAAAATCTGTTGATGCGAATTATCAGAGAACAATGAATTTAGTAGAGTTGAAGAGAAACACAACGATTAATCTACTCCAAGAGCACGCAATTAGCAGGCCAAATTGAGAAGTTAGGAACTGGCTATTTCATTACTATAGCACAAAAGTGAGACCGGTTGGTTTCAGTTTACACTCTGGTAAAGATCTAAGAGTTTAACATTATTGTAGAAGTTTCAAGGAAGTATTGATACGAAGGCAGAATATAGTATGTTTCCAGAATATGGCCTGGAGTATTAACTAAAGTATTGTAAACAGAAGAAGCAGTAAGTTAGTGGTCAGCTATTGGCGATATTGGAAGGATGGTGTTTAGCTCAAACACAGTGAATCAAATGGAAATCAAGCTGATTTACTCTCTCGACCGACTTTTGATCTGTAGAACGTTTGTGGATCAGGAAAATTTGGATCTGATGATGCAGTTCCTTCAAGCGGAAAAGCAAATTATCGAAGCGCAAAGCAGAAATCTGTTTTTTCCTCAGTTGAAAGTCTACAATGGAGAAACCCAAATTGAAGCTTTCCTTTTTCAGGAATAGTGGATGAGATTTATGGATCGGATGAAGGAAACGTAGTTGGACCAGTCAGATGGGTGTTATGCGATTAATTAAATATGAATCAGATGTTGTTGAGTCTTGACGGTTCCTGAAACATATATTACAAGCGATTGCACAAAGGTAGATCAGTGCGAATAGTAGAAAGATTCCCAGTTTTTAAACATCAAACAATCGACGGTATCATTAGTCAACGCAAGTAATTAACATAAACCAGATAATAGATCATTTAGAGTTAGAAGCAGTGCTTCAAAATAAAGATGGATGATAAACCATATGACAGCTCGTTTTGAAAATTATACGATTACACTTCTGAAAATGCACTATTGATTCTCTCAAAGTAATTATATCTGAAGATCGAAGGTCAAGCAATATGTTTATAGAAGTATATTCAAAAAATACAGAACCTTTTTTGTAGAGGCGTGTTTTTATTAATAACAGAAAAGATAGGGTGGAGACTTTATGAAGTTTTGGAAGGTTTATCGCCAGAATTTGATCAGTGAATAAAAAGAGGTGCTAGATACGGTAAAAGACAACAAGAAATAGAAATCCATCAAACTAATAGAAGTGTCAGAAGAAAATCAAAAACAACGATTTTGCCGGAAAATTATCTCAACTTCTAAGTAAACACAGAAGAAGAAAGAGTTTGGGTCATCCTTCTTGGGCAATAGATTAAGCCCGAAACGTTATTTAACTGTGATGATCTGGCCATTTTCTTATTCCTAGGCTGTTCTTCTTATTTTTGGACTACCCAAGAGAGAGTTTTCTCCTGAATATCAAAGGAAACTATAAATTATAATACATTTAGCTGCACCTTATCCTGGCAAAACTGCAAGACAGATATTTGAGCGATCTATTGGTTGATCCACTAGAGGAATGAGTTAGACGATGTTAAGTAACGGGTAGAGATTTTATCACTTCATCAAGAAGATTACGGAATTATTACCGTAGAATTCGGATGAAGATATTTCTGGTGGAATGCAAAGTTTTAAAGTAAAGATAAAGTTGATCGCCGGCGAAGGCAAGTGAAGACTGGCCTTACTTTTAACGTGAGCTGAAGGTAGAACAAATGTGTTTGACCTTTAATATTTCGGAGAAAATGCCAATTGTAAACTATAACATTAACTGGTGACTATCCGATTCAAATTAAAAATATGGCAGAATATCTTGAGGAGCAATAGAGATAGATTCCTGAAAATTAAACAGGTAGACATCCGTGTGCTCAGAGAAAGAAGTAGAAGCGCTGTTGATGGTTTATAAAATGATGCAAGCAAAAGTGAGCTTTCAGATGTTTCAGCAATGCAATTAGTAAATGGAAACGTTACCATGTTCCCTGCAGTAATGTTGATTAATAGGTGGACAACGTAGAACACATCCGAATAATAGGAAGAAAATTAATCGTCCTACAGACTTTAGAAATTTTGTAGTAAAATCTGAAAAGGAAACTCAATTTTAACTTAAGGAGGTATCGGCTACTTGGTTAAGTTTTTCAGCGGAGGAGACGCAGCTTTTTGCCGTGAATGGGTGAGCAAGTAGTCAGATTTTGATGTGGAAAAAAAGAAGAGCGTTGGTAAAAACATGATTACGGCGATTGAACAAGCAGATAAAATTATTCAAGAGGCGAGAGAAAATTACATTCCGATCAGATATAAGAGATTACTTCTGCGAACCGATCAGTCAGCAAAGAGAATTAACCAAGTAATGATTTGGTCCAAACAACAGTCATTTTTTGGAATTAATCCTTGCGTGATTTTTGGTAATTGATGTTTCTTCTAGGATTGTAGAATATGGCGCTTTTCGTAGGATTTGCAATTCCGAGTCAAGTTCATGTCCCTTTATGGTGATTGAATTATTGGGGATCACCATGACACATGGTTTCTATTTGCACTTGGTAATGGGATTAGGAATCGTTGGTGATAATGGAATTGTTGGCTGGGTTGAAAATGTTTTAATCGCTTGATGAGTTGAATGGCATGAGTCGATACGAGGCTTCGAAGAAGGGATCGGTGAAATTGCTTGTTCCAATTATTATCTCACAGCAACTACTGTAGCAGAGCTTTTTTGTTACACTTGGTTTTTTTTGGCCTGGAGTAATGGAGAGTTTAATGGTTTTACTGTCCGATTACAACTTTCATTGTATAGGATCTTTCATTGTTTTGTCGCGATTGTTCATCAACTCCATGTTGGTTTCTAAGTTCAATGAGGTGGAGCGAAAAGTTTGCATTTCAAAAAAAATTGATGCGAAATGGTAATCATTTTTAGTTGGGCTTCTTGCGAATTTTTCTATGATATTGTTGAGGACAAGTTAGAGGATTAGGAACATCTAATGATCCTTTCACAGCGATCAGTGCTCCTTTTGTATCGTATGTTATTCAAGAACGTGGGGCAGACAATTCCAGCGCAGAGACATTGGTAAAATTTTGAAAATTGGTATGATGAACACCTGATATTTTGCACTTCGAAAAAGAAACGCCTTACTACTTCTTTTTCGGAACTATCATATTGTTTTGTTTCATATTCCTATTTGGTGGGATTCAGTTTGGTTGCAAGTGAAGAACTAAAATTGGAGTTTTTCCGCGGATAGAACAAACCGAATCAAATTATAGTTTACATTGAGTATCCTCAAAGGAACAGACATTGATAAAACCAAATGAGAAAATCACTAAAAGGATTGGAGAAGCAGGGTTTACGGATTTTTTAAGAGATGATATGTAGATGATTGGGATCTAACTTCATGACTGAATCAGTTTATTTTCTCAGGTGGGAGAGGCGGCGGGTAAGTCCACAAACAGATGGTGTTCTGCAAGCTGAAATGCCACAACAGAAGAAAAATAACTGCCTCAATGAGAGAATAATGAAATACAGACGAGGAGAAGAATAGTGAAGCCGTTACGTTTAAAGGTGCAGGCAGCATTGAGAGGGGTTTATCTGGAGTTTCTATTTCAGTTGAAAGGAAGCAGCTGGGCCTCAGTAGGTTTAGTCCGATTAATATAGAAGTACGTGGGAAAGAACTATAAACGCGAGGTTAATGATGTAGCTGAGAAAAATCAGAAACTTTCATCAACAAATCAAAATGTAGCTGGTATTGAACGAATTTGAAGATTGATGTGAATAAAAAGCAATACTTCTATTCAAGTAGAAATAGACAGACAAACAAAGCCTGGTGAGTTTGGGTGGTGACTGTCAGGTCAGGTAGAAACCAATTTAAGACAGTTCAATCTTTGGGATTAAGCAGGAGTTTATAAAGAAGAATGGCGACGATTAATGATATTTATGTTCGATTTAAAGAAGAACTTGAGACAAGTCCAAGTGTGGTTGTTTAACCCAGAACATCATCTTAGAGGATCAGCTTCTTTGGTAAAATCAAGAATTCCGATTAAGCACAGTGGCTACTAGAAAAAATACTTCTTGGATTTAGTGCGGGTTAAGCACAATGACTTTGCAAAGAATAGTTACCGTTTTATTCTTGAGTATCTGCCCCGTGCAAATGCGAATGAGATCGTTAGCGTATTGAAGAAGAGATGCTTGATTCGGAAACGGCCCAGAAGGTTATCGTTTAACTTTACGGAGAAATTGAAGAACAAGGAAAGCAATGGCCTTTTTTACTTGACGCACTTGCACTGTTTAGCGTTTAATTCTTTATCTGTTGGTTTTCAATTAGTTTCCATCTCAAAACCTTCCATTAATTATGATGGCGATTTTTCTTAAGTTTTTATCGGAGTAATTCTTTAGGTTGGTTTCACGTGGTTGGAACTTCGTAATTATGATGACAAGTTGGGATTATTTCTCTCGCCCGAATCGTTGTACACAATGGAGTGGGTGCTGCTGGGGATTAATATCCGATATTTTGGATCGACGCGAAAGAAAAGAAGAAAGGCTTAGGGCAAGGGTGATTCTATTGTCAAAAGAAGAAATCATGGAAGCCATTGTGGTTGGCGTAAAGCTAGATTACGTCCCCAGTTATTTGACTGCTATTATACAGTTTGGGGATTAATTCCATTGGCAATTGGGTTGAGATATTGATTTTCTTCTCTTGTTTAGCAGAATTTTGATCCTCAAATCTAACATGGGTGGAGATAAGCGTATTTTCTGGGGTCCTTGGCATGACAGTAATCTTCGGAACTTAAACGTTTGCACATTCTTAACACTTATTGTTGTACCAGTAATGATTATCTTAGTGTATCGATTGAAGATAAGACTTGCTAATAGCAGTACTATTACCAGGATTTTTAAGAATACGAAATATAACATTCCAAAACACGCGCCCGTTATAATAGCGGTTTATATAGATGGTTAGGTTTGGTTGAATGGGGGAAATAGTAAACAGCGGTTTTTGTCCCCTTCTTTTGCAAACTTTCCTGACTATGTTTGGTGAATGAAATGGTTGTAGTAAAATGTAATTTGTCAGTTTCCACATCAAGTAAGGGTTTGCTGAACCGAATGAAATAGCGCTATATAGGTGCCTTTAAAAACCAAATATTTCAATACATTTTGTTTCATTAAAAATTTCTCTCTCAACATACGTATAATACTGAGTGAATTTAAAGCAGGCGAATTACTATGATCAATATAAAGGTACGCTGATTTAAGGAAGTTTAAGAAGAAGATCTGCTTCAAATTTCAAAGAATAAGACAATATTTAATTGATATCGTCTCGGTAAAATGGAGGTCATTTGGCGCCCAGTTTTGGGGTCGTGGAATATGCAGTTGCTTGCACTATGTTTTTAAATAGCCTTATGACCAGATAGTGTGGGATGTAGGTACCAAGCTTCATGGACAGTAAATTACTGACGGAAGGAAGAGAGGAATTTCATACCAATAGACTTACAAACGGGTTAAGTGGGTTCCCAAACGTTCAGAAACAGTGAGTATTGAAAATACGTTTGGCGTAGTCACTCGTCCACTTCCCATTCTGCTGGCTTCGGTATGGCGGTTGCCATCCGATTAAGGGTCAGCAAGATAGACAACACATCGCCGTTATCGTGATGGCGCCCATGACGGCTGGTTTGGCTTTTTTGAAGATGAATCACGGTGGAGTAGAAGACTCTAATTTATTAGTGATTTCTGAATGCAATGCATGTCTAATCGACCAAATGTTTCGGTGCAATTGAAGGAATATTTAAACACAATGATATTTCAACGTCTCATACTACAATAAAGTAAAAGATGGGTATGGACACTACTCGGGAAAGTGATAGTTCGGTCCAATGCTCAGGCATTGTTCAGAAAATAGAGAATGGATTGAAAGGAAGCTTTGCGTTGAAGCCAAGCAACTATTTTGAAATCTTTAAATTTTTAGATATTTCGGGGCCATCACCGACATGTGTGTAATCACATGACCCCAAGTTTACAAGAGCTTAAACCGACATTCCTGGACCAAAAATTTTGCATTGCGATAACTAAGAAAGGAAAGGGAATACCCGAACCTGCAGAAGATGGAAGCCCTACCAATGGCACGCCCAGGTTATTCATATAAAGACACCGTGGAGAAATTATAAAGTGACTCCAAGAGTCCACCCCACCGAAATACCAAGATTGTTTTTGGACCATACAATAGTTGAATTGGCTGAAAAAAATGCCAAAAATAGAGGAGTAAAACCGCTATGCCATCAGGAAGTTCATTGAACATTATGTGGAAAGCTATTCCCTGATAGAGCTTTTGATATGTGGGTATTGCCAGAACAACATGCTGTTACTTTTTCTGCAGGATTATCCACTCAAGGAATGATTCCATTTTGCAACATCTATTTTCTCATTTATGGCACGTGCGTATGACCAAGTGGTGCAACGATGTTGCCTTTGCAGAATTTACATGTGGGTAATTCTGTTTAGACCGTGCCGGGTTTTGCAGGAGGCAGACGGCCGCAACGCATCACGGGGCATAACGATTTTCTTAATATGCGATCTATACCCAACATATGATTGATCGCTCTCCCGATGAACGAAGAAGAATTTACGCTGACATGAAAATGTACACTGCAACAAGAAAAAAATCCATGGCCTTCACGATACGATACACCAAGAGGAAATGGGGTGAATGCCCAATTGGAAAACACCCTTGAATTCGATGAATAATTGGTCAACGGAAAGCGAATTAAAAAATGGTTGAGGAGTGTGGCCTATTTTTGATCTTTTGGACACATCGAACTATGCCATCGAAAGGCTTGCGAGCGTTTAGAAGAAAATAACATTCATGCTGCACATTACGAATTTGCGATTTGCAAACCATGATAAAATGCTGTTGCAACGAAGTATCGGGAAATTTGATAAGTAATCACGAATTGAAGACGGTTGCTTTTAATTGGGTGAATAGGAAAGTGCAATTTTAGAGATTTTTGCAGCTGAATCACCAATACAAAAACACGAACTGTAGTAAAGATTGGGGTAATTCCTGAATGCATTTAATAGAACACGTTGCAATGGAAATTTACATAGGAGTGTGGTTTTGATCCTGAAGGAATAGCACACAGCTGCCCATGAAATTGGTTAGGAGCTAAAGGAAAAAAAGCAAGCAGTTTAAATCATGGCAATGTGAAATAATTAAAGACGGGAGTGAGTTTATCTCCCTTTTTTTTATGGAGATAAAGTCCAAAAAGAAAAATACCGTGAAAACAGCAATTATAATTGTTCAGGAAGTGGCAAAGGTTTTTGGCTTTCCGCAGTTCGCTAAAAAGCACAAGGATTTTGAGGTAACTGTATATTTGAAGGAGGAGCTCAATTCGGCGGTAAATCTTGTGTGGCTCGGAGTAGACGGTTATCGATGGACACTGGCCTTCCTATTTACCATGCCGAGCCTAGTTGATGAGTTTATTTACGCTATTCAGAAATATCTTCTGAGCATTTTTTAGCTACAAACAGCAAGACGTTGTCTTGTAAATATTTTGGAAGACGGAACACGTTTTTCAGCCTCAACATCCATAGAGGAATTTGCTAAAATGCTGCCAAGTACATTCAATGAATCACAAAAAAACAATAGCTGATTATTAAAGCCGTAGTAGCTTGAACAATATGAATTAAACGGCTCCTTTGGTTTCCTAGATATAATCATTACATAAATTCGGTACTTACAATTTATACTGCTTAAAGGCAATACTACAATATTGGGAAATTGACATCTCAAAATTCTACATAAACAAATGGTAAAACTGAATCGCATTTCAAAAGTCAAAAGCTGATTCAATTATTTAACAGATAATGCCACGTATAATGGTTCCCTCTCCCTAAAAACTCCTGGAATATGTCAATGAATTCCGACTTAAAGATGCAGTTGGAACCTATTTTCCACACGGAGAATGAGAAACATTATAGAATCTATTTATCAATTAGGTTTGAGGCAGAAGGAGTCAATATCCAGTTAAATGAGAAAGTAACTTCCATTATTATGAAGTTTAAAATTAAAGTGACAGGAGTTACAACTCCAAAAGACAACACTTACAGGCAGATGTGTCGTTTCTAATATGGGATGTTTTTTACAGTTAATGATCAAGTTATTGCCTAATTTAAGAACGACCAATAAAATTTTAAGTCCGGAGAAATCGAGTTCGGCAAATTATTTTTTATTGGGGAATTAAAAAGCAAGTTTCCAAACTTGATTTGCACAATATTTTTCTTTGGAACGATTACGACAAAGAGTTTGACGCACTATTTGATAAAAGAAATTAGCATGATTCTAACCGTTTATGTGCCACATTAAGCTCTAAGCAAACCATTCTGATGCACTGAATGGAAAGAAAACTGGTTTGGTAATGGTAAATGCTCCAACAATGTGGGGCAAAATTGGAAGGCTATTGTTGCTGGCGCTCGTCCAAACAAGTATTGTGCGAAAACTAGTAGCTTGTTTTGGGTGAAAGTCCGTCAATTATATAAGGTAGAAGACAGTGCTAGAATTTCCAATAAAGATAGATGAATCGAACGGCCTCTCATCAGGGTTCATTATACGGAATATCAAAGCAATTCCTAAATTTGCTGCTTTTTAAGGCATCCTAACTTCAAGCAAAGACTTGAAGACTTAATACTTTGCGGTGGATCTGTTCATCTGGAGGTGGAATTCCTTATTTTAAAAATCGCGCAATTGTATAAACTTAATAGCCCAGATAGTTATGATGGAGTTGTCAATCAATTATAGAAGAGTGGGATCGAGAAATGGTGATTGGTGTGTAATTGGGTCTGGTTGTTTTTCCAAATTCGCGCTATAATTTGGGATTTCGGTTGGATTTCAAGATTGGGTTTATCACTAAACACCCCGTGAACTTAAGTTTAAAGCACGTGGCTTTTTATTCTGGGATATTTTCTTCCCGGAAACCTAGTAAAAAAAATGTCCGCTTTTGCCAATTTTAATTTTACTGCTGGAATGCTATGGTTGAGCATGATTGGAAGGTAGCCACTGAATACCATTGGAAGTTATAGCTATGGCGAAAATATGGGCTTGGAAAATTATTGGGTGTCCATTATTTGATTGGAATGCAACTGGAGCTTTTTAGTTTTGTAACCGTCCAGCAATGGTAAATCGGTTCTTTAAAAAATAAAGTGGCTAAAAGCCTTTTTTAGGAGCAGTTTAATGATTTGTTTTGGATCTTTCCGATGGAGTGCTGCTCCTAAATTTGACTTTTTGACATTTCCAGATGGCGCACCATTGATTAAAATTATTTCAAGTTGGTTTAACCACAGCTTTTTTTTTCATGCTTTGTTTATCCAAAAAATGGAACTGGTAGGAGCATTATTAATTTCCTCTCTACAGCTATTTTTTAGCGCAATTAGTTTTCCTTTACAATTTATCTCACCTTTTCTTTAGCATAAAGAACCCTCCAATCATCCGACTTGATGGGTTTTATAATCGCGGTATTTTGGATTTAGTCTTCTAACGTCGACTTGTCTTTAGTACAATGTTTCCATAACTTAGTGTGGTCATTCACCTGCTTAGAAAGTAGGATCATCCATGTCAATTGCAAAATGAAATGGAATGTCGTTTAAATTCCTTCAATCACATATTCGCCCCAATGCTCTCTCTTTTCTTGATTGCTTTCTTCAGCGGTTTGCGCCGACTGTGATTAGCTTAGAAAATCATAGAATCGGTAGTTGGAGGAATGCACATATCCTGCATAAGAATGAAGTATCTACACGCACGCGCATGTTCCACCTGGAGAATGATAAGTCGTGATTGCTCCGCCTTGTCTAAAGTTATTGTATGGATTCTTCCGCATTAATTCTACAGCTGATGGCAGCATCTGAGGTTCGTAGT
>Ga0163217_1110592_pt1 | contig 10974 bp, 8 predicted proteins | sample SynspAceP_FD_185933 | JGI IMG/M metagenome (GOLD analysis project Ga0163217, IMG submission 185933) | Saline lake microbial communities from Ace Lake in Antarctica - Synechococcus sp. Ace-P (PacBio error correction) | ecosystem: Environmental > Aquatic > Non-marine Saline and Alkaline > Saline ...
GGAACCTAAAAAAAGAAAAGGGGATTTGGGGCAAAAGGGGGACCAATTGTAACTTTGGGGGTAAAATTTTGGGGGGTAAAACAGCTTATTCTTGTTTTTGGGGAGGGGCCAAAATTTAAAATTTTGGGTCCATTTGGTTTGGGATTCAGGGAAATTTAACCACTTTTTGACCATGCCGGGAATATCTATGGTTTCTTATAACATACGAATTTGCTTTTTTTGGAAATGCCCTTTACCTTCTCTAAACATAAGCCCGTGATTAAAATACAGCTGATCAAGTAAATGTGGAATCCAATATGGTTTTTTGTGAGGAAGCGCAAAAAACAGCAGCGTTAAGCATTATAGACTTATTCCAAAGGTATTATATTATTTGGTCCTGTTGAAGCATCCCCCCTTTAAAAAATTTAAAAAACGGATTTATTTGTGGGACTATGGTTTGTTTTATTGCATAGACCAAAGTCCTTTGATGTGTTCCTGGGGAAATCCGGGGACGCTGGTACAGCAAATTGAAAAAGAGGGGTAAAATACTGATTTTTGGGTGTCCAATTTTACACCTTCCCAAGTAGAAAGTTGTTAGAAACTACGGTAGAGGGTAACAATCCAATCAATTGGAATTTTCCTTACGGCCAATGAAAGCCATGAATAATGGAGGGTGGGAACGATTGTAATTATCCCATAAAGAGAATGGCAATGGCCTGGACCCCGTTGGGGAGTTTATTAATGCTGGGAACAAAGAGATAAAGCGTAGCAAGCGCATATTAAAAAAGTATTAAAAATTAAAGAAGAATACCAGGTAAATGCGAGTCAGCTCTTAATTGGCACTGGGATTTTTAAAACGCATCCGGCGGCAGTACATCCGTAGTAGGGACCACAAATCCCAGCGTTGTCCTGATGCAATGAAAGCAACGGAGATAGAGTCTTGAGCAGGAAGAATTGGTTTTATGTTGTTAGCGGCTCAGTAATGGGGAAGATGTGCCTTCAAAGTTAGGCTACCTGTATAATGAGAAACAGTATTTAAACTAAATTTTTATGAATAATTATACCCAACAATGATAAACCAACTGCATTATAACTGGCGCAACTACGTGGATATAGGCCTTGCCAACCGCAAAACAATTTTGCTTCCAACAAGATTAAGATAGTTATCTGTGGGAGGCGAAAAAAGCGATTGGATGCACTAAAAAAGGAACTTTCCAGACCATATCAAAGTTTTTACCTTTGGTAATTTGATGTGCAGGACAAAAAAAGGCGGTTTTTAAAGCTATGATTCCCATGCCAACGGAATTCTCACAATATTGATATTGCTATCAATAATGCCGGGGAATGCCCATGGCTCAGTTCGTATCGAGAAGGAAAATCTGGAAGACTGGGAGGCAAATGTTGGACATCTAATTCAAAGGGCTGTTGTACGTTTTCCAAGGCCATAATGCCGCAAATGATCAAAAAAATAAAGCCGGACATATATAAATATACTCCATTGCAAGGCAAAGACGGTGTACCCCATGGGGAATATTTACTGTCAGTAAATATGCTGTGGAATGCCTATAAACCAAGGGATGAGAATTGACCTTAACAAATATGGTATTCGGTTTGGGGCTAAATTCCGGGATTGGTGGAAACAGAATTAGTAAAGTGCGCTTTAAAGGGGATAATGGCCGGGCTTTCTGATACTATAAAAGGATATAAACCGTTACAAGGCTGAAAGAATCGCAGACATTATCATTTTTATGGTCCACCGGCCTTCACATGTTAAAATATTGCAGATTTATTGGTTTATGCCCAACGGCACAAGGCAGTGCTACATTGTCAATAAGAAATTATGCATCAATAAACGTTACCTCGTAAAAAACCTTCTTGCCCATAATGACGAGAAACAGCTTTTATGATAAAAAGCGTTTAAATTAGATAGGAAAAAGGGAGGGGAAGGCTAAATTTTTTAAAGCATCTTGTGCACTGGCCAATAGTAATCCGAAAAACAACTCTTTATTGTTATTGGAGAGAGGATGAAGGAACAACGAAATTGTAGGGGTCGATTTTTTTTGATGAAGCAAAAATTCAAAATTTGGTAACAATGCATTTGGACTACAAATCCGCCACGCATTACTATGAAATTATTCCTTTCCCCATTTGCCCATAGGCAAGGTAGGGGTTTGGTAAACTAAATCCATGGCAAGGTTTGTCTTTACGAAAGAATATATGGAAGTATTATGGGGGAGCGGTATTCTTAGGGGATGGGAAGCATAGTATGCCAAAGGCATATGGAATTGAGTTGACCGATAATAAATGCTGAAGCCTGTGGCCACCTAGAACAGCATGCTAAAAATAATATTGACTTACTTTGGGATGGGGGTGTCCGACTTTTAAAAATGAAACGGCACAATAAAGATCTTCCAAGTACTACAGAGGTGTTAAGGAGCACATTGTGGTTTGCTGGGCAGGAAATCAAAAAAAAAAGTAAATAATCGAAATCTATTACTCCCGTGTTGATATAGAATTGGATAAATGAAACAGGTGAAAGCTATGTTTTCTAATTTGATGAAAATCACTATAACTTACGATGAAAAATTTCCTTTTACTAACCATACGAATTTTCAGTTTGGGAATAAAGCAGTCACAAAAATATATCCCCTTGGAAAAGGTGGTCATTACCTTCTCAGATAATGTAACATAACGCTTCAAAAGCGATTTAATATTGACCTCCCTTATATGATAAAAACAACTTCCAAATCAATATTTTATAATACAAAGCGCCGTAACTTAATAAAAATAGAAATGGAAATACCTTTACTCCAAACGAAAGAACAGGATTTATCCCTATTGTCCCGATACCTTGTTAATTTGGTTTATGTAACGGCTTTGCAGAGGCCAAGGATAATAAGGAAAACGCAAAACCAATAAATAAAGAAATCGATCTTCCGTGTATTCAATCTATTAAGAATCCCTGCGGATCAATTAGAATAGATGAAAATATAACTGAGAGCCTAGCCCACCATTGTATTATAACCTTTTAATTGATCCTGAGTGGGCAAAAGGTTCTATGGCCCCATAATGGTGGTGGTAATTGCTCCGGCCTTATTGGCAAGTTGAACCATAATTTTCTAAAGGTCCAAATTGGTCATAAAGGCGTCTAGGTATGGTATATGGGCAAATTTGTTCCAATAAACAGCAATGCAAAGCATCTCCCGCACCCTGTAGTATCATAGGGGTTACGCTTTATACTAGGGATTATTTTTTTTAATTAAAGAGTGCATTAAATAGGTTCCTTCCCCGCCCAATGTTACAGTATATTATTTTGGCCAGCCTAACTGATGTAAAAAAGTACAGGCCTCTTCCAGGTCTTCCTTTTCCAGAGAGTAGTTGGGCCTCCTCCATACCAAATTTGCACAAATGGGATTTTTCTATAAAAGGGGATACATTTTGTATAAAGATGGCTTCCGTTCCTTTCAGAGGATCGGCCCTGAATTAGGGTCAAAGGGAAATGAAGCTAATTTGCTTGAATGGCCTCTTGCAGATAAAAGTGAATACGCCTCTTCCAAACTGCCCCCAAAGAATGATGTGGCGGGCCCCAAAATGTACAATTTGATCTTAAACGATTTTTTTAATCTGCGTCATGTGTTTATTCTTTGTCCGCACCCGGCTAAAAACAAAATCTTCTTTCGCCATTCTGCTGCTTAAATGAAACAAAAAGCCAGGTAGTGAAAAAGTGCGGACCTCCTGCGCTAGGGATACGTCCCACTTGTCCCCTCGCTTAAGGTGTTGATAAGAAAGTGCCCCAAGGGATCTTTGCCCACACAGCCAATAAAAAAACTTTACCACCCAGTTTTTGCAATAGCCGAGCAAACATTTTTGCAGGAGCACCACCAGCCTTTTTGTAAAATCATTGGCTTTTGAAAAAGATTCACTTCCTGTTTTTCGGCAACAAAATCCATTAATAATTCTCTCTATACAGAAAAACATTCTTCATCCGCTTGAATTTTTTTGAATAAACTAAAATAAACAGAAAGTATGTTATTATCTATAAATGGCCTCCAAATGCGAACAAATAAGGCATAATTTTCTAAATTAAACAAAATGGGTAAAAAAGGTAGGCTTTAATCGTCATTTTGAAGAAACCGCAATCCTTGCGGTAAGACATCCTTCCCTGTAAATCAGATTGTGAGAATTACAGGCATCAACATTGGCTTTGCTTCTGTGCCATCCGCTACATATCTTTTAAAGCCCTTGCAACTCCGGTTTCCCATGTATTGATAGATTCGCTGTACCAATGCCAGGCTATTGACAGTCTACCACTTTTTAATATGCATACCATGGCGAGGTGTGCTCGAAATAATTTGGCATAGTTCCAATATGCTGGATTAAATTATGGAAGCCCTTCACTAGGGTTTTGTAGCCCCTTTTGTTTTGTACTGAAAATCATAGGCGAAGTGCCGTCTGGTTCCTGCCGTTTTAAGAATTACTCCCGTTGTTGACCCATCTAGGAATTAAATACCGTCTTCATCATCTGCCATACCAGTAAAAATTTCATAAGGCTGGTCATTTATTAACCCAATAAAGGCAATCCAATTTTCTTTTATTGTTTTGAAGTCCTTACTAAACGTCTGCCTCCAAAACTTGGGGACCGTTTGGTAGGAAAATGTACTAAGGGAACCATCCTTTTCGGAATTCTTCGTTCATTGGATATCAAAACACCTGACCTGGACCGTCTCTGTATAACCAGTGACACCTTGCAGCCTGTTTCCCAAGCTTCCAAATACCAGTTTTCCGACCATTCTTCGGAAACATCGTCGAAGGTTTATAGTTAGACACTTTATGGAGTGGTCTACCCATCTTTTGAACGGCGCCTGATAAACAACTTTGCTCAACCAATCCACATCATTGGCCCCAGTGGCTTGTGGTAAAGGGGGGCTTTTTCAACAATTTTCTGAAGTTCCTTCTTGGGTATAATTTTTTCTGTATCGATTCCCTTTACGGACATCCATCGTTTACAATTTATGAGAAGACCAACATACTTCTTCCAAGAATCGCCCCACTTCACAACAAAGTAACTCGGTCATCCTTGGTCATTTGGGTTCACTTTTTTCGTGCGGCGCTTGTACACGGGTAAGAAAACGGTTCATACCAGATGTGGGTTGGTGCATTTAAACTGAGTGTACGGTAAGGTGCAATGGTCAATAGGCAATATTTCTACGCCCGTATTCCAGCAACTTCATAATCAATAGTATTTTCATCGGCTTCCTTCAAGGCGTAGGATAAAAAGGGTGTTTTTTTCCCTTTCCGGCATCAAAGATTGATAATGCCCACGATTTGTTGCTGCATGTACTGAGGCCCTGTAGGCTTCCCAAGGCTATTGTTTTATGTACCTCTCAATTGAAAATTCCGGTTGCCTTGTCACTAACCATAACGCAAGCCTAGTGCCTGCAAAGCATTGTCCTCCCTCCGCGGTAATGCCAATTCCTGTAACGGCGTCCCCACTCTCTTGCTTTTTTCTTTTATCTTGTTCCATAAATTGTATTCACTGCTTTGGTTTCCTCCAATTCGGGGAATCCTGCTTTAATTTTTTCAAGAATGGCAATCTGACCTTCTCCAATTCCAGGTCAATAATGTCGTCCATCGTCCGTTGGGCAAGCAGCAAGTATGTTCTTTTGAAGAAGCGTATAATTAAAAAGCTTGCCTATCTTGTAAATGCTGAATCTAACAATAGGAAAATAGATTTATGGCCAACAAGCGACAAGAACGATGGACATAGGGGAATTGCCACAGGGATTGGTGGGATAACCGTATTTGGTAACCTAAATCCTGAATAACATCGGTACAGATTCTTTAATGATGGTGTCCCAGAACAAAATGCCTGGTTCTGCAGATTTCCATGCGTTATGAAACGTATTCCCCCAAATTTTTGGGCATCAACGGGATTTGATATTTTATGGGTCGGAACTATGGACAGGATTTTTGGGTATAGGGCTGGCCTTTTGAACCGCTTTCATAAATCAGCGTCAAATTCTAACTGAAACATTGGCTCCAGTTATTTTCCCTGCTCCATTTTGCATCAATAAAATCTCTGCATCGGATGGTTTATGAAACCGATAACATAAGAGCGCCTCTTCGCCGTCTGGGCCAACTTCCCCTGGTTCGTATTGGAGTAGCCTTCCATAAAGGGTACAAGACCCAGTAGAGGTCAATCGCCGAGTTTTTTACAGGGAACTCCTTTGGTCGTATATGGATAGGTCCATGACCAACTCCCGCCACGACGCTTCATTAACTGTACTTGTTCCTGGTCTATTTCCAATTCCCAGCGCATATGAATCTGACTTGCCGTCATTGCCCGATACAAAAAACAATTGGAAAGGACGCCCAACCTGAAAAAGGATTGCCAATACCAGGCCATGGCTCCTGGGGGACTATATATTTAAAATTCTTAATAAGATCAAAAACTTGCCCTTCATCTTAGGAGGATTTGGATATTGTTTGTTCTATCTAGCAATCTCTTTAGCTATCTTCGATGCATATCGTCCGGAAGTCAGCTCAATAAATATTTCCTTCGAATTTTTTAGGGCATAATTTGTTTACCCAAACTTGGCATGCAAGGTCGTCACCAAATTAAAATATTTTTAAGTGGAAATGCACTAAGAGCTTCTTCTTGAGTGAAGGTTCCTTTTTTAAGGTCCTTGCGCAATTTTTGTGGGCATAGAATAATTTTAGTGGTTGGGTGTAACCTTGGAAATTAAAACAAAAGTATTAAAAAAAGATAGGAAGTAAAACATGATAATTAATCAAAATAAAAGTTTTACAAATAAATTACTGTTAATATATTGTAAATCAATGAAATATGTATTAATGAACAAAGAAAAAGTTTAACAAATAAAATTGTACTTTATCTCATTTCCTTTTATTGGCTTCCCAATTGGGTGGATTTTTATTGCAATAGGTATGGTTAATAGGTTATTAATTTTCAACGCGCAAATACTTTAGTACATTTATGTTAACCCATGTGGGTTGAATATGTATAATGTAATAAATTAATAGGAATTCGCTAATTGCCTTAGTATATAGGAATATTTTTAAATTTTTAGTCTAATTGCCATGCTTATTTAATGTGGTATTTGCGATTTGCCTAAGAAACATTAAGTGATTTGGAAGATCTAGCATTCTGTTAAAAGCGCTGAAGCAAGTTTTTTATCAAGGCAAAGGTGGCTACAGGAGACCATCCTGTTTTTTTGGGAGATTATGTGGATGTTGGAGTGATAGCTGTTGAAAATACGGTAAATTTTTTAATTGGAGCCTTAAGTACAATTCATAGATTACTTTTCTTAGGGGGAATGCACGATGAACTATGTAGCGATTGGTTTAAGTAAGTGGGAAGACCAAAATAAGCCTCTTTGTGTTGCAACATGGCGAGTGCTACTCCAAGATTGCCTTACCTCCAAGTGGGGAAGAAAACAAAAAAAGCCCATATCAATTTTAATGAATAATTTGGAAATTATATAGATAGATGACGCTGAAAACGTTTTGTTTATCCACGCGCGGATTTAAAACTAACTTAAGGGGTGTTAAAAACATTGAATACGTTACCAAAACCTTTTATGGGGATAGAAACCCTTTGGGAAATTGCACTGTCTTTGATCCGTCATTTAACTGTAAAGGATGAATTTTACCCTCAAAGGTTAACACACTACCATGAGATTTTTATGGTCATTACCCACCGTAACAAGGATTGGAGGACAACGCCAAAAAATGGCAGCCAACAATTTTGAATGTTGATACGTGGGGCAGCTTTAAAGGGCCTTTGACGATTTATGGGATGTAGATTCAAAACAATATTGGCAAAGTGATCCCGTTATGATTTTGTTATCCTCAGAAAGGGAAGAAACTAAAATTAAACTGCCTATTGGGGCCAATGATCAGATTATTAAGGATATTTACATTAAATTTGAAGAATGTCTTAATAAGGAACGTAGAATAGAAGTAAGTGAAATCCATTGAGGGTAAGGTAGATGGGTTTATAGACCATACCTATTCTAATACAGGAATATCTGGCAAAACTCCCAGATTTTTTTACCCGATACAACAAAGTGAGGATCATGGATCATGTAAATCAGATCGTGAAGAGAGCAAGGAATTAGGGAATGACCTATGCGGTTACCCTGGTTGCTGATTACGATTACAGAGAAGCACTGCGTACCCTACTAATCTTGGCTATGATGGTAGAAGGAAAGATCAACACGGTGAGAACTAAAAATGGTTGGTCCAAATGGGTGCGCCCATTGGTACGGCCGAGGAAATAGCATGTGTATGTGTTTAAATAAATACTTTAATTTGGCTGGAAGGGTCAATATGAGGAAGTGAAAAATTACCACGCCAGCATTTTGATTTGCCGATGGTTCGCATAGGAACGGGAATAGGGAATCCCTTATAAAAACTTTAATATATACCTCTTTTCAAGAATTGCAAACCAATATTTCTCATAAAAGGGTTGGCCAAATGTGTAAAAAAGGCGGTAATGCCTATTGGTAAAATGTGGTACCTTATTGGCTGGTGAATGAAATGAGACAGACCCATTGCAATATAGGGGAATTTTGTTAAGGTGATTTTTGAAATGACGCCACGTCAGATGATGTTGGCCTTTGCCGATATGATGAATGAAAAAAATTTGTTATGCCGGCACATTTCCTAAGGGAGTCCTGGTGAATATTGGAACTGCTTTTTGAAAATTTTCCAATTGTGCCCAAAGACTTGGCGTATACACTGCTCAGGATTATATACGAAATTTTGAGAAATTGAATAGTTTTTAATTGGGAATTGGATAGCAAATAAGAACTCTTAACGACGATGCAGAAAGGGCATAGGGATATTAAATGAAATTGCCCTGAAAGATTTGGAGCGAATTTGCTTACTTAGATGAAATTTCCTGAGGACGACAATCAGGTTTAGAGTGGGTTTGAAGCAACGGGAGAATGGTATAGTGCTTATTGTTCGTTCTAAAAAAGTTTCAACGTTGTTATAAAGGAAAAAGTGAAGCAATCAATTGCTTCACTTTTTTCCTTTAATAATATAGCCTCGTTTCTCTGTCATTTGCAATTGGGAAATCCACTGATGGGGCGGGGCAATTATATAGTTTCCTTTTGTGCTCCTCTTGCAAGTTTGTGGCAATGCTTTCCATTTGCCTCAGAGCCATTTTTGGCCTGCATAGGCCAGGAGGCAGGGTCATGATTTAACCCGGCTCCGCCTTGTCCAATAAATTTCTGAACATCTTGCGACAGCCGTTTCGGACAAATCTTTCAAGTCTTAATATCAAAAAAAGAATAAAATAGTTTGTATCTTTAGGGCCAAACCGCTTCCACAATCTTTAAAGTAGTTCCAGTTTTTATGGCTTGCCACGATTGTTTTAAGCAGCTTTCGCGTTCAAGTGAATTTGCGCCCCTCGTCGGCGGCGATCTGAAGCAACTGGATTTTGCGGGAAATGTCGGCTCAACTTTTGAGCAAGTTGTTTGTTGGCATGTTGCCAAATCGTCTTGTAGTTGAACGGTTTTGTTCCTTTAGTATTCTTAATTCTCGAATGCACCTGATCTATTTTGGGGAACTCTTCCTTTACCAATTAAATAGCAAATAGGGCCATCAGACGGATACCCACACGGCCGGAATTAACCAGCAACCAATATTCCATGAGTTTTCCATATGACGTAAAGTTTTAAGGTTAGTTATTCTATTTAGGGTTCTTTGATTTGCTGCTGTTGGTTGCTGCCGCTACTTATTCTTAACAATGATTTCAAGCTTCTACTGTAGAAGTAGTCTACTTCCGTTGTGGCATGAATTGCAAACATCATTATAATTAAAGAAGGTTCCTAGCAAAATAATGGGTTTACGAATACCCAACAAATTGTTTTCTTTAAGACATTTTAAATAGCTGTTTTGGGGTTTAGCTTAAATATATTAAAAATTCCATTAAATGTAAATAAATGGCCTTAAATATTACCTGTCAATCAGTTAACAGTAGTTGGGGGCCTATTTTGGTCGAATTTTTGCCATTTCGTAGATTTAAATAGGTGTTTTAAAGCTAGGTGCTGTTAACTTTTTCCTAGCCTGATATATGAATGGTTTAAAGGAGAGAATCTTAACCCCAATAATTGATATCAATGTGCCTGAAAAGCTTACCAATTAATCACAAATTTCAGTAACCATCTGTATAATTTACTTTTAAACATGGTGTGAATGTAGACTTTAGAGGAAACATTATAATTACAAAGACCTTATTTCTCCCGACTAAAGTTCCGCGGCATTGAAATAAGGTCTTAATCACCATAATATTTGGGTGATTAGTTGGGTTAAACCCCGCAGCTAATTTCTAATCGGACCTATTCGGGGGTGAGGGAAATTTACAATGGCTAACGGGTTTATTATTTCTAAAACATTCAAATGTCAAGTTTCTTGTCCCTGAGGCACTGTTTGAATTATTCTTTCAGGAATGGTATTTGGTTAGTTAGTTTAAAACCCGGCACTGAATCGGAGCTAAAGCCAGTACATTGCCGGTTTTTTTTATTATACTTTGGGTTTATAAATCAAACTTTAATCGCCTGGGCCAGCGGGTAATCGGTGTGTGTTATAGTAATGTTCCTGCCTTCGCATATAGATTTCCCAGGCACCGATTCCAAATTCACGGCCACCACCCTTTTCTTTTTTCCCCCGCGCCAAAAGCACCTCCTATTTTCGGCACCCGATGTTCCAATATTAACATTGGCTATGCCACAATCACCTTTCCTGAACAGAAAGGAAAACGTTTCAGCCTCCCTTAGTTTATTGGGTCATAATTGCAAGAGGATAGGCCCTGTACCACTCATTTGTATTGGTAATGGCATTTTCCACTCTCCTGAATATTTTAATTAAGATATAAGTACAGGTGCGAAAAGTTTTTCGTGTTGTAGAACAATTTCAAAAGTATTGGAGGCTTCTTCACTGCAATGGCAGTTTTACATAGCATCC
>Ga0163217_1000238_pt1 | contig 10972 bp, 21 predicted proteins | sample SynspAceP_FD_185933 | JGI IMG/M metagenome (GOLD analysis project Ga0163217, IMG submission 185933) | Saline lake microbial communities from Ace Lake in Antarctica - Synechococcus sp. Ace-P (PacBio error correction) | ecosystem: Environmental > Aquatic > Non-marine Saline and Alkaline > Saline ...
AACAACCCAAAAATGGAAAAATTCGTTTTTTTCAAAGTCAACCCAGCGACAAAACAAGCCTTTGCAATCGCCTCTACAATCAGAAAAAATTCAAAATCGAACAGCCCGCCACATCGGAATTAAGGTCTGGGCCGACTCTCCACCGCCCAGTGATTCACCTCGCGAACCGATGCTCATTCAAAGCCCCGGGCACAAAATCGGAAAAATCCCCACCCGCCCCTGATCCTGACCTCCGCCGGGCAAATGGGTACCGGCCTGCGCACCGGCACATCTCTACAGGCCGGCACGTGAATCCTTGCTCACCGCAACGGCAACTTCTTCTTAGGAGATGAAACACCCGCAATCCAGTGGACAATCAGGTCACCAAATTGCTTGTGGGACCTGAATCGGCCGACACTGCCATGCCCGCGCAACCGGCCACCTGCCCAGAGGACCAATCCGCCTGGGCCACGCGACAACCGCACAAACCCGAAGATCCCCAAGACAATTTCCGCCGTCCGGCAGATCACCGTTGCTCCCCCCCACCGGTCCCCGCTCCGGACACCACGTTCTACACGCTACAAATTCCCGGCCCTTCACACCCTGATCGCAAGTTGATCGCTGGCTCACACGCCCTAACATCCGGCCTACCGGGGAATCGGCCCATCACCCATCTCCCACACGCAATTCATCCGCGCTGCAGCGACCATTCCAGCATAGGTCACACAAATTGCGGACAAGCCCCCACACACACATCCCCCACCGCTACGCCACCCCTTCCACAACACCCCCCTCAGCAACCGGCCCGCAGCCAGTTGTGACACCTTGGCACCCACACACTCCTCCTAACGCTATCAGGCCACCCCAATCACCGGGCCACGTCGCGCCAACCGGATCGGTCACATGCGACGGTTGACCGCCACAGCGCTCGGGACCACAATAAGCCAATGGCCCTTCCAGTATCGATACAGTAGCACGAATCCGAAACGAACAGCAATCCAAACCGCCAGCCCAACCCCAGCACCAGTCAACGTAAAACTCAAAAAGAACGGCGCGTCAGAAAGCCCAACAGGGAGAAAGCAATCGGGAAACATCACCCACCAAATCCAAGTTTCCAGAACCATGCCCCCCTCTCGGCCATTTCCACACTTTGGGGACCGTACGTGGTGGTCCTACACTCTGGGCCTCTTCGATCACCAACCGGCCAGGGTCACCGCACCTGAACCCGGGGCCAGGTCGGGGCTTGCCAGTCACTAACTATACCACTCTTACTGGGAAACGTGGATCATGGTCGATAGATCCAGACGTGTAAATGCCAAGCCTGAATGCCAGCACGCGCACTCGGGTGCCCGGCGGGGTGGGGCTTCTCTATTTCATGAACTTCACCAGCCCTCGCCCGCGACACGACGTCTTCTCCCGGCCTTGTCTCTTCTGCCGGGACGGCTCAAGGTCCTGACATCCTGCATTCGGGCATTTCCTCTGGCGCCACACGTTTCTTGGGCCTACAAGTCGCCTCGGCGGGTCCACCCGGACAAGCGCCCGCTCCTCATTTCGACGACGAGAGCCTCGACGCGACCGATGGTGGCAGCAGTGGCGGTCCCATGCCACACATAGCCTCACACACCTGGCCGCACGCATCCCGCTCCGAAAACCGTCCCCCGCACACGACCTTCTCACGTAGGCCACCCCCCACCTCCGAGCGGCCGCACCCGCCCGCCCGCCCCCCCCCACACACACACCCCGCCCGCGTGGCAAACCCGACCCCTACCCCCCATCGCCAAGCGCGCGCTCACACCCCCCCCCCCCAACCCCACCCACCACCCCACCCCCCCCTATGACCCCCCGGCTCGTCACCAGCCGAACCCCCATGCCCACCCCACCCCACCACCCCCCCACCCCCCAGGGGCCCCCCCACCCCCCCCCCTCCCTGTTATCCCCGTTGCCAGGTTCCCCAGGCAACTCCGACCGGTTGGAGCCACAAACCACGGTCACGGACGCGGACTACAACCATACCGTCGTCCCAATCCCAGCTCCTGCCGTCACACGGCCGGGTCCAACAGCACACGCTTCCTCGCACAAACTCCCGCGGAACCACTGAGCCGGATCCATAAATCCTAGGCACATCCCAGGAGGAATTCATAACTCAAATCAAGCAACGCGAACAGCAGAACCTTACCGATAGGCGTATGCACTCGACCGAAGGCCCAAACTAGGTTCGTCACCGGAGGCGTAACGCCTGGCCCCCGGCGGACCGGCACATTTAGGCTGATCAAGCGCACAGGAACCCACCACCGTTGCACGACCGGAAACTGTCGGAAGCAGCGAGGCGTGACCCACACTACAAAGGCGATCTCCCCGCCCTGAGCAAATAAGGCTTTGGTGGAACATCCATGCCTGCCCTCCGACACGCACAAGCGGCGGAATTTGGAGCAACACGGCGAAACCAAACCCTCTGCCCCCACAATTACCGCCAACCTGGTTGATTTCAACTGAATAGCGGCGCACCACGGCAGCAACCCCGACACACTTCGAGGAATCACTAAACGCCCAAACCTGTGTACAAGCTCCGCACTCCGAAAGATAGGCCTAGGGAAACAACATTCCCACCCCACAATCTCCCGCTTCTGCCAGATCCACTGATCAGCCCAAAAACGTTTTCCGCACCGCGGGCTACCACAACAAGCGCTATGCCCCACCTCCAACATTAGTACAAACAACGAGGGCTCCCGACCAATCACAGACCTCACATTTCAGACGCCACCGGCGATCCCGTCCGTTGGGCTGCATATTCATCCACACCTGAAACCCCCAGCCTATGCTGCGGAAAGCCCACGACGGATTGTTGACGATGATAGACAAAAAGCAGCCTGCGAAGCAAATGGCCGGCCCAACACGCCCGAAATTCAACCCCGAGAAATAAGACGGATCACCAAGCCAGCAAAAAAACAAAAGTATCGAGAACCTGACACTATCAATAGGCTCCCAGAGACAGCGTCGAGACATCCCCCATTGACGGCGCCACCCGCCCTTCCGGGCTCCCCGTAAAATGCGATCGACCACTTTACGATAACCAGTCCTACTGAAAACACCCCAGCCTTCCCACCACCCCACACACACACCCCCCACACAACAACAACCACACTCACACCCCCCCCACCACCCGACACACCCACCAAAGGGACCTCTGGCTATCTCCAACACCATCACCAAACGCCACCAACGCACAACCCCACACACCACCCCCCACCTCACACCCCCCCTCACCACCGCACCCACCCCTTCCCACCCCCCCACCCCGCTCGTTCCCCATTGGACTAACCCGCTTGAAAAGCCCCACCGCACCTCACCCACCCGGCCGAGGACAGCCCATTTGGGGATTAATAACCCTGAATCCCCGAGCAAGCACATCTCAAACAATACCACATCTTCCAGAAACCTCGCTGCTAACAACAAGCTTACGGACCAAATTGCGGCAATGAAACGATCCCACGTTGCAATTGACACCAATCACCGGGCATCACCCCACAACACCAGCAGCCACCCCCGCCAGCTTTTTCGGCCCTGCTGCCAAAGCCAGCCAACGCGCCAAACACACCATGATCACCGCCACCCCCCACCAGACTGGCATCCTCAACGCCCCAAACGCGCAGACCCGAATCACCCCGCCGCCACACACGACAGCAGCAGGACGCCCACCACAACGGTCCCACGCAGCAGCAACACAGCAAAAACGGCACAACGGCCCCCCAAGGAAATAAAGCTCCAGCCCGCAGCTGCCGACTCCGCATCCCCTCAGAAACAACCAGGAACCGATCGTACGCCATTCGCCGTCTGTTCGACCAGCGGCACGCAACTCAACCCAGCTCAAGCCCACCACAACCACCCGTCACACTAACACTCCCAACCACCCCCACACCCCACCCCCCACCCCACACACAAGGCCACACCGCCCCTCCCCCCCCCTCACATCACCACCTTTACGGCCACACACACACTCACCCCCCCACACCCTCCCCCGCACCCCCACCCCCACCCATCCATCCGCACTCACACCACACACCTCACACCAACCACCACACACACGGCACAAACCCCCCGGTCTCAACAGGCGACACGGGGGAACCGGCAACCCCCTTGCTCATGGCCACCCACCACCCACTTCGCACACACCCACTCACACACACACCCCGCCACCCCCCACACCCACACACCCCACGACGCACACCCAGCCGGGCTTCCGCTCGCCCTACCCCCACCACCCGCCACAACACCCCACCCACCCCCCACCCCCACCCCCCCACACCACACCCCCACACCTCCGGCCGGTCCGCATCGCCCCCGCGCACCCCCTCCCCCCATCCCGAACCCCTCAGTCACCGCCCCCTCCACCCCCTGCTGCGACCCCCCAAGCAACCCCCACACCCACCACCACACCCCCCCCACACCCCCACACACACACCCACACCACACACATCCCCACGGCCCGTCTGTCCCTCCACCCCCCCACCACCACGCCCCACCCCACACCCCCCCCACACTCCCCCCCCACCCGCACCCATCACCCACCCCCCACTCCCACACCCCACCACCCAGCCACACACCCACCCACCACCCAGCGCCACCACCACACCCCACCAACCACACTACCCTCGCCCCGCCACCGCCCACAACCCACCCACCCACAACCCCCCCACCACCCACCCCCACACACCCCACACCACACACACCTCCCACAGCGGACCCACAACCCCCCACACCACCACACACACACACACACACTCCCACCCACACACACCTCGCCCAACGCACACACGCCGCCTCCACCCCCCGCAGCGCCGCCGCGCCGCGCCCCACATCGACACACCACACCCACCACCCACACACCACCACCACACCCCACCACACCACCCACCACCACCACAACACACTCCACCGAAGCGCCAACGCGCACGTGGGTCACAGCCCGCCACACACCACACACACACCACCACACACCACACCACCACTAAACACACCCCACCATCACCCACCGCGAAGCGCAGCGACGACCACCCCCCGCCCGACCTCTCAACGGGCCCCCACCACACATCCCACACCCACCACACACTCCCCACCACACCCACGACAGCTAATGGTCAACTACAACCACTCCGCACCACACCCCACCACCTACCCCCCCCCACCACCCACCACACCCACCCCGCACCGCATACCTCACCCCCACCCCCAACTCCCACACACCACCACACACCCCCCCCCATCCACCCCGCATCTCACATCCCCCCCTCCCCACTCACCCCACCCACACCCCTCCCCCACCAGCCACCGGCGCGAAACACGAACGACAGCATCGCCCTCGCTCCACAGCCATCCACCCCCAACCCCCCGACCTAACCCTGCCCATCACGCACCCCCACAACGTACACCACCAACACACCCCCCCACCCCCGTCCGGGCCCCCCACAGCCCCCCCCCCACACCCCCGCCCCTTACGCTCTCACTATGGGCACCACCCCACCCCCCCATGACAACGCTTTGCCTTGGCCTCTCACACCCTTCACCACTCCCCCCCCCCCTCCACACACCACTCCGAGGCTCGCCAAATGCCACCCCCACCACACCACACTCCCCACACACCCCCCCCCCCACCCCCACCCCCCAGAGCCCATCCCTCGAGAGCCGCGCTGTCAGTCGCACTTCTTAAGCTTGCGCAGCCTGCCTTGCGGCTCGCACAATCCCTCCGCTCGCCACCAGACGCCACCAGTCGGTTCCCTGACGGGGGCGGTTGCGCGTGACTCGCTGGGCGGGGACCCACCTCGCGCTCCAGCTCGCAACACCACCTCACGTCCGATCACAGCCAACACCTACCAGTAAACGCTCCGAGCTCGGCCGCACGCAAGCCCCTCCGCCGACCCAGCCGCACAAGGATGGGTCGCCACAGCCACATGTCTAACGCAAAAACGGCCGCTCGCCTCGGCGATCCACACCTCCCTCCTCCGGGCTGGCGCACTGTCAAGCCTCCCGGAATTCCGGTGATTCCAACGAAGGAACAGCAACCCGTCCAACATCACCGGCCGGAATCACCCGGCCTCCATCATGCCGCCCTCAGCTGTGCGATCAACGGCCGCGCCACACCGTTGCCCACAGCCCCCCCACCGAATACACCTGCTCACTCCAGTCCCGCCGAAAGCAGCATGCCACAGAACCTGCAGCATCGGCTTGCCGCTCCCGGCGGCCACCACAGACATGTGGGTCCTCCGGCGGCGATTTCAGCCCGCTCCGTGCCCGCCCCTGACATCGGCACTCAGGCCGCATACCGGGATGCGCGCAGCAAGCAACGCCTGCCGGTCCCCACAACGGCCTCCACCTATCAACCGGCCGCCGCCAGACCGCACCCTCGACCACAGCGCTCGACCCATTGCAACGGCACCACAAGCCCCCCGGCCGGCGCCTCTCCAGGGCCAGGCTCACACAGCCGCCAACCGCCCAGGCGCCGTCAAGGCCCATCCCGGCACTCCAACCCACGAGCCCCGCCAGCTGCCACTGCCACACCAGGCTCTACGCACGGGCATTCGGAACCGCCTTTCCTAGCGCAGCTCCGCGGCCAGCCTGCTGATCACCGGTCAGGCAACCCAACCCGGCCAAGCGCCCTGACCCGCTCCGCGCAATTCCGGCGGGTAATCCGCCACCCACACCTAACCCCCACGCGATGTTCCACTCACTCACCTCGGCCTCCAATCCCGCAGACCCTCTGCCAGCCCAACACACAACAGCCAGCCTCACGTTCCCCCCCCAGCCCCTCATATCCGGCCCATTCTTCCGAACCCGGCTCCCTCGGATCACCTAAACAGCACATTTACCATCGCGGCTGGAGATCCGTTCATCATCCAATGCGACGATCGCCCCCCCTGGCCTCCGGATGAACCCCCCGCCCCCGTTCAATGTATCACGCCAAGCGCTGTTAATCGTCCCGACGGCGGCGAGGCCCGTGACAGCCCTCTCGCCCAACCTCGCTGGTCGGCCCAAGCCGCAGAATCTGATCGGCTGCGCACCTGACAATCCGCGCCGGCCCTCTCCTACCGGGTCCACTCATGTGCACGTTGATCCTGGCCGGGGCCCCCCGAGCTCCGCCCGTGAAGTCTGCGCGGCCCCGGCTGCCACGCGAACAAGCTCAACATCGTTTTCATTTCTACTGGCGCCGCCACTCCAACGCATCGCCTTGCCCACCTACTTTCCTCCCCTTTGAGAAGCATTCTCATCTTTGGCTCTGGCTTCCTCTGACCTTGGCCCACCCTCTGGCCCCCTGGCCCAGCCGGCCACCTGATCTCGGCGCGACGCTTCTTCCCGCACGATCGCCACGATCGGCGGGCCGACACTACATTCGTGCGCCGCTGCCTTGCACCAACCAAGCTCCCAGGGGGCGGCTGCCGGCGCGGCGTGAGGGACGCCCTGCACCGAGAGTCACAACGTGGACACTTATTGCCGCAATTCGAAAACCGGGCCACACCCGAAGGTCTGGAAATTCGGCATCTAGCTCCGCTGCGGCTGCGGAACGCGACAAGTTTACTAATCCCCAAACGGCCTGCCTCGGAGAAGTAACCTTTCCGCATCTCACCAACCGGCGCCTATACATCCCCAATCCAAACGGCGAAACCCACGAGGCAATCGACCACCCAAAACCACGGAATTTTTCCCAGACTCCGGCAGCTTCACCGGCACACTTGACCACGGGAACATGCCCCGTGCCACCTTTGACTTTGTAACGGCCTGGACACACCGAAACTTGGGCCTTCCTCGTTTACCGTTCGCAACCAACACTTATTTTCGGCATCGCAAACTGGGTGTCGCTGAACTACACCAACTCACTACTGATTTCGCTACGACGTTTCACATCCGAACAACGCCGAGCGGAGCGCGGGGGACCGAGCAACAGAAGCCGGGAGCCCGCCGCTCAAATGGGCGACCTCGGCAACTACACCCGACACTGAAGCGATACCAGACACGTCCTACACACTCTCCCGGCTTTCACGGGGACGGCTCCGATATCCTCGAGGTATTCGCGGTCGCCAGGCAGCATTGGCCTTCAGCCATGCCCCTCAGCTATTCGTCAACAACATCGATCGTCCCCCTCCCGCCGACATCAACCTCCGAGTTCCCAGTCACGGGTGGAAAACAAGCCACACCCAAAACCTGAACCCGAGCCGCCCTGCCGTCGGAGACAATCCACCATCGAATATCCATCGGATCGGTCCGGGCCCAAGCCAATCGCGCACCACGGGACATCACGGTTCCCCCATCACGCCTTTTTAGGTCCCCAGCTGCGAAAAAACGTCTCCTGCGCCCGATTCATACTCTGGCCCGCAGCACCGGCGAATCGTCGGCCGCCACGCCTATACTGGTGTCTCCCCCAGAAAGCCCTACTCATCCTCGGGCACCTCCCGAACAGCTCTCACCACGAGCCTGGTTCATGATCCCACCTCCGCATGTCCGAGAGTCTCCTCCACCTGTCGGCGCTACGCCATCTCGGGACATCAACGGCAGAGTGGGCACGCATCCTCGTCGAGCACACGTGATTCCCCCGTTCCAATCACCTGGCCTTTCGTGGGGCTCGACGAGGCCACCCACGCACTTGAATCACACCGAAAGCACCTCTACTCCTTCTCACCAGCGGAATCGCCTTTGAAGTGTGGTCACGCCCCAAACTCGCGCCTTCCAACACCGGGTTCTCACCGATCAACACCCGGCAACCCTGCGCGACTATGACTCACCAACGCCAAACCAGAAAGCCCCAGTCCAACACAAGACAACCCCACACCAAACAAACGCCTCGATGCCACACCCAGGCGAGTGCCGGCCTTGGCTAGTCCACCACGGTCAAATGCCGGGCTTCCATGCTCGCTTCCCTCATTCGCTACGAGACCCTTAAGTCACACACTTCCTGCACTGGGCGGATGGTGCCCAGTAACTCTTCACGGATCCGCTCATCGTCAAAGCGGGGCTTTCCCAGAACGCGCTGGGGCCCGGGTCTGGACGCCGGGCCTGAACGTCCAGCCCTGAGAACTGTCCGCCACACGCCATCGGGTTTGTTACCGGGTCGACCTGCCGGGCTTCGGCTCTCCACCACGGACGGAGCCTGGGAACACCTGGGGAGCGGCACAGATGCCGAAGACAGCACCGGCCTCTGCGGCTGACTCAGGATCGCGCGCCACCGCGCCCCGCGCCGAATCCGCTGGCCGCCTCACGTCGCGGGGCCGCCTCCGGCCAAAGGCGCTGGAGTTGGCCGCAAATCCACCCTAACGGGACCTCGGGCGAGGGTAGGAATCGGTCTCCACCGCAACATGGCAGCTCGGGCGTCCAAGCTCCGTTGCGGTACTCGCCCCCCTCGAAACCGCGCTCGGGAAAACGCTGGGCCATAAACCGTCGTCCGTCGGAGAACGGTTCCGGAGCATCCTCCCCAGGGGGGCTCATCGGAGGCATCGGGACCGGGCCGCCCACTCCTGGCCAACCGCATCCGTCGCGCCACCAGCGGGCTCGTCCGCGATAGAGACGGCCGCTGCCGGTACACCGGCAAGAAACCACGGCTCTCGACAAAGAAATACCGGGGCCCCCAGCAAAACTCCCAACTGCAGGATTGGACGGGAGCCCACCCTAAGAACAAGCCGCGGCAAGCAAACCAACGGCGGAAACCGTAGCCGGGTCAGGCCCTAAGCCCCTCATAAAAAAAACCCCACCACGTCCAACACGATCCGACATGCTGCCCAATCCCACTGGTGCATTAACCACGTCTGAACCCCGCAGAACCAGATCACAGTCTCATCAAGGAGAACCCGTGTCAAGCTAGTACCCTGGGCAGCAACCGCCGCAACCTGGCCAACCGGGTCAGACGCGGTCAACCTACGTCTGGCATCACACCAGGCCAGTGGACGACCCCACACACGCCCAAACCCAAGGCTTGCGGAGAATTGGCGAGAGGAGATCATGTCTGGAACACCTCGGAAATCTAGCATTGGGTACCCTTCCAGCTCTCCCATCTTAGGCGTGACGCCCCCCGGTCTTTTGGCACGTTTTACCATCCTGAACCTTCGCTGCTGGCTCTACCCTCTGTTCTTCGACGGGGCTCCCTGGTATCCCAGATCGAACCGGAAACGGCCCCAGCCTTCATGTTCCACGGGAGCCGCTGTGGCGCACCCTCCGCACAACCGAATCGCTCGACGTGACCCAGATTGGGTGCCTATCACCCTGTCAGGGAGCCGGGTGTCCACAAGGGGCTCAACCAACTGCCTTCGCGGCCCAGGCCTCGCCTGAGGGCCCTGTTGGAAACCCTGCACCACCGTGACATGGTCCCGCTCGGGACAAATTGGTTGCACACGGGCCCCTCTGGAACTCCGCCCCACAGCGCGAATGAACACCGTGGGGAATGCGGGGGGGATGCGCATTCGCAGGGCCCCGCCGCATCCTCCAGGCCGCGCACTCCAGGCCCCAACATCAACTTGCCGATCAGGGAAGCGTAAAGGCGGGATTTTCGGACTTAGACTTCTGTCACGAGGACCCCCTCCGCCGGAGGACCAACTGATCTCCCAACCCGGGAAATGTGCGGGACCCGCGGATGCGCATTGATCGGGGCTGCCCCAAGCGAATGTCCTCCGGCGCAGCTAGCGGTCGCCCGCAAGCGCAATCTCGCGACATCCACACCCGTCACCATTCGGTAACCGATGCTCCACCTGGAAGCGTGTTCAATCCATAAGAAAAGTGGCCGTCACAGAATTCCACCCCGGCCCTCTCTAGAATCCTCCTGCGCAATCGCCTACTCTAAGCGGCCAGGTCAATCAGGCCGCTGGGTGACCTTCCACAACTTTCTGTGGCCGAACGGAGTCAGTCGCGTTTCACCAGAATCACATCCGACGGCGCCCAGCACCTGCATCCATCTCCTTCGAATGAATTTCTCGAGAACCCCGAGGCCAAAGCTCTTCCGGCCCCACTCCTAAAAAAAGAA
>Ga0163217_1096250_pt1 | contig 10972 bp, 16 predicted proteins | sample SynspAceP_FD_185933 | JGI IMG/M metagenome (GOLD analysis project Ga0163217, IMG submission 185933) | Saline lake microbial communities from Ace Lake in Antarctica - Synechococcus sp. Ace-P (PacBio error correction) | ecosystem: Environmental > Aquatic > Non-marine Saline and Alkaline > Saline ...
AATCGACTCTTGGACTGTGCTAGCTGCCGGTGTTTTCCCGCGCAACCCTTCCTAACCGGGGTTTTTTAAAATTTTTTTTTTTTCCAATCCTCAGGGAAAGAAATTTGGCTTGATAACCCTTTTTTTTTTTTTCCCCCCAGGCAATAAAGGCCGGCGAAATAAAAAATTTTTCAAACCAGACAATTTATGGTCCAATACAAATAGGGTGTGGTTGAAGGAATCCCTCCGGAAGCGCGGTTGAAAATTTGCCGCTTATCAATTTTTTTATCGATGAACGTTACCTTGAGGAAGAGTTCCGGGCTCAACGACCTTCTTATGGTGGCCCCAGAATATGCTCTCGGATTTTTTTCCGGCGCAATTCCTTTCCACGCTCGATCCTGCCGTTTTTCCAGGATACAATTGATACTAGTTTTTGAATGACTGGGACGCCAGGCTGGGGGTTCTCCCAAGGCTTGACCGTGAGGTTTGATTGGTGAAAATGGATCATCCGTTATGGGTGTTGAGCGAGATATTGTTCCAGAAATCCGGCAAGACGCCTGCTTCCCGCGCGGTCAAGCGCCCTTGTGCTTCGCCTCATCAAACCGGCTCTACTTCTCCGCCACAACGCGCTTTGATTGAATGGGAGGTAATGGCAAATACCTCCCCCGGCTTGCTTTTTGGTTTTATTCTCTAGTCCGCGTTAAAGACATAAGATAATCAATATGTTCGCTTTAACCCCCCGTTTTTCCCCATTCCCACGTTTCACCTATAAGCGGATTCTGGCGTTTTTTTTCTCCCTCGCTATATTTTATTACATCCCTAATATTTATCATAAGCCTATATGACTTTTCCGTGGTGTCATGCGCGTCCCCCTGGCCTGGGTTGAAAATCGGGTTCTGTTGTGTTTGTGCTGGCTACATAATAACTTGAAAACTTTTTTGCCATTTATGATCAATTTTACATAAATGCTAGCGCCATATGAAGCTTCAGCCGTGGGCCTGTTTTCTGCGGCTGCTGGACTCTCAATCCAATAGAACAACACTAGGCTAACTATCAATGCCTTAATCGATCTGCCACGCCCACGCCCCCCACCCCGAGTACTATGACCAGCAACCCCCATTGGGGCCTGCCGTTTTGGAATCCGCACCAGCTGGCGACATCAAAAACTGGCGGGTGGGACTGGATAACTCTCGCTGGGCCCGGCGCCGGAGCGCAAAAGTGGCGCTTGCGCGAATGCGCTATGCCCTGCGGTGAAACCCTGCAACGGTAGCTTGAATAATACTGGCGAAAATGGGCCGCATCCCAAGCACCGGCCTCGCCAGCATGGATTGCAGCTGGACAGAACTGCCGCAGGTGCTTTCCGGTACCAAGCCCATTGCTACAATGTATTGGGCTGAGGCTGAGTTCGTATCCCTTTCGCCCGAACGGTTCAATGATCCCTCGCCAAAATACTTTTGTTCAGGCGCGCCAGAATAAGACTGATGTTCTGGGCTGCACGCACCCTTGAACGGTGCCGGTTGAGGCGGCAAAAGAGATCCGTCGTGGCTTTGTCCGACTTGGGCGCCAAAAAGGTTTGGTTGGCTGGCGGCTCCAACTTTGGTGTCTTGAATTTGATTCGCCGGCAGATGGACCCAGTATGGGAGCGCTGGCGATCTCGATCTGCCGATTTTTTGTGGCAGCGGTTATAACCAGTCGGTGACTTGGGGCAAAGATGCCAACACTTGACCGTTATGAAAACAACTGCTATGCGTGGGGGGTATGATTCACGATGAAGCCAATGCTCTCTGGTACACATGATCAACTGGTGGAGTGGTTTGATCGATTCCACAGCCTGAAGGTATACATACCCACGGCGGTGGCTTTGGTCCTTAGCAGTTATGGGCGCCATGGCGCAGACCAATCCGAATGTGAATGTGTCATAACAACAATGAAGCGTTTCTTGAGTACCTTCGCAACTCTACTTTGGACGTAAGCTGCACGATCAGTTCGATGCGCCTAGGGCGATCGGTGGATAATCATTGGCGCTGACTCGTGTGCTCTATGCTCCAACTTTGTCGGCCGGTAGCGATGCGGTACGTCACTGACCTGAACCGATGACCTGAAGCTGTCCTGCTGAAGACATGGATCGCATTCGCTGGAAGAACGCTTGCGAGTTGTTGGCACGTCTTGATCCACGCCAAGATTGGCAAGGTAAGGTTGCGGTAATGCGCCTCTGGCGATATGCTCTTACAGAGAGTGGATGCGCCTTTCTGGGCTTTGTGGTTGATCTGGAGCATGAGGCGGTTTAAAGATCCATTCACGTGCTTTTTCAAGGATTGGGGCGCCGTTTGGTGACTGCGGGCCGCAAGGGAAATCAGTGTCGCTCGTTTTCTCGGTCCGAGCCGAATTGCTGAATGGCAGGTATTCAACCTGCCTGGCTCCGGCTTGATCCGATCAACGGTAAGTGGGTCGCTGGGGGCCAACTAATCTTGCCACCTGGTCAAGCGAACTTCGAGTCTTGAAGGCGCCCAAGCCAGTAGCATTTCTAAAGCATTGGCGCTTGATCGGCGCTCCACGACCCGATTTCGATAATCCCCATTGACCGGGAAGAGCTTGACGCCACGAAGTCAGAGCTTGCGTGGCGGTGATAGGAAAGGGACGGAAATCGATCCTGGCTGATCCCCTGGCGTCGGTAACTGCTCCCGGTTACACTGGGGGCAATCGACGTCAGCCTCGCGCGATCTGCAGCGCAAGCGGGGCAACAAAGGGATTGGGATGGAACCTTTTTCGCCGCCAAATAAGCGCAACGGAAACCTTAACTACAGGTGTGGGCCGTGGATCGTGACCGAGACGAGTTTTTCCACAGGCTCCCTCGCAATTGCGCTTGACCCTGGCATGCAACGGGAAGTGCCGTCAGGACGGCCAAATACCTGCGGAGTGACCTGGGACGTGGGCGAGTGATTGCCTTCGTTCAGCGCCCGCTCCAAGTTCCGTTGTGGAAGAACATTCCTGTTTATCCGGATCGCCTGCCGGCGTAGGCAATGGGTAACGGCCGCTTCTCAATCGGGTGATGTGTGGGAAGCCTCGGTTGAGCATCGGTACGCTGCGCAATGTGGTGATGTGAAAAGAACGCTTAATGAGGGTTTATTTACAATGACCTTGCGAATAAAAACGAACAAGGTGGTGGTAGGTCGGTGCCGGGTCTGATGGGTACGGGCATCGCCCATTGCTTCGCCAGTTCCGGGTTCCGACGGTGATTGGGGATACCCAATCCTGGAGTCACTAAAGCAGGCTTACAACAGTATCGAAAAAACCTCGGCGATGGCGTGCGCCTCGGGCAAGATGAATGCAGAGATACGCGCTCGTCTCCCCTGGAGCGTTTGCTGTGAGCGAAGACTTGAGCGTGGGCCTTGCCAGCGGCGCCAATCTTTGTGCTTGAAAACGGTTTTTCAGAGCAGCTTGCTGTCAAGAAGGCGGTGTGTCACTCAAGCGGTGCTTGCTTGTCATGCTGAAAAGCGGCATCATAGCCAGTCACCCTTGCGCTTAGCCGTGACCGAAAATCCGCAGGCGTCTGTGCCGTTCCGCCCGAGCGTTTTAATCGTGGCATGCCTTTTTTCAAATCCCGTACAACAAGATAACCTGTCGAGATCGTGTTGGGCTTGTGGCGACCAATGATGAAACGGGTAGTCTATACGTCGCGATTACTGTGAGGCGCCTGGCAAGACGTCCCATGCGTTCAATGAATGCCTGCTTACCACAGGTCCGATGCTGCTCTTGCTGGGATAACCGGAGCATGGTTAATAAATGTTTGCAAGGAAGGTACTGCGACTGCGGAGGACATCGATACGGCATTGCGAATGGGCATTCACTCATCCGATGGGGCATTGGAAACTGGTGATCTGACGGGATGGGATTCCCGCTGTCCGTACTGGCGCTACCTTGCACAGTGCTGTGAGAAGTTTCGCCTGCCCATTGATTCATAAAGATGGTTGCAAGCGGGCCGGCCTAGGGCGGAAACCGGGCCACGGCGTTTATCGGTATGCAAGACGGAAAAAGCCGTCCCAGGCTTCCGTCTCAAAGGGCAGTTTTACCCTATGAAACGATGATGCGTCAGTTGTAGATGCGGTAACGCCACTCCGGTAGGGTCGCTTTCGCGGGCAGTTTTGGCTGGCGGTTCGGAGCAGACCACATGGCGCTTTGATTACTGAACGAACTGTTGAAGCGCACGGGCTAACGGCGCAACAAATCGCATATGTGATTATTTGGCTGTGTAGCCAGATCGCGAAATCGGCAACATAGGGGCACAAGCATTGCTTGAGTGCGGGCTGGCAGCACTGTTCCAGGTTTACCTGGATTCGGAAATGTGGATGGTGGTGAGGCTGCGGTGATCCGCGGTCGGAGCTATTGCTTTGTGGCGCTGAATGGGTTATCGCGGCGGGGCTGAGGCGATGAGCAGAGTGCCGAATGGTGCAACGTGAAATATTCACGGTGAAAGCATTCGTTGGGCAGGCCATGGAGCGTTACGAGTTTGAACCTCGCAAGGGAGCCGCTGAGCGGAATGGCGAAAAATGGGACGATCGCCCGCGATGAAACTGGACGCCTAATGCGCTGGAAAGCCACCGACGAGCCGGTGCGCCGCGCGAGATGCGGGGTAACTTCGCGAGTGAGCAATCAGCGGCTATGCCTATCGCCGACTTGCGAACAAAGGCCACAACGGTTTTTCACCGGCTTGTTTTTCGCAGACGAAACGCATCAGGCGCGAACCGTCGCTTGGAAAAAGTGCGACGTTGAAACAGCTTCCGCCCGGACAAACGGCCCGCATTACCCGCAGTAACTCCTCACTAGATAATCCGAATGGTGCGGCGGCGCTACTGTGATCGTCGGCAGACACCGCAAGCGTCTGGGTTGTTGTATAGCTTCGGTGTCGCATCAAGACCATTACCACTGTGGGTGCGATCCCTAACGTTGATTGCTGACCGGGGCCCTATTGCAGCTACGCAAAAATTCGCCAAAAGGCTGGGCTCCGCACGGACGAACATCGACTTGTTTGAGATCAATGAAGCGGTTTGCTCAGTGGATGAGCTCTGGGATGCGTGAGATGGGTGTCGTCTGCTGAAGGGCGATTGAACGTCCAACGAGGGGGGCTTAGTTGCACTAGTCACCCGCTTGGGTGCCAGCGGCGCGCGTTATCATGACCTCCATGTTGAAGCGAGCTTATTGAGCGCGCAAGGACAGTTTATGCCCTGCAGGCTATCTGTTGTGCTGGCGGACTGGCACAGCTACTTGATTGAGCGGCTTTCTGACTACCATGTCCAGAATTAAGCCAATTACCCCTTCGTCGCTTCCGGAGTCCGGCTGCTATTGCGCTGCAACGTGGCCTGGGCGCTCCGGCATGCTGAGTTCCCAGCGTGCCCTGTGCAGTGTTTTGGGCGCATCGTCCTGCGTGGGCGAGCCTGGTTAGCCGAGTGCTTGAGCTGTTTTTACAGTCAAAGTCTGTTGAGCGAGCGGCCTACGTGAGTTGGTTACGACCTGAAAATCCGCAGCGTAATCGACCGCAAAGTCTGTCAGTTAGCTAGAAAATCGGGATGATGTTAAACGATCTGTGATATCGCTTCGCCTGGCGTCAGACAGTGATGCACTTTACCTTCAACAAGAGCAACCGTTTGAAGTTTGCGGAATTGTTTTGCCGGCATTACATGACGGTAGGTGATTGTGCATTTTTGAAGCACTGGCAAGCTTTTTTTCAGTCCAGCGCATGATAACCGAACTCAAATTGTATTGTGGCCTGATGCTGCTGCTGGGCGAATGACCTACGTCCAGCAGGCTTACGAGGAATAAAAATGAATACCCATTGAATAGCTTGCGCTTTAAAAAAAAGAATGATGCGTACTGACACTAGTTTGATCGCCTACACCGGCAGGTGTTGGTTTGATAGTCAACGTGGCTTCGGCGCTGCCGGTCTGACGCGCAAGTATCAAGCGCTGGACGGTTCATATAGAGAACGACAAACAACAAATTCGCAATCCTGGCTTTTCCGCAATGATTTCCTTGATCAGGAGCCTGGCAAGTGACGAAAGATATTGCGGCGGTTCTGCCAAAGCAAATACAGCGTCAGCTTTCCCTTTTTTCTCCAAGATAAAAGTTCGGGTGTAGATCGCCATCCGCCTTTACACGGCGCTGCACGTGCAAGCCGCTTCCGCCGACAGTCAGTGTGAGGGCCCTCATGCGCTCAGAGCTGGAGATGCTTCGGTATTAAAACCACGCGCACCTGAGGTGGCCTATGGAATTTTGAGAAGTTTTTACTTATCCGCAGGGCAAGTGGTAGCTCGCTTTGCCCCGGATGTGGACGTCACTGAGCCACGTTTTTTTTGCCGTGGTTGAACAGTTTGTTGAATCCTGAAACATAGTAATTAGGCATTTTATGTAAATAAGAGTCATCTTTTCACCTTTCAGGGATATGTCTGAATTGTCCGTGTGGTCCTTCTTGGTAAGAAGTCCACCTGGGAGTCAAACAACAAAAGTGAGAACGTCCATGACTGACAGTTTCCAAAGAGCAAACCTGGAAACCGGGTGTTTGCGGATGTATGCCAGTAACTACACGGCAGCCGATATTGATTTGCATGCTAGCGTATCGCTGAGATGGCGCTAAGACCATCGCCGATTTATGGAAGGTAAACTTTATGGGGAGCGCTTTGGGCGTTCGTCCATTGCGGCGTAGACCCTGACCGTTCCCGTGTTTCACGCTTTCAATATGACGAACGTCCATGCACGTGATGCGCGAACGCCAAGACAGTTCAACCAGCGTTTATTGGCTGAAGGCCTGGGTGCTTTTGTTTGACGGTTTGATCCTGACGGCGATGGACGGCATCAACACAAAACAGCGCAACCTGCTACAGCCAGTGGTTTATGCCGGATACGGTTTTAACCGCTGGAAGGAAGAACGTATCGACAAGTTTAATACGTGAAGCATTTTCTTCACCGATGGCTGGGCAAAAAAGTGCACGCCCTGATGGACTTTGCTTCTGTCTTTCCGATCCGGGTGATCTAGCTTCGCTTTATCGGTTTTCCGAATGACCAGCCTGAAAAGATCAAGCAGTAAATGCGCTGCGTGGGCGCGGCCATTCTGCCGGTCCGCAAGTTGATCCGGCAGGCCGCAAGCGGCCAAGAAAGCCGTCCATGAAGGGTTGTGGCGCTTTATGATGCTTTCAAGATTGTGGTGGCAGAGCGCCCGCGCGAGGGCGGCGAAGGGGATGGAACTATCAGCGTTGATTTCGTGCAGAGTACGAGGGGCCGCCTCGCTGGATGAAATCATGAGATACCACTTTTGTGCGTTCTCTGTTGCCTGCAGCAGGCGAAAACCACCACGCGTACTTTCGGTACGCTGAACTGACACTGCTTCCTGAAAATCCTGCTTTGTTGGAGCGGGGTACGAATGACCGCAGCCTGGTCAACAAGGCTATTGACGAGTTCTATCCGTTTTGAGCCGGTCGCCCCACCTTCAAGGTGCGCCAAACGGCGGAGGCAACCGAGATCGAGGGGTACTGGCCATTCCCAAAGGCGCGACTGGTCTCATGCATTGTCAGCGTCGCTCCCGTCCGCCCGGCGCCCGCCCCCCCCCCCCGCCCCGGACATCCAATTGCGGGCCTCCAGCGCCCCCCGCCGCCCCGCCGAGCGCACCTCGGCGCCATCCGCAGCCCCCCTCCCCAAGACCGACCCAGCCCGAGCCTCCCCACCCCGCGCCCACTCCCGCCGCTCTCCCTCCTGCCCCAATCGCACTAGCTCTCGGCTAGCCCGCGCCCTCAGCTCGCACGCGCCCCCACCCCCGCCCCTGCGCCCAGGCCCTCCCCCCGCGCCCTCGCTAAGCCGGACGAAGAGTTTTTTGAGAACGCCAATACCTTGCTGAACATTGATCGGCGCCAGCGACCGCCTTCGTTTTGGCTTTGGCCCGCATATGTGCCATCAGGACAATTTGTGCAAAACCGAGATCAACTGTTGCCCTGAACGCGGGTGTTGACATGCTGCCCAATATCCGTCTTCGATCCTTCCAAGCCGGGACCGCAATTACCGGTGCAACAGCTTCCGGCTACCCATCGCTGCATGTAATCTGGACTGATAAACGTCTTCCCCCGAAGTCTTCGCATCTGGCCTCGCAAGGCTAGGCCAACTTGCACTCCCTACTCTGATAGCCAGTTTTTTAAGGACTTTGCTCCAAAACGGAAGCAAGGGGGTCTCTTTTGCTGTAACAAAAAGATATAAACACAAATAAGAAAATGTGTTTTAAATTAAGGCTTAGGCCTCAACTACTATCTAGCTACAAACCAAAATCGCTATAAGCGAAGGGGAATAAACCCTGAATCTTGAAGATCTTCATCCCGTCAGTGGGTGGACGATCACGCTATCGAGCGCCAGATGGCTTCAAACACCACATCCCTGAAAAAATTCAAAGGTCGTGACCGCCACGTAGAAAAGCGTGGTGACCGCGATGTTTTGGATTTTGAAGATGAGGCTACGGGTACATGGGTCTTAATTCGTCGTCGGGTCGACCCAAGGTAAGAGTAACGGTATGGAGCCGCTTGGCTATGATCAGATGCGCCGAGGGCAACCTGGAACGTCAAGGACCGAGTTGATGATATTGAATGCCAACGGCGTTTTGGGGGCTCGCTGGCTTTCCGACCTTTCCCGGCTTCGCCGGTCAACCGCTTTCAAGCGCACTTGGCAAATGCGTGAGATCGCCTTAGCGGCACATCCGCTGCCTACAACGACTGGCAATCTGTTGACTGGTGTTACTGCGGCAACCCCAGGCGTTCATCGCCGCTGATGTTTGTAACCCTATTGGGAATGCGGCCGCCGTGGCTGAGGTCAAGCCTCCTTTCCGCCCAGTGGTGTTCACAGCGCTGTCGTTTTCCTGACAACCCTGCGCGCCTGGGCTTCCCATCAATTCCAATGAATGACTATCGGGATCCTTTGTGAAGGCGGTGTGGCAGATAAAACGTAGTGTCTGCTGTCACATCGTCCGGTGTAAAGCGAGCACGCGTCCGATCTGTCACCGACGATGCATGGATTACCCCATGCCCATCTCGATTGCCTAACGCCGGCGGCGACTGGGAATATGGGCGCCGATGTGGAAAATTCCTACGCTACGCAGGCTTTGTCTGAAGGGCAGTATCGGCTGGGTTTCCTTATCTGCTGGAGCGCGCCGCTTTAACTCATCCGCCACCATAATGCATGGACCTAACGCCGATTTTCGGCGGAAAAAAATGCGAGCGATATTTTCTTCACGCACTTCATTACTTGCTTTCATTGAAGAACAATTTTGTCCTGCAAATCTCAAAGTTCATGAACGAAGACATGGTTTACCTGGGAAAGCGATACCCACATTCCGATTGGCACTGCCGCATTCACCAGACCCACTTGGGCGCATTTGAAGAATCTGCCTGATACCAGAAATCAACAAGGTTACCCACCTTGAATGCGATGCGCAGTTCTCCTATGATCCGTTTCCGCTGAACGGTCGCGAAATTGCACAGTGGGCGCGCTACGTGCCCAGCAACGCACGGATTACCGGCCAGCATTGGGTTGGCGGTGCCGAGGTGACCCAAGACGAGCAAGCCTGTTACCTCCGAGGCGACATCAACGCGATGTCCTCAAGCTGAACGCCAACACAACGCGATCTGATTAGATCTGCGCTTAAACCCACTGCTGTTCGTAATCCGGCATGGGTGTGCAGGGTTGGTCATTAACTTGCGCTTTCTGGGTTGTTTCAATCAGCCGAAGGTGTCTTGTTGATGAGTATTCCCAGTTTAAATACAAGCGTTATTCCGAAGAAGCCGAAGCTCTGCGTGCCCGATGCTGTCTCAGAATCGTTGGAAAGATTAAACCCAGCTGTTCAAAAAAGCCATCAATGGATGGGCCTTTGAAATGCGCCAAATTTTCAGCCGTCAGCTTGGCCAGCAGGGTGCTTGCATGGGCCCGGGCGGGGCCCGGCCCTGCGACACAGTAGGCGCGGGCTGATGCCGAGCCCTTTTGCCCGTTACGTGGTTATCGAGGAACTCTTGGCCCGGGTGCCACCTGGTATCGGCGCACTGGCATTGCTGATCGTCCAGAGTGCAACCATTGATACTTCGTTTTGTACACCGCACAGAAAGAGAAATACTTGCCCGCCATCTGCCGTGGCGGAGAGTTAACTTCTGCCATGGCATGTCGGAACCCAATTCGGATCTGATCTGGCGTCGATCACAACCAGCGCTCAGCGTGGTCGACGCTGGCTTGGTTAAACTGAATGGACAGAAGGTCTGGACTAACCAATGCCCAGCATTCGGCATTCACAATGTTGCGCTGGTTCGCCACCGGCAGTCAGGCCGAGGCGGGCGGCATGGTGGTATGTCGCAAATTCAATCATCGACCTTACGCTGCCCCGCCATTCACCGTGCGTCGATAGCTGATCTCGCCCGGCGCGAGCCACTTCAATGAGGTTTTTTCGATAACGTTCGGTTAGAATGCCGAGCGCTTATCGGAGAAGAGGGTAAGGGGTGGGATCAGGTCCCGGCAGAGCTGCCTTCGAGCGCAGTGGGCCAAACGCTTCCTCAGTAGTATTGCGCTATGCATACGGCACTGCATTGATTGGGGCCGCGACAGATGCGTTTGCAGGCGCGTGATATTGGCCGTATCACCGCCCGCTTGTTGACCTTGCGGCACATGTCGCTGGCCGGTCACTCAGCAATTGTTGATGGAAACAACCCGGCCTGGGCTGCTCATGTGCAATGGATCTGGGCAATGTAAATTTCGAACAGGAGCTGCCAGAAACGCTGCAGCTCTTATTGGAAGAACAGGCACAGGTGAACGGCGGCTCTGATCAATCGCGGTGCTTGCCTATCTGACCAGATGGCGCCTTCATTCTCGTTACGCGGGGTACTCGTGAAATTTTTTGCGCGGCATTATATGCGCGTGGACTGGGGTTGAGATAATGCGCAGAAATCTTTGATCAACCATTGAGCGGACTGTTTGGCGATTAATC
>Ga0163217_1111848_pt1 | contig 10972 bp, 17 predicted proteins | sample SynspAceP_FD_185933 | JGI IMG/M metagenome (GOLD analysis project Ga0163217, IMG submission 185933) | Saline lake microbial communities from Ace Lake in Antarctica - Synechococcus sp. Ace-P (PacBio error correction) | ecosystem: Environmental > Aquatic > Non-marine Saline and Alkaline > Saline ...
CAAAAAAAAAAAAAAAAACCAAACCCACCTCACCATCACCTCCGCCGACAACAATACCACCCACCCAAACACCCAAAAAAGCCCCAACACCCAACACGGATAAACCCCCTCAAACACCCACCCAGCCCAACCCCGATCCCACCTGCCAATGCCAGCGCATGACCCCTCCGCTTCGCTCGCCCCTCTACAAAGTCCTTGGGCTTCTGCAGCGCGTTCGACCACCCCGGATCCCCCGGAGCACCGACCCCGCCCGCCAAAATCCCCGCAATCCCAAACACCCCATCGCGACACGACAACCCGACCCCTCACCAAAAACCTTCCCACACCAATCCCCAACTTGCACGCACTCACCACACCGGCCCCACGCCCCACGCACCAACCCCGCCCACAATCCCCAAACACACCCGCATCCCACAATACACAACCCCACACCACGCACATCACACGAACTAAATCATCACCAAACCCAAAGCCCCCCCGCCAACCCAAAAACCCAACACCCCAACCCCAATCACCCCAAAAACCGCAATACAGACCATCAAACCCAAACCTCCACCCCCCACCACAACCCCGCCCGTCCACCACCAACTCAACACAGCCCCCACACACCAACCCCACCAAATCCCCATCCACCAAAGCAAAACCCCATCCACCAACACCCCCCCACAAACAAAAAACCTCCAAACCATTCACCACCACCAACACCCCCACAAAATCCCCCAAACTCCCCACATACACCACAAGCCACACACCCCCCAACAACAACCACCACGACCAACCACAACCACCCACACCGACCAACCACACAACCCACACCCACGAAAAACCACAACCCCATACCCAAATCAAATACCCAAACCCCGAACCGAAAAAATACACACCCCAAACACCCACCACAACAACACACACCACACAAACTCCACCCACCCCAAAACATCCCCTCCAACGACCCCGCCAACCAAACCCAACCTCCATCCCCCCACCACCAAAACACCAACCCAACACCCACTCCCACACACCCTCAAAAACCTCCACACCCAACAACAATCAAAAACGCCAACTCCACAACCACAAACAAACCCCGACTCCCACCACACCCCCAACACCACCAAAACCATACCCAACCAAACCCCACTACCTAACCCCCACCAATCCCCCATCCCCAACACCCCACCAACAACCCGCCACCAACCCGCCACTCCACAACAACACCCCAACAAGCCCCCCCCAAACCACAAAACCACCACACACCACCACAATCAACACACAAAACCAACCCAACCACACCCAACACCACAACTAACCAACCCCCCAACCCACAAAACCCCCAAACCACAACAACCCACACCAACCCAACCAACCCCACACCCAACCACACCCCCCACACACCACCCAAACCCCCAAAAACCACACAACACGAACCAGCCTCCCACCCCCCTCACCCCACATACCACCCCCCCCCAAACCCTCAGCACCCAAAGACTCCCCAAACACACCCCAAACAACCCCCCACGACAAACCCTAAAACCCACACCCGTAATTCCTCATACCCAACATCATCACCACCCAACCCCACTAACTACCCAACTCCCCAAACACAATCCAAACCGCCCCAACCCCCAACAACGAAACATACCAAAACAACAGAACCAATCAAAAAGTCACTAAAACTGACAAACGCCCAAACCCCAAACCACCCCCCCGAAAAACCCCCAAACAACACTTAAAACCAAAAACACACACCGCAAACACCCCCCAGCCAAACCCCACCCACCAACCCCCCGAACCGAAAACCACCTTAAACCAACCCCACCCACCACACAAACACCCAAACCCCCCCCAACCTCCCCCACGCCCAGCCCCCCACACCAAAACCGACACACACACACCGCCGACCAACACCACCCCCAACAACCAAACCCCACCCACACCACAAAAACACCACACAAACACCACAACCAACACCCCCCAAAAAACGACACAACACCACAACCGACCAACACGCCCCATGCATCACCCACCCCCAACACCCCCGCGCAATCCAGGAAGCAACCCGGCCAAACAAAAACCCCCCACACCAACCCCCCCAAACCACAAATCACCAAAAAACAACAACCCAACAACCAAACACCTCACCCAACCCTACCCATCAAATCACAAAAATCAACCATAAACACACAACCCCCCCCATACCCCCCCCAACAGACCCCTAGATCCCCAACCACAACACGACCAACCATCCCACCATCAACCCCCACAAAACCCACCCAAACAAAAAGAACGCAACCCAAAATCCAACCGCCAAACACCCCGCACCTACCACACCCACTAACCCGCCTCAATCATCAATCAAGTCACCCCCCAAAATCCAAAACCCAACAATAGCCCACAGCCACAACCCAACACCATTCACCTCTGCATCCCACTCGCAGAGACCCCGCGAACAAAAAACCCGGAATCCACCTCCCAGCCCCACACACCACTCACATCGGCGACCGACCTCCTCAACACACAAAGAACCCACCCTACCCACCCCCAAAATACAATCCCAACAACCTTCCATAACACAAACAGTCCTCCGACCTCCTCCTCAGAACCCACACAAACTACGAAAAACACAATCCCCCGTATCAAGAATTAGTCACGATAACAGCAAACCCCACACGAAAATTACAAAGCCCCGTTATTCCGAACCGCCAACTCAAAACCCCGAACCCTACCACTTTCAACTGCCTACCCCCACGTCCCACCCCCCAGCTCGTAAACAACAAACAAAACCAAGATCAAAGTCCAACCCCAAGGTATCCAATCCACCGCGCACAACGGAGCCAAAGTCAACCGGAGCAAAACAACCGCGCAATCAAAAAGCCACACAACCTACACCAATCCCCCTCAAACGGACCCAACACGACCACAAATCACCATCACGAACATCGCCGAACACACCCCACCACGCAATCCCACGACAACGATCCGGACCACTCACCAAGCACCTCAACCAAACGCAATTCAAAATCCCGCATGAACCACCGCAACATCACACAGCATACCCAGCAACCACATCAAAAAACCAAAACCCTGCACTCAACCAACTAACCTAACTATAACAGCACAACCGACAACCATCCACCCAAGCCCAACCATTACAGCCATCACCCAGCAAACGCGCATCTTGGCCATCACGCGGCAATCCCAAACCTACACGAAACCCTTCCCTAACCACCTACCAAGGCCCACAAAAACCTTCCCACCCACGCCACCCCACAACCCCCAAAGCGCCAAAGCCATCGAACCCCAATACACAGCCGCCCAAACTTCCCCCGTAAGCAAAAAAAGAAACCAACCGCAACAACGACCCAAGCAACATCAACGAAAAACCCGCAAAAATGCATTAGCTATCCATCTAGACACCTCAACTGAAAATCAAAAGAACGCCTCATCTCCAAACACACGGGGACCTCAACCCTCAAGAAACTTACCAGCCAACGGACCAGCCTACCGACTAAGAATCCTCTTCGAAATTAAATTACATTCCCGAATTGCCAACCCCACTACAACAAGACTCGCCCTTCCCCCAAAAAACCAGCAAGACCCCCCTAAAATCCCCGGTCAACAAACAATCTTACAATACGACACCTAGCACGGCGGAACACAAAATCTCAAAATCCCGACCCCGACCATCCCCAACGCGCCAACACACACTCGAAAACCACATAACCTGTGACACGTGCGCTCAAACCGACTACCAACACACCAATCTCAAACAGCCAACAACTCCCAGCACTAAAAAAATCCCGAACACCAACAAACCTCCATCCAACAAAATTCGCAATTCCGACCCCCCCCCCCCCAAGCCTCAAACCATTTATCAATTTCCACCCGCACACCTCCAACAGGCACTAACCCCCCAATCCCACCAACCGTCCACCACGTCACCATCCCCGCAAGAACCCGCAAGCCGCGCCCGCCAATAAATCACTACCACAAGCCACAACAAACCCCACCCACACCTCGAACCTACCACAATATAAACAACCGTCCCACAAGACCCCGAAAGACTAACCCCCTCACAACATCAACTCAACACGCCCACCCCGCCGAAATCCCCCCACTTCACACCATCAACCGGTCAACCCTACAATTCATCCCCCCAAAATACGCTCTGCCGTTCGACGCAAGACCAAGCCCCCACAAGCTCCGCAACCTCCTCTAATCATCCCCAAACGGAGGGATCAGGAGCACCGTCAACATCAATCTCCATCTACACTCAAAACTCGACCCCGCAGCCCAGTGGCCCTCACCGAATAAATCCAACCCTCCCACGACCCCCACCCCCTATCTCAGCTTCAACACAACTCCCGGCCGACGCATCACGCGAGCATCCGAAACGATGCAAGGCGCGCCCCCACCAGACCATCCCCCATCAGTCACACCTGACACCCTTCACCCAACCCGAAAATGTCCCCGCTCGTAAAACCAGGCCACCTCCGCACACAGAACCCGCCACTCCACACCTCCATACCCGCACGACACCTCGCGCCATCCCCCCCACTCGACCTCAAACTTCCGGATTCAGCCCGGATCAGAATTACACACCGCATGCGGCAACAGGTAGCCACCTAATAACCCCAGACGACAAGACCACCCCAACGCACAAAACAGGGTACCGGCACCGGCAACACCCCATCACCCAGCTTCACAACGCACCCCGCTCCACCGTCCGCACCAGCAGTCAACCGCTACAACCACTCTTCAGGACATATCCGCGCGCCAACACGGCAGCTCGGCCACACCTCATCCAACATCCGACGGAAATACAGCCGCCAACCCATACCTCTCAGTGACAACTCCAAGAGCGAGCACACTGCCATAGACGACCGTCAAATCCATGCTCAACCCCACCCGTCTACCACCCGAAATGCCGCACAAAGTCGACAACAAACGCATCGATCTATGTTCACAAAATCCCAAAACCACGGACCCCAAAAGAAAAAAAAAAAACACACTAATGAAAAGGAATCGATAAACTTCACAATTGACAACCCACACATAGCACACTCCGCCTCCACGTCGCACTAACCACTCAAAAAACTCCGAAGCACATTCAAACTCAACCGTCCTCAGACCCACACAATACGTCCAATCCCCCTTGACCTAACAAAAAAATACGGCGCTTTGCGCGCCTCGAAACGCCAAAATCCGCACCGACCAACACCGGAAGCGCACAACCAACTGCCCCCCAAACTAAGAGCTCCGGGACCCGGGCACGACAACTCTCCCAATTCGAACAAAAACAAAACAACACAGACGCCCTACACCCTTCCACACGGCTTCCCGACCCCAACCACAAACAACCACTCATCCGACCGGACACCTAATACTACCGAGAAGCACTCCCACAACAGGCCCCCCATCGATGCCAAATCAGACACGCAACACCGAAGACAAACCCGAACTTCCACTCGCGGTACTTCCGAAATGGGCGATCAAAACAAAGTCTCACACACATAAATGCCTCCAATATCTCTCACAATTTCTCAGGGCTCATGAAATCCCAACATCTCACACACCCGCATTCCACCCTCGTACCGCTCCCCTTTCACCAAATCGGAACGGACCCGAACCGTATCGGCACCCCAAAGATTCCTAAGCACTGAAACACCCGCCCGGGATCGTAACCGCATTCATCTGTCTTGAATTTAGTCGGACGGACAACGCCAACTGCCCCCCCCCCCGCCCACGAATTCCCATAATCAAGCACCCGGCAAAATCCCCTCCATCCAGGACGTCAACCCTCGGCAACTCCACCAACGCACTCGCCCACTCCACGGCCTGCCCCTCCCCTCTGAAACTGCCACGGCTATGGGTCAACATTCCATACCTGGTTCGCGTTGAGACCGACTCAAAATGTCCCGGACCGCGGGCTGTTTGAGTTGACCACAAAACTCGGTCCCGGGGCTCTCCTCCGCGAAACCCCGCTTGTACACACTTGGATGCCAAGAATCACCGAAAACGGTTGAATCACCAAAATTTTTTCCACTCCTCAAAATACTACCACTCACAAATGGCCCACAAGCGGCCCCCCTATCCCTTCACGGCTGCTGGGACAACACATGCCCGACCTCTCACGGGCAAGGAAAGGGCCCGCCAAACTGCACCTCAAAAACCAAACGCGAACACATCCAATTCCAAACCAAAGCACATCATCACGCCAAAAGGTCGCAAATCGAAATATAACTCAACCTGACCCCATTGTTTCGGATCTAAGGTCTAAACAACACGCACTCCCACATCAATCCTTCGCAAGCCTTCCCCACCTCACATCGCACGCAACATCCACAATATGGTGTCAGCCCTCCTTCCGCACTCCAGCCACCCACCGGCCACGGAACATAAGATCACAGAGCCGAGCCCCTCCCCACTCCAAAGATGCGAATGTAAAAACGCATACCCGTTGTTCAAACAAGGGAATTAAGGATTCCCACTTCACCCCTCTCTGCGGACCGCAGACAAACCCCCTGAAAAGGGAGGTGACGGCCATCCCACGACACCTCAACACACCATCACAACTTAACTGGCCACCGCTTGCTCCCGTCCCTACCCGACCCTGTCCAGCTTCCACCGGACTCCAAAGAAACACATACCGAACCAACCCCAACACTCCCCATCTTCAGCAAATTCCTGCCGCCCTCGCACCAATCGGTGCTGCAGACGTCCCAGCAGCTTCACCGTGGCAGTCGTCCAATGCCAAGACGATCTTCCAACCCCGGCCAATTTCCGCCAACAAGCCTCTGCGCAATTTCCCGGCCGCCCCCAACTTTATCAGGTCCCAGAGCCAAAGGAACGCTTATGGCAAACAGCACGCGGCCCTTCAAAGGAAAAATGCAAAAGGCCACCAACACAGTCTAAACATTTCAGCCAACCACAAGCCCAAGAAGTCAACACGGTGAAACTGTGATCACGGGCGCTCACTGGGCGCATCGCCCCATCCGAGTACCGAAGAATCCGGATCGGGCCAGACACCTAGCCCTTCCGGCTTGAAATAGGATCACTCTCAATATCAAATGGTCAAATAGCTACCTATAAATACAGCCTCTCCCCTCGCAAAGACGGCGTGCAATACCGAATAAAATGAAACTCGGCGACTGGACTTGGAAGCCTCACCGTCCTGAAACTGGCCTGGGACGAATCGGTCTCGGGGATCAACGGGGTCCGGCAACGTGAGCTCCACGACACCCTCCCACATGGGATAACGATGACGTCGCAAACTATCGCCGGCCCATAAAGCTTCCTCACGGGGCGCCGCACCTCGTCATCACAGCCTCTGAAAACCACGGCCGGGCGGAAAGACTACGGTTTCAAATGCCTCCGATTCGAACACATTGCTCACCGCTGCACACCGGATAAGAAGCCTTCTCAATGAATCAGCACATAGCGTCCCCTCTACCTTACTGGGATCTAACAAACGCCGAGGCGCGTACGCACCACACCGCTCCCCGAACCACGACTTGCAAAAAGGGCTTCAAGGCGTCGGAGTTAAAAAGCGCCACTACCTCGAACGCCCAAACCGTAACGACCCGGCATTCAAAAACGCAGGCGTCCGCTCAATCCCTGAGCATTATCTGGAACACGACACATTTTCCGTGACAACGCACGCTCCTCAGAAAGTGAAATAAACGGCACGTTTAATAACTTAGGTCGCCTAATTCAAGGTCAACTGGGGCTTGCTTGTCTATCAATCCCATTCGCGCAAACTAGGAACTCAGAGCAACGTAATATTGCTTGGACTTCCATTGATGAGCGCCCATTCACCTGGAATCGGCTCAACGTCTTGGTCCTCGGCTGACATGCTCACTAGTTAACTGCGGAACTCCAGGTGGATTTCCCGCGACGGCGTTAACCCAATCCGGCACCTGGAACCCCAACAAAAAATCACATAAAGAACAACACAAATCTCAGCCAATCGACGCTGACCCAACAATACAACACAAGGACACCTTCATTGGAAAACCGCCGACTCCTGCTCGATGCGGGGAGGAAACTGAAAAAAGAACTACCATGAAAAACACTTCCCAATAAGGACTAACATCCATCCATGACCCTGCGCGACTGGACCACGCGCATGTGGGCTACACCTATCTGAATGGTCAGGATCCTATTATACTACCACCGACCTGAACGCACGGAATTAACCGGCCCGGAAAACACATGGATACTTCACACAAAATAGGCACTATGCACAACCAAACCCACCAAACCTCTAAATCCCTAAAATACGCACACCCATAGCAGGCATCGGTTCAAATCACCAGACTTACACATCCGATGATCCCCGAAAGTCCTAATCCGAACAAGCGGGATCATAACGTTCAAACCAAGTGCAAAGCCAGCCTTCAAATTGGAACCCCCGTAGCACACAGCCGAAAAACAGAACAGACGCCATCCACCTTTCTAGTTTCAGCCGCGCACGCGCCCACGCCAAACCGTACTTGCGCCCGCTACCGCACGACACCCAAACGACCCGCCCGGGTCCTTTCGTACAAACACAACCCACCAAACCATTCGTTTTTGCCGCAATCGGGACCTATTCCCTCCCAACCATGCACCCCTTCAAAAAACCGTGGCACTTATTTCGGCTAAGGCCTTCAAAAGGCGACCTACAGCGCGTTCGCTCCACCTCGCATCCCTGCGCCCACGGACAACGCGCCCGCTTGTCGGCTTTTGGCGCCCGGAACATAACCTCACCGCTGCGGGGGACTGAGAACCCCCCGAGCAAAACGCAGCGGGTCTCTCATCGCCACACCTTCGACACAACCGGTCAAAGGCAACCTCCCGCACGAGCAGTTTCCCAAACATAGATACTCAAAAGGTCCAAAAACGCCCGTCCGCCCGCCTGTGCCTAGGTGGCCTCACAACCACGAAACCCATCCCCGGTACGGTACGGGCCCCCTTCTCGCCCCTACCAAAAACAAAGCTCAAGATCATCAACCTGCGACCAGCCACCCCCAAACGGACCGAACCACACCAATACCGACACAAACACCCCGTGTTTCACCCGAACCTGGAGGCTCACCCAACCGGCATTTAAGTGAACATAAACCCCACTTAGGGGACCAACAACCAACCAAAAGAAATCCCCAGCTGGATCCTCGTAAGCCATCCGCAACCACCTCCCACACGGGAACCCCGATCGCGCAAGCCACTTGGCAAACTTCTGTACACCCGGGCCCACGGGGACTTAACGGCAAGTACCCAAACCAAACTGAACCGGGAAACCGGTCGACATCCAAAATCGCCCCCGCACCGAACGCCGATCTCGACGTCGCGGCACTCTCCCAACGGTTGACCACCATTGGCAACCGAAACCCTATCAACTTCGCGCCTTTTCCCGAAAAACAAAGTCATCCCGCGGCAGCCCAAAACGCGTGCCACTGCAAACGATACCGTACGCTGCGGCAAATCAAACACACAACGGGAAACGCCGTTAACACGGCACCGATAAACTTGCACCGACATTTGGCACGACACGCGTCTACGCACCTTGACCTACAAGCGGCGCAACAGATCGAGCGGAACTCCAAGCCAATTCAGGGACCACCCGTTCCGCGCGCTGATGATCCGGCCTTCCAAATTTCTTCGCCTGCCATCCCATCAACCGTGCCCGCCGCACCGCAGAACAAAATCCCCTCAAGCTGGAAAACATGTCCTGCGGTTCGAAAAGCACGAATCAAAGCTATCCGGTTACCACACTTCAGTGATGTGCAACGGGCAATCCCGATGAAGCAAATCGCTTCTTACGGGGCTTGAGACGGCTTGGAATCTCGGAATTGGCGGAGCACGAGTACCCGCGCCCTTCTGGTCGTGGCACAAAAGTACGACCCCGCGACGTCGGCCGCCACAAAGTCCAAAATCAAAAGACACTCGCCCCGGCAGGCGGCCCCAAATACCTCAAAGCAACAATCATCGAGATACTTGCATGAACGCGGGGTATCCGTAGTTTCTCACAATAACAAACGCGCGTGCTTGGGAGCGCCATAAAGGCATACAAAAGGTCAACGCAAATTTTTGGAACGACTTGGGAAACACATTCTTGCGCGCCTACCCTTCGTAAGCGGCTCCTCAAGAATATCGCACAAGCCCACTGGGAGGGTCGTAGACTACAAAGGGAGACTCGCGCCCAAAACTTGTCGCCCTTTTGCACCACGGAGATTGGCCCTCCATCCGCGCACCAACCAATCGGCCACACCTGCGAAGGGGACCCCAATCCGCATCACGAAGCAACAAACCGACCAAATTTCTGGCCGCCCGCATCAACAAAGAATCAGCAGAATTTCGGGAAGTCCGATCAATCAACAATACGGGGCACCTACAACGAACTTGGTAGTCGGAAACCACCGGGCTCGTTCGCACGTCAGTACCATCCGACCTTCCCGCATTAACACACCAGGCCCATCTTAACATACTGGCGCAAAACGGCACTCATCCACGGGTTCGATTCCGAATACGCCGGGCATCAACCCACGCCAAACCCACTCTGCTCGACGGTACCAACAATCGGGAGGGATCGAAACCACGACAACTGACTCGCCATCCTACCTCCAACTGCCCCAACTTGTGCGCCAAGACAAAGACGGATGGAATAGACTAAAACACATACTCGCAGCCGGCGGCAAAATCCTCGCCGCCTTTCACCTACTGGCCGGCGCCACACTGATAGATGCCGCCGTTAAACGCCACGACCGTTTAATGTATTCGGGCCATCGCATTTCGGTCCCGACCTCGGCGATTCCGCCTTTCACTGACGACACACGACACGGAACTTGAAACCCGGACGGCTCGACCGGGGCCTCGCCTCGGGCACCCTTGGCCACACAGTCCAATGCATCCCGCACAAAAGCCGCCGGGAGCGTGACGTATTGACGCTTGGCACGGATCCATGGATGTCCCACCGTGATTGCCCGGTGGAACGAAC
>Ga0163217_1041765_pt1 | contig 10971 bp, 13 predicted proteins | sample SynspAceP_FD_185933 | JGI IMG/M metagenome (GOLD analysis project Ga0163217, IMG submission 185933) | Saline lake microbial communities from Ace Lake in Antarctica - Synechococcus sp. Ace-P (PacBio error correction) | ecosystem: Environmental > Aquatic > Non-marine Saline and Alkaline > Saline ...
TCACCATCGAAAACGCGTCTTAATGATTGGGGAATCGGCCCTTTGCCGATGAGTGCTTGATGTTTGGGCGGCGCTAAAGTGCCTCCGGCAAAGCGGGCGCGCCAACCGGTGGCCTGGATATATATCACCGTACTGCAGGTAGCGCCTCGGGCCCACTGTCACGGCGCAGGGCTGAGGTGTGCCGGGAGGGATCGCGGTTGCTGGCCGGCGCAAAGAGCGCGACCTGACCAATCCCCATTGGTATGAAGGAATAGCCATTGTCGCTGGCCGCCATGCGGCTTATTTTTTCGCGCGACAGCTGGCAGTCGCGGAAACGGGAGTTTTATCGCGCGTTTTTTGCACCGGTATCAGGGGTTGGTCGCCTGCATGGTCCGGACACTCGCTGCAGTTCGTGATGACTTTAGCGAAACGAGGGCCAGCTGCTTCCATGGGCGCGTTGCTTCGGCATCGGTGCTTTGCTCGTCCCCGAACAATTGCGAGCCTCAACGTTCCAATGGGCCGCAAGCCCCAGTAGCTCCTCAGCCCTTGCCGGTCGTTTCGACCCTGGCCATTTTGGATATCCTGATCGCTCGGATGCAGATCCGTCTACCAGATTGTTTTATCGGTTTGGGTTTGGGCCCGCGCGGGACTGGCAACGGCCGCTCTTTGGCGTTAATTGGTGGTTCGAAAAGTTCCTCCTGAGCTTGGAGACTTCGTCTTCATTTCCGGCTATCAATACAGTCGGAATAAGTGGCCCCGCTGCACGTGGGTCAGGGCAGTGCCGATGGCAAAAGCCTTCGCCGCGCACAAGAGATGAGACATCCAGCGGTAGCGCTTTTTTGAAATTTGATTTTTGTCCTCGGGCTTGCGCAAACTTCCATCGCGGCAAAAAGGGCCTTGCCGAGAAGCCTATTTCAATGTAGCTCAGTCAGACCCTTAAATTTCGAAAAATCGGAACCCATTCCCTAGAGTCCGTACATGTCCTACAATTGCGGGCTTTATCAGCAATGTTGGCAAACCAATGGATAAAACAGACAACCTTGTAAACACCCATACCGCAGATTTCACATCCCGAAAAGCACGTTAACGAGACTCAATCTTCATCACTCTTTATGAATAGCAATATCGCGATATGCACATAACTGCTGGGACTGCTTTACGACCGATGGGTTAGACCATCGGATATACGAGCAGTTCGAAAAAGCTAGAAACCAACCTTTTAACCAAGTAACTTCGATTTAAGTTTGAATCTTTTCCATGACAAAGGTCCCGATAAACTTTCAGGGCTCAAATCCATAAAATCGCAGTCTCTGCGCAGTCAACACCCAAGCCTAATCAGAGATGAATAACTGGCCGAACTCAAAGCTCTTTATTCAAGTCCCAAAAATGGTGCCTCAGGGCGGGGAATACTTTTCCAAGTATAAATCAATGGTTAGGCAAAAGTGGGACACCTCTAGTTCACACGTTTTTACTAAGCTTTCGCATAATTGTCGACAGCCGATAACCGCCAACGGCGAAGTGTGCTATAGCAGAGCGCTAGTCACTACCGCTCCAATCGTGATCGACGACCATGTCATGACCTGCCCCCGCACTTCTCAGTTTAATGTTAGAGTTTTGCTTCAACCTTTTTGAAGGAGCAAAACAAATGCGACAGTGGAAGTGGGTCCCCACTTATTTGGGACAGTTTTTGCGGCTTCAGCTAAGATGTAATTGAGTTGTGCATGCCGCCTTTTGGGTCGTTCCGCGTCGAAGTGGTTTCAACCCTGGGAATCCGTCCGCGCGCTAGGCGAAGCTCATAAGTTGATAAACTGATAATGCCCCTGAGACGGCGTCAAACGTGACAGGTCCAAACTTAATTGGTTCCTCCAGATTAATGTGGGCAAAGGTAAGATTATAATGCGCTGCGGATATATTCTGCTTCTGCGGCTGCCAATTCGGTCCGCTAGCGTAGCGCGTCAGAGACAATCTGAAAATTGTATGAAAAATGCCCACACCTTTGCGTAACATACTGTTTTATTATTGCTTTTATATTTAAGGTGGTCACAAATGATTATGTTATTTGGGCGCGTGTAGATCGGCCTGCAGTCTCAGCAGTTTTTGGTAAATTTTATCTATATAAATCATATTTCTTATCCAAACTGTGAACCAGAAATACACTAATATAAGCGAAAAAAAAGTCTTACCGGCGAGACTGCTCGTAGTAATCTCTAAGGTCCCCAGCTTGTTAGCCCGCTGAATAGCCCCTCGCAATGGTCACTGTGCTAGTTAGCTTCAAGATACTGGACGGACACGTGTGATTGCGGGCAATCCGCCTTCAATTCATTACCTGATTGGTGCTGGTTTTGATCTCTCAAAAAGCGCAAGCGCGTTCGGACGTAAACGCCATTATACGCAACGTGGGCTTGGGGGAGATCAATGCGGAACGTGCCAACATAGATTACCATGCACGCACCTGCTCCGCAGCGCTGGTCCTCAGTTTTAGTAGCTCCCGCAGTGCCGGAACCAAATTCTGTTCCAGATTTTCAGGACAAACGCCGAGAAAGCTCAAGCTGATGCTGCGCTGTGGAGTTTGCCAAACGTTCAAAGCGGTTAGGAATTGCTCGCAAAATTGCCCGCGTTTTCATCCAGAATGGTCATGATGATTTTTTCTACCTCTCATAATGTCGGGCGCTGCTCACTAAATACTCGGTTCCCTTTCCTGTGACGCACTGCCGCGAACAAAGCGTGATGTCGAGGAATTGTAGTGAGCGCCTATTAGATCGAAAAGCATCCATATTATGGTAGACGTACGCGGGCTGGAACGAGTGCGGGACGGCCGAAATGCCTGTACAGTGGCTGGGCTCTCGATGGACCGGCGCCGCGAAGTCCGTTTTTCAACGAGTTCGAACAACTACTACTGGCCAAGGAAACTCGAGGCACTCAGCTGCCTCGATCCGGCAGCTTGACTTATCATCTAGTAAACGCTCTATTCTATCCCGAAACGGAGTTCGCAGTTTCATAAATGCTATGCACTAGGGTTGGGACTACAGCTTAAGGCCACTGCAGGATGAGGTTGGCTTTAGGAGATTACCGATGAGTTTATTTGACAGTATCGGCTTTGTTGCACAAAGCCGTCTGGCGAATGGCTGTAAGTTACGCGCACTCCCCCAAATGGTAAATTTACAGGAAAGTGGTCGCCGACAGTCCGTACATGTCACATACAATGCCGTAAGGAAAACGATCGGTTTGTTTAAATTATTATTTACCTGTAATCTTTAATAGGTGCCGGTCTACGTGGGAGGGGGCGGGACTGACGCCACTTCGAACATGGGAGGAGATTTAACGATTTGTATCGACATAATTTCTTGAAAGCCGCGATGGTCGCCGGCGTTTTGCCTTTGATGCGAGTGTGCCCCAAGCCGAAAGCGCTGCAGGCCCCCCCTTACCTTAATGACAGGCGCGGAATACGGTCACTAATCTGCGCTGATGGGAAGAAAGCGAGCGTGAAAAACCTTGTCCGGAACACTGACAGCCGCAGAGGATCTTCTGGCGTAATAACGTCTATTACGTAGGCGATGCGTCGGATTGAGCGTTTATTCATCGCCTATGCTATTTCAAACGTTAGAGATCCGGAAAAACGGAAGGGTCGACTGCGGCGCCATATCCTTGGGGGGTGGTAACGGAACCGGATCCAAAAGTCCAGCGCGGCGATGGATGAAAATTTCGGTGCGCCTGTGAAGCCCGGGAGTTCGAGCAGAAAGCTTGAGGGAGATACTTGGGTCCGGAGAAAGGGCGGAGACGATACCGTCGATCAAGATTTGTTATTGAGCCGTCCTGAATGACTGCGCCGACACGTGGCGGAGTGCTGAAATTATCTCGAGGTGAAATGACCGTATGGTTTTTCCGTTTATCGCAACTTCTGCACCGGCAAACCTGTATCGTCGATATACTCCGTCCCAAAAGGCTCGCACTGTCGCAGTGAAAGTCAAGCAAAATGCTCGGTTGGCGGCCAGTTGAATGGACCGGGAACGTTCTCTTAACCCCGCTGACGTCTAAGATAGCGACAAGGTTTCGGCAGGTGCGCGCCCTAGAAAACTTCTTTGGGCGCGTTTCCACCTTCAAGTTTTGAGCACTGCGGACAAAGCACGCGATATGTGCCGTTCAGGTCAAAGCAATTAACGATTTCAGAATCGATCTCGGCCATTCCCGCTTAAAATCCGCTGCCACGGAGACCGATCGCTTTCAATCACCTGCTTGCCCGACCATATAGGCGCGCGGATCATTCATGGCGTCCACAGCGAGCAGTTTGTCGTCGGCATAGTAACCAAATGAGAACGAACTGTGGCACGGCCCCTTCGCGTGTGGACCACCCGGTATACCCTGCGTTTCAGCCCCGCGATCTGCACTTGAACATCGAACTGATCTGACCAGAACCCACGGCTTTGGCAAGCTAGTCCTCTTGCTGCCCCATCATGTTCATGGCCGACCGCTCGGCCTGATCGATTGGCGTTTTGCACCTCTCAAGACTATCAACGCCCCACGTAGGAGAAGCCGCGTGACAGTCCCCGCCGCCCCAGATTTCGGGGTCCGAGGTCTGCCGCTGGGCAATTGACAACAATGCGTCATCAACAGCGAAGCCCCGCCGTTTCTGCAAGTACGCAATTGGAAACTTACCCATCCCCCCCACAATTGCGAAATCACCCTCGAGCGCCTCACCATTCGTGAACTGCCGCCTTCAGGAATTGCCCCGGGTGCCAACCTGTCCAGCGGCGATGCCTTCCGCGACCTCACACACCATGGCTTTCATGCAGACTGCGGAAAAGTTGGAAGTCTCGGGTTGCGGGACACGTTTGCAGGATCCGCGGGCCATTTCGATCAAAGTGACCCGCAATCTCAGAGTTTATGCGGCCACCGCCCGCTGCCGTCAACCAGATGTAACCCCCCCGATGACTAGCACCGGCGTCCGTACGAACTCGGATGCGATAAGATCGACATCATCAATGCTTGGCGCGACGCCAATAGACGTGATCCAGTCCGCCCCCCATCACGGCTGGAAGACGTCCGGGGCGAAGATCCGTAGTGATGGCGAGTGCATCATAAGCCCAGTTGCTGGTGTGCCTACCAGATCACCTGCATGCGCGGTCGATTCTTTGTCACAATGACTGCCCGAGCAGTACCTCGAATCCCAGTTTTCGCATAAAAAGCGTGCGGGCCGCAGAGAGAGTTGTTTCGAACTGACATTTCCCTGCATTAGATATTTTCTTGGATAAGCGGGCGGCCGGCTGAATATGCAGCGCGATTCTGAAATCAGACCAAGGTTTTATGCGTGGCCTCTGCCCCAGCTTGCGCAAACCTTCGGCGGCCAGTAGCGGCCCCCGCCTGCCCGCCACGATTGAATCACGATCCTTTTCATGCGTATGCCCTTCTGAATGTGACTTATTGGGGGCAGCTTGCACATGCCCGTCCAAATGCCGAACGACGGTGCGAACTACATCTGGCGCGGCAGGTACAGGACGATCTCGGGGAAGGTGAATAATCAGTGCGAGGATCAAAAGCCTCTATCGCGATAAGGGCAACACGCCCTAAACAAGCCCCGGCGCGGAGCTTACCGTCGGAGGCGGGCAGCACGGCGTAGAGGTTCAGCCTAAACCGGTGGGTGATTGCCTGCGATTTCTCAATCAGTTTGACGACGAGCCACGGGCGAACCAGATCGCGTCGATCCCAAGCGATTGCGAAATGGATAGAGAAACGGCACCGCTATCAAACCAATAGAGACAGCGGATCGACGAAGCACCAGCAAGCATAAAAATGGCGATTGTAACCGCGATGAACCCGAAGGGCCGATCTCAGTCGCGACGATCACGTTGCGCAGCTCAGGGATGAATACCGCTGATCAATAAGAAACCGGCTGACAGAAGACACGGCCGGAATGACGCTCGCGAAAATGATGGCGAGCAATCCGCACAGCTTCGAGCAGTGAGTCCCAGAATGTCCCTTCCAGCTCGCCCATGGAGAGCGCAATGACCAAGCGCACGCGGCCGCCCCGAACAGTCGCCAGACGCCGAAGGAGGATAAAAACCAAGGTAGAATACCTCCCATAGACCAGCAACCATCACCACAAGTAGCACGCCTCCAACACTTTCGACAACGCCCGCCCGCGCATGCCCAATGATATTCAGGTCGGCCCTGAGGTGCCCATTCGGACGGACGATCAGAAATCAGACGGAATGCCGATCGCATAGCTGAACGCGGTCAGCACGCCCGGCACGATGGCCAGCGACGAGCAACTCGCCACAGGTTCTGACGTCAGGCATGGCAAAAAGTACCATCGCGAATGGAGGCGGTTCACAGCCCGGCAATGGTGCCCGGCAGCGGCAAATACAGCCCCCTCGGCAACGCCCCCGTTTATAGCCCAAACCGCAGCATCTCCGCATGGGCCATAACGGGTAAATACGCTCGAGGCCACGACAGTCGAGCCGGATGCGCCGGCAAAGCCCAGCCTGAGCAAAGATCGTTGCCATCAACAGGCTGCCGCGCAGTCCCCTGCTCATCAGGTATTGGTGCGGCGGTATAGAGGTCGCGAATGATAAACCGCACGCCCCGCAAATAGCGCCCATCAGCACGAACCGATCGGAATAACGACGAAAATTATAGTCACTCGTCAACGCATAGGGCAATGCGACTTGAAAGGTCGTGAGTAGGGTAAGTCAACGATCTCCGACCAGAGGTAAATCCCCACAGCTGCGGACCAGACCTCATTGCATAGGCACCGGGCACACCGATACCCAGCAATGAAAAGCAGCACTAAAAATCCGATGCTTACTCCGGCCAATCGCTCATTGGACCAAGATCACTCTGATTGTCATTGCCAGTGGGCCCGCGAGCAATCATCTGCACCAAGACAATTAGGCAGGTTAAAGATGCCCCTATTGCAACAGGCTAGTTTTTGCCGGCCAGATCGCGTAGCAAACGTAGCAGCGGACTGCTCCAGATGGCATGCTCTCCAAAGCTAACACCCAGCTTCGTAGGTCAGCAGCGCCACGAAGACCAACCCAGCTCCTTGGGCGACCCACAACGGAATCGTACGACACCCAGGCGACATGAGATGATTGGAAAGATCGACGCTGATTGCGCATTAACGCATTGCACCAAAGCCAGGTCAAAAAGACCGCCGCTGCTTGTCAGAGTGCCAGACATATCGACCTTGAAGGGCAGGTGAAACCCAAGTGTTCGCCAATACGATATCGAAACCACCCCGACCCAGCCATTACAAAAAGATCGCGACCGGGCACTGCCAAAAGGCCACGACCTTTAAGGGAGCGACCGCCCCGCAGCGCTTGTCTGAAACGCAGCGGGCTTGCATATTTGTGCCACGCAGCACTCTAGTTCTCGAAGGAATGCCTCAGCTTTGCGCTTGAAGCTTCTATGAATCGGGGCAATATCCGCACTTTCGCTTACACCCCTGTCAGCGTGCGCCCTTCCAGATGCGGATCATATCAGGGGAACCGTTCAACAAAGGCCTCCATATCACTCAGCTTACGATTTCGCCGCCTGCTTCTTTAAAACTCTTAATCGCTGTCTGCTCAACCTCAACGCCAGTCAGCCCTGCCCTTGTCCATCGCTTCTTGCGCGACTTTCGGTCATCAGGTCGCGGGACTTCTTGTGCCAACTGTCCCTGCTCTTGGAAGCGATTCATATTGGGAAGGTGGTGAACGAACCGGTGTTGAATATCGGACAGTAAGGCGCACTTCCTTCCAATTCCGAGAAGGTTGCCCATTCAATCGGGCGAAGTTGCAATCGATCGTGCCCCGCTCCAAGACCTTCGCGCAATTCGGAGCCCTGCAACGCCGTGTAGGCCACCATAGCTATCTTCTTTCCATCCAAATTGGCCAAGTAGGCCCCACCCACGCGCGACGCGCAGTACCTTAAGGTCGGCCATTTTCGTTTACCGGCTTTGTTGCACCAGAAGGTGTAGGTCGATGGCACGTCCACTGATCGGAACGATGCAGCGGCTCTGTTTCGGCTTTACCAGATCTTGCTGATACATTTCACCGGTCAAGGTATTGGCGGTCGCTGCATCTGCGAAACCGGTTCAATAAGACCTGCGCGAAACCGCCATCATCGGCAACTCTCGGCGTGGACGGCCTGTGCAAAGACGCCCTAATTTCAATTCAAGCACCGCTCCGACAAGTGACATTGACCTCGGAAGCCCCGCCAAGCTGACCGGACCAGAAAATTTTCGAATGTCGATCTTGCCGTCAACGCGCGCTCGAACCTCTCGGGCCCCATTTATCCCATTCCACTGCGGGGCCACGTCCTCGGCAGCGGATGCGCCCATACGCAACGAAAGAGAAAGGATAGTCGCGCAAACGCCTGCGACGCCGCTTAGAATTCCAAAACTTGCCCCACCAGGGTCACAGCTTATTCATCGAGCGCATGTGTACCTCCCCGTATATCAAGCGCGGTCCAACCTAACGCAGCCATATACATTCCTCACTGCGGTGGGCCGGACAACAGACCTCAAACGATTACAAGATGCAACATCACCTTGTCCCACAAAAAACCAAACGTTGGTTTGCATAGAAATTCCGCTGCATGGTTCTTACCGGGCGCGGCCGAGTTCTAGCGACATTCTAAGATGAAGTTATCATTGTCAAGCGTCCCGGCGCCGCACTCAACTGTTGCTGTATATCCCCCATCGACCCGGTACGGAGGGCGCACCAGTGAACAAAACTGCCGCGTCACTGGACAAGAAAAGAAGCGACCTCGGCCACCTCCTGTGTCGGCAAGCCGCCCCATCGGGTGCAACGTTCCAGAAGCTCTGCTGCTTTTTGCTGCGTAACTCGGTAATGAATCGGGTGTTGAATATAGCCGGGACATATCGCGTTTCACCCGCACCTTGGACCTGGCGAAGCCACCGCAAACTGCTTGGTAGAACGCGATTATCCCATGCTTGCTAGCGTATATAGCGCTGGACGGAGCCAAGAACGCAGCGTTTTCGTGGTATCATTAAGCCCAACTGGCCGCGCCTAGCCCGCGAATCAGAGGATGTTTAACACTGCGCCACCCGCCCTGCGGGCCCATGATAGACATGCCGTGAATCAATTCCGTAGTACACGCCCGAAGATTAATCGCGTTTAAGTCCGTCTCCCAATCCTTTTCCACCGACACAAGCGGTTATTGGATTGAGAATGTCCGACGACCGTGATTTCCTCAAACGACCTGGTTCCAAAGTGGTCTCCTTGACCGCATCTTCGTCAATAATCTCATATCCTCTGACGAGGCGAGCCACCGGCATGCCTTGATTTTCTACGGTCTAGTAGTATTTGCGCTTCTTCCGGATATCAATATCCGTTATATCAAATGACGGTCCGCACCCTGACCTGCAAGTTTATAGTCGCAATTGGCTTATCGACTCGATACGAAAGTTTGTGCCCGTAACAAGGCTAAGCGGTTTTCTAAGGCTAGGCAGTGACAGGTCAACCTTTCAACACAGACGCGGGCCAGAACGGTTGCTGAAACGACGTTGGCGAAGATCAGACTGACCCTGCCGCGTTTCCCTCATGTCCGTTTGATCTTACTCGCGAGGCCCACTTATCAACCTCTGTTTGGGCGTCCATAGATCCGGAAGGCGCGAACTTCGGCGGAACACCTGCTCATCGATCGTGTCCACCTGACACACTCGCCCCCCCATACAATTGCCAGCAGCGGTCGCGACACGCATCAGTCAGCGCTTCGCGAGACACAACGACTTTGCCATCGAGCTTGGTATGAGCCGTTTGAACGCGCTGTCCAGGCACATTCGGCGCACCAATGATACAATACAACCGGCTTGTTGAGGTCCATCTGTTGGTCCCCGCAAGCATGAGCACCACGCCTTCATGGTCCGATTCAGAGGTGCCAAAGGCATGGCGTCCGGCGTGGCATAATCCACAGCGATTCAATGCGCTCGGATACAGGCAACCCTAGCCAGCCGCATACCAGTGACTTCAGCAACGCGCTGGCGCCAAGACGTAACCTGCGCGTACTTGAAGCATTTCGCCTGCCTCACCGCAACAATCTTGGTCTGCAGGCAGCCGGAGGTTGTCGAATTGGTGAATTGCATCGCCATCCCACCGGGCATGAACTGTCGATCGTATCAGCACCCGCTCAATACGGATGGCTGGATTGGGGCAGGTCTACCAGGATACATGCAGGCACCCTCAGCACCCTTCGCTCATGACAATCCCCATGACCGGCGCATCGCCCCGGATGAAACGTCTTGCGCCCATGATACCCCATGATTGCCATCCTGCACACAGGTGGTTTGCATCATCGGGACGGGTCGAGCCCGCACCGCCCTCTTGACCGGTTTTCAGTCATGAAAACGCGCGAGCGAATGTCGCCGCGTACCATCGGGCCAGGAACCGTTCCTTGAGATGCGGCGACCAAACTTTTGCCCAAAAGAACATGTTCCCCTCATCGGGCCGCACAAGTAATGCACCGCCAATGGCCCCAATGGGAAAGGCCTCGAGCGGATCCAAGCATCTGCCCGGTTTGCGCTGCGTCAGGTGTTCGCCGTCGTCCAAAATATGTGGCGTCATCAACCCCGCCTCTCTGAGCCAGCACTTTCAACTGGATGCCGAAAAGCTCTTCCGAAGGCCCATGAAGTGGCCAAGACCGGTCGTTCGCGCCCTCAAAAGGGCATGACCTGCTGCCGAACAAAAAGGATTTCGACTGTCGGTCAACAAATTTCCAAGAGCGCGTCGCGAGATACTCGCGGCGTTCCATTTCAAAGCTCATTTTCGGTGGGGGGGGGGGGCCGCCCCCCCCCCCATTTCCCCCCCCTGATTGCGCCGTCCCAGGCGGATGCGTCCCCCTCGCCGTCAGCATAGGGTTTTAGAGATAATCGAACCGACAAGTTGCGCGAACTCTGCAGGCGCGCCCAAGGCGGCTTGGAAAACCGGCACTTGCGCGGCAAGGGAGGCCGTATTTCGTCGGACAAGGTTCCAGCATGGGGCGTCAGATAGACAA
>Ga0163217_1083256_pt1 | contig 10971 bp, 9 predicted proteins | sample SynspAceP_FD_185933 | JGI IMG/M metagenome (GOLD analysis project Ga0163217, IMG submission 185933) | Saline lake microbial communities from Ace Lake in Antarctica - Synechococcus sp. Ace-P (PacBio error correction) | ecosystem: Environmental > Aquatic > Non-marine Saline and Alkaline > Saline ...
CCCACAGAAGGGGAAAAAGGAGGAAAAAAAATTCTAAACGCAAAATTTCTGTTTTTGTTGGTAAATTTCCCCCTCCTTGTTACTTCCCGAATTTTAGTTTTTTTTTTTTTAATCGATAAACCTCTACCGTTTTTTGCTCAGCTGCCTTGTTTTTTTCCTTTTAGGTGGGGTCCATCATAAATTCGTTGATGTATGTTTTTGCACAATGCATTCGGGCCCAAATCCCGCCACTTTATTCGGGTTGTTGGTCTTTGTTAAAACCACTCGAATAATCGGCAATTCCTTTTTGTCTAACTTCTACAATGTCTAATCGGATCGTTTTAACATCGGCTATTAAAGCCATCTCTAGAGAAAAATGGTGAACAATATATTTCTTCCAGCCAAATTGCCAATTCCCCGCGCTGAAGCGAGCAAAGTTGGGTGTTTTTTTCTATTTTCAATACGCCACCATCCAAAGTAATCAATCGCCCAAAGCAATTTTCAGGGAAGGGAAAGTGGTTCCCCATCTTCATTCACCAATAGAATGTAATTGTTGTCCGTTAATTCGATGAAATAATCTTTTTGTTGAAATAAATCAAGCCATCACAAAAATCATAGCTTGAATAATGATCGGACTAATCCGTCAATACACATGGGTTTTTTTTAACTTTTCTTTTCTGGAAAAAAGAGAAACAGAGAATCCACACTGTCCAAGCCATTCCAATTTAAAAGCGTTTGAGAGTTTCAGCACCGCTGCTTCTGCCTTTGAATTTTATTCTCCCGTGCTGATACATTCAAAAATCGGAGTAAGCGTATTTTTGTTTACTACAAGCCGTATTTCTGCATTGTCCAACTTAATTCGGCAATGGTCTGAATACGTATTTGGTGTTAGTTTCACCACTTGGTCTGGCGATGTATAACGCGCCGATAAAGAAATCCAACGATGATGGAAGTCCCTTATCAGTGGCAATATTCCTGCCTTTTTATGGCTTGGAATCCGCTCATTCGTGCTAATAAAATGATGCAAACTACTGCAATGGCAGTAATGGTGCTTGCACTGGGATTAATCGAGGTGCTTTCTGATCAAAAGCCTTTTTCTCTTGTTGCGGTTAACTACAAGGATGTCATCCGATTGCAACAATAAATTGTGCAAATTGAAAGGTCAATCCATTTTTTGTTAAGTCCAACGAATAGTTCCGATTGTTTCTCAACCAATAGAATTTCTTCCATATTGGCATAGTTGGAAAAGCCTTGTGCTCGTCCAATATCTCCTAATAATTGACTTGTTCTTCATCGAGGATAAAGTTCCTGGCTTCTTTACTTTCCCCAAAAATCGTCACCTTTCGGTTGAGGATTTTTACTACGATGATGGGGTCTTTGATGTTTCAAGGCGTAATAGCTTCAATAAAGTATCCTGCCGCTTGCGTACAGGTTAAATCCGCCCAATTTTTAGCTTTTCCCTCACTTTAGGCAGTTGCCGCAAATCCGTTTTGTTACCAAACACCCATTTTCCCAAAAGATTTCGTTGGGAGTTGTAGATGCTAATACAGAACCCAAACTAATGTCGTCGGGTTCCAAAATACTCAAACCTCATAACTTAATCAATCCGGACGATGGGTGTGCTGAAAATTGCTTATACTTTTAAAAGGTCTTGAATATCGCCTGCCTGTTTTGGACACCAAAAAACTGTTGTTGGCGCAAGAACTCATCCCAAAAGGGCAACGATAAATGCTGGAAGGTTAAAAAATAATTCTTTTCATGACTATACGAGTAATGAGAATGAATTTTTCTGAAAAACCCTGGGTCTTTTCGATTGAGCATTTCGTTCCACATTTTTGATTTTTATCATACTTTTCATGGCATTTAAATCGTTTTGTCCTTTTATGATTGTAATCAAAAGCACCGTATTTTAAAGCATGCCACCGCGTAGCGATATCTTCCTGACGGCGGAGAAACACCACGTAAAATGTTCGGGTCAAACGCCTTCATTTCTGAAGTTACTTCCATTCCGCTGAGGTTTTTTCCATTTGGTGGATCACCAAAAATTAGGATGAGGTTGGGTTCTTCGATTAAGGCATTTCAAAACAATCCTGACCATTAGTCGAAAAAGTTGAACATCGCGAAACTAAATTCTTTAATGCTGTGCAAAAACGATTGCAGTTAATGCATCGTCGTCTACGATGAAGAGTTGTCTGTTTTTATTCAAATTGAGCTTGCAACATAATTTTCTAATTTTGATAAGGTGAATGCAGATTGACGTGCCAGTTGATTTTTTATTATTTAACTGTTTGGATTTTAAGAGTGTATTTAAGTGGTGGCGTGCTGCACTGTTCCCACATTTTAGAGTCTTTTTTCCAATTAAATGGAATTAACTTATTAGCATGAAACGAAACACACCGTTTTAGCGTAATTTGGTGGCTTTAATGCCGTGGCCCCATTGCTTGCGGTTTCTCTTTGAATGCATTGGCTAACTTTTTTCCGTTTCTGTGCTGCTTGAATGCCGTTTCAATAATGGGTTGCCAAAGTACTTGAAAGACATTGCGCCAGCCCGATAAATGATTCCAAAAACCAATGCAATAGAAGCTGAAAATATACACAAGAAGTGATTGGCAAAAAGTCCAGTTTTGAGGTAGAAAAAAGAAACGAATGTAACACCACAAACAATGTGCTGAGGTAAATGCCAAGGTGCGCTGACCATCCAAATCGAAGACTTTATTGGTCGAGCTTGATGAATTTCTTGGGGATTGGTGCCGACATTAATAATGAATCAACCGTACAACAACGATAGCGGAAGGGTAATGGTGTTTTTTAATGAAGATGCTGTTGTTTTAAAAACCGTACCACGCCCACTAAGCAAGGATGATGAGTTGACCACTTTTTAGAAAAATCCACAACCCAACAATTGGGTCGCGGCGATAGAAGAGGAGGTAACCCAACAAAGCGCAATGTGCCATGTAATGGAACCGCAACGTATTGCACGAAGGCGCTCCATCCTTTGACAATCCAAAAATGCCCGTACGCATTGCCGATGCTCACAAACATCAGAGCACAATAACGGTGATTAAGAAGGCCGGGAAATACTTCATTTTGAATTTTCATGAAACGGCAACAGCAACAATCCCAGTAGAACTGCTCTTGTAACCCCAATGGACCACGACACATTTAGGCGCCGGCTACGTGGTATAACTGTTGAATGGGTTTGGGCAAGAAAAGGAAGGTTAAAGCACAGCAAGCTAAACCAAGGGCTGTAAGTCGGTGTTAGGAATTCCATTCCTAAATTAGGAACGACGCAACCAATAAAATACCAAACCCGCCTGCTACGAATAGTATAATAAAGGGGAGCAACAAGCGCGCAAACCGATTCGACAAAAAAGCCGTTTGATGTTGATGGTGCCTTTTTTGTAATTCTCCGATGCGGATGTACGTTGATGAGAGAAACCCACTAAGGTAAAAGAAAAACGACACCGCGCCTTTGTACAAAAAAGCAAATTCCCGCAGTGGGGGTTCCCACTACCTTTTGGTTGTTTTGAATGTGCATGGCGATGATGAAAAAGGCCGCTAAAAACCGCAAGGTGTTTAGGCATACAAGTAGTTCTTGGTCCAACGCTTCTGTGGCATAGCCGGGAGCGGTTGGATTGGTTGGTTGGGTTTTTAAAAATGAAAAAAATTGTTTTCAATAGCGGTGCTGCCGTTTTTGTGGGCATAAACGCATATGCCAATGCAGCCGCCAAAAAAGTCAACTGTTTTTATTTACGACTTAATGTCATTGGTGTGCTGTTGGATTCCTATTTGGTGGAAAGGTTTCCGATATTGGAAATGGGGCGGCGGCCAATGTTATCTCGCAGTCGTAATATTCTTTTCTTCTTTTAAATGTTTAAGCATTTGTTATATTTACCTAGGATGTTATGTGTCTCTGGCAAATAAATCAAATCAATATAAATTAAATCTCCCCGTCCAATTAGCAGGATTATTAATAATGTATTCTGTAATTCGTTGAATGATTTCGTTCATTTCGGATATGTGATTCATGAAATCGGGGTTGCCATTCATTGCAATTCTAAATCGGTTACAATAATTTGGTTTACGACGGCCGATTTATAGGAACGTATGATGGGATGAAATGGTATTTTGACGATGGCGAAATGGTTGGCCATTTGGTCCGTTTTTTGGTTTGGTTCGTTTTTTGGCGTTGCGTTGTCCGTTGGGACTTGAAATCGTTGGGACGTTGGTAGGGACGTTGGTAGGGGACCGTGCATGCAACGTCCCTACGGTCAACGTTAAAAATTTGATCATTTCCAATCTAAAAAATAAAATCCCATGCCACATGATTCGGCATCACAACCACAAATTCGCCCAATTCAAAAATTTTTTTTGCAATGATTTTTATTTCATCCCATAAACATGGGCAATAGCAAACCTGCGGGTGAACCCTGCATTTTAATCGTTTTGGTTATTCCAGCCGAAAAAATGGCTGCGGTCTTTGGTGCAAAATGTGATGAAATAGGCGGCATCGCTGCCATAATCCCCCCAATTCTTTAACCTTGCAAGATTCGTTTCTCTGTATTCCCCTTAAATTTTTCCGTCATTAGGCTGCAAACTGTTCTAAAATCACATTTTCTTCGGCAGATAAATGGAATGAATTTATCAAATTCTTTTTCAAGAAATTTCCTCTTTGATTTGAATTTTTTTGGGATAACTCCAAAGTTTCTATTCTACTGTCTATTTTCGAACCACCAAAGATAACAGAAATCTTCATCATTTTTCACACCTTGTTGAAAATAAAGTGTTGAGTTTACCTCTAATTCATTAAACACAAAAGCGCCTGAAATTGCTTTCCAAGTCGCTTTATAATAGTGGTGCCCTATAATGCTATCTTCAGGTATTTCATTGAGTGCCTTTAAGTATAACGCATTGAAAAAGCACTGCTCGAAATGGATTCTGACTATTTTTTACCAAATTTTGATCTTTTTTACAGCGAAGTTGGCTTTAGGTAGGCCGCTTTTTATATTCAAGCCCCATTTTTTTCAGTTGTTTGGCTAAATTTCCTGTTCTTCCGGTTGGCTTCAAATGAAATCGTTCAATCATAGCAATTCTCCAAAGAGAACACGAATTTTACTTTGTAACTCAATGTAATGGATTTCTTACTTTGGGAATGGTTCAACAGTAGGCTAGGAGCGTGCAATGAATCTGTTGGTTTTGGTGACTGCAAATTCTTCAGTAGGATAGGAATATTTTTATCGTTGATTAAATCGATTATTAAACCTTGTCCTCAGGAATTACTAGGCCGATAATATTCCCTGCTTTGCTGTTGAAAATGGGGCTTTTTCCAATGTTATCGGGTGATTGAAAGCAGTATCCATTTTTAATAAATGCAAAGCTTTCATTTTTAACTGGCAAATGGCCTTTCAAATAATCATCGTTGAGGCTTTCTGCATCAATTGGTGAACACTTTTCCCATTGGGTGTAGCGAAATAAACGGTATAACCGTTTGCTGTAACAGATTTGATAGCCAAGTATAAATTCGTTTAAAAAGACACCAGTTTGTCGTTTTATTGGCCGTCATTGAGGTGTAATGTTATCTGCTGCACTTAGCACAAAAAGTATTCTTTGTGCTGAGCAGAAGAGAGAGGCTGAACCATCATGGTAAGGGGATAGAATTAGATTTTCAATCGGTTTATTTTTGTGGCTATGATTTCACATTCTATTAAACAGTTGGGGCCGCAGTGGCCAAGAGCGGCAAAAGGAACAATGGTGCTAGCAGGAAAAGTCTTTTACTCTCCAATTCTTTGGAAGCTACATTGATAAGCAGTTTTGCTTTTTTTTCTGGTGTAAAATCTACGATGTAAACCGTTTGTTTCACCACATCATTGATGGTTAATCCTGCTGCTGCAAGGCTGTTTTAACGTTGACAACAGTTGAATCAACTTGTTTTTTCCAAAATCTTCAGAAACCTACGTTGCCGTTGGTAATCCAAGCCCATTTGTCCGAAATGTAGTTAGAGCTCTTTCCTTCAGGTATTTTAACGATACCTGGGAAAATCACATTTTGTTTGGATTAAATAATCCTTCGGTTGATAAAGTTGATTTTTTTTTCTGTTGTCATTGCAATTGTTTTTTCTTGAGGGTTTACATTTTCTGAATTAGTACACAGCTAGGAGGAAGGTGATCATTCCTAGTGCTAATATTCCTTTCCTGTCATATGGTTTAGATTTTAAATTGATGTGACAAAGGAAGGAACCGCGAATGAAACGTATGCCATTTACATATGGTAAAGAAAAAATACTGCTGACTATTTTGGCTTCTAAATTCGGCTCAGCTGTGGTGGGAGTAATGCCGCACATAATAGGAAGCTAATGTGGTATTGGGGAATTTGTTGTTTCCAATTGAGGGTATTCTTTCTGAAAATAATGGCGTACCTTTTAATTGGCTTCTAACAATACAAATTTCTACTTCTCCTTTTCTTTGATAACGAAATAGCCTTCAGCCGAATCTTTCTTAAGAAGCCGTTCTAAAATCTTGAAATGCTGATTAATACAATCGGGTTAAATTTTTTTATAGTCGGCGATTAGCAATTCCACAATCAGTTAAAGTTGTTGATTGATGGTGTTGGGCATTGAGTGACCTAGAAGGAATAGCCACCACACCATATTGTTTTTTGGTAAAAGAAGTGTTTTGTTTTGTAATTTAACGCCTTCATTTGTTGCGGTAAAAAGCTCTTATCACTCCTTCTTGCAGGAATCCAAACTTTTAGCGACTCTTCCCTTCCTTCACTATGTAGTCTCCTTTTTTAATGATTGTGGACTGAAAATACTTTTTAACTTTAATTCCAATAGGGCTCTTGGATTAGGTGAAATAGCGTTTTAAATAATTGTATAGTTCTTTCATTTAGTTCACTCATTGAATAGTCTGGCTTCCTAATTTTAGAAGGCCCAGATTAGCAGAAAAACTCTAAATTTAATATAGCTTGTTGAAAAATAAAGTGTTGGAAAAATATTAGCAGTTTATTTATTAAAACACAAAAGCGACCTGAAATTGCCTTCCAAGGTCGCTTTAATAGTAAGTGGTGTGTATTTCCTAATTCAGAACTTTAATTTTGGTGTATGCTCCTGAAAGAATAGGTTAAATTCGTGTGTGGGTAATAAATTTCCAAAACAATTCCAAATGGATCTTCTACGTAACACATGCTTACCATGGTTTGTCTTCCGGATAAAATACGTCCGAATAGGCATTCGCTTGCTTTCCTCCATTTTGCCACAATTTTTTTCAATTAATGCTTCAATATTGGGGTCCTTGTAACACAGAAGTGAAATAAGCCAGTGTTTGAATGGATAAACACTCAGGTGCTTCTTTAAGCCATGTGGGAAAGTAAACGTTTCCACACGCAAATGAACCGCTGAAGTTGCTATAATGGGCAATCTCAAAGTTTCCCATTCTTCAACCAAAAACATCAATACACATGGACCAATGGCAGTCTCTGTTTTCCTTCTTTACCGATGGACGGCTCCATAATGACATACCATCCCATTACTTCCGAGTAACAATTGCAACCGCTTATGGATGTCTTGGGCACTGTTGTATGCAATGTGGGAAAATGATTTGGGGTAGTCTTATTTTCTTCATAGTTTCTGCTTTTTGCAAAGGGAAGTGTAGCTTTGGGGGTCCGAAATAGCAATAACTTACCAAAAAAGTAATATAGTAACTAAAAAGTATTATATAGAATTAAAATTAGTTAATTAAAATTAAAAAATGGATCAAGAAAATTATTGTCCGCTTAATTATAGCCATGAATTTAATCGGTACCAAATGGAAACCAATGATATTGTTCCAGTTTTTGGAAGGGCGGTTTGGCCGTCGGGCGTATTGCAAGAAGCAGAATTTGAAGAATTCTAATAAGATGTTCACCCAATTCGGTTCTGGAATTAGAAAAGGACGGGTTTATATTGTTGCGGAAAATTTATCCTGTAGTTCCCCGCCAAAAGTAGAAGTAATAGCTTAAGCGAGGAGGACGGGTCATTAGAAAGCAAATTTTAAGAAGCCTAGATCAGTGGGGAGAACACGACTATTGGGCGATAATCCATTGAGTATAAAGCTTCAAGAAATACAATGATCTACTCCTTTTGTTTTTAGAGTCTGAATAGTACAAACGACTGGGTTTAAGTAATTACTTATTTACTAACCATAAGACGATAGAAATCTTCCTAAATAGGTAATAGGTTCTAGAAAAGTAATGAACCAAAAAAGCCTGGCGCAGGCCAAGGCTTTCATTTAATAGAATATATGTTATTAGTGCTTTAGGTGCAACCAGAGTCACCATCAGGAATGGCGGTATAAAGGTCAATACTAAGTGGCAACCCTTGGTTATCTCGCTTTTCATTTACCCTTTGAGTGCCCTGTTACTGTGGTGAGGCAGGTATTCCTTTTCCGCCATCTGTTCCCAAAGAAAGAATCCACTCTTCGTTTCCATTCTGATCGAACAAGCCAAACAATGTAACATCAAAGGCACACATGGTCAGCGTAATTGTAAGTTACTCCCTTGTATTCTACTTTGAGTCCGCTCTTAATATGTTGTTTCAGTTTGATGTCGAACTTTACTTTTAGTGGAGCTCCAGAGAAAGCCATCAATGGACTCGTTTTAGTAAAGTTCTTCCGGTGAAACGTAGCCAGCCGTAAGATGCCAGTAAATACTCACAACCGATCCATAGAAGCTACCTGCTTTGGGTAACACTCATCGTATTGGCGGGTGAAATTGGATGGTTAAGGTTTTTCCAACATTAGGATCAGTATTGAAGGTGTTTGGCATACGTAAAAGTGTCCAAGTATAATCCACTTTGGAGTAAAAGTCCCCGCGGCTGTCAAAAGTATAACAGTGGAGGAGGTTGCCATCCAAAGAAATGCAATAGTTTACCGGTAAAAGCCTTATTTATCTTATTGTCGAACCTACTGTGGGTTTTTGTAGCTCTTCCTTCAATGGGAAAAAAGGCATTTTTAATACTTCGGAATTCGGGAGAAGAGGTGGTAAAATCCGGCAAAATCGGCTAGCGCTTCGCTTGCAGCATTTGTTCCTTCAGCTGTATAACCCACAGGAGGCAGTCCGTCCACTGTTTGCAGTGGAACGAAGGATAGGAAAACTTGGTATCTTTTAACGAAAAGAGATTCGTTACACAATCACCATGCCTCCTTTTTTGCGAGGTGCCATAATATGCTGTAATTAAACAGTCCTACTAACGCACTAAAAGAGAATACATACAATATTTAGGTTGTAGAAATAAAAAACCTTACATCTTGAAGTTCTCCTTTAGTGAATAATGGGTTGGTGTAGTTTGTATTGAAGAGTGTTGTCGGTTCCTATCTCTAAATTTTCGCAACTTGGCCTTTTTTCATCGTATGTAAGCGCCAGCATACATCGCCATCGGAATGGGGTTGTTTGTAGTTTTCCCACTAATCGATGTAAATTACATGGCAATTGATCCTTCGGAAACAGTAAACCCTTAAAAAGTAGTAAGTAATTTCTGATTGTTATCATCACGAGTCCAGGTTAGTTGTAAAATCAAGGTAACAGTCACTTTACTCACCTTTTGCTGTTAGAGTAGTTCCTGACCAATTAAATTGAATCGAAATGCTTTGTTAGACCCGTAAGGTGATACACATTAGTAGGTTAATTCCCCATCCCCTTTTTGAATAGATGAGTGCCTACGTAGGAGTTGCTACAACAACCGGTTTTTTAACCAAATACGGTTTGGTAAATCAACCGTAAGAAATGCGCCAGTAGCAATTGAGCGAAAATAACCATTGAAGGAAATTAATGGCTTCTGCATCACCAATTGGATTTTGATAAGGGCGTCAAAGCTCCTGCCAACTTCAAAAAGAAAGTTGTGTAGTTCCTTCATACGCTCTGCAGCTTTTTGATTGTTGGAATATAAGTTGTTGTTCAATTAGACATGAATTCTTTGTAGAAATTATGCTACAGCGTAGCGGATGAAAGTAAATGATTTAAAATCCCTGATGGAATATTGATTTTATTTGTTTTTGAATGATGTGTCCAAATGTCCTTGACCCTGTAGGATTCCCATAGGAGAAAATACCTGATTTATAAATTCAGGTAGTTTTTTTACAGAAGTAGCGTTTTAGGCGGTTAAAATCTAGATGAGAGGAATGGGAAAGAAACCAGTTCAACTTAGGTTTATTGAATTGGGGAATACGTTTAGATTGGATTTTTTTTTACGCCTAACTATTTTGTTTCCTAACAAGAATTAACATAGTGTGGGTCAGCCTTGCTTTTATCCCGTTGTTGAAAAGTAAGGTTTAAAAATTTACCGCGAAGTTAGAGAGCAATGAATCTTATATCGGATATTGAATTGTATTTTTTTCATTTCATACGCTAGCGATTTTTCCACACCTTTCCATTCCTGATTAGTGATTGAAAATACAACAGTCATCTCTATAACTTCCATCGAGTTTAATTGGTGGTTTCCAAAATGCCATCTTGTTGGTGCCAAGTCCTGGCAATAGCCGCTCGAGAGGGTAAATTTAAACCAAATTGGTTCTAAACTCAAAACTGCAATGCAACCCAATTTTTCAAATGATATTTCAACAAAAGGGCTTTACATTTCGGTAATTTACACCGGTTTCGTTTTGGTATTTTTCGCATACCAACGTAAAACCTATTTTCCACTCTTTGTGCTCAGTCAGCAACCCCATTACAAAACCGTGTAGAACCAATCAATTCCCCCTGTTTTTAATCTACTAATACTGCACAAATGGAAGAGCGATCCCTTTTTGGGAAATCTTCCAAATGCCTTTTTATGTAGGCAGTCTAAAGTTTCTTTTGAATGGAACTGAAGTGTACCACATTCCACAATTTTCCATCTGCAGCAAGCTTTTAATAGTTCGTCTTTAATGCGCTTTCTTCAAATGAATCAACCTTACTTTTTTGTCCTTCAATCTGTTTTTTGCAACAATCTGTCATTGTAGTATGGTTTTAGTGGGTTTGAAT
>Ga0163217_1109835_pt1 | contig 10971 bp, 18 predicted proteins | sample SynspAceP_FD_185933 | JGI IMG/M metagenome (GOLD analysis project Ga0163217, IMG submission 185933) | Saline lake microbial communities from Ace Lake in Antarctica - Synechococcus sp. Ace-P (PacBio error correction) | ecosystem: Environmental > Aquatic > Non-marine Saline and Alkaline > Saline ...
ATCCGCAGTGTGGCATTCTGGGGCGCGCCTGTCGCTTATGCCTCGCCACTGCTTCGGGCTTGAGCAGATCAAGGAAACTGTCATCCGATGGCCTGATCAAATCAGGAATCGGGCCGTCAAAACCGCGTCCGGCCCTCAAAAAGCGTTGCGTCCATGTTTGGCCCAATGTGGTTTCCGGTCATTGCCAAGGTAAAATGCGGCCAGCTGTTTGCGACGGCCCAATCGCTTGCTGGTGGGGTGGGCGATCGGTGCGCACCAAGGCAGAGACCGAGGTACGCGTCCCGGCAAGTTTTCATCGCCAGCGGTCAGCGCCCCGTGCCCGCCCATCGGAGATGCCACGCAGATATCGCCTGAACGTCCATAATCCAGTAAGCGAAGAGTGTTCGCCTTAAAGAGCAGACGCAGTTTCGTCGGCGATATAGTCCCACATCTGGAAATGCCGGCCTTTCCACGGTCCTCGTGTGCCGTTCACATAAAAGCCCGCAGGCTCCTTTGCCCAGATCATAGGCGTCAATCATCGGCCAATCATCCCCGCGCGGCGGAGGTATCAGGAAACAACGACTGCGATCCCCGTGTTTCAGTCGGCATGCTGTGCCCTGCCTTGGTCCATCCGCGTTTACGTGGGTGGCAGGTCAGGCCCGACAGGAACCACATCAGCGGTACCGGCCCCTGCTTGCCTCCTTCGGGAGGAACAGGGGCAAAGGTCATATCGCACGCCTGCGCCGTGGAGCGGTGGGGAACATAGACGCCGTTGGTGCCTCTGAAAGCTGGTGTTTTCTCCGGCAATCGTTTTCATCGGGCGTCTCTGTGTTGGTTGTTAATTGGCTATCGGGCAATCGACGCGGGCGGCAAGGGCGGGACGCTGCGCGGCGCGTAATTTGCGAAAAAGGGTAAGGCTAGCAGGCCGCGTCACCCATGCGAATCACGAGACTGAACGCTGAGGATGCTGAACAGCGTTGACACCAGTATCGCAGCAGAGACACGTGTGCGCTGCCCTACGTTGTAGTGTTTGGGGCGAGCATATAGAACATTGCCCCGCAACGGGGCAGCGCGGCGGGTGGCGAGATACCCTTGCCTTATACGGGTCCCACAGTGGAAAACAGCCACAGCGGCAGCAGGGCGACAAACGCGGGTGCAGCAACCAACTTGCAAAAAGACCAGCCACCTGCACGTGTCTTATTCTGTTGCAGAATTTTGTGGCCAGCGGCGCCGATTTGCGAACAACGCGCCAGGGGTTGCCGCACCCGCCCAGGATCGCCAGAAAGTCATTCATCGGGGCCGGAATGGGGATGCGCCAGGCCGGAACCAGAAAGGCCAATGTCATCGCAACGAATCCATACGGGTGTTGTTTCACCAGCCCCCAAGCCATGGTGCGCCAAGGCGCGACAAGCTAGTTGACGTCGCCGACCCGGTGATCCAGGATGACGATGAGGCTGGAAAAGACGATCAGATTACGCCAGTGCCAGTACCCACACGCGCCCGATTGCCCTCTGCCCCGAGCAAAAGCGGTGAGCATGGGGACGTCAAGAAAAGCCGGTGTTGCCGATGACGGCGCATTGCGCCTCCATTGCGGTGCTTGGGAACGTCCAAGCCGCGCCAGAAAAGCCGACCAGCGTGGCGATGGCCATAAGACGAACCCTGTTCCCACAGATAGGCCGCGACCAAGCCGTGTGTCCCAGACCTCTGCCAGGGAACAGATCTGGCAAGAAAAAGCGAACAGCATAGCGAGAGCGCAGAAATAGAAGACGAAACTTGGTCAGATAGGCCGTGGCTTCTGCGGTGAAACGCAGCGGTGCGCGCCGGCCCCAATAGCCCAGACGATTCAGCGCGAAAAAAGGGCAGTGTTTTGAGAAAAGGAATCGCCAAGCATGTGAATTGTAGCGGCTGCTTGTGCTTCGTGCCAACGGGGCCACAGTGCGTGATGCCCCAAATACATCTGCGCTTTGGGTGGGGGACGATGGCTGTCAGTTCAGGGGGCGGATGCGTGGCAGTCTATTCGGCAGCGGTCCCCGCAAATTTGCAGAGGTCTAGATCGCCGCGTGGTGGCGGTGCGCGGCCGATGAGTTTGCAGGCGCGCTGCGGCGGCTAGCCTTTGGGGGCGGTTGTCGATGATGCGCACGGCCTTTGCCTTCGGAGCGGGTGATGGCTTTCACGAATCGCCCACGTCCGATTTGCACGCTGATGCCCACGGTCTCTTTGATCTGCGCGGCGGCCCAGTTGTTGCGCTGCAGCCTCACCGGGCGAGTCGCCAACGGTGGGTGTCGGCACAGTTCGCACAAGCACGCGCATCTGATCCATCCGGTCCATTGCTCAGCTCGATCCTGGCAATGCGGGGCGAGTCGGGTGTCGCCATCAAGGAGGGCATTCCCGATCTGCGTGGGGAAACACATTAAACGCCCGCGCAAGGATGATCATATCGTCGCTGCGGCCGGTGACTTTTTCCATCCGGCGCATGCTTGCGCGCGGTGCGGCCAGCAGGCGGGTCCAGGTCGCGGGTGCGGTAGCCCGGATGATCGGACACGCCTCTTTGGTGAGCGGATGTAAACACCAAGTTCGCTTTTTCGCCGTCGGCTACGGGCTGGCCTGTTTTCGGGGTTGATCACTTCGGGGATAGAAATGATCCTCCCAGATGTGGCAGCCCGTCTTGGTCTCCGACGCATTTCGCAAGAGACGCCGGGCCCATGATCTCGGACAGGCCATAGATATCTAACGGCGTGGCAATATCGAAATCGCCCTGTTCAATCTCGATCCGCATGGCGTTGGTCCAGGGTTCGGCCCGAAGATACCGCACCTTGGCGAAGAGTGGCGGCGGGTTCGATGCCTTGACGCGCGTATTCGTCGAGGATCGACCAGCGCGTTATGAAGGCGTCACCGTGATGCCGTCGGGCTTGAAATTCTTTCGATCAGGCGCACTGCCGCGGGGTCATCCCGCCCGAGATCGGGCAACCGTGGCTAAGCCCGAGGTTATCAGCCCCAGAATGTACCCCTAACCCGCCGTAACAGCCCCATAACCCCATAAGCATTGGTGGCAGCATGTCGCCGGGTTTTGAGCCCCGCAGCACGCAGGGACCGCCCAATGACAGTCGCCCAATTGCGAGGTCGTTTTTTCGTATAAAACCCACGACCGTTTGGCTGGCCCGTCGTTGGCCGATGACGCATGGATGCGCGCCAGCCTGGTCGCGGGGCACGGCGAACATGCCAAAAGGGTAATTAGATCGCGTAGATCGGTTTTAACGGTGAAGGGTAACTTTGCAAAGATCCGACGGCCTTGTGTAGGTCGTCGGGGTGTAACGCCCGCTGTGTCAAAGCTTTGGCGGTTAAACAGGGGACGTTCGCATAGGCGTGGTGCAGTGATTTCTTCAGCCGCTCCCAGCTGTAGGGCGCTTTTCAATCGCGGCTGGCAAGCTCGATCGGAGTCGAGGGATGAATCCGGGCGGGCCGTGAGGTCTTTCATGGGGTCATTTCCTCCTCGAAAATGATGGCCTTTGATGGTGCGTGACAGGCCACGGAACAAGGCGATGTTGCGCCCCCGTCCTCACCCCGGGACTGTCACGTCATAAACGCCGGAGCGTCCCGTTTTTGATTGTTTCCCGTGGCGCTTTGCCAGCAGTCGTCGTCGGTTTGGCCGGGGGGCGAGGTAGGAAATCTGGTTCCTGTTGGGCCACGGCAAGCTGGTTGTAGCTTGTTGCAAGGCAAATGCAAAATGCGCTGTCCGCGGAGGGTAGAAGAATATATCACGCCTTGTGTGCGATGCCGTGGCCGTTAAGCACCTGACCGGGGTGATCACCATCGAAACAGGTCCCTGCCTCTCCGGGGCCGATCTGGTCGACCCGCATCCAACGACTGGGCTTGCTGTATCCGGCTTGACCACATGGCGGCAGGCGGATTTTTCAGCACGAGAGTTGCGGGTCATGACGGGCCTTTTATGTTTCACATTTTGAATGCTGCACAAGATACATGTAACACGCGTTCAAGAGATCGCACACTCCTGCGGCTCTCTTGATTCTGAGCGTCGAAGGGCCGCAACTGTCAAAGTATGATACAGTGCATATCCCATCCCTCAACACCCCGCAGAACGAACGCGCGCCCGAGCAGGTTTTTCCCTTTCAACGGGAACCGACTTGCCCGAGCTGTTCGCTTTAAACGGCCGAATGGTCGCGTGTGTGGGTGGAAGGGCCGGCGACTATGGCATCAGTCTCTTTGCTGCGAGAGGTTTTGGCTGTGTTTTCGATCTTTCGGCAGGACCGCCGAGATACCACTGACCGCGCATCGAGAAGCGCCCGAATGTTGCGGATGAAACAGGGGGAATGTACGAAGTCATTTGGTGGCCAACGGGCAAGTGCTGCGGCGGCGGTCAGGACTTGCCTCCGTGCTGCGGGTGCCGAAGCGCAAGAAGATCCGTTCGGGTAGAACAACTAACCGATCGCGTGCGCGGTACCGGGGATGGATTTAAGCCCCATTCTGGAAAGGGGTTAAGGCGTTTTTGTGGTCCGCAGCGGGCCGTCGATTTTGCGAAACGTGTCCCACGCGTCCTGAAACGGGTTCGCGTGTTGACGGCCAATGTGATGCGCGTTTGCGTGGATCATCGTGGTGGGGTCAAGCACGAAGTGCGACATGACCTTTCCAGAACAGCAGATCATGCGCCGAATATCGCGGGGGCTATGGCTTGAATCGGGCACGGGGGTCGGCAAAGCTTGGACTGCTGTTGGTCACTGTCGCCGGGGCAAAGGATGCCAGCAGGCAAGGAATGGCGGCCTGCACGAGGCCCGACAGCATCGATCCCCTCTGGCCGGCTGTTCCCCCCCAACAGATAGGGCCGTGCCCCAAAAAAACATCCTCGGCCACGGCGGCGGGATCGCTAAAGTGGGTGCGGCAGCCGGCGCACGATGTTGGAATCGGGAGTATAGCCGCGCGGCGTTGGCGCCAAACCGGCCTTCTGTCCTGGGTCACGGCAACACCGGCTGCCAAAGCTGAGCGCACTGACATACGGGTGATTTCAGGTCGGGCGTGGGCATAGGCGTGCGGTGGCCGTGCGGTCACGACATGGGTTGGTGGGTCACAGGGCCGATGGCAGTTTCGTTGACATAGCCGCAGTAAAGCTATCCTTGTCCCAGTGTGCTACATAGGCCGCTGCCGTTGACGCATCAGCACGCGGTCAGCATCTCACCGTAAGAGCGCCTGCCGGTCGGCGGGGGCCGGTCCGGCTGCGGTCAAGATCGGTGACCAGGCAACGATGATTTGCGCCCGGAGTTTTTCTGGGTGATCAGCTGCGGGGTTGGGAGACAGAACGGCGGTCGGTCATTTGGATAGGAACGTCCAAGAACTGGCATGTAGCGCGCACGGGTTTGCCTGTTCCACGCGCCTTTGGCGCGGCCCCGGGCGCTGCGGCGGGTTTTTGCCAGCCGTAGAGTCGAAATGCGGTAAGGGCTGTCGGTTGACAAAGCGACGCAAGAATAGGCCGCCGTGATGCAGCCGCGAACGGCCGCCCGAAGGGGGCCGTTATCCAGAATCGGCGATACGGGTTTCCGATCAAACGGTTTTGTAAGGGCGCGTGAAACGGCATGCGCCAGCCGGGTCCGCTCTGCCGTGACGCGGCGGTTTCAAGTGCGGCGATGAAATCGGGGTCATCGCTGAAATAGGGCGCAAGATCAGGACCCACAGCGACCCGCGCGCACCGGTCCAACGTCGCCATAGAGATGAATCTGGTCGGTTTGCTACATCCGCCCAGTGCGAAGTGCATCGCCAGCACCAACCGCCTTGCGGCATCAGTATTTGTTGATTTCGACCGTGAGGCCCTTTGCGTGATGTCAGGATATCCTGCGGGCGGAAAGGCATTTGCCGGAGAGGAATTACCCGAGGAAAATATATTCAATCAAGCAGCGGAATCAAAGCCCCAACGCTGTAGCTGCATGTCCTTTCCCGCGTGGCCCATCCGCATCAAGCGCCCACGCCCCAGCACGCTGCGCACCGCCCATGTCCTTTTTTCATCAGACCATCCCCCACGGACGCGCGCCGGCCACACAGGGTGTTCATGAGATTCAGCACCCGCCTGGTATGCGAAAGCAGAACGCCTTTGTCCACCAAGCCGACAATGTCAGTGTCTTGCTTGCGCTGATTGCACTGGGCGCTGTGAGCGTAGCGTGGATTGAAACCATTCATATCAATCAGGCGGGGTGCGCGGTCGGCGGCGCGGCCCACGGTGTGGATCAGCTGGGAAGGTTGTGCGGTCAGGGCAGTCGGCGCCGGGTGAGTCCCATCAGGTGGATGGCCTCGGCCCCCGGCGGTCGCGCCAAAGTATCGGGCCGCCGGCGCGTCTTCCAGATCGGCAGCTGGCCCATATCAAGAGGTCAGGCGTGTTGATAGGCAGAATCGCAGGGCTCAGCTGAATTTCGCCCCGCCTTACATGTAGCGAGCGCGCCGCGGAGAGTGATCCATGGGCGCTATGCAGAGCTCTCGCGACGCGCACAAGGCGCGCGCTGCGGGGCAGATCGGCTCACGAGAGCTGGAGTGCACACCAGCGGGACGATAGCCTGGTAGCTGGAAGGCGAGGGCAAACGAGTGCGTGTTCTAACGTCCGGAGAGCTACGCTGTGGGATAGCATGGTGGCGGCGAGCATCACGTCAGCCCTTGGGCAGCTTGGCGCGCGCCGCGACCTGCAAAGGAGAGGTGCGGGAGTTGGCATTAAACCCGCCGCCGCGCGGCCAGTGCGGTGCGGGACGGACCCCGTCATCGCCCGGGCCGAGTTTAGTCGCGCGGTCAAGGGCCTGTCCCATATGGCACCGGTGAACCCTGCGAGAATTCTCGACCCAATTTTACGCGCATCTGCGGCGAGGCGCGCGAGTGTCGAGCCAGCCTGAGCAGGGCGTCCGCACTCCGATCAGATGAAGCGGATCTGCGCACGCAGGGCGCGTGGGAATCGGCGAAGAGAGAGGTGCCATGAGGCAACCAAGGGGCCTTCGCTATCGCGCGTGGTATTGCCCGCGAGCACTAAAGAAGCTGTAGCGCTGATGCCGGCTAGCAAAGCCCAGTCAAAGGGGAGAGGGTTCTTCCGTGTAGAGAGCATGTAGCGCGGTCCAGCGTATCCGGTCGCCGATGCGGGGTAGATCTATTCAGCGTGTAAGCTTGCCCCTACCGCAACCCAATGGTCAACGGCTGGTCTGGTCTATTCGCGCAGGATGACTATCATAGCCGCCAGTTTTTGTTCCAACCGACCTGTTTCGGGCAATCGCGATCAGGGCGATCGGGCAGTTTTTACGCAGGTTTCGGCCCAGTTGGACGCTTTGTATAGGCTGATTGCAAAGTGTGACATTGCGCAGGGCAATTCTCACATCGGCGCGAGCATGAACCACATCCTCGGCCCTGGTTTCGCCCAGCTGGTCATATAAAAATACGCCAGACGTTCCCTGATCTACGCGGACTGGTTCCGACTGGGGCCGCATCTTGCAATACATACATTCGTGTCAACCTCATCATTACGCCCACAGCGTCAATGCGGGGCACTAATGTTCGGGCGGCAAATGATGTCTCAGTATATCGTTAACGGCCCGCGATAGGTCGTTTTCGCTCGAAATACGATGCGAATTCAGGGTAATTTCGGTTAAATTTAGTAAGGGAGACACAGATGATAAGGCGAAACCGCTCCCCTGAATATAAGTTCCGTTGAAAGCCAATCCGAGACGCTGAAAACGAAAGACGTGGGAGCCTGTAGCCGGTTGGCCCAGCGACGGGCAGCATCCCCCGTATATCTCTGATGATTCATATTTCATGCTGGCGACAGCCGAGTTATGTGACGTCAATCATTTTGGCGCAGATAACAGGGTGAATTGTTTTTATTCACCGTAATATGCAACTTGGTGCCACATTATCAGCCCGACGGCCAGCAGCACGGTCACCTCTGCCGGCGTTGATATGCGGTTCACGGCGTTGAAAGTCGCGCCATGTAATCGTGCTGGGCCATTCCAGCTGTGGCGGTGTTCAGGGCTGTCTGGATACTGTGTCAGGGCGCAATGCTCCGCACTGGACGCAAAGCACAGTTTTTGGTCGGACGGTGGATGGAATATCCTGCGCCGAAATACGAAATTTGTCGCGATATCGAAGACCGAAAGAGCAGGCGCGGCCAGCTTGAGACACACGCCTGTTATGACTTCGCTTGAAACCTGATGACGTTCCCCTTTGTGGGCCGAGCAAGGTCAATGCGGGCGAGCCTGGACATTGAACGGACTGTGGGCCAACATCGGCGAAGGCGGGCTGGAATGGCTTATAGCGCCGACAAGAAGAATGTTTTCCGGCCGGTATATATGGACCAGCAAAGGCCAGCGCGTTTGCGGCGCCTGACGCGGCGTGTGATTGTTCCCTAGGGCGCCTTTTTGACTGTTGGTGTCGATTCATTGGCACGGTTATCAGGCGACCTCCCAGCCTGTCTGGGGGGATCTCGTCTTGCTGGCGGGCCAACCGCCCATCGCCAGCGCGATCTTGCTGCTGCGCGAAGCGCGGGTTTGGCTGGCCGGGTCAAGCCCGGCGCAGTGCCCGCGGGGCGGTTGGTGGATCGGACGGTCAAACGTCATGTACTGGTGGGGTGCGGCACGCCGTCGAATCGCGCCAAAGTGCAGGATGTGGTGGCGCACCCTGACGCCCGCAAGCTTGGTTTCAAGACGGGCGTGGTGTTCGATGCAACCGCAGGGTGAACCTGCTGACGAATGCCTAAGGACGATGCGGCGCTTTCGCGGCGATTGCTCAAGCGCCGGTGGATCAAGGTGATGGTGTGCCGAGCGGCTGCTCCGGCGGATCCGTATAATCCTGAACCGCTCGCTGCGCGCGAGATGGGGGCCGTCGTGGTCAAATGATCGCTGAAACCGGTGACTGGGGCAGAGGATTTCCCCGAAGTGCTTGGGTCACGGGCATCTGATCAAGAGGCGGGTACCGGCAACAAAAACTGTGTTTGATTTTGCGACCGTGTCAGAACGCGCATAACGCCTGCATGATCCAAGGGTCGCCCTGCCGCAAGTTCGGACATAACAAAGGCCAGCGCAATCGCACTGGCCTTTGTTTATTCAGGGTAGGGAGCTTAGCCCCTTTTTCAGGCACTTCGCGGGCCCAGCAGTTTCAGCATCTGCACGGCGATCAGCGCGGCACCCTTGCGAAGGTTTGTCGCTCACGCAACCACTAGGTTCAGACCGTTATGATCGTGCTGTCCTGACGGATACGGCCTGATAAAGGTCGCGAAATCACCGGGCAAATTCAAGGGGGTGACATAGCCACCGGTCTTCGCGCTTATCGATCACCATGATGCCGGGGGCTTTCGCGCAGGATGTCGGCGGGCTCGTTCTCGTCAAGATGGTCCTCGAATTCGATGTTGATCGCATTTCGCGGCGTGGCCAACAAAGACGGGGGACCGCGCACGCAGGTCGCTGTGACCTTGATTTTGGGTCGATGATTTTCTTCGTCCTCAACCATCATCTTCCACTCTTCTTTCCGTGTCGCCGCTTGGTCCATAAAGAACGTCGATATGCGGGATCACATAAGGCCAATCTGCTTGGTGAACTTGCGCGCGGCTTGCTGTGGTGGGGTTATAGATCGACTTGTCTGGTCCCACAGCTCGTCCATCCCGTCCTTGCCGAACCGGACCCCACGACTGGTAGGTTCCGACACGACGAACCGAATTTGATCGTGGCGCGGTTCGTGCAGCGGCTTAAGCGCGCAACATCTGCGCGGGTCAGAGCAGTTTCGGGTTCGCGTGATGGTTTTTCTTGGCGTAATCGTGATCGGCGTGGGCGTTCCACCTCTGGTACGATCAACGGGATATCCGGATCGTAGCGGTACATGCGAAGAGTTTTTATCGATCACGAACATCAACCGGCCTTGCAGCCTTGGGCCGTAATTTTCTTTGTCGCCTCTGCCCCCGACGGGGCAACAGCGCCATATCCAGCCCGTAAAGTTCGAACGTATCCAAGTCTTTCCGTCTGGAGTGGTCTTATCGCAAGCTCGACTTCGGCCACCATGACCTTGCGCGAAAGCAAGAGCCACGATTTCAATCTACAGGGAGTGGCGCCTCGCCAGAATGTTTCAGCAATTTTCACGGCCCACATTCCTGTGGCAACCCCGCGATGACGACGCGATAACCCTCTTAAAACTCCATACTAAAATGTGATGGTGCGGGCCTCTTAACCGCTTTGGGCGGGCGGGAAAGGGGTCGTGTCTATTCACACTGCGTCACGCGAAAAAACAGATAGACGAACAGACTGCCGCCATGAGCGCGGCAAAGACAGGGTAAATATCATCAATAAGGGCGCCTGAGCCGTGACCAGCGGGCCTGGCTTGGCTGCAATCAACGCCGGCCCGACAGAAACTGCGCCACGCCGAGCGCTCCGATGCTGCACAGGTTCAGGCAGGGTCTGCCGCCGCCGATTAACTGCGGTGGCATAAAGCGCGGCCCATGCGCGATGATCACGCATATGTCGCGCCAAAAAGACCGATCCGCCGCCCATCAAGGCTGTGCAAGGATGATGCCCGCTGTCGGGAGAGCGCACAAGAGCGATGCATCGCGTAAGAAGGTTGAGCGCAGTGGCCCCCGATGATCACCCACTTGGTGGCTGCCGATAAAGCGGTCCAGCGGGCCGTAGGCAAGGCTGCCGGTAACCATCGCGATCCCCATGCAGTAGGGTAGCCCACGCCGATTTGGAATGGGCATGTCGCGCCAAAGACGTCTCCGAAATAGGGCACGATTAACCCAAAAGCCAGGCGCAACGAGCGGCCGTCCGAACCTGGGCGTACAGCTAGGACGGGTCTCATGATCGGGAAAATGAACCACAGTGCTTTGATCTTAAAGACGCAAGCAGAGCTGGCCCACGTTGCTCCCCTTCGGGGTGGGCGGGGTCGCCTTGACACGATCACACAGAGCTAATCGCCGTCAGCGTTCGTGATGGTGCAAAGCCCCCAGACACAGGAGGCATAGGGAAGGGATAACAGTTGGTT
>Ga0163217_1114245_pt1 | contig 10970 bp, 9 predicted proteins | sample SynspAceP_FD_185933 | JGI IMG/M metagenome (GOLD analysis project Ga0163217, IMG submission 185933) | Saline lake microbial communities from Ace Lake in Antarctica - Synechococcus sp. Ace-P (PacBio error correction) | ecosystem: Environmental > Aquatic > Non-marine Saline and Alkaline > Saline ...
TCCCCCCCCCCCATTCGCACGTAGGTAAGATAAAAGATTTTTTTAAAAAAAAGATAAAGTAGCGAGGCAGCGGGAGAGAGGTTTTTTGGTAAAATGAATGTTCTCAAAAATGTTTCGGGGAGACTGTAAATTCGGATTGTTTTGGCCGAAGGAAACGAGCTTTTCCTCCAAAAGTTTTAAAAAATTTCTGCAAGCTAATAAAAGTTGGGTGGCAGCGCCACTTCAAGGTTAAATTTTCTCAGAAAGGGCTCACTTTAGATTCTCTCTGATACTGATGATGCTATAAGTTTTTCGAATGGGACCTTTTGGAAATACAGGCCGCAAGCAAAATCCCACGAAGCCAACCCGTCATTTTTTACTTTTTGAAAAAGGCAGGTACCTTATCAAAGTCAATTAAAAATAAAGTAAAAAAGATAAATAGCGGAAGAAAAGCAGTCAAGCTACTTTGGGAAATAAAAGTTGGGAACGAAGGCGCCCCAGTTCCGTGCAGAACATTGAATGGAACATCGAAGCTTTTATTTATGCAAAGAACAATTCGACTATGCGGTGAATGTCAAGCGATCGGTAAGAATGCCTTTGTGATTTTCGGATCAATCGAAGCTTGGATTCTGAACTACACCTCTATTTAGAAGGGTTTAATGATTTGAATTAAAGTGGGGCATGCCAAAGAAGTTTCTTAAGTATATCGAGAAACGTTACATCAATCAAGCGGGCTGTAAGGCTTTTGTCACGCCAATTGCCAATGAAGTCCAGTTAGGGCAGATTATATCGGCCTGGTTTCCGGAAAAATAATAAGGGTGATGCCAAATTGCAAGACTACCTGACCAACAAAAATCAAAACGGTGGAGAGGAGTTTGGCGGCGAGTCGAGTTTTATGCCAAGGCACACTCATTGGAAAGATTCAGCAAATTTCTGAATGGTAGTTTTATTCTCCTGCATTGCAGATCTAATCGAGTGCGGTAATCTGCGACAACTGTGGAAACGTACCAGTTTGGGAAATGACTGCGCAGGTGGAAGGTATTACTTGTAGTGCCGAGCTAGCTATACTGAAACTATGGACGCTATGAATCAGTCCCTTTGAAAAACTACGAAAGTTGAACTAACCATTTCGAATCCGAAGGTGATGGTTTCTAATGTTGGATCAATTTAAAAGATGCAAGCCCGAGCTAATGGAGAAATGGTCAGTTTTTGTGAAGTACAGACAGCAACGATTCGTGGTAAATGCTTCAAGATATTGACATGAAGCAAATCAAAGAATCACCTTGAGGATCGATCCCTACAATCAGGGGAAATTGACTTCGAGCTGTGAACCCCCGATGGAAGTTTGCTGGTGACTCAAAAGGTCTGAGCAAAGCTGATCGTCCAACAAGGAAGTTGATGGTGGCGTGGTTTACCGTTGAAATGCAATCTGAGCCAACCGATTTGATTAGAATGTATTTTTTTTGGTATTCAAGGCGGAGCGAAGAAGTTCCCCATTGGAATACTTGAATTGAACAGTCAAATAAATTTCAATAGTAAGCGCGGTTTTTATAAAAAAAATTTTAGGGATTGTTTGAGCTAGAATTTTTGCAAAACTAATCCCTTAAATTCATTTAAAGCTTTTTAGCAATGATCGCAACTCAAAAAATTGGCATGTCAATTGTGACGCTTCCGATGCGAGGAATAATTGATAAGAAATTCTGGTGATGATTCCCTGCAGGAAACAACGTACAATTAATCACAGACTTAGCGGTCCAGCCAATCTGATTCGAATAATATCAACACAGTCTGAAAAGAATTCGGATATATTCTCGAAGTCACTCAATTCCCCAAGGGGAGGTCTTGCAAAAACCACGAAGGTAAATTGGCTCAGAATTGGATTTTCAAAGTTCAAATATTTACTCACAGTTACGAAAACCAACAAGGAAGTGAGTACCTACATTTTGCTTGATTTTGGGTATTAAATTTGGAAGGGCGGATTGTTTTTGGTTTGTAAAAGAAAGGAGAACTTAATCTCATGCCTACTAGAGATGCCCTATATTCATGATGAAAAGACGATCACAGGAAAATAGGAGGGATTTTTTTCAAAGTAGAAGATTCACAAAAACGAGAAAATAATGGTATTCGGAGCAGTTGGGATTGAATACTGACCAATAATGGGTGCCGACTTCGATGGAAATCGCTTACTAATCTTGCAGAAAAAGGCTTCACAACAATGGGTCCCCAATGACTCAAAAACGAATATTTTTGAAGCTTCTGAAAAGGATTTTTATGATCTATTATCGGGTGGAAATCTGTGGGATTTGGTTGAAATCCTCTAATCCTGAAGGAGTACAGATTCTAGATGAAATTTAGTGTTTACTCGTTGGAAAGTTTGTGCATATCCTGGACCAGAGGCCAACAGCTATAGAACTAGGGAGCTAAATCGACTCTGAAATATGAGAACTGTAGATAAGGAAGAACAAAAAGTTTAAAAGCATGGAAACACCTCAGCATGCAGCATAATTTGACGAGAAAAGGGAATCTTTTTTTTTATAGTAGGAAGAAAAAAGTCGAATTGCTCTGAAATGGTCTATGCGTGATGGCCGGACCTAAAAAAATTTGATTATTGAACACACTGAGGAGAGACAGTCTCAAGGACAAGGGGTGTGGGGTTAAATTATTGGAGACAATGGTTTGATTGTAAGGAAAGAAAGGAGAATCAAGATCATTCCCTCTTGTCTTTTTGCCAAGGCCTCAGTTTTAAGAAAGCGAGAAGAATCTCCAGAGAGGTTATTAAATTGAAACGATTAGGGATAGAAATAAATATGGATTTTCAGCAATGATGCCAGTGACCTCACTTTCCTTGCTTATCTGGCGGGAAGACTCGCCCAAGATCGAGGCACGCCCGCCAAGTCGAGCGCACGCCCGCCAAGTCGATGGAAGGCAAGACGGGATTGAAGTATCGGCATTGCGCTTTGTATACGCACATAATTAGGTCCGCTTTTGTTGTCCTTACTGTGCACGATTCGGATAGTCATAAAAATAAAAAGGCCAGAGCGACTAATGCTATCCGAGGAGCGATACGTCCAGGAAATTCGTTGGTAATGTTCTTTTTTGCGTTTGGAATCGATGGGCTATCGTTTCATTTCTGCTTCGAATCTGCCTGGCTGCGATAATTGGGATCGTTTTTTTAAATAAATAAAAAACCCCCCAGCCAGAAAAATTTGGGTTTTCGTTTCCCTGTTTTCCAATTTATGGTTGTCTTCGAAACCGGTTTATTGGAATCCATCGAAAAAGCTGCTCCTCCTGTGTATAGTTTTAATTTACTTAACTTTAATGAATTAATTTTAAAATAGAAAAGGGATTAACTCCAGGAGTTTTATTGAGGTTTTAGGAAAATCCGTTTGGCAATCGCCGCACCAATGGATAATCCTGATCCTTTTTTTGAATCGGATGTTAATCCAAATTCAATCTTTTAATTACTGCCCCGGCATAAGGTCAGCTAGTCGGAATACTTCGAGGGCTTACTGTTTTCAGCTATCGCACTTGTCGCCGATCTAGCAGTAAGTTCGAATTTTCAGAAAGTCAGGGAATTGAGAGGGCTTTTGTGAAGAAGCTCGAAAATCAGTCTCTAGAATGCAAGATTATTTTTGTTTTCGGCAGAAGATGCCGAAGGGTTTTTTAATCAAAAATTAGGTTTTCCAGCTTCACGAGCGATGCTATCAGCTAAAGCCGGAGGAACGGTTTGCTTTGATTTTTACAGAAGAATGTTATACTTCCCACTCGACTTACCAAACTTGATTCAAAATGAGAAAATAGTACTTACAGGGATAGCCTTGTTACTTTCTTGGGTGTTTTTGCTCAAAAGACTTATAAATCCATGCGGAAAATTATTTGAGTGCTAAGCCGAAATAAATGCTCACGGAGCAGAACGATCTGTGGTTGAAGGAAATCAAATTCTTTTGTTCAATTCTGTTAATTCAAAATCAGGAACAAACGACAAGCATCGACTCAAAAATGCCACAGTACATGCCAGCTTAATGGAGCATGCACGTCATATCGAGGAGAAACTAGTCGAACTCGCTATGTAGATGGATTTCAAGAGATACATGAACAATGTAGCTTTCAAGTCCGTTGGCTTTTGCGAAAAAACACTGATGCAGGGATCACTACGTTAGGGAATCTAGGTGCTCGGGAGTGAATATTGCCACTGAAGAAATGCAAATAGGCAGCAGGTATAGTAGGTAGGGCCACGTAATTTATACCGCCGGAAAGTTCTATTGCTCCGACAGGTGGAGACATGCCGACCCAACCAACGGAGTCCGGCAGGGTATCTGATGGTGATCAGGACCTGATCAAGGAGTTATAACGGCCGCTTTGGAAAGCCCGGAAAGCGGTAAGAACAACAGTAAAATTACGGATCAGATGTATATCAATTAGTGACGGCTACAGGGCGGCGTGACTGTTTCGGTGGCTCGTGAATGGAATTCTGCTCCACAATTCGCAGTAAAGATGAATTGGATGCGGTTAGTTTCAAGTACGGCTAAGGTTTTTGGGATGCATGTCGCAAAGCTCATGCACATGGTGGACGAAGGAATGCACGTGCGTTTTTTTGCGGGAGTTAAACTCATTTGAGCATGGACTTTGGATGTAGTAGAGAGCCACTATGGAGTTGATGAAAGAAAAAGGGACTTTATCTGGTGCTCGCACGATTACTGCCGGAATGAACTGACGGCTTCACTTGCGGAGGTAGCCCGGGCTATTATCCTGAAAGTGGTAGCAGAGAAAGCAAAGAAGAATCGGAGCTTCAATTCAAAGATACTTCGCGAAGGCCATATAAAACGTGGGTAAAAATTTGCTTTTGGTACAGATGCGGGAGTATATTCGCACCGGTCGACAATTATCGGGAATTCGTCCTACATGAGGTGAGGCAGGAATGCCTAATACGCGGAAGTATTTGCAGTCTGCGACGTATAATAGACGCTGTATTTATGGGGATCGAGGATAACTTGGTTCAGATCGAGAATCGGGAAAAATTGCGATATCGTGCAGTAAGCGGAGATCCTTTGACAGATATTTCGGTGAATAAAGTATGTTGTTTTTTTGTTTATGAAAAGAGGGTAAATATTTAAAAAATAGGAGAAATTAAGACTATTGGACACTTCTCGGAGTTTTAAAACCCTTTTCTTAGTTTCTAAATTCTAATCTAGTAAATGTGTGAAAATCAAATTTTTAATTTTCGCTTCTCTTAGCGATTAATTGTAGAGGCTTGCGCAGCAAAAAGAAGTCGATATCAAGCCCTGATTGCCAAAAGCCAAGTCTTTGAGTCCAAACAGCGGTAAATACGATTGTATGGAAAAAACAATCAACTGAATGCCAAAAGCAATGGACCATGGAGTTGAATAGACGAAATAATTAAACGATTGCTTTTGTTTGGATTTTACTGCCTAATTTCAAGAACGAGATCCAAGAAAAAGACCACCAGATAATCTTTGCCTATAATGGTGGGCCAGGTCTTCCCTTTACTGGCTACATATGGAATCATGGTGCAGAAGCGAATCGTAGTGGATATTCCAACTACTAAATCAACCTGCACCATATGAATGTGGTGAAATAATGAAATTTTCAATTTTGATGTAGCCGAGTGGTCATGATGGATCCGGTGGGAGACAGGACTGAAAGTTTGTTCAATCGGGTGAATCGACTAGGTAAAAGATTTAGTGGGAGTAGATGTTCGAGCGATAGTTCGGTAGCCGTGAGATTAGTTTTATTATGCATTTTTTCTTTGAAGAACAAGAGCGGCCATTAATTATGCAGCCAAATTATGAAGAATTCCTTAGATAGAAGCAGCTAGAGAGCACCTTATAAATTGCCCACGTGTGATGATCCCTATTGTTAGGAGAAATGGCTACGGATTAAATGGAGTGATATGGTCTCTGCTGTTTTTGATCTTCGCACTTTATTCTTGCGCCAAATGAAGACATGTCCTTACGTAGTCTATTTGCCTACGATGCTGCTACATCTTGGTACTAATGATAAAGTTCGCCAAACAAAGGAACGGATCTACCATCTTTTTGTTCAGGAAGTTTCGTGAGTTTACGAGAATAATACATGCCCGCACGTTTTCAAGGTAATACTGCTCACGACACTGAGCGTACCGAATTGCTTGTAAATTCAGGAATATACTGGGGTATCTTCGGAAATATGGGAAAGAGCCGACTTGAAATTGATGGCAGGTGGAGTATTTTTCGAGGAATTGGCTTCGAAAAGAAAGGGAAAACGTGGGGCCGACTCGACTTCGGAGATAGTTCTGGAATCAACAAAGATCCAATGTCAATGATTCCTTTACTGATCCTCAAGTATGCCATTTTCTAACCTGCTTATACTATGCTTTTCCTAGATTTTTTTCACACACGCGGAGCTGTTGAATTGTGAGTAAGGGGAGTTTGAGTATTAACATCATGCTTATTCAATAGAAGGATTCAATATGGGAATTGGAATGGCTCATAAAGGGATGATTCGTGGGGAGCTGATGCTTCGTGACGACTCTGCTGATATGGAAAATCCTTTCAAAGATCTCCAATGAGAAAGATTCTTGAATCATGAACGGGTACTATGATTTGGCTAAGTATTTTACGGAGTGGAGCACTCTATCGCCATTTTTGAATTATCCCCCAAATTCTGCAGTGATTCGGATAATTATACCTACTTAATGAAGCGGGGCAATATGATGTTACAGATCTTCTTCTGCAAACTCTTCGTGAGGATTGAAAAGTTTTATCCAAGATAGCCCTTCGAAAGTAATATGAAAAGTTGCCCAATCGAAAGATATTAACAGTCCTTTTTAATTCCACAGTTAAAGACTTTCGGGATTTTCGTTGGGCATTTTTGTTGTTCATGGTGCAGATGCGCAGAAACCTAATAGTCAAAATTTTATACTTTTCCCCCAAATGGATCTTCAGAGCTTGGGAGAGCCAAACACTTGTGAATTAGTTGGAATGCCGGTGAAGCTTGCTGAATTATTAGCTGGCTTACCCGACAGGATACCTCGAGGCTTGTCATTATTTTAAAAGATGGAAAAATAATTATAGTTTGAGGAATATTGGGGCGATAAGTGACTGGTTAGGAGAGATGGATCCGGACTCTTTTTGGTCATTTGGGCTTCAAGCAGGAAAAACACTACTGCACACTGGTTGGGATCCGGCTCAGAGATAGATTAATTGATATTTCGGATCGAACTCAAGGAAACTCAGGAGAAGGTGGACTTCCGAATAAGCTCGAACTTCAAGAGCGGGATCAAACTGATCCACCAGCTCACCATGACGAAGGCTGAATGATAAAGAATGCAGATCTTGACATACCAACACTGAAAAGCCTTCACTATGTTGGCTAATCCAGGAGAGCGATGGAGCTGATAATGCGCCCTATACCTTATTGGAACAAGTGGTAGCTTAGGTGCTATGAAAAAGTTAAATCAATCTATTTTTGAAGATGCCCTTGAAAAAGATTGGGATGAAAAGGGTTCTGGCACAAATCAGGATTCAAAATGTGGTTTTTCCAGCGATGGCAAGGTCCTTTGCAAAGATTTGGTTGCTAAACTTAGTGCTTAAAGGGATCTGGAATGGAGAAAAATCTGGTTCTAGCAAGTATTTTGAAGAGCTTTTCGGAAGTTCGACTGACATTCAAATCGACAATATCGGATACTACATGGCTTTAATGGGAAATCATCATATGCTACCGCAGAGCAATATTTTCCCGGGCTGTTAATGTCCCTCAGGCCTCCTAGCTGATATGTATCTAGGCAATGGGAAGAAGGGCAGTTTTTTTGATGATCGTCCCTTCGTGAAAGATTGGTGTATTGTCCGAATGGGTGTTCTCTGATAATCTTCCATCCATTTTATTGATTCGGGAGATTTGGGATCGTCTGAGTCCCGTCATTCGGAATCTAATGAATGATGAGTTTTTTTTGTTACTAAGCCTTCAGCGAAATAGCTGTTACTACGTAAATACTTTTGGCATCAGATGATAAATCAAACTCTGTTTTATTTTATTTTTTTCATTTCGGAGATCTTAAAAATAAACCTTCATTTAGATTCAAAGATCTCTAATGCGTTTTACCTCCAAATTTCATGTTTTCACTCTAAGTGTAAATCTACCTGAGCTAGGATTAGGTATTTTAATAACGGTCCAGAGACCTCCTTGCCTTTGAACCAAGCTTATTCGTAACTTCGGAAAAGTCTCAAATCGACATCGTAAACTGTCTGAGTTAATCTGTAGAAATTGACGACCATATCTGTTACATCCTTATCAACTAACTATAGGCTTGATTGCCTCTTGGAGTTTCCTGATCCTGGGATGATTGCAATAGTTTGCCAGACCTTACATCCAAAAGATTTTCAAGTGTAAAGAAGGCATTGTTTTTTTTCGTTGCTGTAATCCAATTACCGGATGTTTTTTCTCTGTGTTTTTTTGCTTTTAAACTCCTAAAAGCGCAATCGCGTAAAAAATTCGAAATGAACTTGCGATAGAGAAAAGTCCAAAGGAAGGATTTTGGTGGCTCTAGGTCACTACACCATTTGTGGCATTTCCAGAGACAACCCCCAACATCTCGCCAAATAGCTAAATCCAATGATCATGATTCAATTCGTTATGATCGATATGATGAAGTACGAGCGGAGTTTAATTCCCAAGGCTAAAGACTCGAGCAACAGTACCAGAGCTTCGGTGATACTCCAATGCTCAGATTTATTCATCAAGCCAATGGTGGGTTCTTTTCCTATTGTATCGGTCGGGATAGCATGTGGTTGCAAATTAAAGTAACTCAAGAAGTGTAAGAACAGAAGTTCCTCCTCTATGCCAAGTATGGATGGTGGATAGAAAGCCCAACTTTTCCAATTGGAAAATTCAAAGTTGCTGGTTTACCATATTTTTACATACTGGTCCTGCGACATAACTGGATCAGAAGCTCCTGAGGCTGTAGCATTAATGATGAAGTCAAACGAGTTTTGAAGTTGGTTTCAAACCCATTGGTAAAAGTGGCCAACTCAATAGTTTGGAGGGGAACATTTAAAGTAAAAAAGCAGATTTGTCCCAAATCATTCTTCTGAATCGAAGAGTTAGCGAAGCCACCTGACAAGGGATTGGGCAAGGTAAACCGTTTAATTTGCGCTACGCCAGTACCAATCCAAATGTAAGCGAAGCATTACTTCCTATGTAAGAGATATTTCCATTTTGAAGATTAGTTGGTACCATTATAGGCTGGTTCAACATTACGGAACTGATTTTATAAAGGTGACACTATTATTTAAATGTAAATCTCCGGAATTGTTAGCAAGTCTTAAATTGGCGGTTTGAGGTTTGTTGATAGTTGACGTGCCAAAAGTATTTCTCCAAAAACCAATTGTTTTTGCACTCCTCAGTTTTGTAAAATTGGCAATTCCCTAGATTAGCAAAGGATATTCCTCTTGAAAGTCATATGATGTTTTGCCGCCGTGAAGGGTGCCGTTCCGCAAAAGTATTTGCTTGGGTAAAGTTGATTGTGGTAGCATCCACTCCAAAGTCACCTTGAAAAGAGGAGTTTACCGAAGTAAAGGTTGTCATACCTCCAAAAGTTCCATTTTAGCGCATTCTGGTCGAGTTGGGTAAAATTATTGATTCAAGAATATTACGCACTGAGAACCTGATGGTCACAACTGCTCCGGTCGCAAAGTTGAAGTTCCTCCGCCTTCAACCGACACCTGAATTTCACCGCTGCATGTTGAAGTTAGTGATTGTAATTTGGCTGTGCAAAATAATTTGTACCTCGAAAAGCATTTCCAAAAAGTTTGGTACAGATTAGTAAAAGTACTGGTAGAGTATAGGTATCCCCTGATTTCAGGAAGTCTAAACAATGCATTGGAGTTATTTTATGAAGAAGCTACTCCGAAAGTAATTTCCGCCATTTCATTGATTTTGTTCCCCCTCCGGGTTTCGGTAAAGGTCACTGATCCCCTGCGGTTTGCAAAAGAATTTCTGCTTGAGTCAATTGATGGTTTGACGCCGTTGAAGGTGCCGTTCCGAGCAAAAGTATTTGCTTGGGTAAATGTTGAATCCGTCGTTGCAGTACACTCCAAAAAATCACCTCTGAAAAGAGGAGGTTACCGAAGTGAAAGTCGTTACCCAAAGTCCCGTTTCGGAGCATTTTGCGCTTGGGTAATATTATTGAATTCAATGAATATTACCCACTGAAGATGCCTGATGTAGCTACTCCACCGCTGGTAGGTTAGATGTGGAGGAGGAATTATTTCTCCAAATCGAATACCTCAGCTGCAATTTGAGTTATTGATGTGATTTGTTGGCAAATGTATTGGTACCTCTATTAGCAATATCGATATAGTTTATTTCCAGTGTTTAGTGAATGACGCATTGTTGCTATTGAAAGGTGTCCATCCTATTGTTGTGGGAGTCTAACCAAGGCATCTTGCATTATTGATCATGGGTAAATGGACCAAAGTATTTCCACCATAACATCCATTGATTTGTTCTCCCGTCCAGTTTTAGTAAAAGTAAACGCTACCTCCACAGTGGGCAAAAAGAGAACTCTTCCAGCAATTTTGATTAATATTGGTGGCAGTGAATTTCGCGTTCCGAGCAAAAGTATTTGCTCGAGTAAAATTGATCGATAGTTTGCAGTTACAGTAAAAGTCCCTTTGGAATGAAGAGTTATTCTGAGGTGAAGTTGTGGCGTAATGCCTCCAAAAGCACCTTGAAAAGAGGATTTAACCGAAGTAAAAGTCGTAACCCCAAATAGTTCCCATTTAGCGCATTGTTGCGATTGGTAAAATTTATTGATTCAAGAATATTACCCCTGAGAACCCTGAAGTCAGCTACTCCTCAGCAGCTAAATTGAAGTTCCTCCGCTTCAACGCGAACCGGATTCACCGGCTGCATTTGAGTTAATTTGATTGTAATTTTGCTGTGCAACTTGATTTGTACGTCGAACGCAATTCCCAAAAAGTTGTACAAGTATT